>JACCDR012717497.1_pt1 | contig 19127 bp, 17 predicted proteins | sample 7446431 | NCBI WGS metagenome assembly JACCDR01 (sample SAMN15323443, study PRJNA562643) | freshwater metagenome | isolation source: river surface water | place: USA:Blue River Watershed | collected 2017-08-17
ACCGCACATACAAAAAAGCCCTATAGGGCTTTTTTGTATGTGCGGTGCTTGGGGGCGGGCTCGAACCGCCGACCCCTTCCTCTTCAGGGAAATGCTCTACCAACTGAGCTACCCAAGCAACTATTAATTTGAGGAACTTGAGCCTTTGCTCTCGTTCCGAATATACTGCCGCTGTAAGGTTTCGCCTTATTGCAGCAAGTGCCGATTATTCTAGCTTGTTTAGTGACTTATTTCAACCTATCGAGTCACCGGCTCCTTAGATCGAAAATCCTCGTACAATTCCCTGATTAGATCGTGATCAGAGAAAAGAGTCTGTAGCCCTTCAGTCCGTTGCGTAATAATCTCAAGGTTAGGCTCTATATATACGGAGTAGATATAGATACTGGCACCAATAAGTGCGATAAACCATATAAACCGTACTATTGATGATATCAATGCAGTGCGTCGGAGCGAGCGAAGTAACGTATTATTCTCAATAAGCAGTCGCTGGTTTTCTTTAAGGAGAGTTTCAACCCGCTCCTCATGACTCATCTCTGAATCTTTAAATTCCATATGTAACTAGTGTACCAAATTCACCCACTTCATAGCTCCCGAAGACCGTGATAAGCTGTCCTCACGCCTTCATAGCTCAATGGATAGAGCTACTCCGTCCTAAGGAGGAGATCCTGGTTCGATTCCGGGTGAGGGCACCCTAATAAAACTTTATTGCGATTGATAGTCTTACGAATACAAAAAAGCCGCGCTTCGCGGCTTTTTTGTGGCTAGCCAAACTTCTTAGAGACTCAGGAGCTCACGCAGTTTACCCTCGTCAAAGCCAATAACCACATCGTCACCAATCCGAATTACTGGAACACCCATTTGATTTGTCATTTCGATCATTTCCTGTCGTTTTTCTGAATCAGCAGCGACATCGTGCTCGGTATACTTGATATTATTTTCAGCAAAGAAATCCTTTGCGGCATGGCAGAAGTGGCAAACGGGGGTACTGTAGATAGTTACGGTCTTATCCATATGTATTATTTATGTGTAAAGCTTACACATTTTAACACACTCTACCAAAAGCGGTACCAGGGTCTTTTTTCAGCTGTGGTTGTCGAAGAGGTTGGAGTTTTGGGTTCTGCTTCCTCCCCTACGATAATAACCACCTGCTCACCCTCCTTGGCAATATCAAATTGACGACGCATCTCGGCTTCCATTCCTCGTTCTCCACTCAGATACTGTACATCTGTTTCAAGCTCTACTTTTCGTGCGCGTAATGCTTCGAGTTCATGCTCGGCTGTGCTTCTCCGTTCAGCCATATCACGAGCAATTTGGTATCGATCGTAGGCACTAATGAGCATTAATATCGTGAGCACAGAAATTATTGTCCACGTAACTCGCGACTCAAGAACAGCACGGATCTTCCGTTTTTGCTGAAAATCAAACATGTGATACTATTCTAACACTAAAACGTATGAGTATTCTTTTTTCAAAACGAGCTAAAGGCGTCATTAAATGGACCTGGGTCGTGATCTCCATTCTCATTATCCTCAGTATGATCTTTGCTTATTCAGGTGGAACAGAAGTTGTTACTACGGTCGTTAACTAATTTGAGTAGAGAAAGCCAACGAAAACTTTCGGTAGGCCTAGTCTGACTGTATCATTTTCATAAATACCTCCTGCGAGATATTTACGCGGCCCTTACCAAGTTCAAGTGCTTTTTTCTTACCCTTCTTCTGCTTTTCGCGCAGTTTCATCTTGCGAGTAATATCACCACCATAGAGATATCCGGTTACATCCTTCTTGAGTGCAGAGAGGGTTCGGGAAGCAATAATCTTTCCACGCACCTTTGCCTGAATCTTTGTCACATATTGCTGGCGAGGTAAGATTTCATACAACTTATCTACCACTGCTCGAGCGTCAAAATCAGCCCGTCGTTCACCGATTACTCGAGAAAACGCAGTGATAAGCTCTTCCGCTACAAGCACATCAAGTCGCACGACTTGAGCGGGACGGAGCTCAGCGATCTCATACGAGAGAGAGGCATAACCACTCGTGGCATTCTTGAGCTTGTCAAAAAAGTTACGCATGAGTTCTCGAAGTGGCATTTCAATAGTTACCAGATTACGACCATCATTAAGAACTTCTGTCTCAAGGACACCACCTTCATGATCAAAAAGGAGATTCATGATATTCCCCATATACTCTGGTGGTGAAATAATCTGACCTAAAAGCCACGGCTCACGCACGGTTACCTTCTCCCCATATTCAGGAAACCGTGAAGCAGCGTAAATCGACTCAATCTGTCCATCCGGGTAGGTTATCTCGTACGCAATTGATGGTGAGGTAATGATAATTTCTATATCAAACTCTCGTCGAAGGCGCTCCGTAACGATCTCAAGGTGGAGCATTCCAAGAAAACCACACCGAAATCCCCGTCCGAGTACTCCTGAGGATTCCTCTTCGTAAGAGAGTGATGAATCAGATAACTTTAAGCGATCCAGTGCCTGACGCAAGATCGTGAAATCATCCTGACTATCAGGAAAAACTGACGCCCAAACCACCGGACGTGCGGCCTGATACCCAGAAAGTGGAGCGGCGGTTTTCTTCTCCAAGACAAGTGTATCACCGACGGTCGCTACCCCTGGCTCCTTGATGCCGGTGACTATATACCCAATCTCTCCAACACCAATTGACGGAACCGGTACTTCCCCAGGTGTCACCATACCGACTTCTAGGGCAGTGAAAGTCTTACCACTCGCCACGAAGCGGAGCACATCACCTTTTTTTACTTCCCCATCAAACACGCGCATAAAGACAATAACCCCACGATGGTTTGAATATTGGAAATCAAAAATAAGACCTCGATAGGCATCAATCTCTGCTAACCGCGGGGGTGGGATTCGTTCACAGATAGCCTCAAGTAGCGCCGGGACACCAGCGCCAGTTTTTCCTGAAACAAGAAGAATCTCGTCCTTGGTACACCCGAGAAGATTCATGACAGACTCACAAATTTCATCAGGACGAGAGTGGTTCATATCAGTTTTTGTGAGCACTGGAATGATTTTAAGACCCTGCTCCTTAGCCATCTGCAAGGTTGTGAGAGTTTGCGCCTGAATACCTTGCGTACTATCGACTAATAACAGCACCCCCTCAACCGCCTTAAGCGCTCTCGAAACTTCATACGAGAAGTCAATGTGCCCGGGAGTATCAATAAGGTTGAGTTGGAAATCCTCTCCACGATACCGGTACTGCATCCGTACTGGCTGCATTTTAATAGTGATACCCCGCTCACGCTCTAACTCCATTGAATCAAGTACCTGCTCCTTCATTTTTCGCTGCTCAACGGTTTTTGTCTCTTCGAGCATACGATCAGCTAAGGTCGATTTACCATGATCGATGTGTGCAATAATACTGAAATTTCTGATCTGCTTCACCATATTATGGTTGTACTCTACCCTACTTTGAATAAAAAACTAGGGGGTTTCTGATTGTGGACCAATAACATCGGTTTTTAGTAACTTTGCTCGAAATGAGGAGTATATCTCGGTAAGCTCCCGAGAACCGAGTGCGTAGTAGGTAATAAGCGCACCCGTAACACCGACCGCTCCAGCAACAGCTCCTTGTAGCAAAATACCAATAAATGTCTCTTGATTGATACCGTCAACAATAAACGCAAGAGTCACATACGCTGAGAGTCCAGCCACGGTAGCAGCAAGCAATGATTCGAGTGTTTGTCGTACCAGTGGCAGACACTGGAGACCAAACGCTCGACCAGCAAAATAGAGTAGCAAGAGTGATTCAATAATTACTCCCGCAACAAAACTTAGAGCCAGAAACAAGACCTCAGTACCCGCTACCCCTTCAAGGCGGAACAGTTCAATGATTTTACTCTGCCATAACGGATACGAGCTTAGAAACGGTATCACGACGATAGCGAGTATTAATGATGTCACCGCTCCCATAAGCGCAATGTAGAGCGGGGTTCGGGTGTTTCCGCTAGCGTAAAAGGCCCGGACCAAAAGTAGGATGAGTGATTGAAACACCAATGAAAGTACAAACAGTGCGAGCATCGCAGCGGTCAGACGGGTATCGTTCCAGTTAAACTCTCCACTCCCGAGAACAACTCGAACGATCTGCGCACGTAAGACAATCACGAGCGTGAGTATTGGAACAGACCAAAAAAGAATATGTCTAATCGCCGTCGTCACATGAGCGAGAAATGCCTCTCGATCTTGTCGGGCGAAGAGATCAGCCAACACCGGAAAAGCAGCTACTGAATAACTCATCCCGATAACCGCCAACGGTACCGATTGGAGATTAAAGGCAAGTTGAAAGACCGACACTGAACCAACTGTCATAAGAGTCGCAAAGCTAATGAGAATTAACAACACTAACTGATGTATCGAGAGCGTAATCGCTCGCGGTACCGCCACGCGAAAAATTGATCCGATCAGTGACCAATCAAGCTGTGACACAAAACTAAACGCTAACCCACTTCGAGATACAAGCGGAAGCTGGATGAGCATATGACCGAGGGCTCCGATTACAACACCCAGCACGAGTCCACCAAGTCCCCAAAGCGGGTAGAAGATGGCGATACCGGTAATGATACCAATGTTATAGATCAAGGGACTAATCGCATAGAGCACGAAGCGCTGCGAAATCTGTGTCACTACACCGTAGAGACTAGAAAGGCCAAGTAAGAATGGTTGAATGAGTAAGATTCGTATTAACAAAACAAGCATTGCAGAGTTCTCACCAAAACCTGGAAACAATCGTTCGACCCAATAGGGCGCTGTCACAAAGAGACAAAGTGCTATGACAAGATATACACAGACAAAGAGTGTGAACATCTGTGAAAGCACCTGAGAAGCAGCGGCCTCTCCACGCTCCTGCCGAGCACGAGTCACAAAGGGCAGCAACACGTAAACAGAAAGGACGGAACTAAATAGTGCAAACATCAAATCTGGCACTCGAAACGCTGTGTAATAGAGATCCAGTTCAGCCCCAGCACCAAACGTATGCGCAAGCATCCGATCACGAATCAATGCGAGCATTTGTGATCCCACTGCAAAGAAGGCAAGAATATACGCGGCCTGATGCAGACCGCGTACTTCTCCATACACTAATCGAAAAACACGCTTCACCATGTATTATTCTGCAGTAGAATTCACCGAATCCACGGGCACTGCTTCCAAGTCTCCCGCTTCAACTTCAGCAGGCACACGGTTTACCGGGGTCACTAAATCAGTATCGGGTGGGTTTGAGGTTACTGACTGATCAGTATTTTCAGTTACCGTTGAAGCTTCAGGAAGTACTGTTGGGTTCTCTGTACCCGCACTAAACTGACCTTGTTCGACTTCACTAATTAACAGACGAAGGGACTCATTGTCAGGGTTAGTCGCTTGAACGGCCTTTAATTGCAGAAGTGCTGCGTCACGTTCGCCAAGATCAAGGTGTGTAAGCGCAAGCATATAGCGAGCGTTTGCATAATTTGGATCTAGTGTAACCGCATCAGTAAACGCCTGCTTGGCTTCATCAAGCTCACCAATCGCAACGAGTAATAATCCGAGTTGGTATCGACGGCCAGGATTGTATGGCTCGATTGCGATAATGGACCGCGTCACCGCAATAGCTGAGGTTGCGTTACCAGCCTGAACTTCAACCTGTGAAAAGAGAAACAGTGCATCAGTATAGTTATTCTTCAAGGCCAGTGCTGTCTCTAGCTCTCCTCGGGCCCGTTCGACATCACCCGTTCGGAGCGCAATCTGAGCTGCGATTAAACCATATTCAGGATTTTTCGGATCGTATTGCTTGGCAAGCATAAGGGCATCATCTTGGCGTTCGCGGATACCATCAAATTGACTTGGGTCGAGCAGACCATAGAACTGTGCCAGTAGACTGTAGTTAAATGGGTTGGTTCGATCGATTGCAATAGCTGCTTCAGTTAACTGCACACCCTCCACGAGCAACGCTTCATATCGCTGACGATCCTCTTCGGTAGGCGCAGACAAAGATGAAAGCTGATTGAGTTCAGCGAGACGAAGCCGAGCTCGCTCTGCAGTATAAATATCTTGTTGCGGAAGTGCGCGAGCAGCTGATTGTAACGCGATATCAAAGTCAACCTCATCAGCAGTCTCAGCATAAGAACGAACACCATCAGCCAAAACAGATTCGGTACGATAGATCCCCATCAAGGCAATGAGCGCGGCGGTGGCTGTCACAATGGTAATTAACGATGTTGCAATGAGAATAAACCCATGTTGTCGACTGTACGCAACGTTAAGAACTTCAATCGGGGTGGCTCGTTGACTTTCACTTACCGCTACCATAATACCGGTGAAGAATGCTGCGAGAAGCAGTACGGTTACTCCTGGAGTGTACCAAAAGCACATGAGCCATAGATATGTTGCCGCTGCAAAAGAAATCAAACCAATCGTACTCCATGCATCATTTGGTCGAACCACGAGGCGGTACCCCGTATAAAGAAACAACATGATGAACAGACCAAAAAATACTGAGCCAAGAACACCAGTTGTTGCGAGTACGGTAAGTACATAACTATTACCACTCACAAAACTGGTCGCCCAAAACTGGGTCTCGTTGATGACGGGGTCTTTATAAAGACGCCACGCATCTTCAAAACGATTTGGGCCAATACCGGTAAACGCATTCTCTGAATAAACCGATTTAGCAACATCAATCGTTGCACTTACCGAAGGACGAACCTCAAGATAATTAATACCAGTCAACGCTGAAACCTTAGCACCAAGATAATCCCCACTGACAATAAATGCGCCAGAGACAATACAGATGAAGGCCACGAGAGCAAGTGAAAATCGTGATGCCGGGACTGAGTCACTACCCGTCCGAAGCCAGGTATCCTTAGCAACTAAATACAAAAACGTCAGTAAGCTCAAAAAACCAACGACGATCCATACAAACGAAAAGTTTACAACCGCCAGGATTGCAAGTGAGCTCAATACAAAGAGTGTTGCAACGATCCGGGCAGTTTGATTATTAGGGAGCGCAAAGAGACCGACGAGCAACATACTAAGGCAAAGACCAGCGTACAGCGCCAGGTCATTGAGGCCACCAATGATCGTTACAAAATTTGAGGTTAGAACACCGAATGAGAAGATATCGGGACCGACAAAAAACCTCACTAAGGAATATACATACACGAGACTAAACGCAATCCCGAGCATCAGAAAAGTTCTCACCACTGCACCACGAGACTTTACAAACACCAGACCAGACGTCATAACAACCGCCATGAGCACGGTGAAAAATGCAGAATGAATGTCAAGTGACGCGCCAAACAATGCGTCAAAAGTATCGCCCGAGAGAACGGCTGATATAACGAGTGCAATTGAAAATAACCAAAAAGCTACCAGCGTTATTGGTCGATACAGACTCACTTTACCACTTCGAAGGAGCGCCAGGCAGGACAGAATTAGTACACCGTAAACACCAACGACAACCATTGTCGCCTTGGTGAAGCCGAGCGAAACATTGGTATAGGGAATAAACCAAAGCGGCATCAACCCGATGGTCAATCCTAATATCCATTGCGCTGAACGAAGAAAAAAAGCACTGAGGGCATCTGCATTGAGGCTTTGAACTTTTGGTGAAAAAATATTCTGCTCCATAAAACGTCAAATTTTAATTACCTACCAATTTACAGCTCCAATTGTAGCACATACAAAAAAACCCCAGACGGGGTCTCTTTGTGTATGTAAGCCGAATTCTGTCGAGAATATCTCGGGTGATCATATACCTGGGATGATGGTTACCCATCACCTCTTGCGGCTCTCCCGCTACCACTGTTGAACACTAACGCATTCTATCAATGGCATAAGGCACGGCCTTGCACACCAGTAAGGGTTTAGCCGTTTCACTAAGTCTATTACTAGACTTACTATCCCTCGGAGAGGGATCCTGCTGCTTTCGCTTTAGGCGTCTCTGTTCGCACCTCAACCAATTACGGATGACGGGTGTTACCCGCTACCATGCTCCACGATTACCGTGGGTGTGTTCGGACTTTCCTCCCCAGTTTACACTGAGGCGATCACCATACAGTTAATATTATGACACACTTTTTATTACAGAGCAATATTTTATCGTTCTTCTAGAATTGGTACCACACTCACTCTCGCCTCTCGGGTTTCGGCAGGCAGTGTGTACCCACTAACATCAGGTGTACAAACTGAAGTTACAACCTGAGTCGCATAGAGCGGTGCGGTCTCGTAGAAATATTCAATCAGAGCGAGCCCACCAGTATGAGTAAAGGTTTGCGGTGAACCAGCGACTCCATAGACGAGACAATCAACCTCGTAATCGGCAGTAATCGCAATCCGCGCTTTTGTAGTTTCACCAGCACGCACAAGATATCGGTCGAGTGTTAGATTGATAACTGGAGCAATCGGCGGCGGCACGACTGGATTTGAGATCGTGATGGTATGCGTCGTAATTGGTGACACAGCTCCAGCACTATCGTGTGCTCGAGTGGCAAAGGTATACACACCAGCAGTACTCCAGGTGTAGCTCGTTGGCAGTGCAGTTCCACTTGGTACTGATCCAGTCAGTGGTAACCGGGTTTCAAAAATACCATTGATATCCCAGTCTATAGTGTAATACAACGCGTCTAGATCAGGATCGATCGATCGAATTGTAAACGGCACGCTAACACCAACCGGCGCTGTTATTGCGGGTGAAGTTCCCATATCAGCCCCCTTAATTTCTGGAGCTTGTGGGGGTCGGTTAGGTGGTGGCGGAGGAACATCATCCTTCACAATAGTGACCTGAGTCCAATTAGACCACATCCCTAACGAACTCTGACACCTAAGTGAGTAAGTATTAGTATCACCAGGTACAATTATTAAACTCGGATCACCTGAAAGAATAGTACCCGTAAAGGCACCACCCGTTGCGAAACCAACACTTTCACAAAGCACAGCATCAAATGCCTCCCATTCAAGTCTCAGTATTCCATCAGTAGGTCCGATGACTCTTGTACCAGAAGTTATTGGTGTTACAAATCCATCTGTCCATACAGACAGATATGCGCGAGCGATTGGATTTGGAGGTGGTGGTGGGAGGGGTGGAATTGGCGGCATTGGTGGCATTGGTGGAAGGGGTGGGAGAGGTGGTACTACAGGCGGTATTGTTGGTGGCGCTGGTAGCGTCGGTGGCGTCGAAGTTGGAGCTGGTGGTAACGGCGGAGTAATCGGGGGTGTATAGGTAAACGCAAGAAGAACCGTCGGTACACTGACCAGCCCGATGATGAAACTTCCTAGACCAATCCGTATTGTATTGGCGAAATTCATTGTTTGCATATAATTTACTTCCTATACCGTGTATCGGCGTGATTAAAAAATTATCCACCCATCAAGCGCTGCTGTTGACGGATCAAAATTTGAGATGTCTATTTCTTTTTTGATTATACCATTCATTATATCAAATAGCAATACTTTCGGTTGACGCCCGCTGAGTGCGGTACTCGCAACAAGCGCAAGATACCGACCGCCTGGTGACAATTCCCCACTCATGACTTTTGTATCTACAAAGACTACCGAGTAGACTGGCTCTACCGTAGTCTGGTCGGTTGTGGTGAACTGATAGAGCGTAACCTCTGTCTCAGGTATGAGGGTGGAAGAATTAATTGTAGTATCAACAACCATTAAGAGCTCGTTTTCTCTATTCAGGTGAATAGTTCTCAGGTGAGACGCCGTCGAGGTACTGAGTGGTTGAATACCCTCAAGTCGTTTGGTTCCTGAGGTTGAATGCGAGCTCCACACCTCGCCTCGCGTATCTACATACAAGACAGTATCCTCATCAAGGATAGTTGCATGTATCGCATCAGTCAGAGTTCGCACAATCGTTGCACGATTATCAGTAGTATCAATGAAATGAAATTGCTTCCCTGCCGTCACCTTCTCCTCTGCAAGGAGTACTAAGTCGGTCCCCGCTAGAATCTCAACATCAGTAAATCGCTCGAGCTCCTCAAGACCATCAATTATCGTCACCTCCTTCCCCTCCCGACGCAATAATCTTGAATCGGTAGCGTCACTGCTCACAAAGAAATACGTATCTTGAGACTGGTACGATGCATGTTCTAATGTTTCGAGCAGAGATGGATACTGACGCGGGAGGAGATCGAGTGCAGTTGGGAGTATAACGTCGGTCTCCCAGTTATACGCATAGAGTCGAGATCCTACTTGTGGAATACGTACGTCCTTGAGGGTTAAAAACAATGATCCAGTTGGCTGCTCTTGTGGAGCCTGCGGTGTATACGAGTAATTAACTATCCGATCAATAAAAAATGACGATTGGTATGGAAAATCTCTGATTATGAACTGACGTTCGGTTACTGGTTCAGTTCTCACTCTTGAGACCCCATCAAGTCCAGACCATTCACTTTTTGCACGTTCAATAAGTGACTGATAATCTGGATGATCTACGATAATGTCGTGATAGAGAGCGGCCAGATCGAGAGCGGCCTGAATGTCTGAGGGAAAATGAGCCCCTGAGACCAGTACCTGGTCGGTATAGTCGGCTAGTTGCTCTTCATACAAACGAGCTCTCACGGGATCAATTACCGCGAGAAGATACAGCACCATCGCCACCTCACTTACTGTGAGACTTGGTGAGCTAGGGGTCTGATAATATACGGCATTAGCTAACCCCGGCTCATAAAAATAAGGTGGGGCAACATCATAGACGGAACTAATCTTTACTGATCCAGCTCTAATATCTGCAAGCGCAGCTTCCAAGAGTGCAGTTGTCTTTGGTCGATTGTCGGTAAGTTGCTCATAGAGCGTCACTTCAGGCAATACGAGTAAATTACCAATGTAATACGAGGTAGCATAGACATGTTGTCGTATCCCATCCACCGCACGCTCACGGGCCGCTTTCACCTCAGCAAGTTCTGCTTCAAGCATAAAGCCGGAACTAAAATCAAGTGAGGTGCGCTCAAAAAAACGTTCTCGAATCTCAGGGTATCGTTCGATATCATGAATGTATCGCGCACCAGAGCCGTAGTGCTGAACTACATACGGATCAGAGACCTTGTCGGTAAAATGCTGAATTGCACGCGGTGGTACTGCAGGTGTCTCAACCCCCTCGAGGTTACGCCAGGACAGAAAAAGCAACAATCCGACAAAGATAAGTGTCGCAAGGACCAATGAACGAAGTACTATCTTATTGTGGTAGTAAAAGATTTGCTGAGGATCGCGCGCCATACTATATGTACACCCTCATGATAGCAATGATGGTGACAGAGATGAGAAGTCTTATGAACAGATCACCAAACAGGGAGTTTGACTGTCATCCCCTTCGTAATTTTGTGTTGTGCAACAAAACCGCTCACTACTTCTATCACATAGCGGGCAGGAACTTCGGGTGTAAATGTCTCCGGATAAGATTCGGGAGAAGCTTCCTGAATAAGGTCAACCACCACCCCGTTTGCATCAACCCAAATAATATCAATCGAGTACTGCATATCTTTCATCCAGATCGAGTGAAATGCATCTGTTTCAAAGGCAAAGAATTTTGCCACCCCTTCAGGAAGATAGGGAGTGCCAGATAATCCCTGAATGCGCTCCGGCCACGTTTTTGCTACTGAGGCTTCAAGCGAAACGGGTCCGATTTTCATTGGTACGGTGACTGGATAAATTTCTCGCCACGACGCATCACTAAGTGTAGTCGACACGGGTTTCTCTTCTTCAGCAAGGAGAGCTTCCGTTAAAGAAGCTTCCAAATCACGTGGCTCATGACTGTGCTGTACTTCATACACCAAGAAGCCAACAAATAGGGCTAGGGGTAAAAGAAAACCAAGGCTAAGGGTATAAGCTGCCGAGCTCCGTAATTTACGCATACTCACGACTATACACTAGAGACACATCTTCTGCATTACAATCACACAGGAGCACCAAAAAGCGCACACACGTCAATTCAGTAACAAGAAGCCTTAGTGAGTATGTTCTTCGGTACCATGAACATGTTCAGCTTCCTCACCTGCTGCTCCGTGTTCATTTTCATGTGAGTGACTTTCGCCGAGAAGCAGGTTTACACTTCCCATAAGTAATAGACCACCAATAACAATCAGTAGATGGTTTATAAAACTCTGCTTTGACTCAACTTGATCGCGACGCGGCAAAAGATCATGAATAACAACCTGCAAGAAGAAGCCCGCAGCTAACGCGAGGAGAAAGACTTCAAGATCATGAACCACGAGCGCTAGAGAACCGAGTAAAACTCCAAGTAGAATTGTCGCTGAGACAGCAAAGTTAATGAGCAAAGCCTGACGAGCCGTGTAGCCAGCCCGACGGAGAACAAAATATTCTGCCACCTCCTGCAGCGCTTCATGAATCATAATAGAAATAGTTGCCACAACACCAACCGTAGAGGAAACTGCGAACGCAGATACAATAACAACACCATCAGCTATATTGTGTATACCATCACCGATGATTAGTGAACGCACTCCTCGTCGCTCTCGCGAACAGTGTTCATCATGGTGATGATGTGTCTCAGGAAGAAAGCGTTGTACTCCCCACGCCAGGAGATACCCAACCATGATCAACACAGCGCCAATTAGCAAACTCTCTGAAAGCTCAAATACTTCAAGCGCGAGTAAAAATGCACTAACCAAAAAAACTCCGGCTGAAAAGGAAACGAGGTATGGTAAGCGTTCCTCAAGAAATTGACGAGTAAGTTTAGTGGTAAAAAGCACTCCGCTCAGTGACATTACCATCACTCCAACGGCTGCTATACACGCGTAGATTTCAAAAGACATAACCCTAGTTTGTACGTTAGTTATAAATGCAAATAAGTTGCATTTATAACTATACTGCGTCATTGTCAAAAATGCAAATTACTTGCATTTAAGTCTTATCCGGAGTACAGTAGCATCACTATGCGAATGACTAAACATCGAACGGAAATTATGACTGCCCTCGCGAGCAGTACCGAAGCACTCTCCGCTCGTGCGCTACATCACCAACTCCCCCACATCAATCTTGTTACCATTTATCGCAACCTCGAACATTTCACCACCACCGGAGCAGTAAAGAAGCTCACGTTTGACGCCCAGGAAACGCTCTACGAAATTCAGGATGAGCCTCATCACCACGCACTCTGTACTACCTGTGGCTCAGTGATTCATTTTACCTTTCCGCAGCAAGAACTCGCAGCGGAATTCGATCTTCCCGGCTTCAGCGTTCAAGATGTCGAGGTGACCGTACGCGGCGTTTGTTCAAAGCACCGTTCAGGTAAGCAGCCACGTACCAAGTCCTAACAAAAACAGAAGGCCGAGCACATCAGTAGCCGTCGTAATAAAAATACTCGACATTGAAGCAGGATCACGTCCGATATGTTTTAAGAACAATGGCACAAAAGCTCCAAAAACTCCCGCAACAATATGCACGCCGACCATACTCATACCAACAACGAGACCGAGCAGTGCGCTATGGTTCCAAATAACTGAAATAACGGCAACGATGAGACCAATGAGCAGTCCGTTGAGTAACCCCGCGCCGGCTTCCCGCTTCACTACCCCCATAACATCCTTGAACGAAATCGTCCCGAGGGTTAACCCCCGCATCATAACCGCAAAGGTCTGACTCCCGGCGTTACCCCCCATTCCGGCGACGATAGGAATGTACATAGCCAGTATTACAAGCGCGTCTAAGGTGTCTTTAAAGAAAAAGATCATCGAACCGGCCATAAATGCAGTCGCCAGGTTGAGTATCAGCCAACGGTACCGATGTTTGAATTTAAGCCATGAAGAATCGAGTGGGCGTTCATTTTCATCAAGACCACTCACTCCATAAAGGCCTTCGGCAGGCAACTTTCCGAAGAGATTAAGTGCATCATCAGCATAGATAATACCGAGCACACTTTCGTCATGATCAAGGACCACCACCTTTTTCTTTTGTGAGATCGTAAACAGATTAAGTACTTCAACAACCTCAGCGGTGTACGAGATACTCGGCACCGATTGTACGAAGCGTTTGAGGACAACTGAGTTTCTTTGCCGAACCAATACCGACATTGGCACTTCTCCAACTAATTCACCTGTGTTATGGATGAGAATTTCAGGGAATGTCCCCGTATCTTGGTAGTGTTCGTCTATAGCATCTGCCGCCTCTCCAACCGTTGCCGTGATTGGTAGTAATACATAATTAAAATTAATGAGTGTAGTTGTAGCCTTGGGATGGAAACGTAAAAAATATTCAATTTTTTCACGTGCAGCCGTCTTAATTTTCTTTATAATCCGCAACCGGCGTTTCTCATCCGTAATACGCGCAACCAAATTTTCTGCTTGCCGCGGATCCATATGATCAAGGAGATCAGCAATTTCTCCTTCCTTAAGCTCAGTCAGCACTGATTGCTGTAGGTGTGGCGAAAGCTCTTGTAAGAGCGCGCTCTGCTCAGCCAGTGAAAGACGGCGTAGTATCGTCAGACGCTCGCGAGGATTTTTTTTAATCAACGCAAGTTGTGACTCATAATCGTCCTTCGTCATAGTGGTTACAGTATAACAGTTACCGATTACAAAACGATCGTCACCGTTCACAGGTGACGATCGTTTTTAGAGTACCATCGAATCAGGATTAAATGAGCGTTTCAATGGTCGCTTCACCACGAAGACTATCAATGAGTGTTGACACTTCTTGCTGCTGTCGCTCTCGCTTAAGCTGTTCAACAATCTGGTCTTTAATCTCCTCAAACGGTGGGACATTTTCTGTCCCCGCACTTACGCTGTCATAGAATGTTTTTGCTTCTTCATCAGTCACCTCAATTGCGGCAGCAGGAAAACGCTCATCAAACAATCCCTGAATAAGAATTTCGTTCTCAATATCACGCCGGAGCACCGCTTCAGTAATACCAAATTCTGCCATCTTAGTCCGAAGCTGTTCCTCCCCACCAAGATCAGTAGCGATCTGTGAAAAGCGAGCATCGATCGCTTCAACGGTCGCTGCCATACCCGCAGCAACTGCTGCCTGACGGAGCAACTCACCGTTAATAAGCGTATCAAGCGCTTGCATACGAAGCTCTGAAACGGTATTTGAATCCGTCGTATCAACTCCTTGCGCGGTTGCCATTTGAATAAGTTGATTGACACTATTATCGTGATCACGACGAGTGATTATCTCATCGTTTACATACGCTACCGGCTGTCCTCCGGACAAATCACCAAAAAGTCCAGTTGATACTCTGCCTTGACGTTCAAGTGCATAGAGTAGCCCGGTTGCCATAATAAGCACAATAACAACCATCAACAGATAGCTCACAATTCCTCGTTTCGTTCGTGAAACTTTTGTAGGGGTAGTTTGCGCTGATGTCGCTTCTACACTTGTCGGAGTAGTATCCGTAACTTCCTTTACCTCAGTATTTTCTTGCATAGATTAAAACTACAAATTTTAATTTTTCTTACACACCCACGAGTGAAGCGTCGAGCGTTAGGCACCATAGTAGCACACTATTGAGGTAGTTCGAGCGCTTGTGGATGTTGTGCACTCCACGAGGCGAGCACAACCGCTGTCGCTGCCGCCGCATTAAGCGATTCGCAGCGCGGGTGAATCGGAATAGAAATAAGATCATCGCAGAGTTCCTTGGTCTTTTCACGCAAGCCTGATCCTTCGTTACCTAGAATAAATACGCTCGGTTTACTGAAAACTTCTGTTGTTGTGGAGACTGTCCCAGCCCCCTCGAGTCCATATACCCAAAATCCTCGGTCTTTCAGATCCCGCCCGACGGCATTTACATTACTGATGGCAACAACCGGAATGCGAAACGCCATACCAGCAGAAACCTTAATTACCGTACCAGTGACCGGCGCTTGATTATGAGGAGGTATAAGAACACCCTTGAGGCCAAAGGCCGCAGCTGATCGAATAACCGCCCCGACATTATGTGGATCTTGCACTTCACCAAGCACGAGGAGCGCCGTGTTCTCATCAATTGCTAGTGACGCGATAAAGTCGCGATACGAAACCATCAGTGCCTCAGGTACAACCCCGGCAACAATCCCCTGATGCGCGGCGTTCGCAGATATCCCTCGAGGTGGATTTTTGGGGTTAAGCGGCTTAACCGAAACCTTTGCACGTTCGATTTGGCCCATAATTTTCTCGTCACTAAAGTTAAGGTCGAGAAAAACTTGCCGGATGATATCCGGCCGGTGTGCCAAGGCTTCACTTACGGCATGCTTTCCAAATATGTATTCTAACTCTTGCTTCATACGCACCATCCTAGCACGTCATAGGTTTTCCGCTAACAATCAGCGATTGAGGTAACGTATACCTTGAGCTCATCCTGAAGTAGTTGGGCATTTTTCTTTTTTACTCCCTCAAACATCATCTTCAAGGCTGGTTCAGTTACACTTATCTTAACCGACCCCCACACATCACCGAAATCAACATAATAGCCATCAAACTGCTGTATCCGACGTGGTTGACGCTTTAAAAGCCACTGACGAACCGACTCTAGAGCGGCTCGTTGATCGTTAACCATAACTATCACATCTTCAGTCTGTTCGTACTGACGAAACGGATTAATCATTTCTGAAAACGCCAATCCAGCAGTCCGTGCGCGAGCATACTCTGCGAGCACATACATGAGTGTATACTCAACCGAATCCGTATAAAAATACTCTTTGAAGTAGAAATGTCCTGAATGCTCAGCCCCGAAAAGAGCGTCTTTTTTTCGCATCGTTTCTTTAATAAACGCATGTCCCACACGCGCAGGAACTGGCTTCCCTCCCTCAGCTCTAATAGTCTCTTCAAAAATCCGGCTGGTAAGATTCGTGTAGACAATACCAGAACGAGGCGTGGTACTCAGTAAGCGACGCGCTATGAGTGCACCGATAATCGCACTGTTAATATAGTTTCCGTTTTCATCAAAAAACGCAACTCGATCAGCATCACCATCAAACGAAACCCCGAAATCAAACGACCCAGCTTTGAGACCATGCTGTATCGCTCGTTGGTTTCGACGGAGTGTTGGGTCAGAGCCTCGACTCGGGAAACGCCCATCAAGTTCGGTATGGAGCATCGTAAATTTAACAGGAATTTTTTCAGCCAAAAGTGGCATGACCACACTCGACATTCCATTCCCACAATCAACGAGAACCGACAAGCCTGCCAGCATTTTGGGGGAGACAATTTTTGTAATCAACCGCTGATACGCTTTTGAAATATCCTTCTGTCGAACCTTCCCGAGACGAGCAGATTCTTTGAAGGCACCTTTTTCTATACGAGTACGTATTTTTTTAAGCCCATGAGCTTCAGTGAGTGGTATTGCACCCGGTAGAACCAACTTCAATCCATTGTAGTTGCGTGGACTATGCGAAGCAGTAATCATCACCCCAGGCAACTGCCACGTACCTGAAGCGTAGTAGACCATGGGGGTAGACACGAGACCAATATCAATCACTGTCGCACCAGCATCTACCACCCCTTTCACAAACGCTTCGTACAAGGCTGGACTCGAAAGTCGCATATCTCGCCCGACCACCATCTCGGTGAAGTCATATTCGCTGATAAAAGCCCGTGCAATGAGATACGCCACCTCTTCATCTAGCTCACTCGGGTAGACACCTCTGATATCTGCATCCTTAAAAGCCTTTTCATAATCGGCAGCGATGTGTATTGACATAGTAGTGCTAGAGCGCAAGTCTAATGGAAACTATAGCTAAAAAGAAACTTTAACCTCGAAGCACGAGATAGCTTATATAGCAGACATAAGCAGTAACAAATAAAACACCCTGCCATCGTTCAATCTGATGCTTTCGTCCTATGAACAAATTCAAAAATAATAAGACTGTAGCTCCGACAGCGACCAGTATATCAACTTCTAACGACGAACTAAACGGTAGCGGAGTAATAGTAGCTGAGATGCCTAAAATCCAAAAAACATTAAAAATGTTTGAGCCTACGATATTACCGACAGCAATATCAACGTTTTTACGGTATGCAGCAACAGCTGAAGTGGCGAGTTCGGGGAGTGACGTACCAACTGCTACAATAGTTAAACCAATCAGCGCCTCACTGACACCAAGTGAAGTTGCAAAGGAAATCGCGCCATCTACAATCCATTTACCACCTACTACCAACCCAACCAAACCAGCGACCATCATTATAATTGAGCGCATCCAAGAATACACAACAATCTCTTCTGAATTATTTCCGGTAGACTGCTTAGCGATACCAAAAATATAGTAAAGAAACACGACAAAGAAACCGATAAGAACCAAACCGTCGGTACGGGTAATTAAAGAAGATTCTGCACCATCAAAAAACTGATCATTTGCCATGACCGCCACTACCACAATCGCAAGGAGTGCAAAAGGTATTTCCTTCCAAACTGTTCCTCGACTTACCGTAAGTGGATAAATTATCGATGAGATACCGAGAATCAGTAAGATGTTTACAATATTACTACCAATAACATTACCGATTGCTATATCAGTATTACCTTGAAAGCTCGCAAGAAGATTGACGATTAGTTCTGGGGCCGAGGTACCAAATGCAACGACGGTGAGACCAATTACCAGTGATGATACACCGAGCCGCTTTGAAGCTGATGAGGCGCCTGAGACAAGTAAATCTGCACCCTTAATAAGTAGTACAAATCCTATAACAAAAAGAAGAAAAGTCATTTAAGATATTAATTACTTGCAGTATTAAAGCCTCAGAAGAATCAACCTTTACTGTATCACAGTGGTAGGAACCAAGAAACCGAGTCTAGGAACTGTGTTACTCCAACACTTGGTCTAACAGATATTCTCTCAAGATCGCGCGCTCACGGGCAAGGATAAATTTTCCCTCATATTTACCCGGCACATCTTCACCCATTTTGCGATACACCGCTGCTGCGGGGAGCCAACGCGTTACCTGCCCTTCCGCTTCTTCAGCCGCCTCAAGTGTTGGGTTACCAATCTCACCAACCACTGCCGCAGCAAAGGCATATGATATATGGATGAGGTTATATTTATTGCGGTATTCAATTACAACTCCAATTGGTTTGAGAATTTTTGCGGCACATCCGACCTCCTCTGCCACCTCTCGAAGCAACGCAGCCTCAACCGACTCACCTACTTCCACTCCACCTCCTGGCAATTTATGGAAGGTATAGTTTTGCAG
>JACCDR011520204.1_pt1 | contig 19126 bp, 20 predicted proteins | sample 7446431 | NCBI WGS metagenome assembly JACCDR01 (sample SAMN15323443, study PRJNA562643) | freshwater metagenome | isolation source: river surface water | place: USA:Blue River Watershed | collected 2017-08-17
CGGCAATGCGGGCGACTTCCTTTGCATCGAGGTCGGCGGTATCGACGCGGGTCCATTCGGCCAGCAGGCGGCGCGCCTCGGGCAGTTCGCCTTCGTTCAGCGCGACCTGGATCGCGGTGAAATAGTGGCTGTAATGGCGGAAGCCGAGCGTCAGATAGACGATGACGATGGTCCATGCCAGCTGCGCCAGCGGACCGGCCAACGCCAGCAGCCAGTACACCAGCAGTGTCGGCACCACCATCGTGCTGACCAGTACCAGCCAGCCCAGCCGGCCATGCTCGGCACGCCCGGCATTGAAGCTGCGCTCGACGCGCTCGGCGAACGCCTTGATCCATCCGTAGATCGGGTTGTCCTTGCGCAGCGGACGAAACTGCTCCAGCAGCAGCACGCACAGGATGGAGAACAGGGTCATGGGCTCGTTCCGGATTGATTACGCGACAGGCAATAGCTTATCAGGTGATGCAGCTCAATCGGCGCGGAGGAAATGGTAAAGATTGCGCAGCATCGCAGCTGTCGCACCCCAGATGAAGTAATCGCGGTACGGCATCGAATAGAAGCTGCGCCGTCCCGGGCGATTTGGCAGCTCGGCGCTGCGCCGCTCGTGATGGGCGCCGTCCATCAGAAAGCTCATCGGCACCTCGAAGATCTCGGCGACCTCGAAAGCGTCGGCCGCCAGCTCGAACGGCGGATGGACCAGCGCGACCACCGGCGTGACCGTGAAGCCGGTGCCCGTCTGGTATTCCGGCAGGCTGCCGATCACCTCGACATGCCGGCGCGCCAGCCCGACCTCTTCCTCGGTTTCGCGCAACGCGGTCGCGATGGCGTCGCTGTCTTCCGGATCGACGCGGCCACCGGGGAAGCTGACCTGTCCCGCATGATCGTTCAGGTGCGCGGTGCGCAGCGTCAGCAGCAGGTTCAGCTCGCTCTCGCGCACGACCAGCGGCACCAGCACCGCCGCCGGCACCGGCGGACGGCCGCTGAAATTCATCTCCGACTCGGCGCCGAACTCCGGCGTCCAGATAACGGGCTCGACGAAGCGGCGGCGCAGCCAGTCGGGCGACAGCCGCGTCGGCGGCACCGGGGGTTCATTGGCCAGCGCCTCGATCTGCGCCTGCGTCGGGTCAAATACGATCTTGCTCATGTCCGTGGGTCAGGAGGCGCGGCCAATGCACGCGCCCGAAAACAAAAAAGGGCACGCAAGGTGCCCTTTTCCGGATCGCAGTGGCGATTACTGCGCAGCAGCTGCGCGACGGGTCGGCAGCTTTTCGCGGATACGTGCGGACTTGCCCGAACGCTCACGCAGATAGTACAGCTTCGCACGGCGGACATCACCGCGGCGCTTGACTTCGATCGACGCGATCAGCGGCGAGTACAGCTGGAACGTACGCTCGACGCCTTCGCCCGACGAGATCTTGCGGACGATGAAGTTCGAGTTCAGGCCACGGTTGCGGCGCGAGATCACGACGCCTTCGTAGGCCTGCACGCGCTTGCGGTTGCCTTCGACGACGTTGACGTTCACGATGACGGTGTCACCCGGTGCGAATTCAGGGATGTTCTTGCCGAGGCGGGCAATCTCTTCCTGCTCGAGTTGCTGGATCAGATCCATTTCTATCTCCTAGACCATCTTGCCGGCGCCTGAGTGTTCCGTTCGGAAGCGACTCTCCTGATGCCCGGTAGAGGATGGGGTTAACAAAACCGGGCTCTCGCCCGGGCACTGCAACAACTACTGCTGCAATTCCTTCAGCACGGCCTCATCGGCCTTGCTCAACAATCCTTGCGTGCGCGCCTGCGCGATCAGCTCCGGCCGCTTCTTCAGCGTGGCCTCGAGCGACTTCGCGCGCCGCCATTTCGCGATCTGCGCATGATGGCCGCCGAGCAGCACGTCGGGCACCGGCACGCCTTCATACACCTCGGGCCGCGTGTAATGCGGACAATCCAGCAGCCCGTTGACGAAACTGTCTTCCACCGCCGATGCGTCGTCATTCAGCACGCCCGGCAACAGCCGGATCACGGCATCCATCAGCGCCATCGCCGGCAGCTCGCCGCCCGACAACACGAAGTCGCCGAGACTGATCTCCTCGTCGACGCAGCGGTCCAGCAGTCGCTGGTCGACCGCTTCATAGCGGCCGCACAGCAGCACCAGACCCGGTTCGGTCGCCAGCTGCACCGCCTTGCGGTGATCCAGCGGCGCGCCCTGCGGCGACAGGTAGATCGTGCGCGGTTGCGGCAAGCCTGCCTGCTGCTGCCTCGCGCGCGCGGCGACGATCGCGCTTTCCAGCGGCGCGGCCATCATCACCATGCCGGGGCCGCCGCCGTAAGGCCGGTCGTCCACGGTCCGGTGATTGTCGCTGGTGAAATCGCGCGGATTCCACAGGGACAGCTCGCACCGCTTCTGTTCGAACGCGCGCCGCGTGATGCCCGATGCGGTCAGTGCGCTGAACATTTCCGGGAAGAGCGTGATGACATCAAACTGCATCTTCCCTCCTGCTGTACGTCGGGCTGGTCAGAAATCCTTTTCCCAGTCGACGGTAATCACTTTAGCTGTCTGGTCGACCCCGGGCACGAAGCGATCGACGAACGGTATCAGCAATTCCTGCGCCTTGTCCGCGCCCTGCGCCGGAACCTCGACCCGCAGAATCGGGTGCGCGCCGTTGTCCATCAGGCCGGTGACCTTGCCGAGCGCTTCGCCGGCGAGGTTGACGACGTCATGGCCGATCAGGTCGATCCAGTAGAACTCGTTGTCGTCCAGCGGCGGGAAATGTGCGCGCCGGATTTGGACCGTCGCGCCGCGCAAATCTTCCGCAGCGTTCCGGCTTTCTATGCCCATGATGCGGGCGACGACATCTTCACCCTGCGTGCGCACCTGCATCACGTCAACGTCATGCAGTTCGGGCTTGTCCAGCCACCAGGTCTTCGCATGCAGCAGCGCGTCGGCGTCGGACGAATACGGCCTCAGCCTGATCCATCCGGTAATGCCATAGGCGCCGGTGACATGCGCGACCAGCACCAGGTCGTCGGGAAGCGGGGCTCCCGAAGTACTGCCAGAAGCCAAATTAGGCAGCCTTCTTGGCAGCAGCCTTCACCAGGCGCTCGACGGTCGGCGACAGTTGTGCGCCAACGCCTTGCCAGTGGGCCAGACGATCCTGCTTGATGCTGAAGCCTTCGGCAGCGCCGGAAGCGATCGGGTTGTAGAAGCCGATGCGCTCGATGAAGCGGCCGTCACGACGGCTGCGGGAATCGGTGGCAACGATGTTGTAGAACGGGCGCTTCTTGGAGCCGCCACGGGAAAGACGAATTACGACCATGATCTTCTCGAAAAAATGGGTTCGGACGCGGAAAAGTCCGTGATTATAACGGTTTTCACTACCGGGCAACAAGTCGGGCTTCCGGGTTTGCAGCCGGGCCCGCGCTGCGGCACACTGGCGGCTTTGCAAATCTTGCCATCCGGGTACGCGATCCGCCTGCGAACCCGCATGGATCCACGCCCCTGAACATGACTTCCCGCCACAAGAACAAAACCCTCGCCGCGCTGATTTCCTTCCTGCTGGGCGCCATCGGCCTGCACCGCTTCTATCTGAACGGGCTGCGCGACCGCTGGGGCTGGCTGCATTTTGCCAGCCTGCCGGCGACCGTGGTACTGCTGCTGGCGCTGCCCGGCCAGCCGTTGCTGATCACCGCGGCGCCGCTGGTGCTGTCGGCGCTGGTGGCCAGCATCGAGACCTTCGTCATCGGGCTGATGCCGGATGAAAAATGGGACGCGACCTGGAATGCCGGCTCCGGCGAGCCATCCGACTCGCGCTGGCCGGTCGCGGCACTGATGGTCGCCAACCTGTTCTACGGCGCAACGCTGCTGCTGACCGTGATCGCGCGGGCGTTTGACCTGATGCTGACGGGCGGCGCCTACGGTTGAGCTTGCGACCAGGCGACTAAAGTAGTAACGTTTCTACATTATTCGCCGGGAGGACTGCCATGCACATCACCACCCTCTCCAGCCGGGAGTTCAATCAGGACACGACCGGCGCAAAAAAGGCGGCAGCGAACGGCCCCGTCTTCATCACAGATCGGGGTCGTGCTTCGCATGTCTTGCTGACCATCGACGAGTACCGTCGCCTCACCTGCAGCGAAGAGAATCTCGCCGACCTCGTTTCCATGCCGGCCGACGATGATGTCGACTTTACCCCGCCGAAGCTGGACACAGTGTTCCGGCCAGCCGACCTGTCCTGATGCACCTGCTCGATACCAACGTACTCTCGGAGCTGAGGAAAGCGAAGTCCGGGAGGGCAGACGCGAACGTCGTCGCCTGGGCCGCCCGCATGCCCGCTGATCGCCTCTTCCTGTCAGCAGTCACCGTACTCGAACTGGAAACCGGTGTACTGCAAATGGAGCGACGTGACGCCAACCAAGGGCGACGCCTGAGGTTGTGGCTGGAAAATCAGGTGTTGCAGGTATTCGCAAACCGGATCCTGCCGATGGATACTGAGGTGGCACGCCGATGTGCGGCCTTGCATGTGCCGAATCGCTGCGCCGACCGCGATGCGATGATCGCGGCCACGGCACTGGTTCACCGAATGACTGTGGTGACAAGAAACACCGCTGACTTCAATGCCTGCGGCGTCGATCTGCTCAATCCCTGGGAAATGGCCGGCACCTAGGCCGGCCATCCGAAGGCATCAGAACTGATCTTCCGTCAGCGCCAGCACACCCGCGCTGCCCTCGACGATGGCATCGCGCGATCCGGTCGCCGTCGACAGGTAATGGTCGGCAAAGAAGCGCGCGGTGGCGATCTTCGCCTTGTAGAACGACGCATCGCCTTCGCCCGACGCCAGCTTCTGCTGCGCGATCTGCGCTGCACGCGCCATCTGCCAGCCGCCGAGCACCACACCGGCCATCTTCAGGTAAGGCACGCTGCCGGCAAACACCGCCTTGATGTCGGCCTTCATGGTCGATGCGACGTACTCGACCACCTGCTGCAGCGCGTCCAGCGCCACGGTCAGGCGGCGGCCGATCGCGGCCAGGTCGGCCGAGTCGGACACGGTCAGTGCATCGGCCGTCACGCGCGCCTGCGCGATGATCTGCTTGGCGACTGCGCCGCCGTCGCGCACGGTCTTGCGGCCGATCAGGTCGTTCGCCTGAATTGCGGTGGTGCCTTCGTAGATCGTCAGGATGCGCGCGTCACGGTAATGCTGCGCGGCGCCGGTTTCTTCGATGAAGCCCATGCCGCCGTGCACCTGCACGCCGGTCGACGCAACGTCGATCGACAGTTCGGTCGACCAGCCCTTCACGATCGGCACCAGGTATTCGTAGAACGCCTGGTTCGCCTTGCGCGTCGCCTCGTCCGCATGATGGTGCGCGGCATCGCTGGCGGCCGCGGCCACGTACGACAGCGCACGCGCGGCCTCGGTCTGTGCGCGCATGCTCATCAGCATCCGCTTGACGTCCGGATGATGGATGATCGCCACCGGGCCGGCCGAACCGGCGAGGTCACGCGATTGCACGCGGTCCTTCGCATACTGCACCGCCTGCTGGTACGCGCGCTCGGCCACCGCAATGCCCTGCATGCCGACCGCGAAACGCGCCGAGTTCATCATGATGAACATGTATTCGAGGCCGCGGTTTTCTTCACCGACCAGATAGCCGACTGCGCCGCCGTGGTCGCCGAACTGCAGCACCGCGGTCGGGCTGGCCTTGATGCCGAGCTTGTGCTCGATCGACACGCAATGCACGTCATTGCGCTCGCCCGGCGAGCCGTCGGCGTTGACCATGAACTTCGGCACGATGAACAGCGAAATGCCTTTCACGCCCTCGGGCGCATCCGGCGTGCGCGCCAGCACGAGGTGCACGATATTCTCGGCCATGTCGTGCTCACCGTAGGTGATGAAGATCTTCGTGCCGTACACCTTGAAGCTGCCGTCGCCCTGCGGCACCGCGCGCGAGCGCACCAGCGCGAGGTCGGAGCCGGCCTGCGGCTCGGTCAGGTTCATCGTGCCGGTCCATTCGCCAGACGCCATCTTCGTGATGTACAGCGCCTTCTGCTCGTCGCTGCCGGCTGTCAGGAGCGCTTCGATCGCGCCATCGGTCAGCAAAGGGCAAAGCGCAAATGCCAGGTTGGCCGAATTCAGCATCTCGATGCACGGCGTCGCAAGCAGCTTCGGCAGGCCCTGGCCGCCGAATTTCTGCGGATGCTGCAGTCCCTGCCAGCCGGCTTCGCCGAAGGCCTTGAATGCGTCCCTGAAGCCCGGCGTGGTCGTCACCTGCCCGTCATGCCAGTGGCTGGGCTGCTGGTCGCCGGTCCAGTTCAGCGGCGCGATCACTTCGCCGCAGAATTTCGCGTTCTCTTCCAGCACGGCCTCGGCCGTTTCCGGCGTCGCGTCCTCGCAGCCGGGCAACTGGCTGACAGCTTCCAGTCCGGCCAGCTCGTTCATCGCGAACAGCATGTCTTTCAACGGGGCGGTGTAACTCATTTGAATCTCCAGGGGGTTTTTTTGTTCAGTGGATTGTGTCGCAAACAAAAACGGCCGTCTGTCATGCAAATGACAGGACGGCCGCAGACTGCCTCATCGGGATCGCCGCCGAGATCAGCCGAGTTCTTTTACCAGTGCCGGCACGGCATCGAACAGGTCGCCAACGAGGCCGTAATCGGCCACGCTGAAGATCGGCGCTTCCGGGTCCTTGTTGATTGCGACGATGGTCTTCGAGTCCTTCATGCCGGCCAGATGCTGGATCGCGCCGGAAATGCCGACGGCGATGTACAGCTGCGGCGCGACGATCTTGCCGGTCTGGCCGACCTGCCAGTCGTTCGGCACGTAGCCGGCGTCGACCGCAGCGCGCGACGCGCCCATGGCGGCGCCGAGCTTGTCGGCCAGCGGCTCGAGGATCTTGAAGTTCTCGGCCGAGCCCATGCCGCGGCCGCCGGAGACGATGATCTTCGCCGCCGTCAGCTCCGGACGGTCAGACTTGGCCAGCTCGCGCGACACGAAGGCCGACTTGCCGGAATCGGCGACCGCGTCGATCTTCTCGATCGCGGCCGAGCCGCCGTTCGCGGCAGCGTCGAAGCCGGTGGCGCGCACGGTGATGACCTTGATCGGGTCGGCCGACTGCACGGTCGCAATCGCATTGCCGGCGTAGATCGGGCGCTCGAAGGTGTCCGGCGCATCGACTTTGGTGATCTCGGAGATCTGGCCGACGTCGAGGCAGGCCGCCACGCGCGGCAGGATGTTCTTGCCGTACGCCGTGGCCGGGGCCAGCACGTGCGTGTAGTTCTTCGCGATCGCGAGCGCCTGCGCGGCGACGTTCTCGGCGAGGCCGTCGGCGAATTGCGCGCCGTCGGCGACGATCACCTTCGCAACGCCGGCGATCTGCGCCGCCGCTGCAGCGGCGGCGTCGCAGCCCTGGCCGGCGACGAGGACGTGGACTTCATTGCTGCACTGCGCGGCAGCGGTAACGGTATGGAGGGTGCTTGCCTTCAGCGACGCATTGTCGTGTTCGGCGATGACGAGTGCGGTCATGGCGTTTCCTGTCAGATGACTTTGGCTTCGTTCTTCAGTTTCGCGACCAGCGTCGCAACGTCCGGCACCATCGTGCCGGCCGAGCGCTTGGCCGGCTCGGCGACTTTCAGCGTCTTCAGGCGCGGCGCGACGTCGACGCCGAGATCCTCGGGCTTGACGATGTCGAGCGGCTTCTTCTTCGCCTTCATGATGTTCGGCAGCGTCACATAGCGCGGCTCGTTCAGGCGCAGGTCGGTGGTGACAATGGCCGGCAGCGTGACCGCGACGGTCTCGAGGCCGCCGTCGACTTCACGCGTGACGATCGCCTTGCCGTCCTCGACCGCCACCTTCGAAGCGAAGGTCGCCTGCGGCCAGCCCAGCAGCGCCGCCAGCATCTGGCCGGTCTGGTTGCAGTCGTCGTCGATCGCCTGCTTGCCGAGGATGATCAGCTGCGGCTGCTCCTTGTCGGCGAGCGCCTTGATCAGCTTGGCCACGGCCAGCGGCTGCAGCTCGAGGTCGGCCGGGGTTTCAGCCAGGATCGCGCGATCCGCGCCGATCGCCATCGCCGTGCGCAGGGTTTCCTGGCATTGCGTGACGCCGCAGGACACCGCGATCACCTCGGTCGCCTTGCCGGCTTCCTTCAGGCGCATCGCCTCTTCCACCGCGATTTCATCGAACGGGTTCATCGACATCTTCACGTTGGCGATGTCGACACCGCTGCCATCGGATTTCACGCGCACCTTGACGTTGTAGTCAACGACGCGCTTGACGGGTACCAGTACCTTCATGGGAGTCCTTCAGAGGAATGCAATAGGGCTAATTGACGTTTACGTAAACTGCAATTATAGGGCCAGACGAAGGCGCGGGCAAAATTCCCGCACGATCGTTCTGTTTAATGCCGGCCGGCTGGCGCCGCTGCGCAGCCGGGTACCGCGCCTATTTTCGGCGCAGGTAAAAGGTGAATTCTTTGACCGCCGCGTCGGCGTTCTCTTCGTGCGCGACCAGCGTATTGCCGGTCTGCCGCGCAAACGCGTTGAAGTCGCGCACCGAACCGGGATCGGTCGCGATCACGCGCAGCACGTCGCCGGTGGCCATGTCGGTCAGCGCCTTCTTGGCGCGCAGGATGGGCAGCGGGCAGTTCAGCCCGCGCGCATCGACGTCTTTCTGGAATTCCATGCTTCGCCCCGCTCCTGCTTAGCCGCCGACCCGCTGGCTGACCCAGCCACCGACGGACGCCAGCGCCGCCGGCAGGCCGCTCGGATCGGTGCCGCCCGCCTGCGCCATGTCCGGCCGGCCACCGCCCTTGCCGCCGACCTGCTGCGCGACATGGTTGACCAGCTCGCCGGCCTTGACCTTCGAGGTGGCGTCGGCGGTCACGCCGGCGATCAGGCTGACCTTGCCGTCGCTGACCGACGCCAGCACGATCGCCGCGGTCTTCAGCTTGTCCTTCATCTTGTCCATCACGCTGCGCAGCGTCGCGACGTCCGCGCCGTCCAGCGTGGCCGCCAGCACCTTGATGCCGGCGATGTCGACTGCCTGCGCGAGCAGCTCGTCGCCCTGGCTCGACGCCATCTTCGCCTTCAGCGACGCCAGTTCCTTCTCGAGCGACTTCACCTGCTCCTGCACCTGCGCGATGCGCGTGTTCAGTTCGTCCGGCGGTGCTTTCAGCGCGGCGGCCGCGTCATTGATGCGCGCGGCCATCGACTGCACCAGCGCCAGCGCCTTTTCGCCGGTGACGGCCTCGACGCGGCGGATGCCGGCGGCAACGCCGCCTTCGGAGACGATCTTGAACAGGCCGATGTCGCCGGTGCGGGTCACATGGGTGCCGCCGCACAGCTCGGTCGAGGTGCCGATGCCGAGCACGCGCACGGTATCGCCGTATTTTTCGCCGAACAGCGCCATCGCGCCGGCCTTGATCGCGTCGTCATAGGCCATGTGCTGCGCATCGGTCGCGGCATTGATCATGATCTCGTGGTTGACCAGCGTCTCGATGCGGCGGATCTCGTCGGCCGACAGCGGTGCATTGTGGCTGAAGTCGAAGCGGGTCTTGTCCTTGTCGACCAGCGAGCCCTTCTGCATCACATGGCCGCCGAGCACGGTGCGCAGCGCCTTGTGCATCAGGTGGGTGGCCGAGTGGTTGCGCATGGTCGCCGCGCGCACGGCGCCGTCAACCTTCGCGACCACCTTGTCGCCGACCGACAGCGTGCCGGCCGCCAGCTTGCCGTGATGGCCGAACACGTCCGGCTGCACCTTCTGCGTGTCGGCCACGCTGAAGCTGGTGTTGCCCGCCTCGATCACGCCGACGTCGCCGGCCTGGCCGCCCGATTCCGCATAGAACGGCGTGGTGTCCAGCACCACGGTCGCTTCCTGTCCGGCGGCGATGCTCTGCACCGATGCGCCATTCACGTACAGCGCCAGCACCTGCGCGTCGCCGGCCAGCTGCTCGTAACCGGTGAACACGGTCTTCGGGCCCGAGTACTCGATGCCGGCGGCCATCTCGAACTTGCCGGCAGCGCGCGCCGCCGACTTCTGTTTTTCCATCGCTTCGTGGAAGCCGGCCTCGTCGAGCGACACGTCGCGCTCGCGGCAGATGTCGGCGGTCAGGTCCAGCGGGAAGCCGTAGGTGTCATACAGCGTGAACGCGGTCTTGCCGTCGAGGCGGCCCGGGTCTTTCGCCAGCGCGGCCTCGAGGATCTTCATGCCGTTGTCCAGCGTCTCGCCGAAGCGCTCTTCTTCCTGTTTCAGCACCATCGTCACGCGCTCGGCCGCCTCGGCCAGCTCCGGATAGGCTTCGCCCATTTCCTTCACGAGGTCCGGCACCAGCTTGTGGAAGAACGGCTTCTTCTGCCCCAGCTTGTTACCGTGGCGCAGCGCGCGGCGGATGATACGGCGCAGCACATACGCGCGGCCTTCGCTGCCCGGCACGACGCCGTCGGTGACGAGGAAAGCGCAGGCGCGAATATGGTCAGCGATCACGCGCAGCGACGCATTGGTCAGGTCCGTCGCACCGGTCTCGCGCGCGGCGGCCCGGACCAGGCGGTCGAACAGGTCGATCTCGTAGTTGCTGTGCACATGCTGCATCACGGCCGCGAGGCGCTCGAGGCCCATGCCGGTGTCGACGCAGGGCGCCGGCAGCGGCGTCAGCGTGTATTCGCCGGTGGCCGGGTCGAGCTGCCGGTCGAACTGCATGAACACGTTGTTCCAGATCTCGATGTAGCGGTCGCCATCCTGCTCGGCGCTGCCGGGGGGGCCGCCCCAGACGTCCGGGCCGTGGTCAAAGAAGATCTCGGAGCACGGGCCGCACGGGCCGGTCTCGGCCATCTGCCAGAAATTGTCCGACGCGTAAGGGGCGCCCTTGTTGTCGCCGATGCGCACGACGCGCTCGGGCGGCAGGCCGATTTCCTTGGTCCAGATGTCGTAGGCCTCGTCATCGGTCTGGTAGACGGTCGCCCACAGCTTTTCCTTCGGCAGGCCATAGACCTCGGTCAGCAGCTCATACGCCCACTTCAGCGAATCACGCTTGAAGTAATCGCCGAACGACCAGTTGCCGAGCATTTCGAAGAAGGTGTGATGGCGCGCGGTGTAGCCGACGTTCTCAAGGTCGTTGTGCTTGCCGCCGGCACGCAGGCAGCGCTGCACGGACGCCGCACGCACATAGTCGCGCTTTTCGGTGCCAAGGAAGACATCCTTGAACTGCACCATGCCGGAGTTCGTGAACAGCAGGGTCGGGTCATTGCCCGGCACCAGGCTCGACGAGCGTACGACGGTGTGTCCTTTGGATGCAAAGAAGCTGAGGAATTTTTCGCGGATCTCGGAAGCTTTCATGGCTCGCAGTTCGACAGTATTCGGGGCGACGGCCACAGCCGTCGGCAAACCTTGCATTATACCTGCTGAAATTCGGTCAACTGCCTGACGGCAGGCTTGTCAATTGCTTAACTTCGGTCGGAAAAATCCGCCGGAATCCGGTCGAGCCGGTCGGTGCAGACCGCATCGACGCCGATGCCGAACAGGTGCCGCGCGAACCCGGGATCGTTGACGGTGTAGGCCAGCAGCCCGAAGCCGGCCGCCTTCACCGCCCCGGCCAGTTCAGCCGTCAACCCCTCCGCCCGCGCATGCAGCGCGATCGCGCCGAGCGCATCCAGCCGGTCGCGCCAGTCAGGCGGCACCTGTTCGACCAGCAACGCCCGCGGCACGGCGGGCGCGGTGCGCTGCGCGGCCCGCAGCGCGCCTTCGGAGAACGACGACAGCAATACGCTGCCCGGCGGCAGCGCCGCGCAGGCCGCGCCGACGCGCGCGCCGGTAGCAGACTCCCGCCCGGGCAGCGGCTTGATCTCAACATTCATCCACAGCCCGTGGCGCACGCAGAAATCAGCCGCGGCGGCAAACGGCGGCACCGGCTCGCCGGTGAATTCCGCCGAAAACCAGGAACCGGCATCCGCCGCCGCCAGTTCGGCGGCCGTGCGGGTGGCGACGCTGCCGGAGCCGGCGACGGTACGGCCGAGTTCCGGGTCATGCATCAGCACCAGCGCGCCTCTGGCCAGCGCCATCACGTCAAACTCGACTGCACGAAAGCCGTGCTGCAGCGCGCAGCGCAACGCCGCCAGCGTGTTTTCCGGCGCCAGCGTGCCGCCGCCGCGGTGGGCGAGGATGGTCGGGTAAGGCCACATGTGCATGTCCGGTCGGGCAGGGACGAGGCTACGGTAAAATGCCGTCAATACTTCCTCTGATTATCTTCCTGTTCCATGGGCAACGACAGCAGCAACGGCGCGACCATCGCGCCGTCGAACTTTTTGCGCGGCATCATCGATGCCGACACCGAACATGGCAAATACGCCGGCCGTACTGACGCACAGGGCAAGCCGCTGCCGACCGTCATCACCCGCTTCCCGCCGGAGCCGAACGGCTACCTGCACATCGGCCACGCGAAATCGATCTGCCTGAACTTCGGGCTTGCGCGCGACTACGGCGGCCGCTGCCACCTGCGTTTCGACGACACCAACCCGACCAAGGAAGAGCAGGAGTACGTCGACACCATCATCGACAGCGTCAACTGGCTCGGCTTCTCGTGGGAGCACGGCGGCGACCAGCACAAGTATTTCGCCAGCGACTATTTCGACCAGCTGTATGCGATGGCCGAGTGGCTGGTCACGGCCGGTCATGCGTACGTGGACAGCCAGAGTGCCGAGGAGATGGCCGCGAACCGCGGCAACTTCGGCGAACCGGGCAAGAACTCGCCGTTCCGCGACCGTCCGGCCGCCGAATCGCTGGACCTGCTGCGCCGGATGAAGGCCGGCGAGTTCAGGGATGGCGAACACATCCTGCGCGCAAAAATCGACATGGCCTCGCCGAACATGAACCTGCGCGACCCGGCGATCTACCGGATCCGCCACGCGCATCATCATCGTACCGGCGACCAGTGGTGCATCTACCCGATGTACGACTATGCGCACCCGATCTCGGATGCGATCGAAAACATCACGCACTCGCTGTGCACGCTGGAATTCCAGGATCACCGGCCGTTCTATGACTGGATCCTCGAACGCCTGACCGAAGGCGGCTTTTTCAAGAAGCCGGTGCCGCACCAGTACGAATTCGCGCGCCTGAACCTGACCTACGCGATCACCAGCAAGCGCAAGCTGCTGCAACTGGTTGAAGAAAAGATCGTCGACGGCTGGGACGACCCGCGCATGCCGACCATCGTCGGCATCCGCCGTCGCGGCTTCACGCCGGAATCGATACAGCTGTTCGCCGAGCGCATCGGCGTCGCCAAGTCCGACAGCTGGATCGACATGAGCATCCTCGAAGGCGCGCTGCGCGACGATCTCGACGCGAAGGCGGCGCGTATCGTCGGCGTGCTGAAGCCGCTGAAGCTCATCATCGACAATTTCCCCGAAGGCCACAGCGAAGACTGCTCGGCGCCGGTACACCCGCACCATCCGGAGCGGGGCAACCGCAATTTCCCGATCAGCCGCGAACTGTGGATCGAGGAAGAAGATTTCATGGAAGAGCCGACCAAGGGCTACTTCCGCCTGTTCCCCGGCAACAAGGTACGGCTGCGCTATGGCTATGTGATCGAGTGCACCGGCTGCGACAAGGATGCAAACGGCAAGGTGATCGCCGTGCATTGCAACTACTTCGCTGACAGCAAGAGCGGCACCGACGGCGCGAACAATTACAAGGTCAAGGGCAACATCCACTGGGTGTCTGCACCGCATGCGGTGAAGGCTGAAGTGCGCATGTATGACCGGCTGTTCAGGGACGCGCACCCGGACGCCGGCGGCAAGGATTTCAAGCAGGCGCTGAACCCGGACTCGAAGTCGGTGATCACCGCCTATCTGGAAGCCGGCGCCGATCGTGCGAAACCTGATGACAAATTCCAGTTCGAACGCCATGGCTACTTCGTTGCCGATCGCGTTGATTCGACACCGGACCGACCGGTCTTCAATCGCATCGTCACGCTGAAGGACAGCTGGGGCAAGTAAGCGTCACACTCGTCGGGCAGCTTCGCATGAACTTCGGCAAACTGGTCTTCGTCGACCTTGAGACCACCGGCACCAACCCGGTGGTCGACCGCATCACCGAAATCGGCATTGTCGAAGTCGATGCGGCTGGCCGTGCCACGCGCTGGTCCAGCCTCGTCAATCCGGAAGTACCGATCCCGTCATTCATCCAGGGCCTGACCGGCATCAGCAATGCGATGGTGGCCGGGGCGCCGACCTTCGCCGAGCTGGCGCCGGCCTTGCACGACAGGCTGCAGGGTGCGCTGTTCGTCGCCCACAATGCGCGCTTCGATTACGGCTTCCTGCGCAATGCGTTCAGCGAAGCCGGCCTGCCGTACAAGTCCGACGTGCTGTGCACGGTGAAGCTGTCGCGCGCGCTGTACCCGAAAGAGCGCAAGCACAATCTTGACACGCTGATCGAGCGGCACGACCTGAAGGCCGATGCGCGCCACCGCGCGCTGGCCGATGCCGATCTGCTGTGGCAGCTGTGGCAAAAGCTGACGACCACCCTGCCCGCGGAAACCTTTGACGCGGCGCTCGCGTCGCTGCTGCAACGGCCGAGCCTGCCGTCGCACCTGCCGACGGACGCGCTCGACCAGATACCCGACGCGCCCGGCGTCTACCTGTTCTATGGCGAGAACGACCTGCCGCTGTACGTCGGCAAGAGTGTGCGGCTGCGACAGCGCGTGCTGTCGCATTTCAACGCCGATCACAAGCTGTACAAGGACATGCGCCTGTCGCAGCAGCTGCATCGCATTGAAGTGCGCGAGACCGCCGGCGAGATCGGCGCGCTGCTGCTGGAAGCGCAACTGGTGAAAGACCTGCAGCCGGTGCACAACCGGCTGCTGCGCCGGCAGGGCGATCTGTGCGCATGGCGCCTGAAGGAAGACGACAAGGGGCGCACGCAGCCGGTGCTCACCTACGCGAGCGAGCAGGATTTCGGCCGTGCCGACCGCCTGTACGGACTGTTCAGTTCAAAACGCAAGGCAGAGACGGCGCTGCGCGAGATGGCCGAGTCACACCAGCTGTGCCTGGTGCAGCTCGGTCTCGAAAAACAGGCGGGCACGAACAAACCCTGCTTCGGCTGGCAGCTGAAACGCTGCAAGGGCGTCTGCGTCGGCAAGGAGGCCGAATCCTTCCATCGCGCACGACTGGAAGCGGCGCTGTCGTCACTGCATGTGAAGACCTGGCCGCATGCCGGCGCCGTCGGGCTGGTCGAACGCCTCGGTGACGATCGCACCGACATCCATGTCGTCAACAACTGGTGCTACCTCGGCACCGCGCGCTCGGAACATGAGCTGCACAGCCTGCTGGAACACGCGCCCGCGCGTCCGGCCTTCGACCTCGACACCTACAAAATCCTCAGCCGCGCAATGCTGCGCGGCGAACTCGACGTCCGCCAGTTCGGCTGAACTTTTGGCCGCTGCGTGCGATGCGCGGACACGCACCGTGACGCGTTTTTTCCTTCGTTTTCCCTCGTGATTCGCTGTAAGTTTTAGTAAGAAAAATTATTACCGAAACACAATTTATCGCGCTAATATTTCCGAGGGTTTTACCGGCTCAAACAACAAGTTAACGGAGACTTTGATACCGGATAGTGAGCCTGTCAGTGAGGCCCAACCGGCCATCGTCGAGATTCATCGGACATGGCTCGCTGGCGCGACCCTGTCATGCCCCCGCGATGCGGAACACATTGCCGCAGCCGCAGGCTATCCGGATGCGGCTGTCGATGACACCACTTCGATAGCCGCCATTCATACCCATCATCATCGTCCTCCGACAACTGATCGACACCACGCCGATCAAACGTCTGGCTGCGGTTGACCGTCATCAAAAATGACGGAACGCCAGTTGCTAGCATGGTTCGTCTCTGGCTGGCGCAGCGTCAGGCCAGGTCTTTGCAGTCCCGGCAGTTCAGCAGCTTTTGTCGAAGTACAGATCGGAGAACAACAATGGACGAGGTAGTAATTGTTGCCGCTGCGCGTACCGCGGTAGGCAAATTCGGGGGAACGATCGCGAAGGTGCCCGCAGCAGAGCTTGGCGCGCACGTGATCAAGGGGCTGGTCGCGCAGACCGGCATCGATCCGCAGCAGATCAGCGAAGTGATCCTGGGCCAGGTGCTGACCGCCGGCGTCGGCCAGAACCCGGCGCGCCAGGCCGTGATCAAGGCCGGCCTGCCTGACATGGTGCCGGGCATGACCATCAACAAGGTCTGCGGCAGCGGCCTGAAGGCGACCCATCTCGCGGCGCAAGCGATCCTGTGCGGCGACGCCGACATCATCATCGCCGGTGGCCAGGAAAACATGAGCGCATCGCCGCACGTGCTGAACAATTCGCGCGACGGCTTCCGCATGGGCGACGCAAAGCTGGTCGACACGATGATCGTCGACGGTCTGTGGGACGTGTACAACCAGTACCACATGGGCATCACCGCCGAGAACGTCGCAAAGAAATTCAACGTCTCGCGCGCCGAGCAGGACGAGTTTGCGCTGGCATCGCAGAACAAGGCCGAGGCCGCGCAGAAGGCCGGCAAGTTCAGGGATGAGATCCTGCCGCTGGAAATCCCGTCGAAGAAAGGCGCGACCGTTTTCGACGCCGATGAATACATCAAGGCGGGCAGCACGCTCGACTCGCTGGCGGGTCGGCGGCCTGCCTTCGACAAGGCCGGCACGGTCACGGCCGGCAATGCAGCAGGCATCAACGACGGCGCCGCCGCGGTGATGATGATGTCGGCAAAGAAGGCGCAGCAACTGGGCCTGAAGCCGCTTGCAAAGATCAAGTCCTACGCGTCAGCCGGGCTCGACCCGAGCATCATGGGCATGGGGCCGGTGTCGGCCAGCCAGCGCTGCCTGCAGAAGGCCGGCTGGACCCACAAGGACCTCGACCTGATGGAGATCAACGAGGCCTTCGCCGCCCAGGCGATCGCCGTCAACAAGGAAATGGGCTGGGACACCAGCAAGATCAACGTCAACGGCGGCGCGATCGCAATCGGCCATCCGATCGGCGCGTCCGGCTGCCGCATCCTCGTCACACTGATCCACGAAATGATCCGCCGCGACGCCAAACGCGGCCTCGCCAGCCTGTGCATCGGCGGCGGCATGGGCGTGGCGCTGGCGATCGAGCGCTGACACTTTGGTTTTTCGTACTGCACTTACACAAACAATTCAGGAGCAGACATGAGCAGAGTAACTTTGGTAACGGGTGGCATGGGCGGTCTGGGCGAGGCGATCTGCATCAAGATGGCCAACATGGGCTATGACGTGGCGACGACCTATTCGCCGGGCAATACGAAAGTCGATGCATGGCTGGCTGAAATGAAGGACAAGGGTTACCACTTCCGTGCGTACCCTTGCAACGTCGCCGACTATGATTCGGCGCAAGAGTGCATCTCGACGATCGTGAAGGAAATGGGGCCGATCGACGTGCTGGTCAACAACGCCGGCATCACGCGCGACATGACCTTCAAGAAGATGGACAAGGTGAACTGGGATGCGGTCATCAAGACCAACCTTGATTCGGTGTTCAACATGACCAAGCCGGTCTGCGACGGCATGGTCGAGCGCAACTGGGGCCGCATCATCAACATCTCGTCCGTCAACGGCCAGAAGGGTGCGTTCGGCCAGACCAACTATTCGGCGGCCAAGGCCGGCATGCACGGCTTCACGAAGGCGCTGGCGCTGGAAGTGGCGAGGAAGGGCGTGACCGTCAACACCATCTCGCCGGGCTACATCGGCACCAAGATGGTCACCGCGATCCCGCAGGAAGTCCTCGACAGCAAGATCATCCCGCAGATCCCGATGGGCCGCCTCGGCAAGCCCGAGGAAGTCGCGGGCCTGGTCGCGTACCTCGCGTCCGAGGAAGCGGCATTCGTGACCGGCGCGAACATCTCAATCAACGGCGGCCAGCACATGCAGTAAGCGGCAGTCCCGGAGTGCGCCGCGGCGCGCTCCGGTTGCCCTGCCCTGTCAAATCAGCGATAATCCGCCGCGCACGGCGGCATGCCGCCCTGCATCTGCCTCGGTGGTGAAATTGGTAGACGCGCCGGACTCAAAATCCGGTTCCGAAAGGAGTGTCGGTTCGATTCCGACCCGAGGCACCAACCTGACATGGGCCGCACGCCGGCCTGACTGAAAGCTCCGCACGCAGCTTTTTTTATTGCACCTTGTCCGCGGTTTGCGCGGTTGCGACCACGGTGGCGGCCGGGTCCGGCGCCGGCAGCGCAGCGACCGGTGCATCGCCTGCGGCTTGCTCGCCGCTTGCCCCGTCTTCGGTGGCGGCATCCGCCGTCGCCCCGGTACCGGCTTCCTGCGCAGTCGCATCGGCTGCGGCCGGCGCTTCCGCTGGTGCCAGCATCTCCTCCGCAACCAGCGCCGCCTTGCGCGCACCGCGCCGCGCCAGCATTGCCAGCAGCGAAAACACCAGCGCGACGCCGGACAGCATGATGACCAGCAATGCCGGCAAGCGTGTGGCGAAGGCAAGATAAGCGAGCAACGCGAATATCACCAGCGGCAACAGCGCCAGTTCGGCGACGAACACGAACGGCGTCACGAAGGCCGACAGCAGCAGCACCATGCTCAGCCACTGCATCGAGTAATCACTGCTGGACAGCAGGTGTACGCCGTAGCTCAGGAACACCAGTCCGATCGGGAAGCGCACCCACCAGTGTCCCCAGAACTGCCGGCCGGCCTTGCGCGCGTCGCTCCAGTAGCGCATCCGTTCTTCGTCGGCCGCCGCCGTCCATTCCCAACGGCGTCCGGCCAGCAGCGAGCGGCCGCCCGAAGCCAGCCAAAACAGGAGGCCATAGATCCAGATCACGGTCGGCAGGATCCATCCGCGCTCTCCCCAGCCGTCGCCGAGCGCGTATTGCAGGTGCACCAGCGCCGGCGTGCCGAGCGCGACCAGCGACGGCAAGGTCGCCGCGCTGACCCGGTCTTCGAGGCTGACCGTGATCCACTCGCCATTGACTCCGGGTTGCTTCTTCATTGCGCGTTTGAATTCCTGTTGATACGTTGAGCGAACCTTGCGATACCGGCAGCGCCGATCGCCAGGAAGGCGAGCATCACGACGATCGCGACGGCCACGGAAACTTTAGCGGCCAGCCAGCCGAACAGCGAAAGCATGCCGACGCAGACGCTGACGATC
>JACCDR010632557.1_pt1 | contig 19122 bp, 35 predicted proteins | sample 7446431 | NCBI WGS metagenome assembly JACCDR01 (sample SAMN15323443, study PRJNA562643) | freshwater metagenome | isolation source: river surface water | place: USA:Blue River Watershed | collected 2017-08-17
ACCGCACGGAAGCCTGCGCGGTCGTCGGTGGAGCGGCCCTCAACATCGCTGTACCGCCCGTCAGCCGCGATGGGTAGGCCGACCTTGCGCATGCCGGCGGCGTTGCGTTCGTGCTGGTCCGGTACGGAGGTCTGGATCTCCAGGGACTGGCGCGCGTAGGACACCGCGTAGGCGTCGAGGTCGAAGTCAGCTTGGGAGGCCATGCTCAGACACTATGCCAGCGACCATTGGGGTCCGCCAATGGCTCGTGGCATAGAGTCCTAGCCGATGGGTCGGCGCGTGACCTGCTCGGGGAAGACCCCGGCGTAGTAGTGCCCCCGGCTGGTCTCCACGTCCACCAGGACGAAGTCGGGGGTCCAGCCCTTGGCCCAGCCTCGGCCCTGCTCGGTGTGGCCGTCGGTCCACGCGAGGTCGACCCAGACCGGCATCGGCTCGCCCGGCAGGGTCAGGCGCCCGTCGGCGAAGGGCCCGGGGACCAGGGTCGGCTGGGTCTCCATCGGGGCCAGGCCACGGAGCGGGTTGTCCTTGGACACCGCCCCAGCGTTGCACAGGGAAAACCGGATCTTGGTAGAACCGGAGCCCGAAAAATTGGTAGGGCCGATTTTGAAAAACCGGCCCCCCTGGGGGTATGCGCCGACCCGGCCGATACTGGGGCCATGGACCCCTGGCAGATCCTCCGTGGCCGCTGGTCGATCCGGCAGCGGGCGTACGCCAACATGCTCGACTCCGAGGTCGAGCGGTTCCGCGCCGGCATGGGCGAGACGATCCTGGCGACCAGCCGGATGGACGTGGTGCGGCACTACATCGACACGGCCGACCGGCGGGCCCTGGAGCGGCTGTGCGAGACGGCGGCCGACGAGTTCGGGGTGCCTAATGCCCAGGTGAACGTCATCACCGCCGACGAGCAGATCACGCTGGCCCACGTCGGAATGCCGGGCACCTGCCCGCGCGAGGACGGCTGGTGCCACAACGTGGTCGCGCTGGGCGAGGCAATCGCAATCTCGGATTCGGCGCATCACCGGATGGTGAGTGACCACCAGAAGGCCGGGGAGATCATCAGCTACATGGGGGCGCCGATCGTGGCGGAGGGCCAGACGATCGGGGTGTTCTGCATCTTCGCCGATTCAGCCCGGGTGTGGACCGAGGCCGAATGCGTGCGGCTGCGGGAACTGGCCCGGCTGGCTTCTGAGGCCCGGCACTAGAGTCGAGAGCGAGGGCGACCTGGCCGTCGGGCGACCCGTCGTTCTCCCTGCTCGATGATCTGGCGCAAGTGGTCTTCGGTGAATCGCACGCCCCTGGCGCCGGAAAGGCGCGTGTGCGGTACCGAGCCCTGTGTGACCCAATCCCGAACGGTGGTCGGAGAGTAGCCGAGGTACTCAGCGGCCTCCTCGATGGTGTAGAGCTTCGGCAGGGTCATGCCGGTGCGCCGGGCCACACCGCGACGAAATCGGGGCTGCCGTTCATGGCCCGGGAGAACACGTAGGGCGGATAGGTGATGGCGTGCGGCTGGTCCCAGATCTCCTTGTCGCGGTGGACGTGGTCGTTGCCGATGAGGACGTACTGCTGGAGGTCGGGATCCTGGAGCAGGAGGGCCTCGTCCACGCCGATCTCGTTGCCACCGGCCCAGGCGCGTTTCGCCTTCCACTTCTCGGTGATCCATGAACCGATCACGACGTGCGGCTGGTAGTGCCGCACCGCGTCCAGGGCGTCCCACCGCTCGACGTTGCGGCCGTACTTCACGGTGGGCTGACCCCAGCCCTGGTAGATGCGCCGGTACTTGGCCCGTTCCTGCATCCGGTTGTCTGTGGCCGTGATGCCGAGCGCCTCGGCCAGCACGCCGCTGCCGGCCCCGATCTCGATGGCCCGCCGGTCGCCGATCAGCTCCTTGAGCCAGGCGACCAGCTCGACCGTGGGCAAGCCGTAGATGGCGTAGCGCTGTCCCAGCAGGCCGCGCTCGGCCGGGGTGGTGGCGGCCCAGAACTCCGCCGGGAGGATCCGCAGGCGGCCCCGCTCGTCGAGGGCGAACGGGGCCAGGTCGCGGGTGCCCGGCGGGATGACGAACTGCTGGGCCGGGATCATCAGAACTGGGTCTCGTCGGCCTCGAGCCGGGCGTAGGCCAGGAGCCGCTGCACGCTCTCCCCGGCGTTGGCGCCGTCCCACTCCGGGGCCTTGTCCAGGGTCGGGCCGCCGAAGAAGATCCAGTAGTCCGCCGGGTAGTGGTAGGTGACCCACTTGTCGTCGAGCTGCATGCCGACGATGAAGAACCCGTCGTACATGGTGCCGTCGTGGTGCAGCTTGGAGCGCCAGCGCTCGTGGGGGCCGAGGTGGGAGTACAGGGCGGCGGTCAGCCCGGCCCGGTGCTCGTACAGCTCCGCGAAGGTGTGGAAGCCGTCGGAGATCTCCTCGATGACGATGCCATCGGGCCGGATCTCGACGATCGGCATCCGGCCGACGTCGTCGTCGTCCTCCCAGTCCGCGACGTAGATCTCCCGGCCCTGTGCCCTCAGCAGCGTCGCCAGGGTGCGCAGGTCTGCGGCGGTGAGGTCGAGCTGCGCCGGGTCGTCGTCGCCGAGCTGGTCCAGCGTCATGTCGTATCGCTCCGCTCATAGGTGCGTGAGAGGCGGCTACCCCTCACGGAAATGGCAGTTGAGACCGAACCGTGACCTCTACGACTGGGCGAAGTCGAAGGTCCACAGCTCGTGCAGGAGGCGGGTCCGCTCGGCGGGGGTCCGGCCGATCAGCAGGACGGTCTTGAAGCCGGGGTTCATCGTGTCGGTGGCCAGCGCGACCCACTTGTCCGTGATCTCGTGGCCGGGCGCCTCGACGCCCATGCGGGCCATCAACGTTGCGGGCGAGGGGTCGTTCATGGCCTGGAGCAGGACGCGCGGCAGGTTGCCCGACAGCACCGCCTCGCGCGCCTCCGGGCGGTTGCCGGTCACCTCGATCGGGTCGATGATCTCGGGCCTGACGTCGTCGAACTTGATCCGGCGTCGAGCCGGGTCCCAGCGGTAGAAGCCGTTCGCCGCGACCCGTAGGTCGCCGGCCCGGTTGACGGCGATGACGTGCATCCCTTCCCGCAGCACCTTCTGGTCGGGGTGCTCGCGGGCGTAGTCGCTCATCTCCCCCAGCTCCCACGGCTGGCCGGTGTCGGGGTTGGCCGCCGGCTCGAAGGGCGCGTGGGCCTCGGGCTCGATCTCGCGCAGGTCCACCCAGGAGTCGGACACCAGGACGGCGGCGTCGGCCTCGAAGCCCCCGATCGCGGTGGCGGCCCCGGCCAGGAAGCTGCGCGAGCCGTGCTCCCCGGCCATCCGGATGACCGAGATCAGCTCCTCGGCCCGGTACACCTCCAGCCAGGGCGGCACGATCCGCCGCTCGCCCCGGTTGCGCAGGGCGAAGATCTCCTGGCCGTTGTGCACGGCCAGTTCGGTCAGTTCGGTCAGGGTGGGCACGCCAGCTCCTTGACGCCGATTACTCACGCTACGTAAACCAGTGGTAACTGTAGCTGGATGAGTACGCAGCGTAGGACCAACCGCATCAAGTCGTTCTGCGCGTGTCACGGGAGCGACCTCGACGCCCACATCCGGGAGATCGTCGACCGGGCCCCGCCGCTGACGGAGGCCCAGAAGGCGACCCTCTACGCGATCATGCGGCCCGGCCTGGAGCAGATCAGGCGGGAGCGGCGCGCTGCCAGCGAGCGAGCTGGAGAGCCGTGACCGAGGGGTCGCCGGCGCACTGGAGCAGCAGCTCCCGGAACAGCCGGGAGCGGGGCCCGTGGGCGATGGGGAGGTGGCAGTCGTGGCCCGGCAGCCACCCGACCACCACGAGGTTCTCAGCGACGTCCAGGCCGCCGGAGGAGCGGTAGACGATGTGGTGCAGCCCCGGGTTCTCGACGTACCGCCCGCAGACCCGGCAGCAGGAGGAGTCCCGCTCGATGACGGCCTTGCGGACCTTCGGCGGCACGCGGTCGGAGATGCTCATGCGTAGCCATCGGCGGGGAAAATGGCGAAGGGGCCGCGAGATCCTCGAAGCTACTCCCAGTGAGGATTTGCTTCAATGAAGGGCGGCCCCTCCGGCGAGAACCGTAGCAGAGATGAGCCGATGTCCCGTCACCCAGACAGCCACCGCCCGCCCCCGCGCCACGACGTCTGGACCGACGTCGGTCGCCCACCCGGGGACGTCGCGCAGACCTGCCGCAACGTCTCCCCCAGCGACGCCGCCCACCTGGAGCGGATCCTGCGCAAGCAGGGCTACCAGGTCGAGCTGCGCGTGGCGACCGGCCAAAATTGATGCGCACTGTGCAGGTCAGCGCAAGGTAGCGTTGAGCACATGAGCGATGACGTCGAGCTACGGCGCATGGCGGCGTTCGAGCCGCACCGGCCGATCCGGCTCTGGCGGCACCGGGGCCTGGACTGCGCGATCTACTGGGGCAGTTCGGGGTTCAACGGCTACGTCCGGATCCCCGAGGAGTCCCCGCTGCGGGTCGAGGCCGCGATGCAGGACATCGTGGCCCGCGAACGGGCGTCGGCGGCGTTCCGGGAGTTCGGCTCCCCGCTGTCGGAGGCGATCGTCAAGATCCACGGATCGCTCGGCTACGACCTGTTCCACGAGTTCTCCCCAGAGCTGACGTACGGACCGGACGAGGAGGGCTGGCTGGGCTTCGACACCGCCCACTACCGCGACGACTGGCCCGACGAGGTCATCGACGAGTACCTGCTCACCACCGACCCGGACGCCTACGACCGGTTCAAGGCCGTCGTGGAGATCATGCGTCAGGCCGGAATGAGCAAGGGCGAGGAAGTTCCCTGGCCCGCAGGGCGGATGCTGCCGCCGAGCCAGCGCCGGACCTGGTCGATGGAGCTGCTCACCGACACCGTCCACGACCTGGTCGAGTACATCTTGGCCCGGCAGATCATGTCGGCGCCGGCACGGGAGGAGCCCAGTGCGGCTGACGAGCATCGGGGGTGTTGACGCCGTCGAGCGGCTGCGGGAGCAGATCCGCCTCCAGGGCCGCACCCGCCCCGGCGACATGCCCAGCAACCGGCAGATCGCGATGGTCCTGCACGCCCTGGCCGACCACACCTCGATCATGCAGGCGCTCAACTTCGACCCCGAGCCCGGCCGGACGCGGTGGCCCAGCGCCACAAGCGTCGGCCGGTTCCTCCACGCCTACGGCGACCGCTTCGACGACGAAGGATGAATCGACCATGACCGGATCCGGACCGATGAGCCGCTACAGCGTCTTCCTGACTGACGTGTTCCCCTTCCAGGTCGAGGGCCCACGGGACACGGTGATCTATTGGGTGGACACCCTCAACGGCAACGACAAGCTGCCCAACGGCACCAGCTACGCCGTGACGGCCGACGCGCCCGAGGGCCGGGTCAACCTGTGGCTGTCCCAGGAGTCCATGGCCGTCCTGTCGGAGCACGGCCTGCTGAGCGGCGACCCGGCCTACTGCCGCCACAGCCGGGCCTACTACTGCCCCACCAGCGGCAAGAACGAGTGCCCGACCTGCGGCGGGTTCAACATCTGCTGCGACCAGCCCCGCCTGCACGGGCCGGTCCGCGAGGATCTGGTGCATTGAGCGGAGGCTGTCCTGAGAACCCTTGAGGTCGCACATCGTAGTGAGCTCGTAACGCTAGGTTGATGGACATGACACAGCCACATTCAACCGATGAGCCGCCCCTGCGCCCGGACCAATACCACCAGGGCGAGTGCGACCCCACGCCCGGCGAGTGCACGCACCCCGAACACCCGGCCGCCGCCCCGGAAGACCACGAGGCTGAGATGCTCGGCGCAGCCTTCGCCGCCGGCGTCTACGCGGAACGGGAGGACATCGAGCCCGTCCCGGCCCGGAAGAACCCGCTCGTGGTCCAGGACCCCGGCGAGGTGATGCCGAAGCTGCCGGACCACATCACGTTCAACTACAAGCTCAACGCCGTCGCCCGCACGGTCGTGCGGTGGCTGTCCAGCTTCCTGCTCATCATCGGCGTCTCGCTGGTCGCCGCCCTCGGCGTCGGCGACGGCGACATCACCGGCGGTGCGTGGCGGGTCTTCTGGGGCCTGGAGACGGCCGGGGTCGTCCTCACGGTGCTGTCGTCGGTCGAGATGTTCTTCGGCCGCCGGGCGCAGGCCCGGTGGGAGCGCGCCAGGTCGAAGATCGACGCCTATCCGCCGCTGGTGGAGTACGTGGTCCTGGTCTGCGCGTGGGCCCAGACCTCGGCCGCGCACGATGTCTTCGACGTGCCGGAGCCGATGCCCTCGGGCTGGATCATCCGCACCCGGCGGGTCCAGTCGACGCAGGTCGCGGAGCTGTTCGCCCAGTGGCACGGCGCCCTCACCGCCTTCTCCCACGCCCTGGCCGCGCACCGGGCGGGCCCGGTGGGTCGGGACGCGGACGACACCCGGGGCGAGCTGCTGGCCGCCAGCGGCCACCTGGACGCCGCCGGGGCACGCCTGGCGGAGCAGTGCCACAAGGAGACCAGCCCCTCGGGGTAACCTGGCCCTGGACATGAGGGCAGATCGTCTCCGTGCAGCGAAGGCCCCGGGAACGGATTCCCGGGGCCTTCGTGCTGCGCCGCTACCGGCCGCGTCTGGAGGAGGGGATCAGGACGCAGCCGAGGGGGTTGATCCACCAGGTCTGGCGCTCGAAGTCCGGCTCGCAGCCCACCCCGCAGCGGTGGACGACCGGCCAGAAGTGCCAGCGCCAGTCCGGGTCGAGATCAGTCGCCTTCATCGTCCTCATTGCCGCCGGTCCCTCCTGCGCCAGCCAGCATCGCCTGCTGCATGGCACGCAACGACAGAACTGCTGCCTCGGCTGCGCTCCCGGCCGTGTCCAGGCCGGTCTCCAGCCACTCGGTGTAGAGCTGCGCCTGGCCCATGATCTGGTCGTAGCGGGCCTTGAGGTTGGAGTAGACGTGCCCGGAGACCTTGGCCCGGGTGGAGCGCACCCGGGAGATCTCCTGGACGAGCTTGCGCAGCTCATCCACCGTGTCGTCCTCGACCGCGCGGATCAACATCATCCGCGATTCCTTGAGCCGCAGTAACGGGATCCGGTCCAGCTCGCACTCCAGGGACTGCACGACGGCCTTGAGCTTGCGCACGTCGTCGGCCCGGGAGGTGTGCACGAACCACACCGACAGCCGCACCGGCGTGCCGCCCATCCAGCGCAGGGTGTCCCGGACCATCTGCCGGACCTTGGCCGCAGAGATCGTCGCCTTGAGCCGGGTGTGCTCGGTGGTGATGATCTCCCGGATCCGCTCCAGCTCGCCCTGCTCACCGGCCAGCAGCGAGGCCGACTGGATGATGACCTGGCACCGCTCCGAGTCCGGCTTGATCTTCCCCTGGGACCGGGTCGGGCGGTAGAAGCGGCACTCCGCGACCGTGTCGTGCGACAGGGTGCCGTCGCGGTCGTTGCGGATCTCCCGGACCAGCAGCCGCTTGTAGCCGTACTCCGTGGCCACCACCGGCCGGGCCAGGATGAACCCGGTCGAGGGCTGCCCCCCGATGGAGGAGGGCATCACGTAGGTGTGCTCGTTGATCCGCCAGGTCGCGGACTTCCAGTCGTTGAGAGGGTTGTCGGCCTTGGGCAGCAGCTCCTCCGGCAGCCCCTGCGCGGCCAGCAGAGCCGCGATCTCGTCCCGGTTGTAGTCCCGGGTCTCCCGGACCGTGTAGAGGGCCAGGACGCCCAGCAGCGTCTCCTCCGGCAGCTCCGACAGCTCGTCGACGTAGGCGCTCAGCGCCGCAGCAATGGTCACGCCGCACCCCGCTGGGTCTCACCGAGCACGTCACCGAACAGCGAGCCGACCGCGTCGACCTCGCCACCGGCCACGACACCGGCGATCGGCCGGACCGAGTCGCACAGGTCGTTCATCGCGACCGACCCGCCCCGGGTGTTGATCGAGATCCCGAAGCAGCGCATGTCCAGCCGCGTGCGGGCCTCGTTCCACTCCTCCAGGAAGCGCGGGGCGATCGAGGTGTACTCGTCGTCGGAGATGAACACCACGTCGCCCCGGCCCTGCCCGAACGTGGACTGGTGCTCGTCGGCGATCTGGAGGCCGAGCTGGAGCGGGCCCTCATACGACGTGCCGCCGCCGAAGAAGTGCTCGGTCATCTCGATGGCGCTGTCCAGGTCGGGCTTGGACAGGTCGATCTGCCAGACCTGCCGGGGCGAGGAGAACCCCACGTAGTGGAACGGGCGGCCCTGCCGGTGCGCGGTGTCCATCAGCGCCAGCGTCAGGGCCTTGGACCACGCCTCCCGGGACACCCCGCCGACGTCCTCGGCCGCCATCGAGCCGGACTCGTCGCACACCACCGTGATCGGGCCCCGGCCCTGGCGCTCCCGGCCCCGCACCTGCCAGGTCAGCAGCTCCCCGGAGACGTGACGCCGCAGCAGGTCCGTCGTCAGCAGCGGGTGCGCCAGGTTCACCAGCTCCCCCGGCGTGATCTTCGTCAGATCGCCGGACAGCTCGACCCCGGCGATCTCCGACGGGACGCCGGTCACCTGACGGCGCCACGACGCCTCCGCGAACGCCCGGAACGAACCGATCAGCGAGGCGAACTTGGCGATCCGGTTGCCGCGCAGACGATCCATCAGCTTTCGGCGCTGATCGAAGTTCATCCGGCGCAGGTCGCCGTCCTCGACCCCGTACGCCGAGGCCAGCGTCGCCTCCTGCTGGAGCTGGTCCTCCGCCTTCTTGGCCGCGTTGCGGATCGCCAGCCCGGCCGACAGCGCCGCCGCCTTGGACCGGTTCTCCGCCTCGTGCTGCGCCTGCTGCGCCGCCTGCGCCGCCTGGTCGAGCTGCTCCTCCGAGGGCGAGCCGTTGCCGGCCTCCTCCCCCCCGTCGCCCGGCTGGTCCTGCTGGTCCTGCTGGTCCTTCTGGTCCTGCTGGTTCTGGTCGGCGTCGTCGCGGGCCTGCTGGCCCAGCTCCTTGGCCGCGTCGAGCTGCTCCTGCCACGCCTTGGCCGCGTCCCGCGCCGCGCGCATCTTGTCGAACGCGGCCCGGATCTCGGAGTCCATCGACAGCATCGCCATGACGGCCGGAAGCAGGTGGTTGCGGGTGTGGGAGCGCAGCGAGGCGACCTCGGGGTACTTGGCGAACGCCTCGACCATGTCGCGGTTAGGCACGAACTCCGGGTGCATATCGTCGCGGTCCCGGACCTCCGGGTCGCCCTGCATCATGAGCTGGAAGAAGTCCTGGAGGAACTCGTCGGCGCAGTCCTCGGTGCGGGTGTAGCGCATCCACATGTCCCGCAGCGACCCCACCTCCTCCAGCGCGGCCTTCCACGCGGCCTCGTTGTACCGGTCGGCCCGGACCGCCTGCGTGTGGTTGGCGCTGGTCATCCGCTCCATGAGCGACTCCCACGCCTCCGAGGTGCCGCGCCGACGGCCGTCGGCGGAGCTCTCGTGGTCGGCGGCCCAGCCGTCGTCCCAGCTATCCGTGCTCATGACGCGATGCCTTCCATGGTGTTCGTGCTGTCGGTGTCGCGCTCGACCAGGCCCCGCTCGACCATCAGCTCGCCCACCCGCTGCACTCCAGCGGTGGTGAGCTTGCGGCCCCGGCCCTCGATGGTGACGTAGCCCCGCATGCCCAGCAGGGCCTCGGTGTGGCGCAGCGGCCCCGGCTCGCCCATCTGCCCGGAGATGGTCGCCAGGGACGCCTGGCCCTCGCATGCGGCCAGGACCAGCAGGTACTCCTGCGCGGTGTTGTCCAGCCCGTCGCGGGTGGTCCCGGCCCACGTCAGGGCCAGGTCCAGGCTGTACTCGCCCCCGGCGAAGCGGGTGTCCCGGTAGGTCGCCAGCAGCGCCCGGATCGAGCGCGGGGAGTTGTTCCCGGCCCGCGCCATCGCCAGCAGGTCGCCCGGCTCCGGTGTCGGGATCACGCCCGAGCCGAACCCCAGCCGCGCGGCCAGCTCGCAGGTGATCCGCACGGCCTCCTCGTCGGTGTACGGGGCCAGGGTCGGGCGGATGACGAACCGGTCCAGGATCGTGCGTGGCAGCCGCTGCGGGTCCGTGGTGGCCGCCACGACGGTGATGTCGGGCATCGGCTCCGCGCCCCGGCCGGTGAGCAGGCGCCCGTCCTGGAGCAGGTGCAGCAGCCACTCGCCCTTGACGCCGGAGACCTGGTGGATCTCGTCGATGAACAGCACGTCGCCGGGCTCCATCACCTGGAGCGCGGGCCGGGCCTCGTCCACCGAGATGGTCCCGGACAGCTCCTGGAACCCCGCGCCCATCGACCCCGCGACCAGCCGGGCGAGGCTGGTCTTGCCGACCCCGGCCATGCCGCTCGCGATCAGGACGTGGTCGAGGCGACGGCCCCGCGCACGGGCCGAGGAGATGGCCGCCTGGAGGTGCTCCTTGGCCCGCTCCTGGCCGACGAACGCCGACCAGTCGCAGGGGTAGTCCCCCTCGAAGATCTCCGCGCCACGGCGCGGCTGGGGCCCGTCGACCTCGGCGGCGGCCTGCGCCCGCTTGAGCCGCTGGGCCAGCATCGGATGGATCACAGCGAGTCCACGTCCCCCATGTCGAGGCACACCGTGCCGATCTTGGCCTGGAGGGTGTCCAGGCTGGTGGTCAGCTCGTCGGTGGTGGCGGTGGAGCGACCGGCGTCGGCGTACTGCTTGTGCAGCCGGGTCACCTTGCGGGCGAGCTGCTTGACCTTGCTCGACGCCTCCACCCCGTACCCGGCCCGCTGGTCCAGGGCCTTGTGCCGCCGGGCCTCGACCTCGGCGTCGATCGTGGCGATGTCGTCCATGATCTCCAGGGCGGCCTTGGCCATGGGGTCGGCGATGTCGACGCGGGTCCGGCGCACGGTGTCGATCTGGGCCGGGACCGACCACAGGATGAAGTCCAGGACCCGCAGGTCGTCCAGGGTGGCGACCATCCGGCCGTCCATGAACGCTGCGGCCTGGATGACCCGCGCGGCCTGCTGCCAGCGCCGGTCCGACGCGGTGATCTTGTGGCCGGACAGCTCGCGCCGGATCCGGTCCATGGTCTCCTTGAGCGCGACCGGGAACTCGACCGTCGGGACCAGCTTGGCCAGGTCCAGCAGGTCCGACCACGCCATGGTCGTCGGCACGGCCGGGACCTCGGTGCTCGGCGTGACCATGTCCAGGAGCCGGACGAACGCCGAGGTGGACTGCACGTAGTCCACGCACACCCGGATCAGGAGCCGGTCCCACAGGGCCGCCGCGTCGTCGGTCTCCGAGGTCGGGATCTCGTTCGAGGCGGTCACGGCCCCGTGCAGCGGGATCGCGTGCACCGAACCGGCGTCGTTGACCTCGTGCCGGATCCGCTCGTTCAGCGCACCGAGCAGCTCGTGACCCAGGGTCGGGGACATCTTGCCGACCTCGTCGATGAACGCGACGTCGGCCTCCAGCAGCGTGCCCCGGGTGCGGCGGTGGTAGTCGCCGGACGCCTGGAGCTTGGGGATGTCCACGGCACCGAGCACGGCCTCGGCCGGGCGGGTCTTGGACAGCAGGATCTCGAAGTAGCGGCAGCCGGACAGCCGGGCCACGACGGCGCGGGCCATCGCGGACTTGCCGGTCCCGGGCGGGCCCAGGATGAACGAGTGCTCCCCGGCCAGCAGGCCCCACAGGACCGCGTCGATCGCGTCGGCCCGCTCCAGGAACTGCGCGTTCAGCTCCGAGCGGATGGCCCGCAGGGTGGTCACGCCCGGGTGGACGGTGGTGGTGGTCATCAGGGTCTCCTCAGGCGTTCAGCGGGACGTCGTCGAGCTGGTCGATGGTCGCGGAGTCGAAGTCCTCGCCGGGCACGAGGCCCTCGAAGACCGGCTCACGCAGACCGGTGCGGGTACGGCCCATGACGGAGACCTGGACCAGCGGGAACTTCCCGTCGGCCAGCTCCCCCGCAAGGACCTTCATCGCGGCAGCGGTCAGGCCCGAGCCCACCGTGCCGATGTGGACGGGCCTGGTGTCCTCCAGCAGCGCCAGCTCCAGGGCCCCGAATGGCCGGGTGGCCGAGTCGGTGGCGGTGGTGCCCAGGGCGATGCAGGTCAGGGTGAAGCGGAACTTGTGCTTGAGCCAGTGCGCCGAGCGCCTGCCCGGGACGTACGGGGAGTTCTCGCGCTTGGCGACGATGCCCTCCCCGCCGTGTGCCCGGACCGTCTCCACCAGGTCGCGGCGTGCCCCGATCCGGCCGTGCCAGGGCACCAGGTGGACGTGCGGGCTCGGCTCCAGGTCCGACAGCATGCCCTCGAGCTGGAGCCGGCGGAGAGAGAGCGTCCGTCCGACCTGGTCCACCCCGTCGGCCGACAGGACGTCGAAGGCCCAGAACCGGGCGGGCAGAACGCCGACGAACGAGCGCGGTGTGCGGTTGAGCCGGGCCAGCAGGTTCGGCAGCCTGGCGTCGCCGCCCTCCTGCGCGATGAGCTGGAGTTCCCCGTCCAGGACGAACGACCAGTCACTGGCGGCCAGGGCCTGGACCACCTCCGGGAACTGCTCGGAGACGTCCCGGCCGGTCCGGGTGGACAACCGCACCCGGCCGGTCAGGGACTTGCGTGCCAGGACCCGGATGCCGTCGATCTTCGGCTCGAAGGTCCACCCGTCCGCGAGGGTGTAGCGCCCGAGCTGGCCCGGCTCCATCGCCGTGGCGAGCATCGGCTCGTGGGTCATCACGGCAGCCGCTCCAGGTGGGTCAGGGTCACGACCGGGGCCGCCGCGACCGCGTTCTGCACGGTCTCCAGCGCGGTCGCGACCGTCACGTCGTTGTCGTGGTCCACGGCCAGCACGATGCGGGTCCGGACCCGACCGGCCGGGTGGACCCGGTCGGTGCGCATCCGGCCGCAGCCGTTGCGGATGCACACCGGCATCCCCAGGCCCGACGGCTCGAAGGTGTGGACCAGGGCCGACTCGTCGAGGTTGAGCGGGAGCTGGATCACGCTGCCACCACCGGGTCGCCCGAGGGCTGCTCAGCGGTCTCGACCGCGTCCACGGGCTGCACGGCGGGCTTGGGCTTGCGGGCCCGGCGCGGCCGCTTGGTCATCGCCTCCAGGGCCGCCAGGAGCGGCTCCACCGGCTGCGCGGCCGGAGCCTCGACGCTGGACAGGTACGCCTGGATGCGCTCCTCGGTGTCGTCGAGGTAGGCGCTCGCGTCGAACGCGCTGACCAGCGTGCGCCGGTTGGAGGCCAGGGCCTTGTCCAGCATCGCCACGAGGGCCAGGTCCGGCTCGGCCGACAGCTCCGGCACCGCTCGCATGAGGGCGGCCGGACGGCGCTCGTGCAGGGTCAGCACGGCCGGGGAGTTCTTGTCGTGGCGCACCCCGATCCGGAACATGCCGGTCCGGGAGCGCGGGGCCCAGCGGGTGCAGAACGCCAGCTCCGGGTGCGTCTCGATGAACGCCGCCAGGACCGCGTACGCCTTCTCGTGGCCCTTGGCCGGAACCAGGTAGTAGACCTTGTCCCCGGAGATGGTGCCGGTCTCGACCTGCGGGGCCGGGTGCGGGGTCAGGGCCATGGTCTTGGCGAACTCCTCCGCGCCGGTACCGAAGTCCGGCAGCACGACCAGGTGCTCGCCCACCTCGCGGGCCCGGCCCAGGGTGCGGGCCTCGACGTTGTCGTCGCAGGAGGGGCAGTACAGCCGCTGGGAGATGCGCACCGGGTCGTGACCGGCGCAGCAGACGGTGCGGTTGCCGGTCTCGGTGACCAGCGCGCCGGTGACCGAGACGGTGATGTTCAGGAGACCGAACTGGACGCTCACGCCCGATCGGATGGTGCTGCCAGTGGTAGGCATCGGTAGGTCTCATTCCAGTGGGAGGCTGGTTGTCCCCCGCCTTGCGGCGGGGTGTTCACATCATCGCTCAGGTCGCCGCCGACGGCCGTTCGCGGATGCAGTTACCACCCGAACGGAGTACGCCTAGCGTCTGCGTGTGTCCAGCGATGCGAGGTACGCGACCAGGTGCTCACGGGTGAACCACACCCGCTGTCCCTGGGTCTCGCAGTGGAGCTGTCCAGCGGCCTTGAGCCGCTTGACCTGCCGCACCGACAGGTGAAGCTGCCGGGCCGCCTGGTCGTAGTCGAAACGATCTTGCACGGGGTCGAGCCCCCTTCCATCGGCCACGCTGCGTGTGCGCGTGGTGACAGAGCGAGCTTGATACGTGGTGTTGCAACTCGTCAACTCGAGTACCGGCGTGGTGCCTTGACTTGAGAACCGTTCTCGCCGAGCGGAGCTCTCGGGCGTCGGCCGCCGGCGCAGCGTTTCACGGCGACACCTCGTGCTCGGTGATGGACCACAGCACGTTGGCCGCGTCCAGCTCGTCGTCCAGCTCGTCGAGGTCGATCCCCTCGGCGAAGTTGTCGCGCAGCGTGGTGCGGGCGGACAGGTGGCTGGCGTGCACGGTCGTGGCGATGGCGTCGTCTTCGTTCACTGTCACCAGGACGTGGATGGTGATGGGCATGGTGGTGTCCTTCCGGGATCGTGTCCTCTGTGCGAGCTGGGCCCTGGGCCCTGGGCCCGCCCGGCAAGCGCCAGGCGGGCCCAGGAAGCCGTCAGCCCTCGGCGATGGTCACGATCTCCTTGGACTTCACGACCTTCTTCTGCGTGACCGTGATCCCGACCCCGGAGTAGTTCGCGGTGAGCATCTCGACCCCGCGCCGCAGGATGTTCGCGGCCTCCTCGGCGGTGGTGCCGGTCAGGGTGACGGTGAAGGTCTGGGTGCCGTTGCTGGCCATGATCTGTCTCCTTGGGAGGCTGGTTGGCAGGCTCATTCAGCCGTGGAATGCCAATCCACGGGACGGCCCGAGGGCCGTTTCGCCGGTTAGCAGGTCTGGTGCCATCCGTTGGTCCACTTGCAGTTGCCGCTCGGGCTGGGCTCGGGGTCGCCCTTGGCGAGCGAGACCACGAGCCCGCAGGCCAGGCACACCAGGATCACCAAGATCAGCAGGTTGCCCCAGTCCTCGCCCTTCATCGCAGGACGGCGGTCACGGGCTTGGGCGAGGCCATGTAGCCCTGCCGGTACGCCTCGACCAGCGCCGCCCGGATCGAATCGAAGTCACTGACGTCCAGGTCCAGGAGCAGGTCCAGCGCGGCCTGATCGCCTTTCGACCGGATGCGCTCGCGCTCCTGCCGCTGGGCTGCGATCACCTCGTCGATGGTGTGCTTGTGCTCCGGCCACAGGATCTCGAACGAGCACCCGAGCGCTGACAGGATGTCGGTCGCCACCTTGCCCGCGCGCTCCCGGTCGCCGTAGCGGTCGATCAGTGCCTGCTGCGTGTCGGTCATGCCGTCGCCGCCTTGCTGGCCGCGAGCACCTGAGAGCCCAGGTCCGTCAGCCGGAACGCGAACGGGCTCTCGTCGGCGAAGCTGTGGAAGATCAGCCCCAGTTCCTTGAGCCGGTCCACGTACGGGAGCAGCTTGCTGGCGTCCCAGAGCGTGGGGCCGTCCAGGCGGTAGGAGGCCAGCAGCTCGGCCTCACGCTCGCTGAGCTGACCCTGGATGAATGTCGCACTCGTCATGCCGTCACCTCTCGGATTTCCTTGTCTCCGTACTCGAACCAGCGCACCGTCTTGGCCGGGGCCGCCGTGTACTGCACCCCGTACCCGCCCCCGGCCAGCCGGGGGTACTGGACCGCGAAGCTGCGGGTCACGAACAGCGCCCACCGCTCGGGCTTGTTTTCGCTCCACCCCTGCGGGACTGAGGTTCCCGGGGTCGCCTCGCGCCGGGTCACCAGCGGCCGACGAAGGTGCGGGCACAGGGTGAATGCGTCCTCGGCGCACTCGACGTGCATGGGCGGGTCCGTGAACGCCCGGGACTCGACCGAGCGCGGCCCGCCGATGAACGCCACCCAGTAGGTCAGCTCCTGCCCGCACAGGCCGCACAGGCGCTCCCTGGCGCACTGCATGGACCTGCCCGCGTCGATGGCCGCGAAGTCCGCCGAGCCGTCCTCGAACAGCGCCTGCGCGAACGGCACCGGGACACGGCGCTTGGTGTCCAGCGGCCGGGCCGCCAGCCGGGGGTTCACTTCTCCAGCCCCAGCTTCCGCCAGACCGAGGCCCATGCCCCACGGTCGCCGTCCCTGGCCGTCCAGCCACCCCCGAGGCCGTAGCGCTCGAAGGCGTGGCGGGCCTCGACGAGCGTGTCCCAGACCTTGCGGCGGAACGGACTGACACTCCGCTGCTTCTTGGCGATGGTGTACCGGGTGTCCACCGTCTCCCACTCGTACCCCGCGCCCGGGTCGATGTCCTCGACCTCGAAGTGTTCGACCTCGCGGTCGTCCACGAACACGGTGTGGATGCACCCGGCGTCGGGGTCGCGGTGGTGGATGATCTGTATGCGGGGCATGCCGATTCCTCTACATGAACTCGTAGTAGAACCCGACCAGTCGCGGGTCCGAAGCAGCGGTCACCTTCACCGCGTAGAGCGAGCCTCCGCCGTTCTCCACCCCTGCGCCGGTGAAGTCGAACAGGTGCTCCCAGGCCCACTCATCAAGGGCCTCCTGTGTGTAGTCCTCCGGGGCCGGGACCGTGCCGCCCGGCCGGGTGATGACGGTGGGGTGCAGCTCGTAGTGATTCTCGATCTCGAGCTGCACGTCCACCGTGTCGCCGTCCTTGGCTTCCATCCCTGTCACGACAGTTCGGGCCACCGGGCCAGGGACAGCTCGAACGCCTCCTCCAGGGCCGTGAGCGTCCCGGCCGTGTCGCCCGAGGCTGCCAGCACCTCGGAGCGCTCCAGGGCCGCACGCAGGGCCACCACGTCGCCGCGCTGCCACGCCGTCGGGATCGGCCCGCCGTTGCTCAGGCTCTCGTCCAGGATGGCCGCCGATGCAGCCGAGCGCAGAGCCTCGCTCGCCAGGTTCTCCCGGAACCAGGCCAACACCCGGTCTGCCTCGGCCTGGTCCACCACGTACGGGGTGGGGGTGCCACCACTCGGTGTGCTCATAGCTTCTCCTCCAGTCGGATCTTGAGAGTCGTTGCGGTGTCGTCGTGCTCGGCCTGCTCGACCAGCTCGCGCAGGGTGTTGCGGTCCTGCTTGGTCAGCCACTCCCACCGGCCGGTCGTGGCCGACTTGGCGGCCCGCTGGAGCAGGGCGACCGCCTCCTCGTCGGAGCCGCAGTCCCGCACGAGCTGCGCCAGGAGCGCGGCCTCGTCGTGGGTGAAGGTGTGGAGCTGCCGGGGCTCCGGCTTCTCCTGTGTCGCAGTCGAATCAGGCATTGGCCTGCTCCTTGTAGTAGGCGTCCAAGACGCTGTGAATGATCTCGATGGGCACGGAGTGCAGCTCCAGGGTGCCGCTGCTGCCGCCGTAGCTGACGGTGAGGCTCAGCGGCCAGCGGCCGAGCTTGTTCCCCTGGTAGACCTCGCCCAGAGCCGGGAACGCCGTCTGGAGCGCTTCGACGGTGGTGGCCTGGTTGTCGGCCGCCTTGAGCCGGTCGGTCATGCGCTTGTGCACCTGGGCGAACGCCGTCAGGTAGCCCGGCATCAGCCGACGCGCGATGTCCTTCGAGATGACGGACGGGTTGCGGTGGATCGACGACGTGATCTTCGGGTTGTCGACCCCCCACGAGTCGTCGTGCTCGTACCCCTGCGGGTACACGCCCCGGAACTCGACGCGCTCGGGGTTGCGCCAGTCCAGCGAGACGTCGATCCGGTGACCGTTCGGGCCCACCAGCTCCACGCTCTCGTAGGGCTCGTCCGGCCGGTGCTTGCGGCGGGTGGCCGTCCACTCCGGCCACTGACTGGCGATCAGCTCCGCCAGGCCGAACTCGCGGTCGTGCTTCTGGCGGGTGCTCAAGTCGTTGTTCACGGTGCGTCCTGTTCCAGTGGGAGGCTGGTGGTGTGGCCGCCAACGGCCGTCCGCGCCAGCGTACGGCGCGGACCGACCATGTGGCAGAAGCCGTGCGGGTGATGCTTGACGCAGAGCGTCACGAGGTATCAATCCTCGGTGAGCATGAGCTGTGTAATCTCCCCGAAGTCATCCGGGTCGAGCTCGGACAGCACCTCGGGCACCAGGTCCGCGACCACGGTGACGAAGTCGATGTCCGCCCTGTGCGGGTCCAGCGGCGTCTCGGTGGGGATGCTGTCCGGTATCGCGGCCCGGGGGACGTGCACGGTGATAGTGCGCGTGATCCTGACCAGTACCTGTGCCCACTGGCTGTCGTCGTCCGGGTCCGGCACGGGTGGGTAGAACTCCCGGTGTGGGCCCAGCTCGTCCAGCACGAGCACATCCACGGGCAGTGGCTCGGTGATGTCGAAGCCCAACCGCTCCACCACCGCCCGCACCTGATCGATGCTCTCGCCCGTATGCGCGGCAATCTTGGCGAGACCGGCCCCGGTGAGCGTGAACGAGACCTCCGGTGACGCTGCGCCGGCGTCCTCTTTCTCCGTCACGACTGCTCCTTGCGGGCCACACGGATGGGGAGCTTGGTGCCCTTGGCCGAGACCTCGGCGGTGGGCACGACGACCTCGTCGCCGTTGGCCAGGACCAGCGTGGTCTCGTCCTCGCCCACCCGGATGAGCTGGGCCGTGATGCCGTTGTGCTGCACCCACAGCGGGTGGCTGTGGGCCGTGGTGTAGGCCAGCAGGAGCGCGAGCTGCTCCCTGCCCGTGATGCGGAAACCGGTGTCGGTGGTGGTCACGTCAGCCCTCCTGGGCGTCGTCGGTGTAGAGGTGTGCGGTCTTGACGGTGTGGCGCTCGCCGGTGGTGTCGCTGCGCATCCCGCCGTTGTCGTTGATCTCGCGCTCGGCCTCGATGATGACCTCGACCGAGTCGATCCCAGCGATGTCCGCGAAGTGCTGGATGGCGCGAAGCTCGTCCATCTCCAGATCGGTCGCGTCGCTGTACTCGTCGTAGTACAGCCAGACCAGGCCCTTGATGCCCATCTCCACGGCATCGCGGGCCGACTGACGCGCGATGCCTTCGAGGTACAGCCCGGCCGGGAACTCGGCGCTCACTTGCTCATCCGTCCTTCCAGCGTCTCGATGATGTCGTCCAGCACCTCGATGCGGGCCACGAGCACGGGGTACGCGCTCTTGGCGGTGTGAGGGTTGGTGAGCCTCGCCTCCAGCGCCGCGCGGGTCATCTTGTAGCGCTCCAGCGCGGCCACCAGTGCCGTGCTCGTGTCCTCGTTCAGCCAGAGCCTCACCGCCCATCCCCCTTGAACCGAGACGGGCGA
>JACCDR011338694.1_pt1 | contig 19120 bp, 19 predicted proteins | sample 7446431 | NCBI WGS metagenome assembly JACCDR01 (sample SAMN15323443, study PRJNA562643) | freshwater metagenome | isolation source: river surface water | place: USA:Blue River Watershed | collected 2017-08-17
GCCGTTCTTCACGCGCACCAGCATCACGACGCCGACGTAGTTGTCGAACCAGGAGTCGACGATCAGCGCCTGCAGCGGCGCGGTCGGATCACCCGTCGGCGGCGGCACTTTGGCGATCAGCGATTCGAGCACGTCTTCGACGCCGAGTCCGGTCTTGGCCGAGCAGTGCACCGCGTCGGTTGCCTCGATGCCGATCACGTCCTCGCTTTCGGCGATCGCATTGTCCGGATCGGCTGACGGCAGGTCGATCTTGTTCAGCACCGGCACCACCTCGACGCCGAGGTCGAGCGCGGTGTAGCAGTTGGCGACGGTCTGTGCCTCGACACCCTGCGAGGCGTCGACGACCAGCAGCGCGCCCTCGCAGGCCGACAGCGAGCGGCTGACTTCATAGCTGAAGTCCACATGGCCCGGCGTATCGATCAGGTTCAGGTTGTAGGTCTTGCCGTCACGTGCCTTGTAGCTCAGCGCGGCGGTCTGTGCCTTGATGGTGATCCCGCGCTCGCGCTCGAGGTCCATCGAATCGAGTACCTGCGCCTCCATCTCGCGGTCCGACAGGCCGCCGCAAATCTGGATGATCCGGTCCGCGAGCGTCGATTTGCCGTGGTCAATGTGGGCGATGATGGAGAAGTTGCGAATATGGTCCATTAACAAACTGGATATAAAAAAAGCGCTCGGGCGAGCGCCTTGGGGGCCGGAGGGATCGATGACTCCCTCTTGTCTTTTCAACCGTGCATTTTACCGGATTCGGGGGGCGAAATACCGGAATTGCTGCCGCAGCGCGCGAGGAAGTCGCGAACAGCGTTATCAACCAGATAATAATTGCACAATTGTTCGGGCGGTTGGCCGGATGCGCAGCCGACCAGCACCGGCACCAGCTCGTCATAAAGATCAACCAGCGCCGGGTCGGCATCGACGTCGATGACCTCGATCCGTACGCTGTCGCCGACCAGTGCCTGCAAGGCCAGCAGCATGTCTTCGCACAGGTGGCACCAGGTGCGGGAATACAAAATGAAATGAGGCATCAGCAACGGGAAAAGCGCCGGGCGGACATCAGGCACCGGACGGGGATGAAAAACGGGGCTGCCGAAGCAGCCCCGTCCGATGAAGCGACAGGCGTTACGGCTGGGCCGGACGCACCGGCACGAACTGCGACGAATCACCGCGCCGCACCAGCAGCAGCGCATTGCGCTTCGGGTCGAGCTTGGCGACCAGCGCATTGAACTGCTTCGCGTCACGAATGTCGGTGTTGTTCAGTCGCACGATCACGTCACCCGCCTGCAGGCCGACACGCGCGGCCGCACCCTCGACCTGTTCGACGATCACGCCGCCCTCGAGCCGCAATTCCTGCTTTTGCGCATCGGTCAGCGTCGTCACCACCAGTCCGAGCGCATTGGCCACCTGCTCGGGCTTCTGCTTCTCTTCCTTCGGCTTGGCGGCCTGATCGGACTCCATCTCGGCGACGACCACTTGCAGGTCACGCTTCTGCCCCTTGCGCAGCACCGTCAGCACCGACTTTGAGCCCGGCTTGGTGCTGCCCACAAGGCGAGGCAGGTCGCCGGACTTCTCGATCGCTTGGCCGTTGAACGCGGTGATGATGTCGCCCGCCTCGACGCCGGCCTTCTCGGCCGGGCTGCCCGGCTCGACGCGGCCGACCAGCGCGCCCTGCGCGCGCGGCAGGCCCAGCGATTCGGCAACCTCTTTCGAGACGTCGCCGATCTGCACGCCGATACGCCCGCGGATCACGCGGCCGGTCGTCTTCAGCTGTTCGGCCACGCGCATCGCCTCGCCGATCGGCACCGCGAACGAGATGCCCATGTAGCCGCCGGAACGGCTGTAGATCTGCGAGTTGATGCCGACCACCTCACCGCGCATGTTGATCAGCGGACCACCGGAGTTGCCGGGGTTGACCGCAACGTCGGTCTGGATCAGCGGCAGGTAGTCGCCGGTGTCGCGCGAGTTCGCGGACACGATGCCGGCGGTGACGGTGTTGTCGAGGCCGAACGGCGAGCCGATCGCGATCACCCACTCGCCGACGCGCAGCTTGCCGGAATCGCCGATGGTCAGGCGCGGCAGGTCCGAGCCTTCGATCTTCACCAGCGCCACGTCGGTGCGGCGGTCGGAGCCGATGATCTTCGCCTTGAATTCGCGCTTGTCGGTCAGCGTGACGAACACTTCGTCGGCGCCTTCGACCACATGCGCATTGGTCAGCACGTAGCCGTCACCCGAAATGATGAAACCGGAACCGACGCCGCGCGGCACCTGCTGCTCTTCCTGCTGTTGCTGCGGGGCCTGCCGGCGATTGCGCGGCTGCGGCTGCCGCGGCGCGGGCTGACCGAAGAAGCGGCGGAAAAACTCCTGCATTTCTTCATCTTCCGGACCGCCGGCACCCGGCTGCATTTGCTTCGGGCGCTCCGTGGTGCGGATGTTGACCACGGCCGGTCCGACCTTGTCGACCAGGTCGGTGAAATCCGGCAGCGCGGCAGCATGGGCCACGGTCGGCGTGGCCACGCCAAGGCCGAACGGTACGAACAATGCAGCCGCCGTGGCGAAGGCGGCGGCAGAGAGCTTGCGATTGAACATGTGTAGGGTCTTCATGGGCCTCTATCTGGGGGAAATGTGGGCTGATTCAATGGCGTCGGCCACATGCCGGATCGCCACCATTGGCACATCGCCAACAATGGTAAGCCAAAAATTCCCATGCCGCTTGCCGACCATATTCAGCGCGCCGAGCCGCAACGGCGCAAGGCCGCGCTCGGGCGACCACGGCTCGATGAATACCGACAATGACGACAGCCCGTTCGAGTAAAGAACCTGCCCGACCGGGCGCGGCGCACCGGTCGCGCTGACCAGCGTACGCTGCAGCATCGCGACGCGGCGGAAGCCGGCCGGCACCCAGCCCAGCCGCCACTGCGACAGGTCGACCGGCCGGACATCCGCACGATCGACGCGCCAGCCGTGCAGGTTGCCGGCGGCCGGCTTCAGCGGCGCCTGCGCCGCGTCGCCGACGGACAGATGCCGGAATCCGACCTGCTCGATCACCTCGCCTTTTTCGCTGACCGTCTGCGCGCGCAACAACAGTCCGGCCGCGCGATCGAACCAGAAACGATGGCTGTAATGGAAAGCGTCGCGCGCATCGAGTGCAATGGCCAGCGTATCCCTTCCCGCCACCTGCCGTCCTTCGAACGGGCGGATCAGGTAATCACGTTCAAGCTGCGCCTGCGACAGCGGCACCAGCGCCGGGAAGCGCGCCTCCGGCGTCGGTCGCTCGGCGATCACGCGGCGCTGCTTCGGCAGGTAGGTCAGTATCTCGCTGCCTTGCCGCAGCATCTCGCGGGGCTCGCCGTCGAGGTTCTCCAGCCTTTCGTGCTCCGGGGGGCCGGCGCGATGCGTAATCCGCGTGTGGCTGACCTCGGTTCCGCGCTGCAGGAGGAACTCGCCGCGATAGTCGAGTCGCTGCGCCGCCAGCCGCGCGCGTTCCAGCAGCGTGAATGCGTCAGGACCGGCGCCGGCATGCGCGACCGGACCGGCCGAGGCAAGGCAAAGCCAGAGGCAAGCGGCACGCCACATGGACTCAGCGGCCGCTGTCGCCGTCAAGCGCCACCGGGCGTGCCAGCGGGGTCGCGGCATACAGCGCAGGATGGGCGCTCTGGTGCAGCCGGATGTAATCAGCCGCGCCCGCCTGCGCCACCGCGCCCATGCCGCTGACCTCGGCCAGCACCGTGCCATGCGACGCCAGTTCGCGACCGGCCAACGGCGCGCCAGCGGGATGCGTGTCGGCGCTGCCGAACATGCCGGGCGCGACGAAAAAGCCGAAGCCGGCGGCCGCGACCGCCGCCAGCGCCGTCGGCCAGGCGCCCAGGCGGCTCCGCAGGCTGCGCTTTGGCGCCAGCAGCGGCGGCTCGGCGTCGAGGCGCGCGGCCATGCTCGCGGCGAAACCCGCGCTCAGCGGCGCGGCCATGGCGTCGCTGCGGATCATGTCGCCGATCTCGTGATAACGACGCCAGGTCGCGCGTAGCGCATTGTCTTCACGCAGCTGCGCCAGCAGCTGTTTTGCCTGTACGGGATCGAGCTCGCCATCGGCCAGCGCCGATACCTGCTCCCTCGTCATGTCACCGCTGTCCATCATGCTCCCTGCCTTTGCGATCGATTGTTGATGCCGTTTTTTGTGATGCCCCTACCAGCGCTTGTCGATGGCCGTGTCGAGCAGCGGCCGGAGCTTTTCTGCAATCGCCTCGCGCGCACGGAAGATCCGGCTGCGCACGGTGCCGATGGGACAGCCCATGGCGGCGGCGATTTCATCGTAGCTCAGGCCCTCGATCTCCCTCAGGGTGATGGCCATCCTCAGCTCCTCGGGGAGCGCTTCCATCGCCACGTTGACCGTCTCCGCGATCTGCTTGGTAGCAAGCATGGATTCGGGCGTGTTGATATCCCTGAGATGCTCTCCGTCATCAAAAGTTTCCGCCTCTTCAGCATCTGCCTCGGTCGAGGTCGGCGCGCGCCGCCCCTGCGTGACCAGATAATTCTTCGCCGTGTTGATCCCGATCCGATACAACCAGGTATAGAAGGCCGAGTCGCCGCGGAACTGCGGCAACGCGCGATACGCCTTGATGAAGGCTTCCTGTACCACGTCCTCCGCCTCGGCCTGGTCGCGCACGAGGCGCGACACCAGACGCATCAGCTTGCGCTGATACTTCGTTACCAAGAGTTCGAACGCCTTCTTGTCACCATGTTGGACGCGATCAACCAGCAGCTGATCTATGTCGCGTTCTGTCGTCAATCCCCGAATCCTCGCGCTCGTGCAACGGGCGGGCAGGCCTCGGCCGCGATGATGCGACCGCAGACTCAAGCTGAAGTGAAATAAAGCGCGGGTGACGGGCAGGCCAGGCGAATCGTCAGCAGCGCGTGCGTCGCACGCGCTGCTTGTTTCCGCTCAAGGCTGCCGTGCTTCCCCTTGTCTCGGCTTTCTTCTCAGCGCTTCCCAAGTCGTTGACTGAATGAAATTTAAAAAGTTCAATCAGCCGGGAGGGAAAGTTGGGCAGGCCGTGCCGCAGGTGACGAATGTTTTGTTGCCACCCAGCGGCAGGCGACGGACAGCGCACGAAATGCGGTGCGGTCCACACTATCGGGAAAAATGAGCAGCGTGACCGGATGACCGGTCCGCGTCTGCAGGCGCAGTACTATCAGCAATGGCCAGAATGTCGAGCCCCTCAGCAGTTGAACCACCTCGCCGTCACCGCCCTGCCTGTCGGCCGGACCTGCGGCAGCGTCGGGACTAGTGTCAACCAATCGGATTTGCCCGATTCCGGATATATCAATACGTAGCGGTTTTCTTCGCGCGAGCGGGAACAAACCGAGGGCCACAGCCGCCAGCGCGCAAGCGAGGGCCAGCCCCTGATGCAGCAGGGTGCCGCCATCATGCATGAGCAGCCACGCAGACGCGAACAGCACGGCCGCCATCAGCAGCATGCAACAGCGAAACCAAAGGGAAGGACGAACGACCGCCGAGACGGCGATGTTCATTGCGGGAGGTAATGCGGAAGGCAACACGCCGTTCGAAGCACAGGCATCGAACGGCGCGCGGTGATCAGGCCTTGGAGAAAATCAGCGTACCGTTGGTGCCGCCGAAGCCGAAGGAATTCTTCACGGCGATGTCGATTTGCATATCGCGCGCAGTGTTGGCGCAATAGTCGAGATCGCAGTTCGGATCCTGATTGAAGATGTTGATCGTCGGCGGTGATTTCTGCTGATGCACGGCGAGCACCGTAAACACCGACTCAAGCCCACCAGCGCCACCGAGCAGGTGGCCCGTCATCGACTTGGTCGAGTTGACGACGATTTTCTTGGCATGGTCGCCGAGTGCGCGCTTGATCGCCACGGTTTCGGCGACGTCGCCGAGCGGCGTCGACGTGCCATGCGCGTTCACGTAATTGACCTGGTCGGCATTGATGCCGGCATTGCGCATCGCCGAAATCATGCAGCGGCGTGCGCCGTCGCCGTCTTCCAGCGGCGCGGTCATGTGATGCGCGTCGGCGCTCATGCCGAAGCCGAGCAGTTCCGCGTAAATCTTTGCGCCGCGCGCCTTCGCATGCTCGTACTCTTCGAGCACCATCACGCCGGCGCCTTCGCCAAGCACGAAGCCGTCGCGGTCCTTGTCCCACGGACGGGACGCGGTGGCCGGATCGTCGTTACGTGCCGACAAGGCGCGCGCCGCGGCAAAGCCGCCCACGCCCAGCGGCGACACCGTCGATTCGGCGCCGCCCGCGATCATCACGTCGGCATCGCCGTACTCGATCATGCGGCCGGCTTCGCCGATGCAATGCAGGCCGGTCGTGCAGGCGGTAACGATCGCCAGGTTCGGTCCCTTCAGACCGTACTTGATCGACAGATGACCGGAGATCATGTTGATGATCGAGGCCGGCACGAAGAACGGGCTGATGCGGCGCGGTCCGCGCTTGGTCAGTTCGGCATGGGTCTCTTCGATCATCGGCAAGCCGCCGATGCCGGAACCGACCATCACGCCGATGCGCTCGGCGTTGGCTTCAGTCACTTCGAGACCGCTGTCCTGCATTGCCTGAATGCCCGCGGCCATGCCGTAGTGGATGAAGGTATCCATATGGCGCGCTTCCTTGCCGGGGATGTACTCCTCGACATTGAAGCCCTTCACCTCACCGGCGAAGGTCGTCGAAAACGCGCTCGCATCGAACTTGGTGATGGTCGCGATGCCGGACTGGCCGGCCATCAGCGCATCCCATGCGGCAGCAACGGTGTTGCCTACCGGGGAAATGCATCCCAGTCCGGTGACAACGACACGGCGTCGGTTAGGGCGAGTCAAACAATGCTCCTGGAAACAGTTTCAGCGGTAACAAACGGCCTGCTGATTAGGCCTTGACGTTCGCTTTTGCGTAGTCGATGGCTTGCTGGACGGTGGTGATCTTCTCAGCCTGCTCGTCCGGAATTTCCATCTCGAATTCGTCTTCGAGTGCCATCACGAGTTCAACCGTGTCGAGCGAGTCGGCGCCCAGATCATCAACGAACGACGATTCGTTCTTGATGTCAGCTTCGGCAACACCGAGTTGCTCGGCGACGATTTTCTTAACGCGTGATTCGATGTCAGACATCTTGGTCCTCCAGTGGGTGGGTTGTTCGTAAAAGTGCGCGCATTTTATCAGGTTTGCGCTGTGAAACTTAAGTTTTGGCTGATGCTTTCGCGAGGGCTAAGAGCATTCCGAAATGCATCAGCCGCCACTCATATACATGCCGCCGTTCACATGCAAGGTCGTGCCGGTCACATAGCCGGCTTCACCCGAGGCGAGGAAGGCCACGGCTGCGGCGATATCTTCCGGCATGCCGAAACGGCCGGCCGGAATTTGCTGCAGCAGCGCAGCGACTTGCTGTTCGTTCAGGGCTTTCGTCATGTCCGTGTCGATGAAACCGGGCGCGACGCAGTTGACCGTGATGTTGCGGCTGCCGATCTCGCGGGCGAGCGCGCGGCTCATGCCGGCCACGCCGGCCTTGGCGGCTGCGTAATTCATCTGGCCCGGGTTGCCGGCCGAGCCGACCACCGAGGTGATGTTGATGATGCGGCCGTATTTCGCCTTCATCATGCCGCGCAGTACGGCACGGCACAAACGGCCGACGGCGCTCAGGTTGGTCGCGATTACCGCGTCCCACTCGTCATCTTTCATGCGCATCGCCAGCTGGTCCTGCGTGATGCCGGCATTGTTCACCAGAATCGACAGGCCGCCGAATTCTTTGCCGATCGCATCGATCAGCGCCGACGAGGATTCGGCGTCGTTCACGTTCAGCACCGCGCCGCGACCGGCATCGGCACGCACGGCCTGCAGGTACTCGGTAATTGCAGCGGCGCCCGCTTCGGACGTTGCCGTGCCGACCACGGTCGCACCGCGTTTCGCCAGTTCGATCGCGATCGCCCGGCCGATGCCGCGCGATGCGCCGGTCACCAGCGCGACTTGCTTTTCAAGATTCGAACTCATTTGACTGCCTCCAGAAGGGCATCCAGCGATGCCTGGTCCACGATCGCATCCGCGACGAGGTCGCCGCTGATCCGCTTGACGAGGCCGGTCAGGACCTTGCCGGGACCGCATTCGATCACGCGGGTGACGCCGCCGGCGGCCATCTTCTGCACCGACTCGACCCAGCGCACCGGGCTCGCTGCCTGGCGCACCAGCGCGTCCTTGATCGCCGCCGGATCGCTGACGATCGCGACGTCGACGTTGTTAATCAGCGGGATGACCGGCGCCGAGAAATTCACGTTCGCCAGATAGTCGCGCAGGCGATCCGACGCCGGCTTCAGCAGCGACGAATGGAAAGGCGCGGACACCGGCAGCGGCAGCGCGCGCTTGGCGCCCTTCGCCTTGGCAGCCTCGCACGCGCGTTCGACCGCGGCCTTGTGGCCGGCGATCACGACCTGCGCGGGCGCGTTGAAGTTGACCGGTTCGACGATTTCGCCCTGCGCCGCTTCGGCGCAGGCTGCACGCACGTCGTCATCCGACAGGCCGAGGATCGCGGCCATGCCGCCCTGCCCGACCGGCACGGCTTCCTGCATGGCCTGCGCGCGGAAGCGCACCAGCGGCACCGCATCCTTGAATGCGATCACGCCGGAGGCAACCAGCGCCGAATATTCGCCGAGGCTGTGGCCAGCCACCAGCGCCGGCTGTGCGCCGCCGGCGGCGATCCACGCGCGATAGAACGCGACGGCGGACGCCAGCATTACCGGCTGCGTGTTGGTGGTCAGGTCGAGCTGATCCTTCGGGCCTTCGGCGATCAGCTTGCCGAGGTCAAAGCCGATCGCGTCGGAGGCTTCGGCGAGGGTGTCGGCAACGACGGGGTTGCCGGCAAAGCCGTTCAGCATGCCGATCGCCTGCGAACCTTGGCCGGGAAATACGAATGCAATGGTCATGATCTGTCTCTGTAGAGCCGGGTCAGATGCGCGCGAGTACCGCGCCCCAGGTGAAGCCGCCGCCGACGCCTTCCATCATCACGGTCTGGCCGCGCTTGATGCGGCCGTCGCGCATCGCCGCGTCAAGCGCGAGCGGGATCGATGCGGCCGAAGTGTTGCCGTGCTGGTCGACGGTCACCACCATCTTCTCCATCGGCAGGCCGAGCTTCTTCGCGGTGCCCTGCATGATGCGGATGTTGGCCTGGTGCGGAATCAGCCAGTCGATCTCGGAAGCCTGCATGCCGGCGGCGTCGAGCGCCTCGTTCGCGACCTTTTCCAGTACCGACACGGCCAGCTTGAACACCGCTTGCCCGTCCATCGTCAGGAAGGCGCTGCCCGACACGGCGCCGGCATTCACGTTGCCCGGCACGCACAGGATGTCAGTGTGTCGGCCGTCCGCATGCAGCTTCGCCGCGAGGATGCCCGGTTCGTCCGATGCTTCGAGGATCACCGCGCCGGCGCCATCGCCAAACAGCACGCAAGTGGTGCGGTCATTGAAATCGAGGATGCGCGAGAATACTTCAGCGCCGATCACCAGCACGCGCTTGTGCATGCCGGACTTGATGAAGCTGTCCGCGGCCGACATCGCATACACGAAGCCGCTGCAGACGGCCTGCACGTCGAGTGCGCCACAGTTGTTGGTGATGCCCAGCTTGCGCTGCACCACGCACGCGGTGCTCGGGAAGCCGCCGAGGAAGTCCGGCGTCGAAGTCGCGAGGATGATCAGGTCGATGTCGTCCGGCTGCAGGCCCGCCATCTGCAGCGCATTCTGCGCGGCAGCAACGGCCAGGTCGCTGGAGAGCACGCCGTCGCCGGCAAAATGCCGCGCCGAGATGCCGCTGCGCGACACGATCCATTCATCGGAAGTTTCCAGGCCCTTCTCCGCCAGCATCGCGGCGAGATCCTGGTTGGTGACTCGGCGCGACGGCAGGCAACTGCCGGTCGCGACGATGCGAGAGTATTGGCTCATGCGGTCTTTTATGCGTTGGTTTCCCGTGCCGTCGCCGAATTCGGCATCAGCTCGGCGATCGACGTCTCGATGCGCGACAGCACGTCATGCCGCGCCGCTTCGTATGCGCGACGAATCGCCCATTCGAAGCCGTACGCGCTCTCGCCGCCGTGGCTCTTGAACACCAGGCCACGCAGGCCGAGCAGGCTCGCGCCATTGTAGCGGGAGGGGTTCAGTCGTTGCGAGATGCGCTTCAGCGCGCGCTGCGCGATCAGTGCGCCCAGCATGTTGATCCAGCCTTTTTTCAGTTCGCTGGTCAGCACGCCCTTGATCAGGCGGCCAAGGCCTTCGGCAGCTTTCAGCGTCACGTTGCCGACGAAACCGTCGCAGACGACGATGTCGGTCGTGCCCTCGAAGATGTCGTTGCCCTCGACGTTGCCGTAGAAGTTGAGCAGGCCCTTCGCATGGTCGGCGCGCAGCAGTTCAGCCGTCTGCTTGACCAGCTCGTTGCCCTTGATATCTTCCTCACCGACGTTCAGCAGGCCGACGGTCGGCCGCGGATGGCCTTCGACGGCCGACACCAGCGCAGACCCCATCAGCGCAAACTGATGCAGGTGCAGCGGCTCGCAGTCGACGTTCGCGCCGAGATCGAGCATGTACGTCGGCCCATCCTTCCGGTTCGGCAGGATGGTGCAGATCGCCGGGCGATCGACGCCGGCCAGGGTCTTCAGCAGGTAGCGCGACACCGCCATCAGCGCGCCGGTATTACCGGCGGAAACGCTGGCCTGCGCGCTGCCGTCCTTGACGAGGCTGATCGCAACCCGCATCGACGAGTCCTTCTTGCGGCGCAGGGCGACCTCGAGCGGATCGTCCATTTCGACGACCTCGGTCGCATTCACGACAGACAGGCGCGGATGATTGTCGGCGCCCAGCCGCTTGAGCTCGGCGCGCACGACATCCTCACGACCGACGAGCAGCAATTCTGCGTCGGGCTCGTGCTGGACGAAGGCTACGGAGGCGGGAACAGTAACTGACGGGCCGTGGTCGCCACCCATGCAGTCGATAGAAATCCTGACGGTCATGATCTTTCAGCGATCGTGCATGAAACGATGCTCATGCACAGGACCATGACCCGTTGACATTGTTCGCGCATACGAAATCGGCGGAAGCAGTCATCGACTGTTCGCGCCGGTTTGCAGCTATACGGTGCGTGCCGGTTGGTACGATGGCGACGAATTATTCGTCGTTCTTCGTCTTCAGGACCTTGCGGCCACGGTAGAAACCGTTCGGGCTGATGTGGTGACGCAGGTGCGTCTCGCCCGTGGTCGGCTCGATCGCGGTCGCCGGTGCAACCAGGAAATCGTGCGAACGATGCATACCGCGCTTCGACGGGGTCTTTTTGTTCTGTTGAACAGCCATGACTTGCTCCTAAATCGGTGAATCTAAAATTTTAACACAGGGAACGACGTTCCCCAACTACCGCGGATGTTCCCGGACTGGCAACGGCTCCGCTCAGGAATCGAATTTCTTCAGTACGGCAAACGGCGACTCGGGCTTGTCCTCGGGCAGCGCCGGTGCGCCGCCGGGGCAGACCTCATGTCGCGGCGACAGCGGCAACGACAGCAGCGCCTCGTCTTCGACCAGCTGCAGCAGATCCTGCGCCGACGAAGTGACGATGACGTCGATGCTTTCGTCGTCGAGCAGTTCCTCTGCCTCGTCGGCGGCAGCCTCGTCACGCGCCAGCACCAGCAGGGTCTCGGACGACACCGGATGCCGGAACGCCGTCAGGCAGCGCTGACAGATCAGGCCGACGTCGCCGTCAACCTTCATCACCAGCTGCGGCAAGCCCTTCGGATGCCGGCCGCCGGCGAACGACCAGCGCAGCTCGCCGCTCGTATCAGCCGCCTCGGCGGACAAGCGCCCGAATGCCGCAACCGGCGTCACGCCGGAGCGTTCCTCGCCGAGCCGGCAGAACTCGAATGCGTCGACGGTGGTAGCGTTCATCGCGGCGTTAGCTCCCGGAAAACCCGTTATCATAGCAGGGATTCGCCAGTGCCTGCACCTGGCCTGATTTTACCTGCGCTTTCCCCGATGCCTGCCGCGCCCTCGCCCCGCCTGATCCTCGCCTCCAGTTCCACCTACCGGCAGCAGCTGCTGTCGCGGCTGCGCCTGCCGTTCGAAGCCATCGCCCCAAACATCGACGAGACGCCGCAGACCGGCGAGACGCCGCCTGAGACCGCGCTGCGGCTGGCCGAGACCAAGGCCGAAGCCGTGGCCCGCAGCGCCGGGCCGGCGCTCGTGATCGGCTCCGATCAGGTCGCGACACTGGATGGCGAACATATCGGCAAGCCGGGCGACCATGCGAACGCGCTGCGCCAGCTGCAGAAGATGCGCGGCCGCGAAGTCGTGTTCCATACCGCGCTGTGCCTGCTTGATGCACGCGATGGCGCCGGCATGCACGTGCAGCACCAGAACGTGCAGACGCTGGTGCGCTTCCGCGACCTGCCCGATGCCGAGCTCGATGCCTACCTGCGCATCGAGCAGCCGTACGACTGCGCCGGCAGCGCGAAGAACGAGGCGCTCGGCATCGCGATACTGGAATCGATCCGCAGTGACGACCCGACCGCCCTCACCGGCCTGCCGCTGATTGCACTGACGACGATGCTACGCCAGGCGGGCGTGCGCTTCTTTGCGGAGTGAGCCAATGTCCGGCACCCTGTACCTGATACCGAATACGCTCGGCCCCGGCGAACTTGAGCATGTGATTCCCGCGCCGGTGCGCGCGATCACCGCCGGCCTGGATTGCTTCATCGCCGAAAACGCCAAGACCGCGCGCGCCTTCCTGAAGGCGGTCGCGGCTACCCATCCGCTGCAGACCATGCTGCAGCAGATCGCGATCCAGGAGTTGAACGTGAACACGCGCGCCGATGCGCTGCCGTCACTGCTGGCGCCGCTGCTGGCGGGCAAGGACGTTGGCCTGCTGTCGGAGGCCGGCGTGCCGGCCGTGGCCGACCCGGGCGCCGACCTCGTCCGGCTTGCGCATGCCAAAGGCATCACGGTGCGGCCGCTGGTCGGGCCGTCGTCGCTGCTGCTGGCCCTGATGGCCAGCGGACTGAATGGCCAGAGCTTTGCATTCCACGGCTACCTGCCGACCGACGCCGACGCGCGCGCCGCGCGCATCCGCCAGCTCGAGCAGCGCTCGCGGCAGGAGAAGCAGACGCAGATCCTGATCGAAACGCCCTACCGCAACGATGCGATGCTGCAGGCGCTGGCCACTCACTGTTCGGGCAGCACGCTGGTCTGCGTGGCAACCGACCTGACACTGGAGACCGAAGCCGTGCGCACGGCCAGCGCGCAACAGTGGAAGCAGGAAATCGCTGCAGGGAAGATGCCGGACTTCAGGAAGAAGCCGACCGTCTTCCTGTTCCTCGCCTGAGCTCAGGCGAGGAACAAGCCGGCGCTCAGCGCGGCCGGAACCACTCGGTGGCCATCGTCTTCGCCATCGACTCGCCGACGGCCGCGCCGAACTTTTTCAGCACGCGGTCGGACAGGCCTTCGCGCACCGTGTAGTCGATCACGTCTTCGGCCTTCAGCACGTCGCGCGCGACGCTGTCGACCGTGCCAAGGCTGTCGGCCAGCCCGAGGGCGATCGCCTTGCGGCCGGTCCAGAACAGCCCGGAGAAGATTTCCGGCGACTGTTTCAGCCGCTTGCCACGACCTTCCTTGACGGCCGTGATGAACTGCTGATGGATGTCATCCAGCATCGCCTGCGTCAGCGCGCGATGGCGCGGATTCTGCGGCTGGAACGGGTCCAGCATGGCCTTGTTTTCGCCAGCCGTCATCAGGCGGCGCTCGATCCCGAGCTTGTCCATCAGGCCGGTAAAGCCGAAGCTGCTCATCAGCACGCCGATCGAGCCGACGATGCTGCCCTGGCTGACATAAATCTTGTCGGCGGCAGCGGCGATGTAATAGCAGCCGGAGGCACACATGTCCTCGACCACCACATACAGCGGCTTGTCGGGATGCAGCGCGCGCAGCCGGCGGATTTCGTCATTGATGATGGCCGACTGCACCGGACTGCCGCCCGGGCTGTTCATCCGCAGCACAACGCCGACCGAGCCGGCGTCTTCAAACGCGTCCTGCAGCGCCGGCAGCAGCGTGTCGGCGGAGGCCGTGCTGCTCTCGGCGTCGATCTCGCCGGTGACTTCGATCAGCGCGGAATGCCGGGTGCTGGGCGGCTTGCCGCCCCACTTCATGTCCAGCGCCGCGCCGATCGCGACCAGCGCGACGACCAGCGAAGCGATCCGGAACAGGTTGCGCCACCGGCGGTTCGCGCGCTGCTCGTCGAGCATGCCCTGCGCGAGCTTTTCCAGCGTGTCATACGGAATGCCCTGCGGCCGGGCCGGCTGCGAAGGTTCGCTCGCTTGCTTGTCTTGTTCTTCCATGGGCTCGTCGTGTGCGTGCTTCAGGGTTCAGGCCAGCGCCGGGCGCACATAGTCGTCCGGCTGCCAGTAAATCTTGCCATCTTTCTCGACTACCTCAATCTTGTGCAGCCGCCCGCCCCGGCAAGGCCCGCCCGCGCAACGACCGGTATGCGGCTCGTACAGCGCGCCGTGCGTTGCGCACATCAGGTACAGGCCGCTGGATTCGAAGAATTCGCCTTGATTCCAGTCCAGCTCCATCGGCACATGCGCGCAGCGGTTCAGGTAGGCATGCGCGCGCTCATGGAAACGCACCACGAACGCGGTCCAGTCTTCGCCGCCGGCGGTGACGGGAAAGCGCACGCCTTTGCCGCCTTCGGCCACATCAGCAGATGTACAAATGTAAACGGGTTCGCTCATGCGTGCTCGTTCAGCCACGCGCGCAATTCGGCAATTGACGCGGCGCCGAACAGCGGCGACAGCGCCGCCAGTTCATGCGCCGGGTGCGCGCCGTAATGCACGCCGACCGCCGCCGCGCCGGCATTGCCGGCCATCTGCAAGTCATGCGTGGTGTCGCCGATCATCAGCGTGCGGCGCATGTCCTGCCCCAGTTCGCGCGTCAGCTCCTGCAGCATCGCCGGATGCGGCTTGGAGAAGGTCTCGTCGGCGCAGCGGGTGGCGTCGAACAGCGAGGTCACGCCAGCGCCCGCCATCGCCCGGTTCAGGCCGACGCGGCTCTTGCCGGTCGCCACGGCCAGGAAGTAGCCCTGCGCGGCAAGCTCCTGCAGCATGTCCAGCGCGCCGTCGAACAGTGTCAGCGTATGGTCCTGCGACAAATAGTGATAACGATAACGTTCGACCATCTTCGGATAGTGGCGCGGGTCGAGGTCCGGCATCGCCGCCTGCAGCGCATCGGCCAGGCCCAGCCCGATCACATAGGAGGCGGATTTTTTGTCCGGCACCGGCAGGCCGAGGTCGCGCGCGGCGGCCTGCATGCTCGCGATGATCGCGGACGTGCTGTCCATCAGTGTGCCGTCCCAGTCAAAGACGATCAGGTCGAAATTCTTGCGTGGCATGTAATTAGTTTCAGCGTGTCTCAGCAGCTTGTTGTTCTCAGCGTGTCGCGGACACGGGCATCTCGGGTTCGGCGGACTGCAGGGATTGCAGGAAACGCGTGCATTCGGGCGGCAATGCCGCCTCGACGCTGACCGGCTTGCCCGTTACCGGATGCTCGAAGCCGAGCCGGTAAGCGTGCAGGAACATCCGCTTCAGCGGCAGGCGCGACCCGTCGGCCTTTTGCAGTTCGCGGTTCAGCGCGAAATCCCCATACTTGTCGTCGCCCGCGATCGGGAAGCCGGACGAGGCGAGATGGACGCGGATCTGGTGCGTGCGCCCGGTCTTCAGCTCGGCTTCCAGCAACACGAAGTCGCCGTATTTTCGCAATAAATTGAACACCGTGTGCGACGGCTGGCCGTCGGACTGCACGCGCACGCGGCGCTCGCCGTCCGGGGTCGTGTACTTGAACAGCGGCAGCTTCACATGCTGCCGGCGGTTCTGCCAGTCGCCCTTCACCAGCGTGAGGTAGCGCTTGTCCAGCCGGCCTTCGCGGATCTGCTCGTGCAAATTTGTCAACGCACTGCGCTTCTTGGCCAGCACCAGGATGCCGGATGTCTCGCGGTCGAGCCGGTGCACCAGTTCGAGGAAACGGGCGGTCGGCCGCGCCGCGCGCAACTGCTCGATCACGCCATAACTGATGCCCGAGCCGCCGTGGACGGCGACGCCGGCAGGTTTATCAATGATCAACAACGCGTCGTCCTCGAGCAGCACCCGGAACTCGGCAGCCGGCACATGACTCTCATCGCGCTCGGCGAGCCGCATCGGCGGCACCCGCACCGTGTCGCCCTCGGCCAGCCGGTAGGTCTGGGCAATCCGCCCCTTGTTCACCCTCACCTGCCCCGAGCGCAGCACTTGATACACATGGCTTTTGGGGACGCCTTTGCAGACTCTTATCAGGAAATTATCAATGCGCTGACCGGCATCGTCCGGTCCGATGGTGATCATCCGGACCTCGGGCCGCCCCTGCGATTCGGGGCCGGCGGCGCGAGAAACAGCTCCGTTCTCGGAAAATCTCGCTAAGTCCTTCATTTTGAATATATAATCGATCGGCGGGAAAGATCCGCCAAGTGTGTCAGAAGAAAAAGAGCATTCTACACAGGGGCGTGTCCGCCAGCCTCGCAAGTTTTTGCAAATCAGGCGGAATAGCTGTGTATGCATCATCCCCCTGCGGTCAGGGTCGCACCGAAGCTGCGATCGGGCAGGTCAGCGGGATGTTGGAACCGAGTACCTGGAATTCAAGGATAAGTCTGGCCAGACTCCCGTTGACGGGAAAGCTGGCCGGTAGATGTCGCCGTACAGTTTGCCGCTTTCGTCCAACGCCACTATCCCACCCGATATGGTTATTGCCAATCCAGCCCAGACCGGCCAGCAGCCGCGCACCGCGCGCCTGCTGGCGCACTTGCGGGCATTTGGATTGTCGACAACGGCCCGCTGACTGCTTCATCCGCGCCCTGCGGGGCGGTGCGCTGGTTGCGCCCGCTTCGCGTTACGGCAACTCCCCCGTCCAGCCTCCGTCTCCTCGCATGCATTCCTGAGTTGGCCGCGCACTTTTTTTAGCGCGGCATAAAGGCCCCCGGGGGCCGCGGAGCACTACACATGAAACGCATGTTGTTCAATGCCACGCAGCAGGAAGAACTGCGCGTGGCCATCGTCGACGGCCAGAAGCTGATCGACATCGACATCGAGACCGCTGGTCGCGAGCAACGCAAATCCAACATCTACAAGGGTGTCATCACCCGCATCGAGCCTTCGCTCGAAGCCTGCTTCGTCAATTACGGCGAAGAGCGCCACGGCTTCCTGCCGTTCAAGGAAGTCGCGCGCAGCTACTTCCGCGAAGGCGTCGACGTGCGCAACGCCAGCATCCGCGAAGCGCTGCGCGAAGGCCAGGAGATCATGGTCCAGGTCGAGAAGGAAGAGCGCGGCAACAAGGGCGCGGCCCTGACCTCGTTCATCTCGCTGGCCGGCCGTTATCTCGTGCTGATGCCGAATAACCCGCGTGGCGGCGGCGTGTCGCGCCGCGTCGAATGCGAAGACCGCCAGGAACTGCGCGAGACCATGGACAAGCTGGACCTGCCGTCGGGCATGTCCGTCATCGCCCGCACTGCCGGCATCGGCCGTAACGTCGAAGAACTGCAGTGGGACCTGAACTACCTGATGCAGCTGTGGACCGCGATCGAAGGCGCCAGCAAGTCGGCGCCGGGCGCTTTCCTGATCTATCAGGAATCGTCGCTGGTGATCCGCGCGATCCGCGACTACTTCCAGCCCGACATCGGCGAGATCCTGATCGACACCGACGACATCTACGACCAGGCCCAGCAGTTCATGAGCCACGTGATGCCGGACATGGTGCATCGCGTCAAGCGCTACCGCGACGACGTGCCGCTGTTCTCGCGCTTCCAGATCGAACACCAGATCGAGACCGCGTACTCGCGCACGGTGCCGCTGCCTTCCGGCGGCGCGATCGTCATCGACCACACCGAAGCGCTGGTGTCGATCGACGTCAACTCGGCGCGCGCGACCCGCGGCAGCGACATCGAGACCACGGCATTCAACACCAACCTTGAAGCGGCCGATGAAGTGGCTCGCCAGTTGCGCCTGCGCGACCTCGGCGGCCTGATCGTGATCGACTTCATCGACATGGAAAGCGCGAAGAACCAGCGCGAGATCGAGAACCGCCTGAAGGATGCGCTGCACTACGACCGCGCGCGCGTCCAGATGGGCAAGATTTCGCGCTTTGGCCTGATGGAGCTGTCGCGCCAGCGCCTGCGTCCGTCGCTGTCCGAAGGCAGCCATGTGACCTGCCCGCGCTGCAACGGCACCGGCCACATCCGCTACACCGAATCTTCCGCGCTGCAGGTGCTGCGCATCATCCAGGAAGAGGCGATGAAGGAGAACTCCGCCGCGATCCATGTGCAGGCGCCGGTCGATGTGGCCGCCTTCCTGCTGAACGAGAAGCGCGGCGAGATCCTGAAGATCGAGACGCGCCACCGCGTGTCCGTGATCCTGATCCCGAACAAGCATCTCGAAACCCCGCATTACAAGCTCGAGCGCATCAAGCACGACGATCCGCGCCTCGAAGAGATGCAGGCCAGCTACAAGATGGCCGAAGAAGTTGATACCGACATCGGCTACAGCAAGCGCAAGGCCGAGGAAGCGAAGCCGCGCCAGGAAGCCGTGGTCAAGAGCATCACGCCGGACCAGCCCGCGCCCATCGTCGAGCGCAAGCCGGTCGAGCAACCGGCGCCGGCCGAGGTCGTCGTTGTCGAAGGCTTCCTGTCGCGCCTGTTCGGCCTGTTCCGCAAGAAGCCGGCCGAAGCAGCCGTGCCGGAAGCGGCCGCCAAGCCGAACGCGCGCGAGCGCGGCGGTGACCGTGGCGAACGCGGCGGCCGCAACCGCCGTGGCCGTGGCCGCGGACGTGACCGCGACGAGCGCGAAGGCAGCGCCGACGCCAAGCCGGTGAAGGAAGCGTCGGTCGCGAAAGAAGTGCGCGAACCGAAAGAACCGAAAGAAGCCCGCGAACCGCGCCAGCCGAAACCGCAGCGCGAGCCCCGTGAAGCACGCGAGCCGCGTGAGCCGAAGGAAGCCCGCGAGCCGCGTGAGCCGAAGGAAGCCCGCGAGCCGCGTGAGCAGCGCGAAGCCCGTGAGCCGCGCGAAGCCCGTGAGCCGCGCGAAGCC
>JACCDR010156087.1_pt1 | contig 19108 bp, 16 predicted proteins | sample 7446431 | NCBI WGS metagenome assembly JACCDR01 (sample SAMN15323443, study PRJNA562643) | freshwater metagenome | isolation source: river surface water | place: USA:Blue River Watershed | collected 2017-08-17
ACTACGGTAGAGCAAGGCCAGATACAAGGCAATCACCACTATGCCTCCAATCATTCCATATTCTTCAATAATGACCGCATAAATAAAGTCATTATAGGCATTGGGAAGTATGTTTCGTTGCTCACTGTGGCCTAGTCCTTTCCCTACTATGCCTCCAGTTGCCACTGCAATAAACGACTGTTCGGCCTGAAAAGGTGTTTTTGAAGGATCAAAAAATACAACCACCCGACTGATAACGGTTGCAAGACGAGACCCAGCCGCTAATGCCAACGAGCCTGCCAATAAACCGACTAGAATGAGCCGAAACAAGTATTTGACGGGTACACGACCAATAAACATGAGCAATAAACACGTAACAAATAACAGAGCGGCGGTAGAGAAGTTAGCCAGGGCAATCAGGCCACAGATCAGGCCCGACCAAACCAATACGGGTACTAATGTATATTTTACATCTTCGATTTTTTGCTGCCGTTTGGCCAAAATGGCGGCTATACTGGCAATCAGAGCCAGTTTTGCTAAATCCGAAGGCTGAAAAGACTGGCCTAATATTTGAAACTGACGTGCTGCATTGTTGATGCTTCGTCCAAAAAAGAAAACCAGCACCAACAAGGGCACCGAAAGCCATAAGGCCAGCTGCGATAGCCGGGCATAATAGCGATAATGTATTTTATGTGCGAGCCACATGGCTCCAAAACTGACAATAATCAGCAAGGAATGTTTAAACAGGTAGAATTCTGTATTTCCTCCGGCCTGCTGATAGGCCAATGTACCCGTAGAACTATACACGACCAGCACACTCAGGATAGAAAACAAAAGTACAATAAACCAAATATAACGGTCACCTTTAAAATTTTTATCAATCCATTCACGTAGCATATATAGGTAATTGAATCAGGTTGCAAATGTGTGGGGGGCATGAACGGGTGTTTTGTAGACGAACAAGCCTCTATGCAAAGCTAATTTTATTCTTAAGATTTTGAAAACAAAAAAGCGAAAGAGCCATGCTCTTTCGCCAGAAACCTTTATCCTATCTGCTTTCTACCTGACACGCTTACGCCTCAGGAAGGCTGCTGCTCAGAAACTTATTTTTTCAACAACAGTACCGCTGCTGCACAATAATCTTTGGAACCTTCAAAAGAGAAAGTCAGGTAATACACACCCGTAGCTGAACAGGTATAGCCTAAGCCTGGACGGAATTTTTTTCCACTGGCATCATAGCTAGTACCAATCAAGTTCCGGTTAGAGTCATATAATTCAAGCTTTACACCTTTCAACTCTGGGTCTTTGTTAGCAATACTAATCATGTATGTGGAGTTCTGACGAAAAATGTAGGGATACTCTATTTTTGGTTTTGTACCGCCTTCACCATCTATTTTATAACTCTTCAAAAACGTGGTACCGTCAGGGAGATGACTTATAATTTTTTCTGTATATTTTTCTGCTTCGCACTGAGACTGGGCATAAACCGAACTTTTTGCGGCAAAAAGCAAGGAAACAAACAGAGTTGCAATGAATATCTTTTTCATAGAATCAGCCAAAATGTTAAATTATGGATAGAGTGTAATTTCTACGTTCGTGTATGGTTAAAAGAATGAGTTAAGATTCACTTATGCCTGTTGTTTAGGCACCACCATGAGTGATGTTTTTACGTGCCGCTACTGTTGCATTATAGATATTGGTCAGATCTTGCTCAGTAATGTCAATTTTACTTGTTGTCTGATCCACGATCATAGGAATACCATTTACTTCTTTCATTTCAGATTTTTTATACTCCTGCGTCACTTTTACGGCATCAAATTGTTTCTTAAGATTATTCAGATCAGCAATCAAAGGCTTGACACCAGGGCTTTCCTTATAGTATTCAAGAAGTAGCAATAACTGATCAAGAATTACTTTTTGCTCACCTACTCTTTCTTTAAACTGCTCATTCGGGTGTTTTTTCACCACTTCACATGTCAGATAGAGGGATTCAATCCAGCCTCCCGTCAAAATCAGCACACTTTTATCTGACTGATTTTTGTCTTGAAGATGGGAATTTATTTTTTCAAAATTCTGGGTCGTGATCAACAGCAGTGAATCCAGGTTGCTGCTATTGGTGGCCAGTCTTTTGATTGTCGAAAAATCAAAGAATTGACCAATATTCAAGCCATTAGCCATTTCTGTAACGGCATCCAAGTACTTGATCGCATCCTGTTTCTGGTCGTATATGTTGGCATAGCCCAGATCTGTACTATAGATACCCAGGTTCAGGGCCTGCTTAAAGGTAGTATTATACTCCGACTGGTTATCAGTTGGATTGAGTAACTTCCCATCATATTTTGCGCCCTGTTCTTTGATCAGAACAGATATTTCGACTGGCGACGGAATAGATTGGATGAACTCATTGACTGTTTCTTTGGGAACCGGAATCTGCGTTTGAGTTCCTTTATCCAAGTCTGTCATGATTTCCTGGTCTGTTTTTTTTGAACCTTTATCACAGGAGAGTAGTGCCAGTGCTGTTAAGCCTATCAGTATTTTTTTCATAGGTTTAGCCGAATAAAATAATTTATATAACTACGACAAAATTAATTGAATTTCAGAGATTTATAACTAATTGCAAAGTAAAGTAACTATATCATTTATTGGTATAACATGTAAGAGAAATAGTAAAAATGCTGTTTTTTTTTATTTTTTTACTTTTCCATTGTCTCTTCTCACATACACCCAAGTATCTTTTTCGTTTCTGTCTAGTTAGTTACGGCTTTCCGTTTGAGGAAAGAAGGTTCCCATTTCAAACGTAGGCCGCCCAGTTTTTTCTTTAGGTTTTCACCGAACCGAGTAAACCAAGCAGGTACACGAATATGGCTAAACACAACAAACATCTTTTTGAAAGCTTCAAAATACAAGGTTATGGACAGAAAGGTAGTCATTACCCATACAATCAGCACATTGAAAAAGTATGTATCGAACAAGGTGCCAAACAAAGGTTTTTGAGGAGCCAGAAAATGAGTCCGATAGTCCCATGCATTCTCCAGCAGCGGATCTCTGAAAATAGGATCAGTCTGTTGAAGTAGTTTTCCGTCATATTCGATGATACGTTCTTTGGTATTGACATTTTTCATCAGATCGGCCAGAGACTCATTATAGTACTTATTTTTGTATGTCGTCAGCTTATAGCTTGGATCCTGTTCTTTTAAGACAATAAATCGATCTTTCTTGTCGCCAGTTGTATTAAATTCATTCACATATAAGTCACTTAACTCCCGGATGAATTTTTCAATCTGTTCCGCTTTTTCTTTGCTGAATTTACTGATAGACAGGTCATTTACTAGGTCTAGTTTCAGATTTTTGTTGGTAGGTTCTCGAAGCAAGGCTGTTTGAAGGATAGCAAATTCCTTAGCGACCAGTTTTTTTACGGAGTCATCCTTAGTCGTGTAATTTTCCTGTACAAAATCAAGTCTTTTACTTAGTTCTGGAAGCTCGTAGGTATATTTGTAGTACGTCTGGCTTTGTTTTTTCTCCATGTCATAAAACGAAACCTGGTACGGGTTATTCTTGAACTGATCTACGGCGATGGCCTCGAAACCCCAGCGTGCCGCAATACAGTCGGCCAGCACAGGTACTTTATCGCGACTACTGACGGCCTCATTCAATTTATCAAAGCTGAAGATGATGCCACTGAATATCATCTGCGGAATGAGCAGTAGCGGAATGGTGATATACACCGTTACAGCGGAGTTAAATGACGCAGACATATTGAGTCCCAACACATTGGCAAAACATGAAAGAGAAAACAACATGAGCCAGTACGTGAAGGTCATGCCTTCAATAGCTAATATCCAATGTCCAACGATCACAAATGACAGGGTTTGGACAGCCGACAAGGTAAAGAGAATGGATACTTTAGAAAATAGGTAACTCATTCGGCTCAGATTGAGGAAAGCTTCTCGTTTCTGAATTTTTCGGTCTCGTATAATTTCTTCGGCACTGACGGTTAGCCCCATAAATAAAGCAACCAGCACACTCATCAAAATAAATGCTGGAATATTGTCATTGTACCGATAGGTATATGCCGCTGTTTCGGAACCATTGGTGTACCGGATCACAAAAGCCAGTAATGCTGCTAGCACCGGAGCCTGTAACAGGTTGATGAGCAGGTATTGTGTATTACTTACTTTAGACCAGAAATCACGTATGGTAAAAATGGCAGCCTGTTTGATCCGTCCAGGCAGGTCTAATGCTTGGGGTGGCATCTCTTTGACAGTAGCAACCTCATCCATTTTAAATTTAAGCAGGTATTTTTCATTCCACTGAGCAGGTGTCACTTTTCGCTTATTGGTGTATCGTCCGTATTCATCCACCACTTTTGCTTCAATGATGTTGAAAATCTGCTCAGGATTTACATTTCCACAGGTATGACACTGGCCACGTTCACTATCTACTTGATTGGTCGCACGTTTGAAGTAGGTTACAGCTTCTACAGGGTTGCCAAAATAAATAGGAAATCCGCCTGTATCCAGTAAAAACAGCTTGTCAAACATTTTGTAAATATCTGAGCTGGGCTGGTGAATAACCACAAATATAAGTTTGCCTTTCAGCGACAATTCTTTTAATAAGTCAATGACGTTTTCAGAGTCACGTGACGATAGCCCGGAAGTGGGTTCATCCACAAACATGACCGCTGGTTCCCGAATCAGTTCTAGGGCAATATTGAGGCGTTTCCGCTGTCCACCACTAATTTTTTTATTCAGAACGTTTCCAACCTTAATATCTCGTATATGATCCAGACCTAGACTTGCCAGTACATTCAGTACGGTTTTGTTCAGTTCTGCTTCGGTAAAGTTATTAAAACAAAGCTTGGCATTGTAATACAGGTTTTCATAGACAGTCAATTCTTCAATCAACAGATCATCCTGAGCTACATATCCGATCACACCCTGAATGTCTACTTTTTGGGTGTGAATATTTATTCCATTGATCAGTACTTCTCCTTTGGAAGGCGTTTCGATACCTGCCAGTACATTGAGCATGGTCGTTTTACCTGCACCACTACCGCCCATGATTCCGATCAGGTTACCAGGGCCAGCGGCCAGATTAATATCTCGCAATCCTAGGGCTCCGTTTCCAAACCGGTATTCCAGATTTTGAGCATGAAAAGATAATTTACTGGCAATTCCAGTATTGAGAAACACACCGACAATATCACTATAGTAAAGCGGTGAGCTATGCGAAAGTTTGAGTGTACTGCCATGCGAAAACAGATAAATCTGTAACGGCTTGATAGGCAAACCATTGAGCAACAAATCTTCGTGTCCGTTGTACTTAACAAAGTACATATCCACACTTTCAATCTGAATAAAGTACAGCTCGCCGGAAAAATGTTCCAGGTGCAGATACTTGGATTGGGTGTGATGCAACGGCAAGGCTTCTTCTCTGGCAATCAGCAAATGATTGTCAGAGATAATATCGGTCAGATTATCTTTCAGTACTACACTTTCTATGAGCTGAAACTCTTCTTTGCCAATATTAAAGACATCTGAGACTGTATCAATAATGCTCAGGCGTTGGGGAGTAAAGTTTTTGTCCGAGTTGACCAGTTCCAGCAAACGGATCAATACAATCACTTTCTGCTTCTGTGTCAGCGTCTTGTTTATTTTCCGGCAGATACCCAGTGTTTTTACGGAATCCTTTACAGATGTGAGCTTAGGCTCATTTTTTTCTTCTGCACCATATCCAGCCAGCTCATCATAGAGAGCCAGATAGCTTTGGACAGAATCCTGATCCAGTTCCTGCTGGAAAAAACGAATGACGTAGTTTCGTTCATTGGCCGTTGCTCCACTATCCTGCTTAGTAATAATAGCAAATAGCTGGGTCAACGCCTTAAGTATCTCCTCACTCATAGTTGGTTGCTGTTTAACGCAAAATCTGTCGGGAATTTATACGTTCTGATAATACTTTTTTGTAATAATTAAGCCACCACACCATAAAAACGACTACCGTTTGCGGTTTGTCTGATCGGCTGCTTTATGCACAAAACTTTCTTACCTATAAAAGCTCTGTGGATAGGTTTCAGGTATTCCCCTCTGGAATACCTGAAATTTAGTACGATTTGAAATCAAAGGGAACTTCTACAAGCTCAGAAAACTCCGTTCCGGCTTCTTCCATATCTTCGTCATCTTCGTGAAAATACCAGTCAATAGTAGTACCTGGAATGGTTTCCAATTTACCCAGAATATCCAGAATCAGTTTAGATGAAGCTGTATTGAAGTATTCCAGTTTGAATGTGAATGGTGTTTTGGCATTGGGTGCTTGTGTGTAACGGGCGAGCCAATCCAGTACAGGCTTATAGAATTCAGCTGTATCTTCTGGCAGTGAACGGCCTGATATTTCAAAAATGCCATTTGTTTTGTCAAGAATGATTTTTGGAGTATCCTCAGTACCTTCCAAATTGATGATTTCCATAATATTGTTGATTGTTAATTGTTCTTGTTAGATAGTTTTTAATTAAGTAAATGTACGTTGATGGAACGACTCGTTTCCATTAAAAATCGCCTGCTGCAGAACGAGATATTTTCGTTTGCAACGAGAAAAAGGATGTTTTGCCCGTTACAGGTTGAAAATCATACTCCAGTTTCTGTCCTGACTTACGAGCCATGTCTACAAAGCCTAAGCCTGCTCCACCTTTTTCTGACAATTCGGTACTCCGGATAATTTCTTTGTAGAGGGTTTTCAGTCCTTCTTTGTCTAGTCCATTGATCTGATCCAGTTTAGCAGACAATGGAACTATTTTTTCATTCCGGATTGGGTTACCAGACGTAATGACATACTCATCATCCCGTTTGCCTACAATGAAGATAGCAGAGTTTTTAGTATCTTCGATCACATCTTCGGCATGCTTACAGATGTTTTGCAGACACTCTACCATTACATTGAATACTTTACGTTTAATACTGGATTCTTCGCCCATGGAGTCCATGTTGCGTTCAGCCATAGCTAGCACAGATTTGGTAATCTCTTGCGTGAATTCTCCTTCGTAAACCAGGATCAGGTCTTCTTGGAGCATAATTCGATGCAAGTCATAGATATACTTCATAGTTTTAAAAGATATGTTGGATGAATACGAAATATGTTCTTGTTTAAAGTTTAGTAATTTCAGAATCGAATACCTATCATAAGTACGTCATCGGTTTGTTTGGTGTCGCCCCGCCATTTTTCAAATTCTACGTCAAAGGTATGGTGTATCTCTGGCATAGTCTGGTTCAGGTTTGCCGTAATTATGTCACGGATACGTTTTGGCGAAAATTTGCGGTTATCGTCTCCACCAAACTGATCCGGAAACCCGTCAGAGAAGAAGAATACAGAATCACCCTGGCTAAGATTTATAGTTGTAGTAACAAAATTTGTGCGTCCTTTATACTGTCCGCCCCCAATCGGAAACTTATCACCCTTCACCTCAGTCAGTGCATTATCATGTACAAAATACAACGGACGATGAGCACCAGAGTACTGTAATGTATTCGTTTTCAGGTTAATCTTACACAAGGCTATATCCATTCCATCCCGTGTAGACGATTCATCACTGGCATCCTGCCGAAGTGTAGCTGTTACACTTCTGTCTAGCCGGTCCAGAATTTCGCCTGGTGGCAAATCTTCTCCGTTTTCTGTAATGTTATTCAGAAGGAAATATCCAATCAATGAGATTAAGGCTCCTGGCACTCCATGTCCTGTACAATCTACAGCTGCAATGTATAGTTCGTCGCCTTTATGCATAAACCATGGGAAGTCACCACTCACCACATCCCGAGGTTTGTAAAGAATAAAAGCCTTAGGAAAAAACGTAGTAATCAAGTCATTGTCTGGAAGAATAGCTCCCTGGATACGTTTGGCATAGTTAATAGACTCAGAGATCTTCTTATTTTTCGTAGAAATCTCCAGCTCCGTCATTTTGCGTTCTGTAATGTCATGCAAAACAAACAGTACCGATTCCACCGTATTTTCTTCGCCAAATTCAGGAATGGCATTTACATGCATGATGCGGTTGCCTACTGTAGACGGAAAATCCATCTCTGTAGATACTTTTTCGGCCCCTTCCATCACTTGTCCCAGAATGCTACGCCAAGCTTCTACAATAATCGGATCTACCGTCAGTTCATCAAGAGATTTTTGAGAGAACAACTCTTTTCTCTGGCCGGCATAGACTTCAATCATTGGGTTGATGTAGAATATGCGTCCACTTTTATCAAATCGGATAATCAAGTCAGGTGAGTTCTCTGAGAGAGACTGCATTTGGCTCCGCATCCGTTGTTCCCGTTCTGCACGTAGCCGTTCTGTAATATCGGTTGCATTGACCAGAATTCCACTGATGGCAGGGTCGGCAAGCAGGTTTGTTCCAGTAGCTTCCAGCCAGATTTGTTCACCATTCTTTTTGTAGTAACTAAACTGGACGGTTTGCCGTTGATCTGGATAGGCCATCAAATCTGTAAACATTCGGCTCAGGGCTTCTTTCCCTGTTTCATGTACATGGCTGCTATTGTCTATACCAATCAATTCTTCCTGTGAGTAGCCCAGAATTCGATTCACTGATGGACTCACATACCGGATGGTACGGTCTTTTTCATAGATCATGATAACCTCTGAGGCATTTTCGAGCAGGGTTTGAAGCCGTTTCTGGGCATGTACTACCTGTTCAATCTGGTATTCCAGCTCGGTATTGGCTCGTTTCAGTTCTTCCTGCGTAGCCTGCATTTCTTCGGCGTTCTGTTGCAGAATTTCCTGTTGGGCCTGCAATTCCTGCGACTGTCGCTGAGACATTTGCAGGAGTCGCTGGGTTTTCTCGTTAACTTTAATATTAAATACTGTACGGGCAATGATTTCACTTACTTCATTGACATACTGCACATTACGTGCGGTAAATCTTTCAAATCCAGCAAATTCCAAGGCTCCGTACACTACCTTTTCACTTCCAATTACGGTCATCAGAGGCACCACAAGCAGACATTTAGGCTTACGGTCACCGAGCAAACCAGAAGTCACTGTTACATAGCTATCAGGAATTTCGGTTCGTAGAATCGTATCCCGCTCAGCCGCCGCCTGCCCAACTAGGCCTTCGGCAAAACGAAACTGAGCTTTCAGGTATTTTTTCTTGTTGTAGGCATAACTTGCTTTCATTTCCAGTAGCCACTTGCCAGAATCATCGTCGTCATTGACTACATATAAAGCTCCTTGTACAGCCCCAATTTTATTGGTCAGATAAGCTACCACCTTGTCGCTTAGTTCTTCGAGGTGATTGGTTGAACGCAGGATACTGCCAATTTCCGCCACGCCTACCACAATCCAGTTGCGTTCCTCGTCACGTTTGGCCGATTCCTGAATACTATCCCGCATGCTAAGCAAAGCTACACCCAACATATCGTCCTTGCTCATGGGTTTGAACTCTGCCTCAAACTCTCCTTCTTCGATTTTGTGCGCAAAGTCAACTGTCTTGTGTAAACCCTCTACCAGTTTATTTACGGTTTCGGTCATTTCACCCAGTTCGTCTTCACTGCTCTTCTTGATTTTTTCTGGCAGCACCCCTTCCCCTAGCAACCGCATGGTTGTTTTCAGGGTAATCAGTGGGCGGGTTAATATCCGTGAGAAGACCACAGAGGCCACTAACGCTATTAACAAAATCATAGAACCAACGAAAGTGAAGCGGAAACGAATTTCGCTGGCAGACAATGACTTCTGACTAATCTGATCTGCTACGAATATGATTCCACTCAGTGAGATCAATATCACTACGAGAACCAATATCGTGATCTTTGTGCCGATTTTTATATTTTTAAACATAATCCGTAAATAAGCCTGTTTATCTACTAGTAAAACACCTATCTGATTTTAACCTTAGTTCTGTTATCTGTTATACGACAGACGTAGAGAAATTCATTTTAGAGGTAATTTCTACCTCACTGAAGTTGTCTGCTAAGTATGTGCTAACCAATTGAGTCACGTTTCGTATCATTATTTCATCTGCTTTTCGGAACGATTGGAATGATGCAATTTCCATTACTCCTATGACTTGGTCTTGATAAAGTATGGGAGCAATCACGAGTTGACTGGGCGTAGCCTTGCCTAACCCCGACAGTACTGTGATATAACCTTCGGGTACACTTTTGATGGTCACCATCTGTCCTTCTTTTGCCACCTGCCCTGCTAGGCCTTCCCCAAACTCATAGTGAAAGGTTTTGCTTTCGGCAATATGGTAGGCATAGGTAGCAAACAACTCAAGTATCCGTTTACTCTCGTATCGTTTAGCAATAAAGAAGGCGGCTTGTGAAGCTTCCAGTTCCTTACAGGTCAAACTAAGTACTTTGTTCATGGCATCTTTCAGCTCGGTAGTTCCAGAGAAAATAGCATGGTAGTCTGCTGCATTTTTCAGTCCATCATTTTCTTCTTCCTCTCCGCCTGCTTCTACCACTTGTTCAGTATCTTGATTGATTTCGGCTGTTTTCTTCACATAAATAACCTGGGCATCACTAGACTGGCGGCTTATCATCAAGATTGTGACAGTTAGCAAAACCACGCCTATATTCACAGCCAGGGCTATTCCGAACTTCAATGCCAGATGCTTGAATACATCGACAGAAGCCTGTTTCTTTGACATGGCACTAGCTGTTAGGTGTTGCGAGAACTCAAAATACTCATACACCACATATCCGATGCTCATCAGCAGAAAGGTGATCATCAGAACAGAAAGGATGTTGTATACTCTTCTCTTACTCATAGTTGTAGTTGTACTGAAATATATGTATCGCTTCTATCAGGTTTCGTATTTGGTTACTTAGACAACACTGGATTTGATTTTCTATTTTTATTAATATCTATTAGAAATTGCAGAATTTTTTGTGTAGTCCATACATGATCAATTTGTGTGGCTTTCATAGCCGCTGTTGGCATGGTATCAATCATACACTCCTTTGGATCTTGGACAATCGTTAAGCCACCCCAATCTTTTATTTTCTTCATGCCCATAGCACCATCTTTGTTTGCTCCAGAAAGCAGTATGCCTATCAGCTTACTTTTGTATACATAGGCAGCCGTCTCAAGTGTCAGATCAATGGCTGGTCGCGAATGATTGACCATCTCATCGGTTGAAAGGGCAAATGTATGGCCGAGTTCTATGAGCATATGATAGTTTGCAGGTGCCAGGTAGATTTTTCCTTTTCGAATCGGCTCTTTATCCTCTGGTTCTTCGACAATCGTACTACTTTTTAGATTCAATGCCTCTACAAACCCCTGCCGAACGTGTTTGAGGCGATGCAGGCACATAATGATAGGCAACTCAAAGTCCACAGGTAATCCATTCAGTATTTTGTTGATTACCTGAAAGCTTCCGGCAGACCCACCGATTACTATGGCTTTATATTGGTTTGTATTTTGCAAAGAATTCACTTGTCCTTACTGGTTTGACATATATTTATTTTATTTCCTAACCCTTCTATCGTTCTGTTAATCTTTTACTTTTTTGTATATCTTTTCTTCATTATTAACGACAATAAATCGGTTGGCAACCTCGCACCAGATCAATGATTCTTTGGAACCAATCATCAGATACCCGTATTTGAAAAGACTGTCGTGAAACATCTTCAATACTTGGTTTTGCAATTGTTGGTTAAAGTAGATCATCACGTTGCGACACAGGATAATATCAAACTTTGAAAAAGCCGAACATTCTACCAGATTATGTTCCCGCCAGGATACACTTTCTACCAAGGTTTTGTCCATGATAGCTTTGGTACCATCTTCTTTGTAGTACTTCTCCAGACTATGCATGCCCTGAAACCGGATATAATTTTTCTGGTTCAGTTCCATATTTTTTATGGGTATTATTCCTGACTTAGCTTTGGCCAATATATCTGGGTCTATGTCTGTAGCAACAATCTTGGAACGTTCCAGAATGCCCATTTCCCGAAGCATAATAGCCATAGAGAATACTTCCTCTCCAGACGAACATCCCGCATGCCAGATGCTGACGTGGTTATTGTTGAGGAGAATGTTTGGAATCACTTTATCCCGTACTTCCCGCCAGAATGAGGGATCTCTGAACATCTCTGTCACATTAACTGTCAACTCAGAGATAAACTCCTTAACAAAGACAGGTTCATCGTTGACACGACGAATCAAAGCATCAATGGTAGGAATCCGATATAATTCGAGAATTCGCTGAATTCTTCTTTTAAAAGAGGACATCGCATAATTGCCGAAATCGTAATTGTACTTCTGCCGGAGTATCTCCGTCAGTCTCCGAATTTCGGTGATCTCAATGTCGGGTGCAGTAACTATGTTGGTCGAGTATGGTAACACAGGATTCATTTTTATTTGTAATGCAGATTTTTTAATACTGCCTTTCTTTCTGGCTATTGCGAATTTAAGGGAAATCCATCTGTTCCAAGCACTTATAGTTAAACCACCTATAGATACCTGCGTAACTTTGAACTGGTATTTTACTACTTTCGCCTGTCAACTATGCAGTTTTAACTACTATTCTGTTTCGAAAACCCACTACATATATTTACCTTTCGTTGCACTTCTGTAAGACACAGAAAAAAAGTCGCCACATAAAAAAAATGAAAGGAATTTACCCTTTTCACGATAGAATACGTTTTTTGGACGGTGAGTGTTTTTTTTTGACAGATTAAAAAAAACGAAATCTATATTTTCTATGCAAAAATCAGTGGATACCTTGTTAAAAATTACGCTACCCTTACCAAACAAAATCAACGGTTTCAGGGATAGTATGAATTGCGTAATAAAATATAGGGAATTAACTAAAAATCTCCTCCTTCCGAACATCGTTTTTTTCAGAATCGGCATTTGGCGATGCCTTTTCCTCACTGCTCATCTTTCCACTAACTGATTATGTGTAGTATACATATTATCGTTGATAAAAAATCATTGCTCACCCCAACATCCATTCACAGGATGTTGGGTGCTACACATCATCGGGGGCCAGATGCTGCTAGCCATGTGGTGCATGCATCTCCTACACATACCATCTGGATAGGCGTTAACCGACTAAAGATCAGTGATTTGAGCAATGCCGCCAATCAGCCTATGCAGACCGAAGACCGGCAACATACGCTGGCATTCAATGGGGCATTATACAATCATATAGCCCTACGTGCAGCCCTGACACAGCCTGTTGCCTTGCGTACCCATAGCGATACAGAAACTATCTTGTATCAATTACAGGAAAACGGATGGCAAACCCTTGCAACGTTCAATGGTATGTTTGCCCTAGCTTTTTATTCCGAGGCTACGCAAACCCTGCTCGTGGCACGAGACCAATGGGGCATGAAGCCGCTGTATTATTTTGATAATGACGATTTTCTGATCATTTCTTCCGAGATACGGGCTATTCTGGCTTCAGGACTGGTAAAGAAGTCGCCGAATCTCACCCAAATCCCTCACTATCTGGCTTTTAAATTTGCTCAACCTCCCCAAACGTTTTATGAGCATATCTATGAACTCGAACCGGGAGGCATCTACGAATATTCATTTCTAAAAGGATTTATTAAAATCTCGTGTCTGAAGCTACCCACTAGGATCTACTCTCACCTACTACCAGACTCCAAACACCTGATTACTCAGATCAATGATAACTTGAAACAAGTGGTTGGCCAGTATGTACATACGGATGTACCCGCCGGTTTGTTGCTCAGTGGTGGCGTAGACTCAACGTTACTGCTGGCAACCGCACAGGAAATGGGCGTAACTAGTTTGCCGTCTTTCACAATTACCTATGCCCCAGACGAACAGGCTTCTGTGACACAAGACCATGTATATGCCCAACAAGCCGCCAAACAGTATGGAGCCAGCTGGCATCCAATTCCAGTTTCTTTTAAATTGCTCGATCACTTTCCAGCATGGATAGAGTCTATAGATCAACCCGTGGCTGATGGAGCGGCCTGGTTAACGTATTTGCTGGCACAAGAAGCCAAAAAATCTGTGTCAATCCTGTTGTCTGGTGCAGGGGCAGACGAATTGTTTGCAGGCTATAACCGCCATTGGGCTTACTACCAATACCTTCGGCTGTATCCATTGCTGAAACACAGCCAACTCAAAGTCTTTTCTACGGCTGCCCGTTTCTTAGGCCCACATTATGGACGGCTGTGGCAACGAGCCTTGCAACGTATTCAGCAGTCGCCAGAGCAAACGTTTGTGCAGTTTACCGCACAAGCTACGCAATTGGCCGAACACCTATTACACCACACCTGCCACCTGAATATACCTGATGTACCAAGTTTTACAGAAAAATACCTGTCTGCAGCCCTACACTTTGACCAGACTCATTATCTGATGTCGGATGTGTTGGCCATTACCGACCGTATGACCATGCAACACAGCATTGAAGCCCGCCTTCCCTATCTCGACAATTCGATTGTAGCCATGGCTCAGCAGGTACCGGCTAGCTACTTATTGAAACATGGTCGAAAATGGCTATTGAAGGAACTCTTGTCCCAAAAAGGTGGTAAGGTGTATACCCAACGTAAAAAAGAAGGATTTGGAATGCCTTTTGGATGCTGGCTACGGCATCCTGCCCATGCCTACCTGCGGGAGTTTATCCAAAAACCAGGTTTACTGCTCTATGAAGTTGTAGACTATACCATGACGGTCAGACTTTTACAGGAACACTTGCATAAAAAAGCTGATCATTCATCTGAATTGTGGTCTGTACTGGTACTGGCATTCTGGTTAGAAAAAGAGTTTCCTAGTTATTCTAAAGGTATAACTTTATGAGTCCTTAGACGAGCAATTTTATGATTGGCTTTATTTTACCATAAAAAAATCGTAAAATTGCTTAATTTTGAATCCTTTTATCTTCATTTTACACGTATCAGCGGGTCAGTGAAAATTGTTTATATTCACCAATACTTCAAAACCTATACCGATGGCGGTTCGACACGTTCGTATTATCTGGCAAAGGCATTGGCTGAGAATGGTTTTGATGTGGAGGTAATTACTTCCCATAATAAAGAATCCTATAGTCATACCTACATTGATGGAATACATGTACACTACCTACCTGTTTTTTATGACAACCAGTTAGGTTTTTGGGGACGGATCAAGTCGTTTATTACCTTTATCTGGAAAGCCTACAAACTGGCGGGTAGTCTCAAAAATACAGACCTGTGTTATGCTACTTCCACTCCCCTCACCATTGGAATGATTGCCTTATTGCTAAAGTGGAGAAAAAAGATTCCTTTCTATTTTGAAGTACGAGACTTATGGCCATTGGCACCTGTGCAGCTAGGTGTGATCCGCAACGCATGGCTTAAAAAGCTTCTGTTCAAACTGGAAAAGAAAATCTACCAAGAAGCTGAAAAAATCATAGCCTTGTCGCCAGGCATTGCCCATTACATCGAAACCAAAACAGACTATGCCAAGCCCGTTACGCTACTGCCTAACATCTCTGACTGTTCCTTCTTTCAAAAAGAAGTCAAAGAAAAAAAATGGATAGCCAAGTATGGCGTAGAAGACAAATTTGTGGTTACCTATTTTGGAGCTGTCGGCAAAGTAAATGCCCTGCATGGCTTGCTGGATATAGCCCGCCTAGCCCAACAGACCCATTGCCAGGAGCTGGCGTTTCTGATTGTAGGCCAGGGTAATCAATTGCAGAACCTACAACAAACAGCTCAGACATATCAGTTACAAAATGTGCAGTTCATTCCGCACCTGAACAAATATGAACTGCGTGAAGTATTGAATGTAACCGATGCTGTATATGTATCCTTTGCCAACTTTCCAGTATTGGAAACTAGTAGTCCAAACAAGTTTTTTGACGCCCTGGCAGCGGGTAAACTGTGTATTTGCAATGTGCGGGGCTGGATAAAAGAATTGGTTGAGTCCGAATCATGTGGATTTTATGCAGACCTGGCTCATCCAGAGGATTTTTTGAAAAAAATAGCTGAATACCTGGCAGATCCGCAGTTGCTTGAAAGTAGCCAGACCCACGCCCGGCAGTTGGCCGAAACCCAGTTTTCACGAAATCTGCTGGTGAAGCAATTTTTGGCCTTATTCCCCCAAAGCACTCGGATCAAACCTGTATCCGAAAATCTATCAGCTATTGCCGAATCTATTTGAGTTCAAACCTTTCCTTTTCGTTCTTGTGGCACCTCAAACTTCACTTATCACCTTACAAGATGTTTCTGTCCGGAAATATGATACAGTAGTTATTCAGCATCTGACCTGGACACTGGAACCAGACCAGCATTGGGCCATTATCGGCGACAATGGTTCTGGAAAAACAACATTCATGGAGGCTTTGGCCGGAAAAATTCCTTTTCTAGAAGGAACAGCCCAGTATAGCCTGATAGAACCTGGTCATTCTATTCGTGAGTATATAGATCTGGCATTTACGTCGTATAATCAAAACCGGATTCTTCAAGGTTCTGCCAAGTATTACCAACAACGGTTTCATGCCTATGACAGTGAAAACTCCCCCACGGTACGCCAATTTCTGACCGGACAAATGATGCCTGTAGGTACTATAGATGCTTCGTCTGTGGAACTTCCGCCGCCTTTGTATTCAGAAGAACAGCTTCAGGAAACGGCCACTCTACTAAAAATCAATCATTTGCTGGACAGACAAGTGATTACACTCTCGAATGGCGAAACACGCCGTACCTTCCTGACCCGTTCACTGCTCAAAAAACCCAAAGTACTATTGCTAGACATGCCATTTATAGGACTGGATGTACAATCTCGTGCCATTTTTCAGGAGGTCATTACACACATCGCAGCCAATGGCACAACGCTTATCATAGCTACGACACCCGACGAAATCCCAGCCTGCATTACCCATACGTTAAATCTTTCGCCAAAGACACACATAGCCTTGCCTTCTATTGTCAGGCCAGCACAGGCTCCTGAATCTACTCAGGCAGATACATTTACGTATGCGGTACGCATGAGAAATGTAAAAGTCACTTATCAGGAAAAAAACGTTTTGGACAATATCACCTGGGATGTCAAACGAGGTGAACGGTGGGCCATAGCCGGCCCTAATGGTTCTGGAAAATCTACCCTGCTCAGCTTGATCTATGCCGATAATCCCCAAAGTTATGCCAACGACTTTGACCTCTTTGACCGCAAACGAGGTACAGGCGAAAGCATCTGGGACATTAAAGCCCGCATTGGCTTCGTTTCGCCAGAGCTGCATCTCTACTTTACCCGTCGCACAGAAGTGTACAAAGCCGTAGCCTCTGGACTGTTTCATACCAATGGCCTATACCAACTATTAAAACCTGCCCAACGCAAACAAGCCGAGTATTACCTGACTCTACTTGGTATTGCGGATTTGTCTGAAAAAAAATTCATAGACTTGTCTACCGGTGAACAACGGCTGGTACTACTGGCCCGTGCATTGGTCAGAAATCCACCTCTGCTGATTCTGGACGAACCTTGCCAAGGACTAGACAGCCACCGCATGATTTATTTTCGAGAACTGGTCAATGAGTTATGTATCCGACTCCACAAGACATTACTCTATGTTACTCACTATGAGCATGAAATTCCTGCGTGTGTCACAAAGATTCTTCGACTGGATCAGGGAAAGGCTAGAATAGAAGAAAGAAAATAAAAATAAGCTAAAAAAACTATCCTCAAATGCAATTTATAGCTATCTTTTGAAGTTAATAGAGGTAGAAAGACTAACCAACACATATTTTACCATGCGTATTCTCCTATTTGTTTTTGCTCTTGTGTGTGTGATGATGGCTACTGACTGCCATGCTCAGTTTGGAAGAAAAAAGAAAAAGGCAGAAAAAGAACGTGTCTATGCAGCGGATGTTTCTTCTCGTTCGCCAGAAAGTAAGCCATCTACTACCTTTTCGTCTGAGAAGAAGTTCAGCAAGAAAAAATTTCCAACAGCCGCAGAGGGTATTAAGAAAGCCCATGATTTATATGCCGCTAATGCCAAGAAAAATGCAAAAATGGCAGAAGAACTAGCCTCCAATCCTCGTTATGCAGACCCCAGTTATTTTGGTCATAAACACAAACCCAAAAAACATCGTCCCGGTAAGAAAAAATATTGCAAGGAGTGTGGAATAGCTCATTGAGGACATACCTAATCCATTATATTCTCTGAAACAAAATCCTCAGACCTGTTAGAGTTCCAGCGTATCAGGATTTTGTTTGCTACCAATAAAAGCTATGAGTTCTATGGAATCTTTTTGTATCCTGTAATACAGGTATTTATTCTTGTTGACTTTGTAGCGTCGGATTTCTTTTTCTAAGTCTACCAGTTGATAGGCTATTTTGTCGGCATTAGAAATCTTCTCTAATGCTTCTATTACCTGAACCATATAGTCGGTCGCGACTCGTCGGCCATAATTTTCTTCCAAATAAGTAAGATCTCTCAGGTATTCCGTCTCTGCTCTGGGTGACCAGATGATTTCCATAAAAAAACTATGTTGAGGATTTAGGTATTTGAACGCCCAAGAATTTCGTTGGCTTTTTGCATGACTTGTGCATGCGGGATTCCTTCCCCATTTTCTAACTGCGACAGTCCTTCTTGTATAGCATTTTTTTCTTCTTGACTAAGTATAGACCAGACAGGCGTTTGCTGTTGTTTTTCCAATTGCAGATTTTGTTCAAGAATAGTATATACCATCTCTAGAATTTTAGCATTCTCTGACTCTTCTACCAGACTAACAATATGTTTTTTAAGCTCTACTGTTTTCATATCTCAAGACTTTATATGTGCTAGTAAAGATACTATTTTTTGCTAGTTTATGGATTCCCAAGGCGTTTTTTAATTAGTTGCCCACTTTTTATCTGAGTGCAGTTATTGATTGGATGCAAGGATGTGCTATTCTAGCAAATAGCGTGCTCAAAGAAACAAAACCTATATATAACCATCTGATAATCAATAAAAAACTCATCATGCATTTTGAATCAAAACCTAAAAAATAATGGCTCTTCCGACTTTTTAGCGCAAAGGAGTATTTAAGTTGAATACACCGTTAACTAAGTTTCTTTAAATTTATTATTATTATTATTAACCTTTATATAGTGCCTATTGAGCGTGTTTCTGGCTTTTTGGATAGAGAACTGCCAGTTAATTTTGATTTGTTTATCATTGCGTTCT
>JACCDR011404273.1_pt1 | contig 19096 bp, 24 predicted proteins | sample 7446431 | NCBI WGS metagenome assembly JACCDR01 (sample SAMN15323443, study PRJNA562643) | freshwater metagenome | isolation source: river surface water | place: USA:Blue River Watershed | collected 2017-08-17
ATGCCGTAGACGCTTCCTGGGAGAACATGGGGGCTGTAAACCCCTCGTCATTCGACTGGACTGGTTCGATTCCAGTATGCGGCACTTGCCCGATAGATCATCCTAAACACATTCGTAACTCTATGCTACCAAAGCAGACCTGGTGTCTCTTCGTTTGCGCAGTGGACTAGATGCGAGTGGTGGTCTATCGGGCATTTTTTTGTCCCCATACACGTGCAGAGGTACGCATGGAAGACGAATACAAGCGGGGGGTCATCTACACCCCCGAAGGCTTCACAGGTCCACCTACGACCGTGAAGGAAGCTCTACAGCAGGGCCGTGCCGTACTGGAAGAGGAGGGCCGCTGGTGCCAGGGCGATGAGTTCGATTCAAGTGGTGATGAGCCATTCTGTGGGAACTGGCAGGCGTGTGCTGTCGGCGCCGTAGCAGTGACCCTGCTAGGCGTGGAGCGGTACACCAACCCCAGCGGCAACCAGTACTGGCGTGTGGCGACGAAGGCTCAGCCCGAGCTGCACTCGCTGTACATCAGCACCATCGATGCTCTCGACAACGCAACAGCGGAACTGTACGAGGGTATCGAGTTGCCTCAGGGTCCCTTCGACCAGGATGCGCTGCCCGAGTACGAGCCCTTCTACGGCGTGGTCGACAAGAACGACGCCTACTCAACTACCCGTGAAGAAGTGATCGCAGTGTTCGATGCTGCGATCGAGAGCGCTGAGGATGCTGAGCAGAATGGCTAAGCGAGTACGATACGTACCCAAGGCTTTCGGCCGCAAGGTCGAGACAGGCAAGGATGCTCTGGAAGCAGCAGCATGCTTGCTAGAGGAAGAGGGCCGCTGGACAGTACACAGCTGGTACGTCGGCAACAAGGAGACGGGCGAGCAGATCAGCGACAAGCCGTCTACACCCTTCTGCGGGAACTGGGCTGTATGTGCTGACGGTGCTCTACGAGCTGTGACCGTCGGCTTCGAGGCTCAGACCACGCATCCAGAGGATAGCCAGGGCTGGGTGCCCGACGAGAACTGCACCTGCGAGATGTGCGTAGCAACCCGCACGGGTCAGCCAGTGACGCGGTGGAACCATCGCTGGGACCGCAACGCACCGAAGGGCGCCAAGGCGTACGATGCTGCGCGAGATGCGTGGGTCGCATACTCTGATGACGACTTCCCGCACGGGTTCGGTCGCCTGACGCAGTTCAACGATGCTCAGCCCATGAGCAAGCCCGAGAGCCGCGACAAGGTCGTGGATGCTATGCGGCGTGTAGCCGCCTCTATGGATGTCTAGCGTCGTCAAGACGCTCAGAGGCGGACCGCACGACAAGCTGAAGCTGAAGTTCCCGAGCAAGGATTCTCTGCCGCAGGCGTTCTACTACGACAGGGAGTCCGAGCTGGGGGTCTACGCCCCCAAAGCTGTGTACGTTCGTAAGCGTGTGCAGCAGAAGAACAGAACGATCATTGTGTACCAGTACGAGCCAGAGTGGAGGGACCGTGTTGCAGAGCAACGGCGGGCGCTCTCCTACGACCTGTTCTGCGAACTGGCACGCATCTACAACCGAACTACGATCTGAGGTACAGATGGACATTGCACAGAAGATGGCCGAGAAGGCCACCGCTGCCAGCAGCACCCACACCGCCATGGAGCACAACCTGAAGGTGTGCAGGGAGCTGGCGAGCGAGCTGGGCCTACAGCCCAGCGACAAGCTCCTTCAGGAAGTGCGTGACGAGGTGTTCGACAACCTCGACGTCGACATGTACAGCAAGCCCTTCCTCATGGGCATGGCGTTCAGCAGCGTCACGCTGAACACCCTGCGTACCGCACTCGACGTGCAGGACATCACCACAGCGCTGAGCGCCATCGCCCACGCCATGGGCACGCTGGCCGCTCTGGGTGACGGGGAGACCATCCCCGAGACCAGCATCAGCACCTTCACGCTGGCGGCCTAGGTGGACGTGGACAGCCTCCCTGAACCTGCGTGTCGGGGAGGCTATCCATGGTCCCAGCTAGAGGAGCTGTTCTCCCCTGAGGAGATCAAGCGCCTACACGAGTGGATGCACGGCCAGACAATGATGCTGTGCGAAGCACGCATCTGGAACAGAACGACCGAGCAGTACGAGGAAGCCTGTGACGGCGTTGCCCATGGTGTAGTCGTATACCCATGGGATCTGCGACGCTGGATGAACGGGCTTCCCATCATCGACTAGGAGTATAGTTGGCAGATACAGCTACAACAGCCGAGCTGGATGCTGGCATCCGAGCGGTGCTGGACATCATCACGCTCATCAAGGTCTCCGACCAGCTGGACAAGACGAACGCCGAGCTGGGCGGGTTCATGGTGCCGACGAACGTGGAGCGGTACATCTCGGGAGCGTACAACGATCCTCGCATCGACGTACCCATCATCGTCTCCGACAAGGTGTCGAAGGTGGGCATCATCGTCAACGCACGATGATGCATCTCGTCGTAAACAACGATAGCCAGTGCCCTGAGTGTAAGGGTACTGGCTATCGGGTCTTCGAGTGTTGCTGCGGTGGACTCACAGCACTACGTTGTGGGTGCGGTACCAAGCTACCTCGAACGTCCACCCGAGAAGTTCTTCGCTGTTCCCCTGTACGCCACGCGGGAGGCAGTGGACTTAGGTCCACCCACCCTTCGCTTGGCTAGGGTCTTCTTCTTCATGCCCTTCGGCATCTTCACACGTCGCATATAGTTCTCCTCCATCACAACAATGGTCCCGCCAGCCACATGCTGGACACCGCCACTTAGCGGCTACGGGGTCGTAGGGTTCTGCGCAGTAGGGGCAGGTGTACTCGTCATCACGAGTATGCTTGCCCCTATTTGCGTTTCTACCCATCTTCGTCCAGCTCGCCCAGCACCTTGCGCAGGCCAGCCTCTACGGTGGCCTGTGAGACGTTCTCGGGGTCTAGCTTGGATGCAATGCGCTCCGCTAGTTCCTCGACGTCTACGCCAGATGCCTGTAGCTTCTTCACGGCTGCCAGTGTCTGCTGCTCCATGGCGAAGCTGGCCTGCTGTGTCTTGGCCCAGCTAGGCTGGCCCTTTGCAGTACCCTCGGCGAGTACCTTGCGGAATACGTCTTCTACTTCAGCTAGTGAAGGCATGTCGTCCTCTACTGGTAGTGGCTGTCCACGCAGCCACATAGTGATGTCTGTCTGGAACTGGTGAATACGTGGACCACCAGGACAGCTGTGCTTGTTCCTGTTCCACGCATCGAATAGTGCATGATACCCCCAGCCAGGAAGGTCCTGAGCTGGTGCAACCCTGCGGAGGATACCCTTATGCTCGGCCATGAGTGCCTCGCCAAGGCGCTTGATGCTCTTGACCTGCTCGACTGTCCACGGTGCAGTGCTACCATCGTCTTCAGTTTCGATGCTGATAGCTCGCTTGTTCGCATCGAAGTTCGCATCTGCTCGGACCGCTGTATCGATGTACTGGATGATGTCGCCATCCTTCTGGATAAAGAAATGCGACTCAGTGCCGATGTCAGTCCTGGCGAAGTAGTTATGGAGATCCGTTTCGCCAGGGGCATCCACGGCTGTATGCAGAACTACCTGAGTTGGCACAATACGCGCCTGCGTGGCACTCTCAGGCAGTAGCCTGATCTTAGCGATGCTTGGGAACGTTGCCATCCAAATCCACTTCCAGTACCTCGGCTACCTTCTCTACTGTCTTGATGACCTTGTCCCCGTGCCCGTTCAGTAGTGGGCGGGCGTCTAGCCTGCTATCCACAACCTCACTGACCTGGCGCCTGAACCACTCAGTAAACGGGTCCTTGAAGATCCTGCGCCACAGCCAGCGTACAGGACGCAGGCGGCTGAGTGCGCCAATCGCTGCAAACAGGGCAGCGAGAGAACCAAAGGCAGAAGCGATAGCGCCCACATTCAGTGTGATTGATACTGCGAGCACTAGCACTACTCTTCCTCGTCCTTCTCTACACCATACATCTCGTAAGCCGCGTTTACGGTCTGTCCGTAGCGCGGCTTCTTGTCGTTCTCGCCCAAAAATCCAAGCTCGCTATTCGTCGAGATGTTCTCGAACTCACGGCTCACTCGCCTGTTCAGCTCGTTACGGCGATCCTGCTCTGTGTTAGTACGTAGGCCCAACCCGAATACGAAGGACAGCCACGATGTTGCGGCGCGGTCGCTGTACTTCTCTTCACTCGGGAAGAGCCTACGTGCCTTACCGAAGCTAGGTAGGAACTGCTCTACTAGATACAGGTCCTTCTGCTTCATGCTCCATGTCCCATCGGAGTTGCGCTCTGCCTTCCCTACAGCGTTCAGAGCGGGCATGATGCCAGGAATGGCTGCCATGACCTTTGGGACAGGAGTGTAGCTGTCACGCAGTGGGAGACCCTGGAAGAACTGCTTACCGAACATGTACTCGATAGGCGTCTTGATGAAAGGGCTCAGCTGCGATACAGCGATGCTTGGGTCTGTGACGTCGTTTAGCGACGTGAACGGCATGTCTGGTAGCATGTATGCTCGGCTACCGTCGAAGCTGAAGGGTAGACGTACGGCCATGTTCTCCGTGAAGTACGATGGGATGATCGTCTCTTCAGGGGAATGTAGCTCTACTTCGTTCTTCAGCTGGTAGAACCTTGTGAACTTCTGAGGCTGCTGTACGATCTGCTCTAGCATCAGCGGGAAGTTCTTACGTGTCCATGTGTAGAACGGCACGACACGGCGAGCGATGCTACGCTCAGCTGCGCTCAGATCGTCGTAGTCGAAGTGGAACTTGATCACACTGTCGATAGCGTCGTCTACACCGCCGCCCTCACGCATGACCTTCATAGCCAGGCTGCCACGCAGGAAGTTCTCAGCATCCTCCTGGCGGTTACGGAAGAACCTAGTGTACTTGAAGTCCGTGCTCAGAGGGTTCATCGTACCCTTCGGAGACATCAGGCGCTTCTCGATCTCTAGGCTGGTACCACCACCAGTTAGCAGGCCAGCCTTGCGGATGCCCGCATATGCTTCCTGAACGTCCTTAGGCAGCTTGGCGAACGCGGCAGTCTCCCAGGCCCTATGAGCCTGCATGAACGCCTTGTAGTCCGCCAGAGCGACGTCTGCGGCGAGGTAGTTGTTGAACACTCCACCGAAGATGTTGCGCAGGACGGTACCTGGTGTGGATAGCGAGTAACCCTTCCACAGTGTGAGCACCTTGTCGTAGCGGTCCAGGATGCTACGCACTGTACCACGCTCACGGAGCACAGTAGCTGTACGCATGGCCTCGACCATCCACTCATCCTTGACCATGGACACAGCACCCAACTGCTTGTAGTTGTGCGCTAGCGATAGCTCTAGAGCTGTCTCGATGTCCTTGCTCAGGTTGTTCTTGGCGATCTTCTCCCAGGTCTTAGCGACCTTTAGAGCACCCTGCTGGGTAGCCTCAGCTGTCGCCACCTTAGCCTCGTACTGAAGACGCTTGGCGTGCAGAGTAGCGAGGAACTGCTTCGCAGTACCCTCCTCCTTCGCAGCCTGTAGAGTCTCATGCACCATACCAGGAGCCTGCTGATCATATACAGCGAGGTTCATCTCGATGCCGATAGCCTCAGTGTTGGCCTCTTCGGCCTTCTGAAGGAGAGCTAGGCGCTCCTGGTTGATCTGGTCGACCTTAGCTGAAGTCTTCTTGTCGAACTGCTTCAGCTTGCGCTCTACGGCCTTCTTCTCACGCTGGATGTCGTTAAGCTCTACACGCAGTGTGTCTCGGTCTGAGTAGGCGCTGAGGATCTGGCCCTGTGTATCGTCGATAGCTGTCTGTAGCTCGTTCATGCGGTCAGCAGCCCACTGGCGTACACGAGAGCCGTGTACCTCGGGCGGTAGCTCTGGGAAGAACGAGTGGATCATGTTGTCGCCTAGGGCCTCTGCGTCACGCAGTAGGTCCATCTGAGCGGAGATCACTGAGGGATCGCCAAGCTCTACGAGCCTACCCTGCGCTCGCTCTACCACACCGATCTCGTGGACCAGTGAACCCTTGATGTTGGCCAGTGTCTCGAAGTGATCGGGTAGTTCCTTCTCCAGGCCAGCCATGATAGCCTCGGCCAGCTCACCGTCCACCTCGGCCAGCTGAGCCTTCAGTGCATCCAGGTCTGTAGTGCCACGTGTGGCGACTACACGGCTCATGTCGCCCAGTACCTGCTCAGCCTCTTCTAGGCGGCCCTGAAGCTCACCAATGCGGGCTGTCATTCCAGTACTCTCAGCGTCTGGAACGTCGAAGCGCTGGCGCTGGAAGTTCTCCTGCGCCCATACTGCGAACAGCTCTGGATCATCTGCTGCATCGTGTAGCTGCTGAAGCTCGGCCAGACCAACCTCATCCAGCTTGTCCAGGTTCTTCTCTAGCTCCTGTGTACGCTCGCCTAGGTGCTTCTTGGCACCCACAAGGTCAACAGTAGGTCCGTCCAGCTGGGCTGCACGATCATAGAGATCAGCCAGCTCGTCGTACATCTTGCTGATCTTACCCTCTAGACCAGTAACATGCGTGTAGACGCGCTTGGTTTCGTCCGCCAGCCTCTTGCTTGCGGCCGTCTGTAGCGATCCAGTAACCTGGTCTGTCATCTCCAAGAGCTTACGCTCGCTCAGCATCTCGCCCCTGCGGACTGCGAGCTGCGTTGCTTCCTTGGTGTTTACCTCAGCCCACTCACGGATGGCGGGCAAGTTCTTGGTAGCAATAGTGCTATCCAGTAGTTCCTTCTTCGACTTCTCAAACTTGCGGGTAGCCGACCTGGCTGCCCGCTCTGTCGCGTTCTCGGCCGCTACAACGCTGCCAAGCTCGCGCTCAGCTGCCTGGCGCTCAACGCTTGCAGTAACAGCACGCTGCTTGCTGCGAGTAACCATCTTGTAAATGGCGCTCTTGGCCTGCCCCTGAGACAGCCCCTTCTCTGTGAGAATGCGGTCCATGGCGCTCTCGGCGAACCCAGCATCTCGGAGCTGCTTGTAGCTGTACTCTTCTCCGTAGCGCTTGCTGAGCCTACGCACGTAGTCGGGGAAGGACTTGTAAGCGTTGGTGTTGTACCAGTCGGGAATGCCCTCGTTGCGAAGGATCTCACTGATCTGCTGCTCTACCGACCAGCTCTTAGGGTGCGCCTCTGGCGTAAGTAGCTTCTGCCCGAACAGCTCGTCTTCCTGGCCCTCGTATGGCCCGAACTTGCGGCGCATGTCGAAGGTCTCCTTCTGACCAGCACCGCCAGTAGGAGCACCATACTGTGAACCACGCCTGGCAGCTGCTTCCTCAGAAGACATGCGTGGAGTATAGTCCTTCTGGTTCTGCAACCATGGGAGGTTCGGGCTGATGTCGTTTGCAGCCTTCTCTAGGTCACTGAACAGTGTACGGACCTTCTCCGTTGTGCCAGGAGACCTAGCCTCCACGCGTGCGGTAGCTGGTCCGACAACATCCGCGCTCTCGCCTGCGGCCAGCCAAAGGTCTTCGCCGTCCACGCCCGCCTTCTTAGCCTCACGCAGAACGTCGTCAAGCTGGCGGCCCATAGTGTTCTCGAACAGCCTACGCTGAAGCTGACCAGCATTGATGCTGGATAGCTGCATGAACGCCTTAGCGGCGTCCTCGGGAGTACCACGAATGATCTGGTTGCGCAGGATCGGGAACTTCGTGAACTTGTCGATCACAGCAGAACCGAACTTGCTCTCACCAACAGCGGCACGAGCGTAGCCCAGTGTCTTACCAGCACCTAGCTCACGCCTTGTCAGACGTACAGCACGCTGTCCAGCCTCACCAGCAGTGAAGCGACCGCCAGTTACTGCGTCGAGCACATGGTCGATCTGTAGCGTACGGCCGATCTTACCTGTACCTGGGAGGTTGATGAACGTACCAGGTGTAGCTCCGATAGCCTCACGCTCTAGGTTGGTCAGAGCCTGGTTGCTCTTGAACCTCAGAGCCTTCTGAGCGCCCTGCTGAGCCAGCTTGGTGCCCTCGGTAGTAACGAACTCAGCCTTCTCAGCGGCGCTAGCGAAGGTCTTACCCTCCGCTGCACGCTCACCCAGGAACTTGACGCTCTCTGGTGACATCAGCTTACGAGCTGCTGGTCGTCCAGCCTGGGGTCCTGGCTTATGCAGTAGGTTTCCACCTACGTAGGTCAGCGGGTCGAGAGCGATGTCGCCAATGAAACCAGCGGCGATACCACCAGCACCAGAATCCTGTAGCCCAGTAGCCTCACCGAAGGTGATGTTCCTGCTAGTGTTTGCCCACCAGTCATCCCAGTCACCCTGGCCGTAGATACCAGCTACAACAGCGGCACGTGGAGTATCCAGAACGTCCAGTGCCTTCAGTAGCGCGTCACCGCCAGCGTCGAAGAGGTTGAACCCCTCGTCGCCGTTATCCTCGATGGCGCGGTTAGCTACACTGCGCTCGTAGTCGTTAGCCTGCCCGCGTCCGCCCCCTGAGCCTGAGCTGCCACCAGAGCCGCCTGTAGGGCCGCTGAAGCTCCGCCAGCCGCCACGGCGACCCAAACTACGCCCGTTGAACTGCGGGCGCCCTGGTGTCCTTACATCCTGCCAGGAGGTTGGCCTACCTGCCATGCGTGTACTCTAATCTATCGGAAGAACTTAAGGGCAGGGATGCGATCACGCAGTCCCTCTCGGAGCTGTCCAAGTCCAGGAACACGGTCAAGCAGGTTATTCAGTGGAGACCTTCCGCTTCCGCCGAAGGAACCTACACCACCCTGGCTGCCACCACCTACGCGTGGTCCACTCCTGAAACGACCGTAGTCGTCCATCTCTAGTCCAGCACCCTCTGCCTGCCTGCGTAGCTCCTCCATGTACGAGATGGATGTTCCTCGTACACCTGGGAGTGTATCGGGCAGCGCATACTTGCGGCCACCGATGACAGCTACATTGCTGTATCCTTCGGGGCCAGCGTTCTCTACGATACGGTTCTTGGCGACGTCAGCCTTACCCAGATCCAGGATAGGCTCGCCTCCGTACATAGCCTGTGATCCTGCGGCATACTGCTTCTCAGCGATGCCAGGAGCAACAGGCATGTTGCCCAACATGCGTGGGTCGATCTGTCCAGCAACCTCAGCGTTAGCATATGCTGGGTTGGCCATGACGGCGTTCATGTCAATACCGCCACCTCCGCCACCACCCATCTGGCCACCGCCGAACCCCGCCCCACTATACTGCGGAGCATCTCCACCAGGGTATGGGCGACCACCAAAGCGCGCCTGGCCCTCGTCAAGCATGCCCATGTTGCGCTGGGCGGACGGTACGGCCTGGGCGTAAAAGTTCTCCACGAGACCGTTGGTATAGTCCATAGCGGCCTGGTCGATTCCTGCGCTATCTCCCTGCTGCATAGCGACGATAGTACCGATGTCGCCTCGATTGGCGATGTCGTTCCACTCAGTACGCCCCAGCATCTCCTGAAGCTGCTTCTGGTAGTCGTCGGACTGTAGGAGGTTGTAAGCAACGAAAGGGGCATCGGTTCCAGTGCCCGCTTCTGCCATGGCCTGTCCAACTGTACCTCGAATCAGTGGGTCGGACTGTAGGAAGGCGTCAGTGCTGAAACCCTTCATGTAAGGGTATGCAGCGTTGATCCTGTTCCATGCCTGCGTGTCGCTTGTGGGCGCGTATAGATCCCAGAGCTGGCTAGAGAGATCGTTCTCGTCGCTCATCTCGTTGTAGCGAGGATCGTAGAACTCGTATGGATCGAAGTAGTCGCTCATATTAGCCGCCAGTTAGACCCATCATCCTGATCTGCATGAGAGCCTGAAGGTAGTTGTTCTCTAGATCGGCAAGACCAGCTGAAGTGACTGTTCCTGCGGTGCTCAGAGAGTCAGCGCGAGCGCCGCTCTGCACCTGGGCTAGCCTGTTGTTGAACGCCTGAGCGTTGTTCTGTAGGAAGTTCTGGCCCTGAACGTTCTGCTGTGCTGCCGCCTGAAGCGCACGCATGTCCGCTCCACCGCCGCCCTGGGCGCCGATGTCACGGTTCAGCATGGCAAGTTCATTTGCAGCTCCGCTGCGCATGTTGCCACCGAGCTGAGCTAGCTGAGTGTTGTAAGCCTTGGTCTGCTGAGCGTTCTGAGCGTATGCCTTGTTCACACGAGAAGTAGCGTCTACACCGTACTGCTTGATACGAGGTACAGCTGCCTTCTTGGAACCTGCCAGGCCAAGCTCTAGAACCCTCTTCTGCTTCTCTAGCTCCTCGCGCCTGCGCTTCTCCTCAGCAATACGCCACTGGTCGTAGGCTGAAGGCCCGTAGCCTCCACCGCCTCCACCACCGCCTGAGTAGCGATAGCCTCCACCACCGCCGCCCTGCGGCTGACCACCACCGCTCATAGCCATGCCCAGAGCGTTCAGATACGCTCCTGTGGCCTGCTGGTTGTACTGAGCGTCAGCAAGGGTACGTACGTCCTTACCCTTCTTGCCCAGCCTATCACCTAGCGCCTGTCCGAATCCACCCATTTACTGGATACCCCTCAATGCCGCAGCCATCTGCGCCTGAGCGGCCTGCTGGCTTAGATACAGATTAGTTAGAGTCTGTGTGTACTCGTCCTCGTAGCCGCGCTCCTGCATAGACAGCTCACCCATGCGGTTCTGGTATCCACGCTGGATGTTTCGCTGCCCTCGTAGCCTGTCCACAGCGTAGTCACGTAGAGCCTGTCGATAGATACCGCTGTTGAACACCCCACGCTGAATATAGTTCGTGGGTAGTCCCTCACGAACTCGGTTCTGCTGGATACCGAAGTCAGCGGTCTGGTCGTTGTAGTCCTGCTGAGCTAGCCCACGCTGGTACTGTGTAGATGCACGGTTACGCAGCAGGCCCTGGCGCGCGTTGTTGCGCCCCTGCTGGTACATCATCTGCTGCTGCGGTCCGATGGACGATACCTGGAAAGCCATTACTAACTACCTACTCTGTCCCTGCGTCTTTAGACGGAATCGCATGCGATTAGAGATGACGCAGTACGACTACGACTACAAGTAGGATGATAAGGAACAGTAGGAACTGCCCTAGAGTGATTCCTGCGGCTGCTGCTGCTAGCATACCGACTCCTTAGGATAGAGGAATAAACACCAGGAACGCACGTGCTGTTGTCAGGTCAGTACCTGCGCCGCTGGATGCTGTAGATACAGTGAGATAGTCACCCTTGTTCATGGGTTCCATGATGGGGACGTTGGTACGCACTGTGGCTGCATCGCTATAGATGGTCACAGCATGCGTTGTGTTCACACCAGTCTTCACCCAGATCAGGTTTGTCCTGTTAGTACCTGTGGTTGTCCATACGGCTCCACATACGCCAATAGCGAGGTACTGGTTGAAGTCCTGCGGGCAGTAGAACCTATCTGTGGCTGTACGATACAGCGAGGACTTGTCGTACCCAGCGATGGGCGTGAAGTTGATGGCTGTGATGTTCAGGGCCTGGGTGCCCGTGAAAGCCGCTCCGACAAATGGCCACGTCAGCTTCTTGCTGAGATCGCCAAAGATGCGATGCAGGAACGTCCAGTCCTGGCCCGTAGGCAACCCTGACGGGTACGGCCATAGAAGGTCGTTCTGCTGTGGCATTAGTACCTACCGATGATGGTGTAGTACAGGCGAGCTGTACCAGTCACAGGGCTGGCGTCCTTCTGAGGCATCCTGAAGTTCACCGAGGTTGTAGTTGGCACTGTGGTCAGGTTGGGGATCAGGTCCATGTTGCCCGTGCAGTACACTGTCAGCATAACCACGGGAGGTGCGATAGTGGCGATCGGGTATGTGATAGTGCCAGTCTGGAACGTGTTCGCAGCATATACTACGTTCACGAAGCCTGTCTGGTACATGCGATCTACGTACGCCTTGCGTGTGAACTGGTTGTCACCGCTAGGGTCAGACGCTGGGCCTGACGGGATGTTGGTGAACGCAATACCAGCATCCTTCTGGATGACGTTAGTGTTCGCCCAAGTGACGATGTCACTGAAGTTCTGGTCGACGTCGTTAGCCTCGGCCAGTGTATTTGGTGAGAAGTCGTTAGTGACTGCGAGTGTGACCATTAGCGTTCCTTGGCGAGATAATCAATAGCCTTGGCAAGGAGATCCTGATTGTCCTTGAACATGCCAAGTCCTGAGTTGCATGTGTTGCAGAGCAAACCACGCACCAGTCCCGACTCGTGACAGTGGTCAACCATGAACATACCCTTGTGTCCAGGGGTGTCGGTTCCACAGATAGCACAGAGATACTCCTGAGCTTCTAGCATGTCATCATACTCCATCGGAGTGATGCCATACTCCTTCATCAACTCGTACTTACGCTTGCGGTTGTAGAACTTGTTGGGGTTCTCTTCACGCCATGCGCGTGTATCGCTCATTAGTTCCTGATCCTCTTGGGAATATACTTGTTGATGATAGCATGAACACGCCAGTCAGTACCTGTCTGGTTGATGTTCCTGAACTTCAGCGAGATCGCTCGGGCGTTGCCCAGCGGAGATCCACGCTTCACAATAGCACGATCACCCGACTCGCCAGCCCATACAGCCTCATCCCAGTCGTCCACGTCCCAGACCAGCTCAGTGCCATCCTGCTCAGTGGTGAAGCTGAATGAACGCTTGACCACGTTCGGGTTGTAGTCCGTGAATACGTCTACATTCAGCTGCAAGTTGGCGTTGTCTCGCATGACAACCTCTGGGCGCTTCCAGCGCTTACGCAGAGCAAAGTTCTTGGCGTCGAACCAGCGCGTCTGGTACTCGCCACGGATCTCGGAGTTACCGTCAGGTTCCTGATCCTCGAACAGCCCCTCGACGTCGTTCTCCATGACGTACAGGCCATCCTGGCCCAGCAGGTGCAGGCTACCGTCGGATTCCCTGTATGATAGCTGTACGATAGAGCCAAGGTTGCTGTAGAACGTCCAAGCGCCCTTGCCCCCTCCTAGACGAGGATCGAACACCAGAGTCTCCTGGATGTTCTCGTAAGGCTCCTCCAGCCAGCGTGTGCTAAGCCATAGCCTACGATTGTGGAAGCACAGAGAGGCGAAGGGAAGCAGGTCTACTCGTACCCTCTCGTCATCGATCAGTGGGAAAATCTTCTCGAAGATCCACTGGAACTGCTTACCGTCGTAGCTGTTTGCACCAGTACGAGCATCCGAGAAGTACACCACTTCCTCAGTGGCGATCACTGAGTGGATGCTGGACGCTCCAACTTCGCGAGTGAGGTTCTGAACGCTGAAGCCGTTGGGAGGGTATCCATGGATGGCATATACTGCTCGGTCCTTGAACACGAGCAAGCGCTCCTGGAAGGGCACGAGCATGCGAATCTGACCGCAGCCATCGTTCGGGTCGATGTCGATGTAGTCGTTCGTACGCCAGTCCTCGGCGGTACCTGGGTGCGACCAGCGCACACGAGATACATGGCGAGCTGCATCGATGGAGTCGATGAAGTTACCTACCCACATCACATTGGCGTGAGTGGCTACAGTTGCGCCAGCCTGTGGAAACCTGCCACCAGCAGGAGCTGTTAGGTCGTCGTTGTACCCCGCCGCTGTGATGGAAGCAAATACTGTACCATTCCAGCGGTCGACAGTTCCGTTGGACGCGTTGGTCACGTACAGCAAGTCGTTCATCTGCGCCCAGTGGTAGATGGCGTTTCCACCAGTGAGCTGTAGAACCCAAGCTGTACCGTTCCATGTGTACAGGCGACCAGCGTTGTCACCTACAAGTAGCTGATGAGTACCGCTGGTGTTGTAGAACGGAATCAGAGCACCCACCGCAGTGCCTGTTGGCAGCGGGTCCTCAATATACGTGCGGCAGCCACGGCGCAGGCCAAAGCCACCCCTTCGGTCAAGGTCCACGTTGACCATGAGGGGTGACTCGTTTGGTTCTAGATCGAACGGGTCAACAGCGAGGTTCAGTCCGCCTGTGAAGTCCCGCTGTTCCTCAAGAAGGATGCGACGAGGCATCGCTTACTCCCAGTCGTATCGCATGCGCACGGGCAGTAGCGGAACGTTAGGAGAGCTGTTCGCAATAAGAGGCTGAGCCAGTGGTGTAGACGCAATACGCCTGCGGAACTCGCCAAGCTCGTCAGCGAACAGACGCTCGTAGATAGCACCAAGCTCTAGGTCCTCCTGCTGGTAGTAGGCGCGTGAAAGCGCCCACATTGCTACTGTGTTGTGCAGCTCGTCAGGCATGTCTGGTTCTGCACCAGCACCCTGCGATACCCAGTCGGTAGGCGCCCTGTACGCTCGTACGATCATGTCGTAGGCGCCATCAGGGTCGGGATACAGTCGGAGCGTTTCGTTCCATACTGTGTAGTGAGACGGCTCGGAAGTCTGCTGTAGGTTTCGAGACCAGCGCTTGTCGCCAGTATCTACGCCAATCCAGCGCAGCTCCCACTGCTCCCCACGGATGCCGTGGATCTCACGTAGGTTCACATCGATGTCTGCGAAGGGATAGTCACGCTGGCCAGCTACGGTCTGCAAATCATACTGCGTCTCGTAGAACGGCCAGCGCTCCTCGGCGCGCTCGATGCGCTTAGAACCCTCACGGATCATAACATCGATGAGGATGTCGGGTAGATCCTCTACCTCGATGTCAAGGTGACTACGTACGTAGTCCCTGATCTGCTGTAGGTTCATTGCCACGATTATGCTTCCTCAGGTGGCTAAAGCAGTAGTCGGTGTCCTGAATCTTCCTGCCCCTGCACTTCCAGCCCTTAGCTGTAAGCTCAGTGCACAGGTGCTCAGGGTGATCGTTCAGCTCGATCGGGTCGGTGTTGTCACCTAGGTACGGGGCCGCCTGGATAAGGCCATCCTGACCCGCTGGGATCAGGCCTTCCTTCCAGCCTTCCGCAGGTACCTGAGTAACGACGTTGCCATAGCTCCATGCTGGAACTAGTTCACCCATTAGCTGAATCCTAGGAGCCATACAGGCTGAGCCTGTCGTGTGCTTAGGTCGGTTGCGTTTGTTACCTGAGTGTTGTTGGTATCGAAGGCAAGTACCAGCGGAGCTGTCGTTGTACCACCCAGCTCGATCGATAGACCTGAGCGGTTAGCGGTTACAAGCGACGGGTCAACCAGGACCGCATGCACGGCCTTCAGGCCTGTGGGTCCTAGAGCCAGTGTATCGCCACCAGTTGCATAGCTGGAACTGAATGTGATCGTTCCACGCACTACACGATAGCGACCCCAGTAGGTATCACCAAACTCGCCCTTGAACTCACCCAGCAACACTGCGGGTAGCTTTGTAAATGTTACTGCACCCATTGGTTTCCTCGGGTTTGGTCGCAGGAGCGGCTACTGTATTTCACCGCTCCCACGAGAGCTTGGGCTTAAGTAGTGCTGATGATACCGCAGGCGCGTAGCTTGGCAAGGATCGCGTTGACCTTGACAGCTAGCTCCTTGAAGTTCTCCTCAACAGCAGCCTCAGAGTATGTACCTGTGCAGTCGACGAGAGTACCGTTTGTGGTACCAGCGACGGCTGTATGTACAAGGTCAGCCTCTAGAGCCTGTGGTGTAGGAGGGTTAGTTGTGCTTGTGCGAGCAACGCCCTCTAGCCAGTGCGTGCTGCTCTTTGTTAGATCGTCAGCCATCGGTATCCTTAGGCAGTCTTAGCTGTCAGGACGCCCTGACGCTTACGGTTGCTGATGCATAGCTCGCCGTAGCACAGGATCTGTGCGTAGCGAGCATCCTGGTTCTCAGGACGCACGAACGGAGTTGGCTTGAACCAGACATCCTTGTGACCAACCAGACGCAGGTACTTGCTGTTCAGCATGTACATACGACCTGACTGGCAGTTGATGTCGAAGGTAACTGGCGTTCCGTGGAAGGCCAGGTTCTCGAAGCCAGCGTCAGCTGTAGCCTTGTCGATGAACCTCTGCTGCGGCTGTAGCATAGAGTTGTACTTCTCGTACAGTGTCTGTGTTGTCAGGATAACGTTGGGGCGGTCGTTACCAACAGACGCTGTGTTGTACATGTTCTCCATCGCTGTAAGCGACAGTACCTCGGCAGTGGTGTTGATGTTGCTCTGCCAGTATGAGTTGGTCGAAGGATCGATACCACCAACAGCTGTAGCGTTCTGAGCAACTAGGTTGTCCAGTCCGTTCCAGTTCTTGTTGGAGTTACCAGTACCATCGCCGAAGAACATTACGTCCATCTGCTCTAGTACGGTCTCCTCGGCCTGCATGACCTTGGCCTCTAGTAGGTCGATAACCTCCTCCTCAGAAGAGTTCATCGCCTCCTCGATACCAGAGATCGCGATGCTCACAGCATACTGCTGCCAGTTGTACTCCGCAGCTGTGATTCCTTCCTGAGGTGTAGTGCTGATAGTATCGTATCCGCTGTATGATCCAGCAGTGCTGTTAAGCGCGTGGATCAGCGGCAGAACGATGCTAGCACCGCCACCAACAGGACGAATCTGGCCAGCCTGCTTCAGGAAGAACACCAAAGGCCTAGCTGTGAAGACGTTGTCAACTAGCTTAGGTAGGTAGTTCTTTAGAGTCGTCGCCAGGACGTCATCAAAGTTTGGGTTGGACATTTACGTGCCTGTCTCGCGGGTTGTTAGATGTTGTGCTCGCTCTTGGCAGCGAACCAGGCATCCCTGAAGCTGTTCACCTTCTGGCCCTTAGGCTGCACAACGCCGTTCTGTGGCCTTGCGCCACCCTCGACGTTCTGTGCCTGACGTGCTCGCTCTCGGTTCTGATCTGCGAGTGACGGACCCTGGTTGTTCTTCAGGCTGTCGTAGTTCATCGCCTTGTAGGCGTTGGTGAGAGTCATCCCGTGTTCCATGGCGAAGCTTGCAGTGCTCTGCACATCGAACTCGCCATACTGAGCCTTTAGGGACTCAACCTCTGCCGTAATCTGCTGCCGTACCGCAGCCTGTCGCATCTCTGCGATTGCCGCTTCCTGAGACCTCAGCTGCTGCTGAATAGGGTCTACTTCTGCGGGCTGGAAACCTTCTGTCGGGTCCAGGCCATAGATGTCCGTGAGCTGCTTCAACGTTCCTACTGGATCGTTGTCTAGAGCATCTACAAGGTTCTGTGCCTGGGCCAGACGACGCCTGGTCTCCGCAACTTCCTGTGTCTTCCTGGTGTAGTCCTGCTGCCTCATAACGCCCTGTAGGGCCTCATTCAGCGGCATCTCTACATCTGAGCCGTCAATCTTGACCTTGACCAGGTGTCCGCCCATTGCCTCTGTATCGATGTACGAAGGAGCGTCTACAACCTGCGTAGGCGCACCGCTAGGTGCATCGGTAGGGCTGGGAGCGACTGCACCTTCAGTTCCTGTATCGGGCGGTGCTGCTGCCCCTTCGGAACCTGTCTGCGGTACTGGCTCGTCCATGAATCCCACTATGTTTTCCTTTGCGTGTGTGCGAGACTTGCACGCTTATGTGCTGAGTCCGATGACGGTTACTCTATATAAAACTATGCCTGTCCCAATTACAGGTTAGTGATGATCAAATCCCTGGCTGTCACGCTGGCGCCATTGCCCAAATGGGCAACTACAATACCTACGAGTCCGCTAGCGGGAGCACTTACTCCACCGACAGAAAGAGTTCCTGGGATAGTGTTCGTGGCGACTCGTACTGAGTCGGACCACGCTGGCTCTGGCTGTGTTGTCAGCCACGCCTTACTGGTCATTGTGGAACCAACTACACGCATTGCCATATGGCGTGGTGCGGGTGCGAAGGTCCACGAAAAGTTTCCACCCGTCACCGTGGAAGTGAGCGATGACGGAATCCTGAACTGGTCAGCGTTCAGTACATCAGTTACTGTGTAGCCACCGTTGTACGCGCCTGCACTTGCGATCGTGATGGGATGCCCAGCGCGAACGTCATGACGACCACGTGTGCTCACTGTAGCATACGCTCCACCGCCAACGATGCTGACGATGTCGGGGCCATACAGGAACGTTGTGTTGGCCATCTGGTTGGTGCTCTGCAACGTCGTACCGTTGTACTGCCAGATGCCGTTGGGCATAGTGCCAGTAGCACCGAACAGGATGTTCTGCCAGAAGATGACGGCGGGGCCGTTGTCCGCTCCACGTACAGCAATGCCGATCTGACCAGCGCTGTTGCTGCCGTTGGTGGCGCTGTCAGTAGTGAGACGCACCTCGGCGTTTGTCACAGACGAGCTGTCCAGGTAGTAGATTCGCCTGTCGTTGCCCGCACCCGCACCTGTACCTGTGAACGTGTAGCCGCCATCAGCGGAACGTCCCAGGGTCACAGTGTTGTCTAGGGTATTCACGACATCGACAAGCGAGAACTTTCCTGTTCCAGTTGCGCCTGGGGAATATGCAGCCCAGTAAGCGGCTTCATTGGCCTGAAAGCTACCAGAGCCGCCATACTCTGTATTGAGCAGGTCTCCTGCCAGATACGGCACACTGCGCTCCTCCTGCGACCACTTAGACCACAGGTCTCCGAAGTCGTCTCCTGAGCGAGTTGTGAGATCGTCACTGAACCTCTGCTTCAGCTTAGATACGATAACGTCGTTCACGTTGGATGTAGCCATTACATCATCGCTCCACCAGGCATCTGGTTGCCCACCTCGCCTGATTCAGCATCTGGGTATCCTCCACCCATAGGTGGCTCCTGCATACCCTCCTGGCCAGGCATCTGACCCTCCATGCCAGGCTGCATCATCATCGGGTCCATAGGAACCATGAACTGCTGAGGGTTCTTGATACCGAACCCGAACTTCATCACGTGCTGTGCCAGCTGTGCGGGGTCGATGACACCCATGTCGATGAATGGCTGCATGGCCTGCATGAGCGCAGTCGCTGTCTGGCGACGTACTGTTTCGTTCATTGGCTGAGTAGAGCCAGCCTCGACCGAGAAGTCGAACTCGCCCTGTACGTCCTCAGCGTCGTAAGGAACCCAGTACACAGCACCGTCAGGACCCAGTACGTTGGCAACCTGGGTCTGTGAAACGAACTGCTGCAAGATAGCGACTACACGCCTGGCCACCATACCGATACCGCCCTCGATCTGAGCGAGCTTGTCAGCCGCTCGGGCGTTCACGGAGTCGCTGATGATGGCAGCCTCAGTAGCCGTACGACGAGTCTCGGGAACCTGACCACGCTGGTACTCAGAGATACCAGTGACGTCGCCAATGTCCTTCTCGACGATCTCGTTGTGAGAGAATAGCTCAGGTGGTGTAGGTACCTGAGGTACTGGTGCCAC
>JACCDR011218295.1_pt1 | contig 19092 bp, 18 predicted proteins | sample 7446431 | NCBI WGS metagenome assembly JACCDR01 (sample SAMN15323443, study PRJNA562643) | freshwater metagenome | isolation source: river surface water | place: USA:Blue River Watershed | collected 2017-08-17
CTGGTACGGACTGCGTGATGGCGACGTCCGGAGTGTTCGTCGCTCGCCACTGATCGATCTGATTGATGGTGCCAGTGCCGCCACCAAGAGCCGCAGCACCACCGATAGCGGTCAGGATGAAGGTCTTCAGGGCTGTGATGATGGATTCCATATGTGTTTATTTGGGTGTGTTCTGACCGCGAATCTGTTGACCTGGCAAAAGGGTGCCTTTCACATTTCGGACACCTGCCAGCGCATCCTCTACCTGGTTCGCAATTTTTCCATACGGCTGATCGAGTGAGATCTTTAGGCGTGGTGCCAGCTTTTCGAAGAAGCCCCATTCCTTATCGGTTAGCGCCGGGCCTTTAGATCGAGCAAAGTCGATGAACTTGATCATGAGCGCTTTGTCTTCGGGGTGGAATTTGACCTTCTTCGACGCTGCCATGCCGACAACGCCGAGCGCTGCGGCTTCCGGACTGAATGAATCAGGCTTACCGTCGCCGTCGGTGTCTTCGAGACCTGCGAGGCCGCCGAACGCCTCTGTGGGCATCTTATTTGACTTCGTGGCGGTAGGTGCTACCGTTTTAGGTATGATATTCGCAGCTGGTGGATTTTTGACAGCGTTGGTCGTCGGGCTCTGGATATTCTTCAGATTGCCTGGTTTGGACGACTGAGCGCCTTCCTTCCTCGTGAGCGCCTTGAACAGGTCGCGGCCACTCATCGCGCCCAGCATTTCACCTGATGGCTTGATTGTCTTATCGAGCTTCGAACCGAGAGCCGATGCCATGCGCATGCCCTTCGCGGCTGCACCTGCTTCTGCGCCGATGATGGTGCCTACCGGTCCTCCCATTTGAGCACCGATCATACCTCCGACGATCGCGGAGAAGTGCTTGCCGAGGCGACCGCCTTCGACCTTCTTTCCTTGGAGCGCCTTGAGCACATCCTCGAGAGCGTAGAACTTCGAGAGTTCCGCGTTATAGGTCTTCACGTCCATCGATTCGGTGCTTTTCTCGACGTACTCCTTAAAGAAGCGAGCGGCTTCCTTGCTGACCTTGTTCGCTCCGCTGTCCATGTAGTTGTTGTTGTTCTGGCGGAACACTTTGGTGTCATGAAGGTCGGTCATCATCACCGAGTCGCCGCTCAGTGCGAAACCATCGATGTCGGCCATGAGTTCGGACTTGAGGCGTGACTTTGCAGCGCCCTTGAGTTTCGAATTTAGGACGAATTCGTCGACATTCGCCTTGAGCGCATCGAGCGCGACGCTCTTGCCCTCTTGCTCGAGCGTGTCGCGTACCTTGCCCTCAATGGGAGCAAGCGCCGTACGCAGATTCGAGATGGCATCCTTCGATGAGATCGTTCCGTTGCGATCGACTGCGCCGTTCAAGAGGTCGGTGGTCGCGAGTATCTCGCGTGCATTCGCCTCCTTGCTGTCTGCCGATTCGAGTGCTCGACGTACTGGGCCGTTGTCTCTCTCGAGGCGGGTGAGTACCTTGGTACGCTTCGCGATAGTGCGTGCTGTGCGCCCATCCTTCGTGAAGCGGTTCTTGATGCTCTGAGTGCCTTCGGTAGCCGATGGAAGCGCGAAGCCGATGGCAGTGCCGGCACCTGGAATGAGCGCCTTGACGCCTTCACGGTCCTGGCCGCGCTCTCCTTGCATGCCCTGCGTGACGTCGAAACCGTAACCGAGAGCGGTGCCGCCTGCGATGCGCCCTGCGCCTTTCGCGGTGAATGCTCCTGCAGGCTTCGAAGCGGTCGCCCTGAGCCCCTGTAGGGCCGTAGGAAGCGTTGACAACTTCGGTGCGAGTTTACCCGACTGCATGCCCGCAAGCGCGCCCTTGGCCGTTCCGTAGGTCCCTGCCGCGATGATGTCGAGGGTGGTACCGGCAATCTGTCCGATGACCTTTTGAAATGATGGGAGTTCTCCCGCGATGTTCTTCGTGTCGCTCTGGTTTTGGTCCGCTTGCATGTTGTATGCGCGTTCCAGGCGCGCGGTATCTCGTCCCTCTGCCTTTGCCTCTCTGATGCGCTTCACAAGGTCCGCGCTCGTCGCGCTTCCCTTCTGCTGCGCCTCGGCGAGGTTTTTGTTCACCGGATTGAATATGCTCGCGACGCTCTTCCCGAGCCCCGTCGGTGAAGGTACGAATGTCGATACAAGAGACTTGCCGAAATTCTTCATGAAGCCCCCAACACTTCCGGTGCTTGCGCTCTGCGCCTCATTCGCGGCAAGGCGAGCATCCTCGTTGTACTGGTTCATCCGCTCCTGGCGGTTCGGCTGGTCATATCGAAAAGGTGCCGGTTGCTTCCGGTACTTGCTCAGGTCCACTCGAGGAGTGGTGCCTGGTGTCTTGCGGTATTTCTCGAGGTCGACTGACATGGTTACAATGATGCCTCAATTTCTTCATCACTCAGGCCGTCTGCCTTCATCGCGTCGTAGTCGAATCCTGCTGCATCCACGCGAGAGCGAAGGTCGCCCGACTGACTGAGGGTGCCTCGCTCGAATTGATTTCCGTAGAGGCCCATAGGATTGACGTACGAGTTGAGCGCTGCGGCAGACTTCGAAGCGAGGATCTCCTTTACCCCCACAAGGCGCTGACGCAGTTCCGTCGGTGAGTACTTCGTGGAGCCGAAGAGCATCTGATACTCTCCGTCCTCTTGGTCGCCCCATGCCGCACCCGTGACAGAGTTGCGGTACGGCTGAATCGCTGAAGTGATGAGCTGATTGATCTGCGCGAGTTGAGGGTCGTAGTCCTTTCCGGCGATGTTGTAGACGTATTGAGCGCCGTTCTGAAGGACGCCCGTCTGTACTCCCTGGTCGAGGAGTGCGATGGCCTTTTCGATCTGCCTGATGCCGACGGCCTGGTTCGCGAAGTCGGTCTTCGTAGCGCTGTCCGCCTTACCGAGCACGACCGATGCCACGAGGTTGATCTTGTCGCCCTCGTTTCTCGCTCGAGCGATCTGGTTCTCGAACGTCTGCTGTCCGAACTTCGAGGTGATGGTCGCCTTGGTAGCGCCGATGATGGCGTCGAGGTCGCTGCCGTACGCGCCTCCTGCGCCTCCTTCACCGCCCCCGAGCTTCGATGATTGCCCTGGGGTGAGCCCCTTGTTGATGGTCACGAGTTCCGACGGATCGCCGGACCAATCATCGGGTATAGCGAGGATGCGGTCGCCCGCATCGATAGTCTTCGAATATCCGACCGGTAGACCGGTATCGACGGTCTCGATACTGATCTTGCCGGTGAGTGGATTCTGGTACGCGATGACGTACTTTCCCCCCTCGAGTCGCTTATCCACAATGCTGTCCACAGGGCGGTTGAGAGTGAATATCGCCTTGAGCGTCGCCTCGTCGCCTACCTGTCGCACCATATGCGCGTATGCCTCGGGGTCGGTCTTCTTGAACCCTTCGATGGTAGCGCCGGACTGGGCGAGCATCTTCGCGTTCTCGTTCGCCTTCTCCTTCTGAGCGGCCTGGAATTCGACGGATGCCTGAGCGCCGAGACGCGCCTCCTCCTTCTGAGCGCGTGCCTCCTCTGCCGCACTCTGGCGGATGTCCGAGAGAATGCCCTGCACCTTCACTTCGATCTCGGACTGGATGCGCTGGATGTCCTTCTGTCCCTGCGCTGCGGTCTTCGCCGTCGCGGTGTTCGCCTCGCTCGATCCAGAGAGGCCAGACAGCACATTGACCGCATTCGTCTCGCGCATGCGGTTGGCGTTTTGGGTACGCTGCTCGTCGATGAGTTGCTTCCCGTAGTTGTTGATGGAATCGATCTCAGCCTGGGCGGAGCGCAGTTTTTGGCGCTGTATCTGCTCTTCGCTCTGCGGCTCCTTGAAAACACCACCAGAGAGGTACGCTTCTGCACCGGTCTGCTGAGGAGGCTTCCGGGAGTAGTATGGGCTCTCGGTAGGGTTCTCGGGCTGGTTTTGGTCTGTCGTTGCAGTTTCAGATCCCGCTCCGGTTGGCTTCGAAGCGAGCGCGATAGACATATCCTTGAGGGCCTTGGAAGGTCCTGTCGGTGCTGTGGTTGGTGCTGGTGTGGTAGGTGCTGGGGATGGTGTCGCTGTCTTCGCGGCACGAGGGACGTACGCGCTATTCACGTAGGAGGACTTCCCCGTCTTTGCATCGGTGAAGGTAGCGGCATTCGAGCCCTTGTTCCTGATGACGCCGCCTTGAGATAGTGAGAGCTTTGCCATTGGTTAGAAGTATTCCAGGATAATAACGGCACCGCTACCGCCAGCACCGCTGCTCCCCGAGCCACCACCGCCTGTGTAGCGAGCGCCGCCACCGCCTGCGGGGACTGAGCCTGTCGATGCGTTCTCCGAACCTGTCGAAATGCTTCCCGCGCCACCTGCGCCACCGCCTGCTGAGAGGCCACCCGGTCCTGCTGCGCCTGATGCTGCACCTCCACCGCCGCCGCCTCCGCATTCCATAGATGTGCCGCCTGGTTGCCCACGCTGTGCGGTATTGTCTGCGCCACCGCCACCCGCGCCACGAAGTGCATTCGTACCGGTCGCGAGAGTGCCACCTACCGATGCGAATAGGTCTCCTGCCGCGCCTGCGGTCGCTGTGACGCCAGTGCCACCCGTACCGAACGCGCCACCGCCGCCGCCTCCGCCTGCACCGACGGAACCACCTCCACCGCCGCCACCGCCTGGGGGAGCCGCCATGAGAGATCCGAACGTGGTCGTAGCGCCAGCGTTTCCGTTAGAGTTGCCGGATACTGCCGCGCCGCCTGCACCGATGACGATGGTCTCTGTCGCAGCGAGCGAGGTCGAAGCGACCCACGACTCGACACAACCGCCACCACCGCCTCCTCCGGCTTCATTGTTCAGTGACGATGCGCTGCCGCCTGATCCACCGCCGCCGTATACGCGAATGTATGCGTAGCTCAATCCTGCGGGCTTCGAGTAGGTAGTGGACGATGTGATGATCCGAACGCGCGGTACCCCGATAGGAGGCTGCGAGAATGACGTAGATGCGGTGAAGGTCGTTGATGTCGCGATAGTTCGCGGAAGGAAGTCGTCATCGATCGTGCCACCTGTGCCGGTTACGACGACGCGATTCGCGGCTGTTGCAGCGTTGTACGTCGATGTTGCAAGCGATGCGGGTATGACGAGCGCACCTGATGTGCCGGTCGCTGTCGAGGCTGCTACCTCGCCTGACGTAGCAAGCTCAGAGACGCCACGAGCTGCGAAAGTGGCGTCGATGACGCCTGCGCCATTGAATGCAACGCTGTCGACGTATGCCTTGTTGACGATGTTTCGTATGTCCTGCGCGAGGGTGCTCGTAGAGACAGACGACCCGTACTTGATCGGTGAGTCATAGGTATCCTCACCTGCTGCCTGAGCCTTGAGGATCTGAAGGACCGGGAAGTCCGTGATCTTCACGCTCGCACCGCGACGATGAGCGAATTGGAGCGATGCTACCGATGAAGTACCGTTCGACGGGCTGATACCACGCGTCATATCAGTGACAGACGTGCCGGATACCGTACCGCAGACGAATTCCGCCTGAGCGGTACCCTCGTCGATGGTGAAGCAGTTATACCCAGAGAGCGAGCCGCCGCCGCGCACAGCATTCGCCACGAGTGTCATCGTGGTCGCTGAGGTGGTGATAGGTGCCGCGAGAGAGGTTTCGAATACAGCGGCGACTTGCGGGAGTGCCGCGCCTGGTGCTGGTGCTTCGATGGCCGGAGAGACGGCTCCGAACGTGACGAGAAGTGTCGTCGCAACCGCTGCGATTTTTGCACCGATTCCTTCGAAGATACTTGAGAGCATATAGATAGATTAGCGAAACGCGTCCGTGCTGTTACGTGGTGCGCACTGGTAAGTTCTTTTGACCCTTGTCGCGGATGTCCTTGAACGAGATCTTTGCGACCGATGCGTAGCCGATGCTCGTCGCCTCGAGTTTGACGCGCACGTTCTTGAAGCGGTCGCTGTTCACTTTGAAGTCGACTTCGTACGGCGATGCAGTCGATGATCCACCGCCGATGACGCTCGAGCCGACCGTAGGCGAGCCGATGGAGATCTCCACACCGTTGTCCACATAGTCCCCAGAGCCGTCGATGGTGAACACCTTCGTATACGGCCCGTTATCGTATGAGAGCGATACATCGATGGCCTGGTCGGGTTGTATGAGCCCTGCGAGGACCATGCGGCGCACCGTCTTGAGGCGTTCGGTGCCTAGGTTCGTATTCCCGGTCGTCCAGTAGTTCTCGATGACCGAACCGTCATCGTCGTAGCCTGAGAAGAGCGTGTAAAGGTTGTTCGAGATGCTATCGCCCGCGATGAGAGTGCCTTCGTAGGTCCCCAAGCATGATGCGTAGTACGAAAGGCGGTCCCAGATACCTGAGACGACGTTCCGGACGTACATGACAGAGTTGTACCCGTCCGCTACCTCGTTCGTCCTCTTTTGCACGCACAGTATTTCGTAGTCGCCCCAGCGATACACGACTGCGGTCGAGAAATCGTGCATGGAGAGGTCCAGGCTGTCCGAAATGGAGATCGGTTCGATGGTGTTCCCGTCCGTTCCCTGCAGAATCTCGAGGCGACGCATCTTCGGGTCGGCTGGCCGCGAGAGGTCGGCGAACAGGATGCCCTCCGGTGCCGGATGAGCCGCGCGCTCGTAGGGAATACCGACATTTCGATAAGGAAGGTTCGTCGAGGTGGTGTCATCGAGCGACCCCGTATACTGCCATGTCTTCAGCTGATGAAGGCAGTACTCGATAGTGCCGAAGTTGAAGATGGCCATGAGGTTCCCGCCGCCATCGTCCTGGCGATAGACACGTCCCTGCCCTGCTCCACCCCCTGAGAAGTCGAGGAAGCCCCCTGATGTGGCTGTCTCATGGTAGTACGAGCATGTGATAGCCGCCGAGTTCGCCGGTGCAGTGGTAAAAGTGACGGATACAGCGCCCGTAGCGTAGTTCACAGTGCCCGTGCCACCGAGACTGCCGACCATGTTCCCACAGCGGTCGTCGATGAATGTCTCGACGCCATCGGTGACGGAGACGTACATCACCGTACGCGCGCCAGTTCGCTGGGCAAGTGTCGCTGCGAATGTAGTCTGCACGCCATCACCGGTGCCGTACGCTTCGCCTGTGACCTGCGTATAATCGCTCAGTTGGTCCTTGTCGATGTACGACAGGTAGAACCCCGTGTCGTCCCTATTCCCCGCTGTGGTGCCGTTCCTACGGCCTGCAGTGGCCCTTCCACGGCTCATATGAAAGACGCCGAAGCGGTAGGAATTGACTGACTGGTCGACAGCGCTGCCCGGATTGGCGGTCGGGATCTTGTAGATACCGGAATTGCGGGAACCGAGAAGCATGAACGAGCCCGCCAGGTTGGAATACGGCTCGAACCAGACGTCCTCGCTGTCCGACGTCACTGGGAGCATGTCGGAGCCCACTTCGACGACGGTATCGGTCGCCGCGTCGTAGTATTTGACCTTTCTGCCGTACGAAAACCACGGAACCTGCGTTCCGTCGTAGCGCGTGCCTACTCCGAGACCTGTCACCTTCCCATTTCCCTCGACAACATTGGTGCCCAGCGCAGCGGAACCCCGTCGTAGTTCGATGCTGTCGCGCTCTTTCGAGGTGATCCAGTTCAGGGAATCGGGAGAAACGCCCGGTTTCAGGGTCTTGGTGTCCTTCACCGCAGTGTTGATGCCGCCGAATTGGGTTATCTCGAAGTCGGGGATGATCATAGTGATGGGTTATGCGCTACGGTCGACGGTACCGAGGCGCGGGATGTTGTAGAGGTTGGTCGGGTCGTTGTGTTCGAGTTCGGACAGCGCCAGTTTCTCGTCCCATTTCGTCATGGCGTCGTGAAGCGCCTGGTAAACCTGGTTGTGGGGCTCGAGCATTCGGGCGTTCACGTCGTCGTAGTCGACCGCGCCCTTGTGCACCTGGACCGCATAGAAGGCCAGGAGAGGCAAGAAGCGAGCGGGGAATGGTGTCCACACCGCAGCATCGCTCGTAAGGCTGATGTCTGGGCTCGTAGAGAGGTAGTTCAGATACACTGTGCCGTTGAACGCATGGATGCCGTTGAAGTAGATGTTCTTGTTCGCGGCGTCGTACGTGAATGTCCCGCTGTTGTCCTTGTGCTCGAGGCGTCGGTCGAACGGCGTCTGCTGGTAGTACGAAATCATGTTCCCTCCGTCGAATACGCGGACGGGGTACTCGGTATGGAACGAGGAGAAGTCCGTGATCCCTGCTATGGACTTCGCCGTCTGCCATGTGTCCGATGTCGATACCGAGAGCGATGTATCGGTCTTTCGGAGCACCATCCAGGGGCGCTCTTCCTCGATCATGGACTTCGCAGTCGCGACAAGCGTCTCGGCAAGGGTGATGTCGAGGTCCGCGTCGCCGTTGAGCGATCCCATGAGGGTATAGAGTTCTTGTCCGGTGGTGATCATGGTCTATGAGGCTATATCCTTGATATTGATAGGCGAGGGCACGGGCTCCTTCTGCTTCGGCATGGTCATGGTCGCCTCTGTCGCCGCGATGTTGAAGGTTGCCTTCTTGAGCACTTCCTCCACGAGCTTCGGGATGCTCTCCTTGATGTCATTTAGGTCGCCGGTCGATTGCTCCTGAGACATATCGAGGGACTGAGCGAGCGCATCGATCGTCGAATCGAACTTATCGGAGAGCGCGCGAATGGCCTCGAGTACGGGCTCGAGGTCGGTTTGAGGCGTCACCTCTTTATCCACAATTGACTGCTTGACAGCATCGAGTGATTTCAAAAGCGGAGCGAAATCCACGTCCTTCTGTTCAGGAAATGGCCTAGATACGCCCTCTTTTATCGCATCGAGCCTAGCGAGGATTTCAGCGAATGGCATCGCATCATCCTCGGTTTCGGCGTCCTCTGTCTCCGTCTCGGCGGAATCCTTCGTCTCTGCTTCCTTCATGGCCTCGAGCTCCTCGCGGAGTATCTTGCGGATCGTGCGCGAATCAACACCGCCGCCACCACCACCGCGTTGTGGTTTGATGCGGTCCTGCACGAGATAGGTATTCTCCTCGTCGCCGTAGTTCTCGGACTTCGTGGTGTATCCTGCGTCGGTATAGACCGACGTCACGATCGATACATAGAACCCGAAGCCGGATACGTCCGGGGCGACCTGCCAATTTTGCGAGAAACGCTGGCCCCCACGGTCCGTGAGGTCCAGCGTCTCGATGATCTCATCGTTGTAGGCATTCCGGATGACCGCACGGACATAGTACGTGTCGGTATCCAGGTGGTTGGCGAGTTGCCGTACCACCGTGAATGCTGCCTGTGGCTGAAGGATGAGACTCATGGGCTAATTGAATGCCGTCTCGGTGATGGTGACCGACGTGCTCGCGAATCCGAACACAGTGACCGGACCGCATCCCCAGAGTTCCGCGTCGTACGCGACGGTCGTGCTTCCTGCTTGCCAATGGCCTGCAGATGCGCTCGGGGTGAGGATGTCACCTGCAAACGAGATCATGATGCTCGAGGATGACGTGGTGATGTTCCTCGATGAGCATGCGCCACGGGCTGGGAAGAGCGTGCGGACCTGCTGAGGGCCTGCGATCGCGACCGTGGATGTGGATACACGGGCGAACATATTCGGGAGTGCTGCTTCTACGGGCAGCGCTACCGCTGAGTAAAGCATGCCGAGCACCATCGCGAAGATGGCGAGAGATGCGAGTACGGCTGATTTGGTGGTGGTGAACATGGTGATTGTTTTCTAATGCGGCTATCCCTGCCCCCAGTGGTGATGGGGACAGAGGAACCGTACTAGAGGCAGCTCGCGGTCGAGGTTGCGAGGTTGCCCGCAGCGTTGGCGAACCAGTAGATGGTTCCGCCTGACGCTGTGGTAACCGTGAAGCATACCTTGCCCGTCGAGATGCTCGTCGTAGCGTTCGAACCGACGATCGATGTCACGTTGAGCCCCGGTACGTTCGGCGATACAGTGCTGTATACGCCGCCCAAACCTGGTACTCCGCTCTGCGTGCCAAGGACCGTGAGTACCGCACCGATCAAGATGCCTGCCAATACCATTGCTGCGCTGTTGAGAGCGTTCATGGTAGTGGGTTAGTTAGGCGTACGATCGGCAGCGGTGAAGCTCGACGAGTTCACTGCGTAGGACACGAGCATCGGTGCCTGGTCCTGGAAGACCTTGATACCGTAGACGCACCACGCAATGACGTCAGTACCGATACGCGCCTGTGGCGAAGGACGATCCGTGAGGGATGGGTCCTTCTGTACCACGAGCGAGACGGACTTCGAGAGACCGAAGATACAGAAGAGCTTCTGCTTCGTGGTCGTCCAGATGTCCGCGCCTGCGGTAAGCGTCTCAGAGACCACCACCGTACCCCAGCCTGCCGATACGAGCGAAACAGTGTTCGCGCCGGTATCGCCGGTGGCGGTGATGTTCTTCATCAAGCGCTGGTTCGCCGTCGAGAGAGCCACGCCTTGTGCCGTGGTCGTCGCCGGGTCGTTGATAAGGGCCACGAGGTTCGCGATCGCGGTGTCGTTCGATGCACCGATCAAGACGTTGCCAGCGGTCGAGCCGAGCGTGGTCTTGAAAGTGAACGTGACGCCGTTGATCGTAACCGTGTCGCCGTCAGTCGGCTGGGTGCCGAGCTGAAGGATACCCGTCCATGGGAGCCCGTTCGAAATGAAGAGCTCGAAGCCATGGAAGTAGCCCATGTACCCATTGCGCGACGTCTGGTCGCCGAGGAGCGTATCCTTGCCGCCGAGATAGATCTCGATGTTCGAGAGGATCTCAGGCGAGATGATAGCCATCGGCATGCCCTCCGGTACCTCGAGCTTCATGCCCGAGTTGAAGCGCTTGTTGTACACGACGTTGTTCAGGCGGAGCTTCTGCATCGCGGTAACGAACACCGTGACCACGTTGTTCGACGTGTTGGTGTGACCGTTGCCTGAAGTGCCGCCGAACGAGCCGTCATCGAGAGCGGTCGCAGCGCCCTGGTATGCAGCCAAGAGCACGTCTGCGTCGATCTGATTGATGAGGGCGTTTGCGAGCTTGCGGCCGTACTTCTGCTTGACCGGCAAGTGAGCCTGAAGGACATCGAGATCCTTGATGTAGAAGGAAGCCTCCTTCTCCTTGTTGATCACGATGGACTCTTCAGTATCGGTGATCGCCTGCACCGAGTAGCTACCGTCGCCGCCCATGTCGTTCACCTGGACATCCGAGGTGTACGAGCGCTTGAGCGTTTGGCCCTTGGTGAGGCCGGATTCAAGACGGGTATCTGCGAGGATCTGGTAGACCGGCTCGCGGAAGTGGCTCATCTGGTATTCAGCTGAGAATACCGTCTTGAACGTCATGGTGTTAGGATTTGCACCCATGATGGTTTTGGCTAAATGTCAGCCGAAGGATCGCTAGATGATGGTGCGCCGACCTTGTGCGTCGGTGATGATGCCATCGCCAGCAGTGCGCTTTCGGTATTCGTCGAACCATTTCTCGCGGGCGGTGGGGCTCATCTTCGTGGTGTCCGCATTGAAGTCGAATTCTTCGTCTCCTGATGCGGCGTCCTCTTGACGGCCCTTTGATTCCATCCCGCGCTTCTTTGGCGAAACGAGTTTACCGAGTAGGTCCTGGTGCTCGAAAGCGATGTACGCGAGCGATTTGTCGTGCCATTCCTTCGTGTGCGAGATCTTGTCGAGCTCGGCACGAATGGATGACATCTCCTCGTCGCTTGCGTTGGGGAAGTATTGCTTCAGCCTCGGGAGCGCCTCTTTGAATTCGGTATCGAATTGCTGGGCGTCCACGACTTTCTGGTTCTGCTGCTTCCATTCCTGGAATTCAGCGAGTTGCTGAGCGATAGCCTCGTCCTGCTTTTGAGCCGGGAGACCTTTGAGGAAGAGTTGGCGCATCTCCTCGAGAGTAGCGGCGTCCGCACCTATCTTCTCGGCGAATGCCTGAAGATCGGTCGCAGCCTCTCGCTTCTCTTGGGGAGTGTCCGCGTTTTGTAGAGCCGCGAGCTTCTCTTTCAGCTCTTGGTTCTCGCGTTCAGTGGCCAGTCGCGCCTCTCTCTCAGACTTCAGTTCGGACTTCTTGTCCTTGAGGTCATCGTAGATCGAGCGCTTCTTGCGCACGTCCTCCTTCGGTTCTTGTAAAGGTTCGTTCTCAGTATCAGCCTTGGGCTCCTCCTTGGGAGCGTCGGCATTCTGAGTAGGGGTTGGCTTCTCCTCTGCAGGAGTGTCCTCGCCCTTCTTGAGCTCTGGCAATTCGACGCCTGCTTCGGCGTACGCTGCTGCTGCTCGTTCCTCTTCTGTAGACATAGTGGTTCGTTTATGGCCTCGTACCACGAGGGACTGGTTTTGTGTCCTGATCCAGTATCAGCGCCGCTGTAATGCCTCGCGGCTCAGGGAAACGGTCGAACCGTTTCTGAGAGGGCCAGTAGCCCCCTCCGAAACTACTCGACCCCCTCTTCGGTAGCTTCCTCAGCACCTACGATGGTGCCGCCGTGCTTCGTAGCGAATTCGTTCGCGAGTGCTGCGAAGTCATCGCCGTGGATCTCACGAGTGAATTCTCGCGTGCCACCTCGGTACGATACGATTGCGACATCGCCGTCGATCTTCGCTTTCTTTGCTTTTGCCATGGCGTGTGAATTGTTGGTAATGCTCTCACTGTAGCAACCGACTTCGCGCTTGTTACGCAATTTCGGACGCCTTCTCGAGGGCTCGGCGCACCTGCATGTTGATGGCCTCGATGCTGGTACCTGAATCGGCTTCGATGAGGGTCAATATCCAGAGCGCAGCGTCCTTCTTGGCCCAGAGCGATTGTCGTGTCGCGTCATCCGCGTCTCGCCTGTTTGCGAGGAGCATCGACGCTTCGACGTACGCCTCCCGCGCCTTCGCAGCGATACTCTTCGTGATGTCGTGGGACTTCCAGGCTTGATAGGCGTCGTGCTTGATGAGCGCGCTTTCCCATTCCTGTATCTGGCGCATGTTCTCCTCGTGGGTGTCCGGGTCGACATCCGTGAGGAATATCTGCTTTAAGCGTTCCAGGTCCTTCATATAGCCTCGTCAGCGATACTCATGGCCCTGGACATGCCTCCGGGCATTCCGGGGTTCTCTGCGGGCGTTTCAGGCTGTTGTGGGGCCATTCCAGGGTTCGCCTGGGCGTTCTCAGCCTGTATGCGGGCATCCTCCGCCACTTTGCGCTCCATGTTCTGGCGAGCGATGTCCGAGTGCGCCATGGCGTAGTCGATCATGACGTCGAACTTATCCTTGAGGCTCGTGCGCTTGTCGTTCGCGACGTCGATGATCTTCTGGATGAATGCGACGTTCGCTCCGTGCCATATCTCAGGCTTCTGGCCGCGCATGATGAGTTGTACGGCCTCCGATGCCTTCGCGAGCGCCTTCTTGTCCGAATAGGTCTTCACATCGAGAGCGACAGCGACGTCCTGTTCCTCGTAGCCTCCTACGGAGCGCAGGAGCTCCTCAGCGCGCCACTTCGGATTGATGACGGGTGCGATAAGTGGGTCGGCTCCGATGGCGTTCAGCGCCTCGAGACGCTTCTGCTTCTTGGCCTCGCTCTCGGCGATCTGCGCGTCGGTCGATTCGATGAGCACGTCCACATCCTTCGTGAGGTTGAGGTCGTTCATGCGGGTGATCTCGTCCCAGTCCCATCCGTTCTCTCCTAGGATGCGGATTGCCATGCGAGACGGCATGTGATCGATGAGGCCGTTCACGTATCGCTTGCCGAGTTGCGCCATCATGTCGTGGAACGGCTGTGCGCCCCATCCGATGCGCTTCGATACCGCCTTCTGCTCTCCGAAGACGACGGATGCCTTCTTCGACACCTCACTGACGCTCCCCTGTGCGAGGTCTGTCGCGCCGGTATTGCGGCCCATATTGCCGGTGATCCAGTCGATGAGGTTGACCGTGCCGTTCAGTTCTGGCGTCTCGAAGTGGTAGATACCCTCTGAAATGCGCCTAGTGCCCTGCTTCGTGTCCACGGGGACGATTGCGTCGGGGCGGTGCATAGCCTCGTCGAGTTTTCGAACGTCCGGGAACATCTCGCGGTCGTAAGCGCGTGCGCCATTGTTTCGCTTCTCTCGGTTCGTGAGCTCCTGGTTGAACATCGCGACGATGGCGTCTGCTGCAGGGAAGAGGTCGTCCGCATAGGACTTCGAGAGGAGGTTCTCGTCGTCTTCATGGGTCACATACGGTACCCACGGATAGAGGTCCGACGAGGAGATCTCGCTCCATCGCTCGAATCTGAGCCATTTATTGGTCCACGGGTGCCACACGCACATATAGCGCTTCCCGTCGAGTTCCAGGATGAATTGCGCAAGGCGGAACACGCTCTGACCCACGAACGAATGGTTGTCCGGATCGAGGCCGAGTGGCTTGAAGCGTGAGAGCCTGTCCGCCATGTCCTGGCGGTCCATGGGCATGTAGTCGTTCCTCTCTGAGAGCAGAATGAGTTCGTGCACCTGCTTCTTGTTGTAGACGCCCGCGTTGGCGAGTTCGATGAGTTGGTCGCGGGTCTTGATGATGTCCTCCTCGCCCGCGAAGAGATGGTTCTCGAGATACAGGCCACCACGGGGCTGGAAGTGGAAGTTCTTGAGGTTCACCACCTCGAGCGTTCCCTTGTACTCTGGGTCGCTCTCTGCGGTGTACTTCGGGATAGCGATGCCGTTGATGATGGCATGCTTCCTGGCCATGCGGAGCTTCGCCTCCCACTTGCTCGAGGTCGACGTGTTCATCGTCTCGGCCTGGAATGCGGCGTTGATCTTCTGAACCTTGAAATAGTCCGACGGCTCTCCCTCACGGAAGCGCATCTGTATCGGGGTGTCGTACTGGGCGTTCAGCGTATCGATCATGCCGGGGAATACCGGGATCGGCACGTTGAAGAGTTGACGCAAGCGCTTGGTGACCTTGCCGTCATAGAGTTCCCAGTACTTGCTCAGGCGGGCGATACGCGGCTTCTTGTGCTCGGTAGAGGTGAGCAAGAGGCGCGTGGCCGTTTTTACAGCCTCGTCAGCGAGTTGCTCGCTGCTCATGCCTTTGTACTTGGACTGTAGCTCGGTTACGGCTTCAGTGGTTTTTTCGTTTTCCATTACCTGAAATCGTATCAGGCGGCTCTCTTCTTGTTACGCGAGTCTATCATGCAGCACCGCGTGCACTTGCCTCGTGCATGGTGCTTCACCATCGAAAATGGCAATTGGCACCCCTCGCACCTGCCTTCGCGCTTGTAGCGCGGGTGCTTCACTGGTTCGGCGAATCCGCAATGCTGGCATGGGAAGTACTGAAAGAACAGATTGCGTAGTCGTATCCGCCCTGGGCGCGGGATCTCGGACATGCGCTCGCATATCTCGCACCTTCTCTGCGCCGTTCTAGATGGCGAATGGTGGTTCATATGGCGGTTGCTCGTACCGTTCTGCGCATCCATTGGGGCACTGAAGCGCTCCGGTGATAGGGTCACGGTCGCACTGTATGTCCGGGGTCAACAAGCCGCACAGCCTGCATCGGAAGCAGTGGTCGCGAGGTATGGGCTTGTTGGTGTCGAAGGTCATTTTCTGGTCTGCAATTGGCTCGTGAGGTGGTAGTAGGGGCATCGAGGGCACCTGTATACGCGGAGGTAGGTCGCGAGCCCGATTTTTATGAGGTGCAGGCGCTCGGTCTCTGCGCGGCGCTTGCTGTAGGACTTCTTCTTTCCGCACATGGGTGGACGCTCGGCGAGTTCATCCTGTCGCCTTCTCCACTTGGCTCTGCGTCTGATTGGTTCGAAGTTCGAGGTCATGGTTGGTTGAATTGCTCGAGTACTTTTGATTTCTTAGCAATTTCGGACATCTCTTTGGCAAATTTTGCCTGATACTCCGGTATTCGATGTATCACCAAAGTAATCACGGGTCGCCCAAGCAGACGAGCAAGGAAGTATGGGTACTTTCGTTGGAATGTGATCCGGTATTGTTCGCCTATAGTGATTGTGTCGTCATCATTAGGCAGCTTGTGTAGGACTACATGAGTTGGCATATCCTAAGTTTCTAATCCGCTCCGCTCGTACGCGGGTTGCTGATAAGTGTTAACTCCCGTCCTCGGTGTCGCCACCTTCGCGTGGTTGCGCATCTGGTAGGCGATGGCGCACGCTATCAGAAGGTCAAAATGGCGCGTGGTGAGGCGTACGTCCTGGTCTTTGTCCATGAGGTCGTCTCGGGTGTATGAACGGGCCTCAGCGATCAAATCTGGGTCTGAGAGCTCGAGGTGACCGTCGTGGATGGCCTTGGCGAGTTCGAAGAGCATGCGAGGCTTGCTGTCCAGGTTCGTATTCCATCCGTAGTACCTGGTGCGTGGGGGGAGCCCTGCGCGGGTCTCGTCGATCTCGGTGAAGTAGATGTTCGGGTAATTCTGATGCTTCAGGACGCCGATGCACATGTCGAACTTGTTGTTTTCCGGTGCGAGGACTGGGTAGTTGAAGTACTCAGCCTGGCGAATGAGCTCATGCCCGAACGTATCCGGCTTGATGACATTGTTCTTGTACGTCGCGACCACACGGGATGGCGTGGTGGTGAAGTCGATGATGACCGATGCTGAATGGTCGAGCCCTACGCCTCCACCGATGTCCGCGCCTATGCCGTATCGGTGGGACGGGTCGTACTCGTGGAAGATCTTGAACCCGGCGACGGTACGCTTCGGTGACGCGACTGCCTGGCGATCGATACGGTTGCGGTCGAAGAAGATGTCATGACCCGCCGATGGCGTGCATAGGTAGTCGCCTGCAGCGTCGTCAGCGTTGGCGAGGATGGTCTCGATGAGCGTCATGGTGTGCGCCGCTTCCCATGCCGGTGGCCCTGGGATATGCACATTGTTTTCCACAGTCCCGTGGATTGGGGTGATGAGCGTCCTCGTGGGGTACTTGGTCACGAGCCGGTGCACGTTGCCGCGCTCCGACGTGTAGTTGCAGTTGTACAGCGATGCACCGAGCGTGCCTGTCTTCGAGAGACCTTGCACGGCCTCGTCCATGTTCTCCCATATCGCCTGAGTGGTGACGGCGCTTCTGAGCGTCTTCTTGGTCTCGAAGTCGTCGAACCATAGGAAATCCGGGCGCGCTGCCTCTTGTACGTCACCACGTTGGTCCATACCCACCGATTCGGCCTGCATGCGCACGCCTGTCGAGGTCGTGAAGCTGGCCATGGTCTCCTCGCGCTTCTCTTCGGTCTTCTGGAATATCTCGGGGTAGTAGGGGCGAATGGCGATGTTGATGAGGATGTTGTACACGTCCGTCACGATCTGCTTCGCGTTGTCTCCGTCCGCAGCGAGCACCTTGATGTAGCGACGGGTATGGTCCGCGTCGTTCGCGATGCAGTAGGCCACGAAGAGCTTCGTGCGCGTGGTCTTCGCTGCGCCACGGAATGCGATGTCGATGAATACCGTTTCATCTCCACGGTAGAGTGCGAGGAGTTCCTCGTCGATCCTGCGATGGAATGGGGCGTCTGGGAGCGGTGTGAACTGCGGGAAGAACCACCGGGACCATAGCCGGAACTTGAAGAGCACATCCATATCGGGTGTGCTCTTGCTGAATTCGAAGAGTGCCCGCTTTTGCGCGGGAGTTCCCTTCGTGAGGATATGTTCAACCGAGGGCTTCTCGGATGGCTTTGTCTGCTTGTTTGCGGTCGTCATCGTTGAGGTCGATGCTACCCACTATCTTCTTCTCCGGGGCGTAGGTGCCTTTGATCTTGTACGCCTTGTCCAGTGCTTTATCCTGCGTCGTGCTGTCTGGTACGCTCACGTATGCGTATACCTCGCTGTAGTTCTTGCCGAGATGACGGATGATCTTCAGGAGTTTGTGTCCTGGCATCTGATCGATGACCGCCTGGATGTCCTCGTCTGTGTCACGGATGTGGAAGTTGATCTTCTGCATCGTGGTCGCTTGGAGGAGTTGCTGGTGCTTTGCTGATAGATCCTCGTCCTTCAGAGCATCCGCAATGGCGTTCTTGATACTAGGTTTGGCTAAGTTTTCCACAGCAATGACCCCAGCGGTTTTTGGATCCTTGGTGTCATAGTTCGCGAGCGCGGCTTGGGTGCCGTTCTCGGTCGCTATGTAGTCCCTTATGAACCCGCGTTGCTTCTTGGTGAGGCGGGGCTTTTTAGGTGTGGCCGATGCCATACTTGTTCATGAATGAACGTGCGTGTTCCTGGGTCATTGGAATCTGCCAGTGCTGGTCACATAGAGCAACACCCATTACATGGTTGTTTGTAATTGTGTTGCACACAGTACATTTTCGTTGCACCTCAGCACTCATGGTTTGAATTACGCTTCCAGCTCTGCGATCTTCTTGTCGAACTGGACGATGTTCGTCTCATTGCGACGGATCTCCGCCTGGTTGTTGATGATGGTCGACTTCATCGCTTCAATACCTGCGCGGATGGCGTCGCGGGTGTTGACCATCTGAGTGATGATCTTGGCCTTCACGTTGTTCTTCTGCGCCGATGCGATGTCTGCTTCGACGGTATTGAAGCGCTCCTCCTCTTGGCTGATCATGGTCTCGAGCACGACGTTCGAGTGCTTGATGACGTCAACCTGCAATGCCATCTTGTTGCGGTCCTCCTTGAGAGCGATGGCGCGCTGGCGATTGTTCATCGGCTCGCCGTCCTCGTAGGGGATCATCACCTCGCCATTCGAGACGAAGATACCCGCGCGGTCTGCGAGGCGGTATTCGGTAAGGAGCTTATTGATGCCTTCTGCGTCTGACATCTTGAACGATGCGACTTTCAACATATCGTTGTTTTGATATTGATAACGGCCCTATTGCGTTCGATGCGGGCGTAACGCATCGAGCGCATGAGGGCGGATACCATTGCTGCGATGCGATCGGTCGATTCGCGTATCGACCATGGAAACTAGCCACCGGTTGAGCAAAAAAAGTGATGGCTGATCGCACTACCCACGACTCCACTCGTGGTGCAGTGATACCCGTAACAAGTATACCAGAAAAGAAAACCGCCCCATTGTGGAGCGGTGTGCATATCATGCGAGAATGAAGTCCACGGCCTGAGACGCCTTCGACGATGCCGTGAAGATAGCCTTCGGGTCTTCCTTGAGGAGCGTGATCCACGAGGAGATATACCCCGCATGGCGCAAGTCCCCGCTGATGTCCAGATGGGCGCATAGGAAGGCGGCAC
>JACCDR012166261.1_pt1 | contig 19088 bp, 19 predicted proteins | sample 7446431 | NCBI WGS metagenome assembly JACCDR01 (sample SAMN15323443, study PRJNA562643) | freshwater metagenome | isolation source: river surface water | place: USA:Blue River Watershed | collected 2017-08-17
GGGCAGGGTACTTTGTGGAATTGCTTTCTCCCTAGTGAGGACTTCAGTTTCGGCCATAGTTGGGACTTCCAAAGATTGTGTTGTTTTCATGCTGTTGTGTGCGATGTTTGTTGCGTTGAGCGCGGATGCGTAACCGCTTTTCCTTCTGTTCTAGTTTAGGGTTGACTGCTTGTTTATAGACTGCATAGGCTTCGTTCTCAGCAGTGCGATAGAGAAGTGACTCTAGGTTCTGTGGTAGACTAATAACGAAGTCGCCGCTCTTCTCAAAGGGCCACCGCTTTTCTACCCAAGCTTGCGTCTTAGCGCCTTGAAGAGTCGTATCAACGGCTTGGTTAATGTTATCAGTAACGATATACTTGTCGTCAAAACTAGTCCAGTAACGAGGACCAGTAGTAATATCAACCGTAATGCGTACATTAGACTCTACCTGTACTACCTTATACTTATTCGTATCATTAGAATCTCTTTGGTTTACAACTTTAAGAAACTCAGACGGAGCTAGATATTCTACAGGAGAGTATCGCATAGCATCCTCTAGTTCTTCTCTAGTGTCATAGTTCCAGTCCATAAGACTCTGGATGTTGTCAGGTAGCTTAAGAAGGTTTGGTCTATTAACGTCAGAGACACTTTCTAGGGTAATAATGGCCCGCTGCCCCGGTAGTTGATACTCATCAATGATGTCAAAATACGTCTGACGTACGATATCCGCAACTTGATCTGCTTCTACCGTGTCCGAGATGCTGCTGACTTCATCGGAATCGAGTTTGCTTAGAATGGACTGTACGATGTCTAATAGAGTACGTGCCATATTACCTCTTTGCTATCGTGGCAATTAGTGAAATGTCGTACCAGTCACCACAAGCGCCTGAGCCAGAGGGACGAGTGATCTGTACCGTATAAGTATGACTGGTAGCTACAGGAGCGGAGTCAATCCATTCCCAAGCGTAGATTTGGTACGTATCCGTTAGGCGGATATTTAGAATACCGGGAAGAACTACACCATCGTTTCGTCGGATGCGTAGGAGGGCGTTCTCACCGGAAGAACCGGCTCTACGCGCATTGAAATACCCTCGCAGGCTTACCACCGAGCCGGGAATGGCGATATTCGTCACTGTCGTCTGTGCCGTACCTACGGTTGTCGTGAGGTTTTGGTAAACGTTACTGGTAACGCTAGGCCCCACGGCTCCGTTGAAGTTGTATAACGTGGGCTGGAGATCCGTGACTGCACGGTCTTTAATGTTAAGGGTACCAATAGTTGCAGTACCGATTGCTGCTTCGTCAATGACTACGTTGCGAATGTACGTAATCCCACCCTGCACATAGAACGGTTTAACCGGGTTTGATCCCGGGGTTACGATCTGGAAGTTTTCTGCAAGGACCGTAAAGGTCGATGTGGGAGAGGCGTTATTGTTAGACGAGATTAGTCCGAAGCCTGTGACGTAGCCATTAGCGTCGATCTTAACAGCGTACTTACCTTGGATGCCATTAATTGCCGACGTGTTTTGGCTTACTGTCGTACTTAACCCGCCTACCGTAGAGTTTACAGCCGTGATGCTAGAAGCCAATGCGTTGTCCCCGTCAACACGAGCCTGATTGTTAGTCGTGACGGTTGTCGATAGCGTACTTAGGTTAGCGGCGTTTGCGCTCGTTTGTGCTGATACAGTAGAGATGTTAGACGCGAGTGCGTTATCGGCTGTAGAACGAGCCGTAGACTCCGTAGCAATTGTGGCTACTAAGTTGTTATAGTTAGTAGTCAAGCCGTTAATAGAGACTGCTAAAGCAGCGTCTCCGTCTACGCGGGCTTGGTTGTTACTCACAATTAACGCATAATCACTGTCTCGCTGCGTCTGGAGGGCCGTTACGTCTAGAGCAATGGCAGCATCACCGTCAATTCGGGCAGTTGTCTCGGTTGAGATTAGGCCGTATAGTGTGCCGATATCGGCGTCTTGGACTGACTGCCACGAACCGCTTACATAACGATACTGGTGGTTACCATCGTCTGAGTCATACCAGATCGAGTATGCAGGGATTGGATCAGGTACTCCACCGACACCCGGAGAGGGTGCCGCTGCTTGGATGAATACCATCGGAGCATTGGAGACTTGGATGTTCTGGATTGCCGAAGCAAGAGCCGTATCGCCTTGGATACGAGCGTACTCTTCATTCTGGACTGCGGCAGTGAGGTCTTCGGTATCCGCAGTCACACTGTCAATGCGTCCCGCAAGGACGACATCTTCGTTTTCTAATTCGATAATAGCTAGGTTAGTCGCTGCTACGTCTTGCTCTACGGCAAGTACGCGAGGACTCAGTAAGTTAAGATTTCCCTCAATGGCATCGGCTTGAGCAAGGGCATCATCCGCTTTGCCGTCTGCTACATCCGCAGCACTAGCTGCCGCTGCGGCTGAGTTAGATGCGGCTACCGCAGTCGATACTGCGTTGTCTGCCTGCGTCAGGGCATACTGAAGCATAGGGTCCTGTTGTTTGACCCAAGCCTCGCCTGACCAAATATAAATTTCGCCGTTAGTTTTTACCCAAACTTGACCGGCCGCTGAGGCTGTTGGCTCTGCGTCCTGATAAAAGACCACAGCAGGAAGTCCGATATCTAGCCAGTCTTCTCCCGTAATCAGCTTCATTAACTGACCGAGGGGAACAGGCTCCGTTGCGTCTAGTGCGAACGGGACGTTGATGATTCGTTGTGAGTTAACGTCAAGAGACGCCTCTAGGGCGTTTGGCGTAGTACCGTCTCTACTTAACGTGTTCTCAATGGCTTCCTCTAGTTTAGTAAAGTTCTCATTGAGCAACTGTTCCGCAGAGGTAGGGTTACCCGTAAGGTTATTGATATCGTTAAGGATGATTTTAGGCATTGGTATTCTTAGAGGTAAAAGAGGGGGTAGGTTACCCCACCCCCTCTTTATTCCGGTTAGTTAGCCGGGGTTTCGTACTCAATCGTCACGGTCGCCACGCCTGCCGTGAAAGCAGAAGTGTTGTACGAGGGCGCAACCTTTACTGTGCTAGCAAGCTTGGTGCCTAGATATGCACCGCCCTTGTTAGCCGCAGCAGCGGTATACGTTTCATCATAGCCTGCCGCTAGCGTTGCCGTTAGCAGCGCGGCAATGAAGCCGTCGTCGTCATCAGCCGCGTCGGCTAGCGTAAAGCCACCGAGGTCGAGGCTTGTACCACCCGTAAAGGCCGAGTCTACTACGACACGTACCGATTTGATGTTAGAGCCTGCCGGGATAACTGCCGAGTTCGCCAGTTCCCTAGCACCGGCAGCAGAAGGAACTTCTGCGCCGACAATCTTAAGGATGACTGTACGAGTCTGGCCGTCACCGGCACCGATTACAGCAGCCGAGTTAACCTCAACTGCACGAGGGCCAAAGCCCACATACAGACCGTCTTTGTTAGTCCAAATTGATTTCTTGTTCATTTTTGGTTACTCCTTAGACAGCCGTCGTCGATGGGACTACAACGAGGTTTTCAGGACGGTACACCTTGAGGCCATAACGAGCAGTCGTCATGTATTCCTCGCGCTGGAAGTCCTTATTCCACTCGCCGTCTACCTTTGGCATCTGCCGCCATGCACCCACGAACGGTAGAATGTCCGAAGTTGCAGAGAAGAAGATGTTACAGATACCGTTGGCAACCGAGACAGAGTTAATGGTCTCAGAACCAGCAGTACCCGCCACAGGCAGATAGTTTGAAGTATATACGTCAAAGCCATATACGTTCTTTACGAAGCGCATACCGGACGCAATACCCGAACTGATGATACCTTCCCAACGTGGGTTATTGCTAACGTTCGTTAGGTTGGTTAGAGTGTTGAGGGTATACTCAACAGAGGGGTCCACAATCGCAATTAGATTACGGTCGGGAACGTTCGCCTTCTTGAGGCTATAAAGAGCCTTTGCGAAGTCGTTGACAGTCATAATACCGCTAGCACCTTGAGCCACCCAACGGTGGTCGACACCGTTGATCTGGTTCTGGTTAGAGACAATCTGACCACCAGAAGCGCCACCCTTAGCTAGCGCAAGTACGTCAGTTTCATACTTTTCCATGATCGCACGAAGCTGCTTCGGAAGGAAGCTGGCTTCTAGCTGCGCGGCATAGAAAGCATCCTGACGGGCCTTGGCCGTGATGTAGGTAGCAGAACTTACGTACTCCGTGATCGAGAATTGGAACTCGCCCTGATCCATCGAATCATAGACGACCGGGGTGTCTTCCGCATAGTTGCGGACCGGGAGGTCACCGATTGAAGGAATCGTGAACGTGTTGCCATCCGGGAAACCGTTTAGAAGCTTAACATACTTCTGAGCCATTAGCTCGTCTTTAAGTGCTTCTTTAAGTTCACCAGACCAGATCTCGGAGCGAGTAAGCACTTCAAGCTGAGTTGATGTATGCATTACTTATACTCCTTATTGATAGTTAAATGCGTTATCAAGATTTCCAGAAAGCGTCACCTAGTTTCTGCCTTGCTTCCCACACTTGACGTTGCATCTCGGGTGAGTAATAGGCTTCCTTCATCTCACGACGAAGTTTTTGAAAATAGGCAAAGTTCCGGACTTCGCCGTTAAGTTTCTCTGATAGATAAGCTTCCGTTGTCACGGACGGCTCTAGGCTACCAGACCCGACATTATCCTTGAGACCAAGGACACGCAGGGCAGCTTGCGGATTCGATAGAGCTAGGTTGTCAAACGTTTGTTTGTCCATACCTAGATCGCTAAGACGCTTGGTCACTACTTCGGCTGTTTTGCTTCCGAACGTATTAGCTAGCGTTGAGTCAAACAGTTGCCTGTTTTTCTCTTGCTGTAGTTTTCGATCCCGCTCACTAAGAAGCTCAAGAACTCTCTCTTCCGATAACGGTGCGACCGGAGACTGGTTACTCTGGCTGTTGACCGCGTTCTCGCTTCCCTTTTTGGCATTAAGTCTACGTTGTTCTAGAAGTCGCAGCATCTCAGCGGGGTCTGTTTCCGTGCTGATCGCCTCTCGTAGAGCGGCGTTCTCATTCTTGAGTTTTTCAATAAAGCTGTCGGCTTCCAATCGACTACGGGCTAGGTCTTCCATAGTCTTGTACTTTTTGCCTTCTCCCACTAGGTCACTCAGGGGGTCTCCTGAGAGATTAGTATTCGTGTGTTCGCTCATTCTTAAATCCTCCTTTGGTCAAGGTAAGAGCTTATACAAATCCTCTAGCGTTTCTAGTTTACCGTTTCGGTGAGCCTGCTTATATGCCCATGAGGCACTATCGTAATCAGTATCTTTAACCGAACTTGCTACATCGTAACGCTTTTGGATCATATTCTTCAAGAGATCGAACATACGAGTACTATTCTTTAGGTACTGTCGTAAGTCTTCTTTCTCTTCGTCCGTGAGTCCCACGAACCATTCAGACGCCAAATTAGTTGGCTTGTGTTTAGATAGGCGCGTCGATTTCATTTGTTAAGTCTGCATCCTCTGGGTCTTCTGTAGGAGCCATAGAAGTAGTCAGGACTTGCTCTTGTGCCGCGTGCATTAGTTCTTGAGTCTCCATCTGCTCCGCAACGCGGACGTTCTGAGACACAACACCATAACCGTTGAGGTCCATGGCGTCTTCTAGGATCTGGGCCATTCGCCATCCTGAGAAGTGTACGTTTACCGCAGGGTCTTGGTATAGGTTCATCTGTGAGAACGTAGTTAAGTTCTGTACTAGTTTATTTTTAGTGGCAAAATGCCTTGCTCCCATGGGCACTAGTTTGCCTTTAGCAGTGAGGTCTTCCTTGGTAATCGTAAGGAACTGAACCACACCGTAGTCGTCGTCAATAATTCGGGCTGTGTCAGCCGCGTCTAGATTGCGACGAGCGGACTCAAGGAAGCCATTTAGTAAGGGCTCAAGGAACGTGCGCTCAAACTGAGCAATCTTCGACTCAAACATACGGCTGGCAGCATTGGTTAACTTATCTACTTCAAACGCGGTCTTTTCTCCGGGAGACCGGATGCCCATAGCTTCCTTAGGGGCACCCGCCATTTCTTCCATCTGCATCTCTAGTTCGTGAATTTGCTGATCCGCGTTTAAGACGGTAGACTGTGGAGCCATAGACTCTACGTCCGCATCTTCGGCCATGACGATCTTTTCCCCGGGACCCCATTTCCAGTCCTCTACATAGCCTTTCTGTTTGACAGGTGGGAAAGCAATGAGGTCAAATACGTCTGCCTTGAGGTTCTCAAGGTGGTCAATACGGTACTGCATACCTACTAAGTTGTCTAGGGGCCCCATTGCCATGAGGTTGTCTGGGCGCTTGCGCCAACCAGAGTGGACAATAGAAGATCGACCAAACCAATTTTCTAGAGGCTTCTGCTCAACTACGTAGGCGCGGTCCATGACCACGATACGATGTTGGCGATACTGTTGCCCTGTTTCTTGGATGAACAGGTCTCCTTCAAACGAAAGGAACTCAATCATGCCTGAGGCATAATAGTTCTGTAGGTCACCAAAGCCGTCTGCTACGAAAGCATTAGATTTATCTAGGTCGGACTTGTCGAGCATCTTTGCGTTAATGCGGGCTTCTTCTGCTTTCTTAAGAGCGTTTACGAATGCCTCTCGCTCGTCTAAAGCAAGAGTCTCCGCGTACTTGTACGCATCGCCAAACGATACGAGGGATCTTACGATCTTTGGAGATCGTGCAAAGGAGGCCGATGTAATATCAAACACGATGTCCAAAGGGGAGATACGAACGGCACGGGGGCCAATATAAGTAGTGATCGTATTATCAAACCTATCCTTATACGTATCGGTGACGTACTCAATCTTGGCAAAACAGTTGCCGTAGTCAATATAGTCTAGGAGACTTTGCGAGATGAAGTCTTCAAACTGCATGTCGCGTAACTTAGTGCGGACATAACTCTCAATGGCACTAGCTTTTTCTTTTGTAGCAGACTCTTGCGATCCCGCTTGCCACTTGAACCATTTTTCTGTTGGAAACAGAGCCGCCATGTAGTTAGCATGGAGGTTATCCCGAATCTGGCAAAGCTTCGGGCGAGTTGTGCTATTACGCCACGGTAATTTAGAGTTGGTCGTAGTGCGGGTATCCGTTGCGAAAACATAATCCCGGATTTCTTTCCACTGGGCTTCCTTGGGTCTACGTGCTTTTGCCCACGCCGTATACTTATCAGTAATGGCAGTTGCCAAGGCATCCGGTTGGACTAGCCGATCAATTGTTAAAGTTTCTGACATTGGTTATTGGTATGTTACTTGTCCAACTGCAAACCCGTCTTGTTCCAGACGTTTTTTTGCTTTAGATAACGAGAAGCCCACCACATTAGGAACTAGCTTTGTGAGACTATTGACATTGTAGGCCACTCGGAAATCTAAGAATGTGGGGGTCACTCCATTTACTTGATAAGAAAGGGAGGCGTCTTCTGCAACTGATCCACTAAGATCATATGAAAAGAGAGCATCTCGTTCCGCGCCACCCTTGACTGAATAGGTTGAAGCGGCGTCTTTTTCCGCACCTTGTAGTAGTTGGTACTGTGCAACTTTGTCTTGCTGTACAAGATTGTATACGGAGTACGTTAGTGTTCTATTATCGCCTGCTGTCAACGGGCTAGTGACGATTGAATACGAGGCAGGTCCGTCTTGCGTAGCGCTGTTTATAACTTGATAAGAAGCTACAATATCTCTTTCGGTAGACGCTATCTGGTCCCATAAAGTAGATACGTCTTGCTCTACATAGCCTGCACTATTATAAGTACATACGCCGTCTGCCGTGACACCCGTTACAATTTGATATAGGACGGTACTGACTAACTCCGCGTATTGTATTACACGATACGTGCATGTGGCGTCTTGGCTAGGGGATGCCCCAAAAAAGACTTGATAAGAGGCGGAGATGTCCTGCTCTGCCGAAGCGAAAGGGAACTCCGGACTGCCCACAATCTGCCCCGACGTGGATACGATGTCGTACTCTACTGATCTAGGATCAGAGTAAGCAGACAACAGTATTGTATACGAAGCGGCTTTGTCTTGTGTTACAGAGTCTAGGGCCTCTATAGAGGACTCTACACTGAACCAGTTATTCACTGCCCCATCGAGCGGAATAGTCCACGAAGGAGAGGTAGTGTCTGTCAAAAACGAAGTTACGTCATATTCCACAGCAACGTCTTGTTCGACGCTACCACTCCACTCGGACCCAAACCAACTAGATGTTGACCAGTTAGAAGCCACGTTAACGTTACTTAATTACGTTAGGCTGCTGTATCACATTTAACGCGAAGCGTAAAACCGTCATTGGTGTAGGCGGCTGCTGAGGCGTTGACTACACGTCGGACCCAGACTGCTTTATGCTGGCCGGAAGGGATATTACCCAGAGAGACTGCCGAACCTTCTACAGAAGGAGACGAGAACGTGACGCCCGAAGGCGCGGTACTCTCGTCGGCTACGGTCTGTTCCGTTCCGTTAATAGCGGATGTGCCAGCACCGACTGCAATAGTCGTATCGGCAGAGGGCGTATTGGCTTGAATCCAAATCTTTGCGGATTCCATAGTCAAAGAGCCGTGGTTGTTATGGACGTAGATACAACGATACTCCGTATCCCCGGCTGCGGCTTCCGAAGAACCCACATCGTCGAATAAATCGGTACCCATTTCGGTTGAGCTTTTGGCCCCTCCTAAACTGGCTCCCGGAGTAGAGTTAGCTGCACCACCAGAGAGGCGGTACTTGATATCAGTATTTACAATAGGCATTTAAGTTATTCCTCAATGATAGATGCTTGTATAATTCCCGTTGTGTTAGTGTCGTTACGAACTAGGACAACGGGAGTATCGCTAGTTGTCAAGGAGTTGCCTCCGAAATCTGCAATAGGGACCTTTAGTACGGCTTGGCCAGACTCTAAACTAGCTTCAAAAGTTTTGCTGGTAAACTCACCGATCTCGGCACCTGTAATCTGTCCGCCCGTTGGCGCTGTAAACACTACTCCTCTTACCGAAGTAGCTCCTGCGGCGCTAGAGTGGACCAATACCTTTAACTTTCGGTCAGGATTAAACTGTACTATGTATCCCGTACTGTTACTAAGGGTTCCGCCGTCTTTCAGGACAAACACATATAAGTTTGTACTGTGACTTAGGCTTCCGCGTACGGCAGTAATATTAATGCTCGTGTTTCCCCAACCGTTTACGGTCTGTTCAACTTTATTACTGTCCGCAATGTTGTCTGTGGGGCTAATATAGACTTTACCCGTTCCTTGCGGATCACCGAAACCACTTCCCGTAAGGGTGATGCCCGTCTGCCCACTATTAAGCGTCGTGTCGCTTACCAACGAGATAGTCACTGATCCACCACCCGTAAGTGATGGTTCTCCGACGCTGGTCTCATAGGTGCTGGAGTAGTTCGTCAAGTCATAGGTTGACCCGCCACTGCCTTCGTTAGCAAGCGAACTGGAATCAAACGGGTAGTACAGCACCGGCCCGCCGACATCGCCTGCGTAGGTAGTCTGCAATGCCGTGACTTCAGCCTCACTCAACGCCTTGTTCCACCAAGCCCACTCGCTAACGTAGCCGTTGAAGGCGCTAGACGAGTTTAGCGCGGCTTGGTTGCTGATACGGATGATGTTGGGTAGGACAACGCCGATATCCCGGTCTGTAATATCGCTTAGCGTAGAGCTTGCCCAGTCACCATTTAGGACTGTACGGATTGAAGTTACCGTCGTTCCGGTGCAGTTGAATATGACTACTGCGTGCTGCCATGCATTTAGGCTTGGCGAATTGGCAGGAGCAGATGCATTGGATGATAATGTGGATTGAGCCAGTCCGGTTAGCGTTGCTGACACCGATGCCTGTGCCCGATAGTCACTGGAATTATTACGACCCATCGAGAAAAACGGGCGGGTGCCAGTTGACGAAGTTCGATAGAACCAAGTAGCAACCGAGAACGAGCCAGTCGTCCACGGACTAGCCGTTTGCAACCATTCACCGTCTGAGGTCGTAGGCGCGGCTACGTCTGCGACCGAATAGGCATTCATATATCTCGACATTTAAAAACCTCTGTACATATATACGCTTTCGTTCAATTGGCTCTTTCGACGCATCACTAGCGCCGAGTTTAATTCGGGCATCGGGCAGACCGCATAATTTCCATCGAGCGTTTGTCCCGGAAGCACGTCACCGTGTTCCGTCCATGTGGACGGAGACGCAACGTCAAAGCTGTAAACCTTCTGCGAAGCCGCTCCAGCGTCCGTACGGAAGTACAAAACAAATACCTTCGTGGGATGCCCGAGGTCCACCAACGGACAGCCGCCACTCGATAGCACGCGGAACGGCGGGCCAGCGACTTCCGAGAAAGTGCCATTGGAATTAATGATGTACGCAATCGGTGTCGTGCCGTCTGCGTTGTCTCGACTGGTCGCCAGCACCTTGCCCGTGCCGTGGTGGTACACAAGCGACGGATGGTTGTCGAATCCCTTGGGCGTGTCGCAATGCAGCCGCCACAGCCGCGTCGTCGGACTCCATGCCCAGAACCGCCCCGAGTCTGCGAGGAAAATCAATTCTCCCGCCGCCCCCCACGAACGTGCAAAGGTAAAGCCCGCCGGGTTACTCGATAGGTTCCAACTTGCGGTGCCGCCATTCGTCGGGTTCGCATACGCTCCCGAGGGACCGGGGATGATTTCAATAAACTGGTCCGTCAACACGTTTAGCCGCATCAGCGCGTCGGGCGATCCGTTCGCCTTCGTCCCGTCTGACCCAACGCGATAGTGAACCCCCGCGTCCGGGTCCATCGCATTATAATCGTAGTTGTGCCCCTTGCCAGAGCCCACGTTACTGACGGCATTGGGATTGGGCCGAAGTATCTTGTACCAAGTATTAGTGTCGGGGTTATACCGAACCCACCACACTTGCCGCCACGCTGTAGACGCGCCAGCGGTTGCGCCCGTCGCAACAAAACTCACGCCCCGCGTCGGGTGCCATCCCGCCTCGCTCTGCCAGTCGATCAGCGTGTGGTCCTCGCGGTCCTCAAACACGCTCGACCGCAGGATGTTCGTTCCCGTTACTGGGTCAATTGAACCGACAGGATCATAGAACGTATTTAGGCCATTCATTACCAACGGACCGCTCCACGAGTTCGGAGCCAGTGCCGCGCGAACTGTGTCAATATAGCGGGTGCCTGTGGGTGCGACCACTTTCAATCGGAACTTTCGTGTACTCATGACCATACCTCGGGACAGGGGATAGGGTTCTTAGATAGGATGATCTGCGTGAATTCCATCGAACTTGTCCTGTCCCATGCGCCCTCACCTGAGACGTAGTGATTCGGGAAGTGCGTTGGCATGAACGAGTTAAAGCCTGCTGGATTCTCGGTAAAGTTTCCGTATGCAGATGAAGCGTCTCCGTACATCATCGGAATGTTGTTCATGGAGAACACGGTCTTATAGGAGGTCTCACCTTCAATGGCAACTTTGACTTCAACCAAGCCATTCTTGTTTGGGCACAGTCGCGGATCATTCATCCATCCATAAGACTTTGCGCCAGAACTCATTCCATATAGGAACGAAGACGTTGCCGGATGTGTGCGGTTCGTGTTGCGGTCGGTGCGGTAGATGTTACGCACGACCGTCAGTGTATCTGTGGCGTAATTGATCGCCGTAACCCGCATCGCTTCGTATTGCGTGCCGCTGGTCGCAGGCGTGACCGCCGAGCCTGCCGACTGAATCTGGATGTAATACTCGTATTCTGCCGGGTCAGGCCAAGTCGCCAGACTACCCGGTACGCACGCGATATCAGTAGTCGGGTAGTTCCGCGTCACCCCATCGCCTAGATAATAGTCTACTGAGCTTAGAGGTGCGGCAAGCTGCGCCGTGCGGTTGTAGTAGTTGATCCCCGAGGGCTTCACCCGCAACAGCACCGTCACCCAAGTGTCCGCAGGCCACCTCCAGCAAGCTCCCGGTGCATTGCTTGATGACGGGTATAGGCACGTTGCGCCATATTCCCCTCCCGGTTGAATTTGCTTTCCTGTTAGCGAACCAGAGCTGAGGTCTCGTCCGTCCCACGGATTCACCTCTGCGTGCGAGCCGGGGTTCTGCCCATCCAACACAAGCACATGCGTGTAGGTGTCACCACCCACCGGGACGTATATCTGCTGCGCCGATGACCCGGAAGCGGTCTGCAAGTAAAAATGCTTGCCTGACGGCAGCGTCATGTCGGGCTTTGCTGGCAACGTGCCAGCCCCGAACGATCCCCACTTGCTCGCAGAGATTCGCACGCGATATTGGATATAGAACTCGTCCCCCATGTAGGCGTTTGGAATCGCCCCCATGTCAGAGTTCCACACGCCCCCGGGCATCTGTGCCGCCGCAGTACTCGCGTGCGCCCAATACCCGCCACGAAAATCCGATTGCGGAGCGCTCCCTGCCTTGTTCCAGTTTCCTATACCATAGCTACCATATTTCGGGTCGGCAGTAGCCTTGCCATTTCCTAAGGCCCCCGCAGGGAGCGGGATCAAAGGCCGTTCCCAATCAGACGAACGTACTGAGAGTCGCGTCCCGGCAGCGTGGGCGCTAATCGTGCCATCGTTGCCCGTCCACCCATTGTCCGTCTCACGTTTGACCGTGCATTGCCACACGCCCCCCGTGAACGTCGGGCCGGACACCATCAGGACAATTTCTTTTGTGCCAACTAACACGGGATAGTGCGTAGCCGCGTTGGCGTATACTGCTACGGGAAAGTCAGACCCGTTTGTGATAGTCCAGACTTCTTCTGCGCCTTTCGTAGTCAAAGCTACTGGTTGCGCGAGCGTAGTTCCGATGATACTGAGTTTAAGTGCCCCTGAACTTCCGGCAACGGCAGGGACTAGTACGGGATCGTGTCCGCGTGCTGCGTCCGACGAACTACGATTGCGGAGAAACGCCGTTACTTCCGAATACGTCCTGAAGTCGTGTGCAAAGATCACCCCCTCCCCTGTTGAGCGGGCAAGCCAGTCGGCTTCTGCTGTGGTGGCGGTCTGCAACGAAACAGTCACGTCATAATTTTCGGTCGGCGTCACATTCTGGCCTACGGTTATAATTACAGGTTCCCACGCTAGGGTTTCTTGTGTAATTGTAGTACCGTCTGTCGGATCAACAACTGCCCAACTTGCTTTCATTCCTTCTGGGAGATGGAAAAGCGATTGGGGCAGTGTGACCTCATTACCCGGAAGGGCTGTCACATTTAAGTTGTACACCTCGCCATCGGCTTGGTCAAATAACCACCCAACTATAACAGAGTTGTCAATTGAGAACCAATCCGAGGCGTCGTTGGCAGCACTACCCATCCAAGTACTTGCTCTAGCTGTCCCTATCTTTACGTTCTGGTCCGTTGTCCACGTATTTAGAGTCCAGATAAAATCTGCGCCGCTTCCTACAGTACCAAATGAGCCCGTAATCCAACGACTACCAGACGTTATCCTAACTGTCCAACCAGTAGCAATAGTGGCGTTTTGGGACGTAGTAAAAGTCGCCAGTTGTCCAAGGACAAGGGTGTTATTACTTACCGTAGCCCACGGGCTAGAGAAAATCCCCGTGCCCACTACGGCTGCGTTTTCGTCGTATACCGTAATAGCCACAGGCTCAACAAGAGCGTCACGAACTGCCGTCACTTTAGCAGTAGTGGACGTTCCTGCGTCGTAGGCTTGTTTGGTAAGGGGATCGAGACTAAGCAATCGTTGTATTTCCGTTAATGTACCCGGTAACGTTATTACGTCTGGGTTTACGTGCCGAGATACTGAGCTTCATCGGTACGTCTGAGGAAAAGGCCGTTGAGCCTACGACCACCTGCCCAGACCCACTTTCTGATTTCCGTTTGAGCGCCTTCCCAATCTTCACTATTAATTCTTTTACGTAATGTAGAACGGGCATAAGCACCTTGTCCTAAATTAAAGATGAAAGAGGCGATAGCGCCTAAGCTTTCGGGATACCGTGCGAGGATTGGAGACTTTGTAAGGGCTCCTTGGACGCACCTGCTAAGTTCAAGCAACATGAGCTGCTCACATTGTTCTGGCGTAAAAGGTCCAGTACTCTCCGTAACAGGACTACCGTCAGCAAGCCTAGTACTCCCATAACCGATAGTCCAATAGCCAGCAGGACAAACATAAGGATAAACAAGTCCATTTTTAACTTTGTGTAACCCTTCCCACTTCTTGACTAAGCTTATCGCGTTGCTAGGGATGAATTCTTCCATACCCGACCCACAAACCAGAACATGACAACTGCCGACAACATACCCATGTCTTCTGGTCCCCAGATGGCTAGAATAGCTTCTGCGGCACTCTGGGTCTGCATAGCCACATAAAGAGCGGCTAGCTTGACTGTCGAGTAAAGTGCGAAAATCCAAGCAGTAATCGCCGGACGGACAAGGGCGGAAAAGGCATCAACCCATTTAATCCCGGTCGTAACGGCCTGTGCCTTGATGCCTTCCTTAAGAGCCTCCATCGCTGAAACGAATTGGCTCTGCTCCACGTCAAGGTCTTTGAGTTCGCGCTTTTCCTTGAACTGTAATTCTGCCACACGGTACTGTTGGTCTCCCAAGGCAAGTTCGTGTTTGCGTTCGTTCTTTTTATCAAGGAAGCTGAGTACTTCTGGAGCTAGCCGTAGCATTCCTCCCACGAACCCACCTAAAATAGTTTCAATTGCCATTTCGCAGCTTCCTATTTGTAATTATAACAGTTTAGATTTGTAAAGTCAATTACGCTATTTTTTCAACTACTAATGTCATACCGGCTTTAGCGGTAATGACTGCCGTGGTTTCGGATTTAAACCGTAACTGGGCGGTTCCGGTATTTGCCGTCGTGCGTAGCAATCCGTTTCCGGTTACTGGGTATGTAGAAGTTCCCGGTAGGCCGCTCGACACGCCCACGCTAGCGTCATCGGCAATGCTATGGCCACCGGATAGGGTGCCCGTGTTTGCTAGCTGATGATAAAACAAAACGTCAATAGAAGTTACGGCGCTAGACAAGTCAAACTGAAATCCGCAGCCGGTAGTAGCTGCGGCAGGAGACACTCTGCCCATAAACCAGATGCGATATGTAGAGTCGGCCTCATAAGAAAAAGATAGTCCAGTAAGCGTTACAGGAGTAGTGTTGGCTCCAGTGGCTTGGTCACTCGCTAAAGTAGCTACAGTACTAATAAATCCCGGTCCAGTTGGGCCAGTAGGTCCTGTGGGGCCTGTAGGACCGGCTGGGCCCGTAGGGCCTACTGCTCCGTCTGCGCCGTTTGTTCCGTTAGTACCTGCCGGTCCTGTTGGCCCCGTGGGACCGGGAACCACGCTATCCGCTCCTGCGGGACCAGTCGGACCTTGGGGACCCGTGGGTCCCGTTGCTCCATCTAGGCCGTTCGTACCATTAGCACCTGTGGGTCCTTGAGGGCCTACAGCACCATCTGCGCCTGTAGGACCCTGCGGTCCTGTTGGACCGGCTACGGTTGAATCTGCCCCCGGAGGGCCTTGCGGACCAGTTGCTCCTGTAGGACCTGTGTCCCCGGTTAGACCTTGTACACCTTGAATTCCCTGAGGTCCTTGTGGACCTTCTGGTCCGGTGGGTCCGGTGGGACCGGCTGGACCCGTTGGTCCGATAGAGCCAACGCTACCCGTAGCTACTGTCCAACTGTGATTCTTGCGAGTGTATTCTTGTCCGTCGTTGGGCGCGTCCGCAATAGCATTAGCTGCTACGGCATCAATGTCAGAACGGTATCCCATTAATCTCTTTCATCCAGTTTGGATTCAATGACTTTGACACGACTCACTAGATCATGATGTGCTTCTAAGAACTTGTCTAGCCTCTTATTTATCTCTTCCCTAGACTCTTTTAGTTCGTTCCTAAGTTCTGTTACCGAGTCGATGTGTTTGTCCCCGAGCTTCTTTAAAAGCCACAGCGTCAACGACCCAATACCGATCAAAATGGTTTTAGCCAAATCGGCTAGCGTTACTCCTAGATCATCCATGATGTCCTTAAATCCCTCCAAATCGTGTGTGTGGCGTGAACGCAAGTACATTACTCCCCTCCTTCCGCTTTACTGGCGGCGTGAGGATGGACACAGCGTTACACACAGCGTCCGATAAGTCGTCATGCACAGGGAAACGCTGAACTAGCTCATCCTCTAAGCTTTGCGTATGACCGCCTCGATAATGCCACATTTGCAAGTTTGCATACCGGGGTGCCAAGACGGCGGCGATTCTTTCTTCCTTGTCCCCGTCTCGTTTCGTGGGATAGTATTCATCAATGGCGAGCGCCATGCCCGAAGGCTTGATATACGCATCCCTTAGCTCTTTAGCGACAGTGGCTTGAGCCACTGTCATCTCCATTCTGATCTTACGAAATTCCCACTTGGCGTAGAGCGTACGCAAGTGGTCAAACATCTCATCAATTCGGTCAGTCTTGAAACGGTCTAAGTCCAAGATGTAGTAATTCCCCTTAGCATCTAGGCCAACTACCGCAATCGCTGTATAGTCAGACCGTTTGCCCTTGGAGAATGCAAAGTCAATCGCCGCAGAGATGGACACCTTGTCGTTACGTACGTACCATTTACCGTCTTCGCCCCGCTTCACTTGGTGTCTTTCATAGTACTGGAATTTGTCCGGTGTAATTAACGCCGCCTCAAAGCGGTTAGGGTCGTTGTAATACTGGGCGTAGAACTGGGTCTTGTCTAAGTACTGGGCACGCTTCTTTGCAAGAATGGATGCGTCGAAGCCGAACCACTTGCCGTCAGTATTGCGCTGTTGGCGTGGCCACAAGAATTGGCCGTGTTCCTCTACTACCTTTTGGTAAACTTCGTATACGGAGGCAGTATCAATGATATTACCCTCGTTATCAAAAGTCTCTTCCTCCATTGCCACAAGGTCGGAGTACAAGTCTTGAGGATGGTAGCGAGTACCTACTACCCATTCCTTAGCTCCCGCGCCTTCGATAGACGCAAGTAGGGAGTACTGGCTCTTTACTTTCTCGCGGCCTTCTTCGGTGTAGGCGTTTTCTTGCACAACAACGTCATCAAGAATAGCGATATCGCAATGTAGTCCAGTGAGGCTCGTAGTAAGACCTCCGGTAAAGATTGTAGGGTCTCTAATACCCTCATCCCGGCGTTTGGGGTGGTCAACTGAGATTTCGGATTGCGTCCATTTCTCACGACGACCCTCGTCTTCGTTGATAAGATCGGGCCAGTATCGCTTCACGACTGAAGAAGTGAGGATCTGCTTGATAAGCCCAAGCTGTTTCTCGGCAAGGTTCGCGGTAGAGGAAATGTACAAAATCCGGATCGCGGGGTCCTTCACTACCATCCATGCGGCTCGATACGCGATGATCGTACTCTTTGCGTGGTCGCGGGGCAGGAGGGTTAGCTGATGATCTTTTGCCCCCTCTCTTAGCATCCATTGTATCCATTCCTCTTGAAAGTGTGGAATGACGCGGTGAGGAGCCACTAGCCTAATAAAGCTTAGTAGGTCGCCTTCCGCTAATTCCCTGATTTGGTCTATTGATAATTTTGGTAGGGCCACGGTTACTTAACTAGTTTGATGCCTATTCGTTCGGCGTCTCGTGCAATCTCTGAGGCTCCTTTGGTCTCGGCACGAAGGTGCGCTTGCTTTTCTTCTTTAGTCGGACGACCCCGCTTCGGTCGGGAATCGCCAAACGAAGTAGTTTGTTCCAGAAGATATTTGATTGCGTTAAGTCGATTCGGGCCATCTCCGTACTCTGCCTCTTCTTTGATTGTCCTAATGTACTTAGCCCGTAGTTGCTTCTCTAGGAGGGCACGCCACTCTTCGATATGGGGCTTGAGTACCCACGACTGGGTAATTGCTTCCCAATGCTCCCACGAGCCTAAGCACATACGTGCAAAGTCGTACTCGGTGACATCTTCGATGACCAAATAGAGACGCTTAAGGGAAACGCACGAAGACGTATCGCTATCTTTCAGAGTGTAGATAGGCGGATACTTGGCGGGATCTTCGGACGTTTCCTCAAAAAGAGAAGCCGTCCTCCAGACACCACGTACGTCTTTGAAGTGAGGCCGCAGATCATCGACCGTCATGGTGCGGAGTTCGGCTAGGGTAAAGTGACCAGTAACGTTTACGGGTACCTTTTCTTCTTTATCTGTTAGCTCTGTTTCCATAGGAACAGTGATTTTCCTTTAGTTAGGTCCGAAATCTGGACCCGTATAATTTCAATACCGTACGAGAATGCCCTAGGACGACAAGCCTTGAGCATCACATCATTGATGTCTTCGCTCTGTAGCTCTTCCCAAGTGTGCGTATGCACCACACGGGCGACCTCGGCGTAGCATACATCCCTCATTGCGTCATCGACGCCCTCAACTCCGAGTAGGGCCTTTCGGATACTGTGGATACGCGCCGTCGCAATAATCCCAATACCCACCTGTACTCCGTCTTTTGTCGTCAGGGTCATTGCTCCCATATTCATGGTACGGGGGACTACGTTGTCCACCATCACCCTTTCTATGTAGAGAGGCCATACCCAGTGCCACCCCGGACTAAGTTCCCTGTGGAACCTTCCCATTCGAAGGACTACGCCTTCTTCGTACTCGTTTACTACGTAGATAATCCTAAACGCTTCAAGGAATTGCAGGAGTAGATCAATTAATTTGTCCAGCATTCACTTCACAACCACTTTGTAGAGTCTGTATAACCCCTTGATCGTAAGCATAATCCGTCCACATTACGAACAAAACGGCAAGTAGGCCACAGATTATGAAAGAGCCTACTAACGTTACCAAGTTCTTTAGCATTGTGAAACCTCTGGGCGAGCTTGGCCTTTGGGTTATCACTCTCTGGTGAACCCCTATAACCTCTTATACTAGAACAGCTTACCTTCTCCTTACCCCACTAGAGAATCTCGTCTCTAGACAAAGGGCAAGCGGCGTCACCGTCGAGTCACCGTTGTTCCCAAATGGCCTCAAAAGAACAGAGCGGCATTAGCATTTCTCTTCGTGCATCGAAGTACATGGAGTTACCCATCTATTTAGAATTATAGCTGGTTATTCTTAGCAAGTCAAGGGGCGGGAAAGGCGAGCCAACGAGCGAGCTTGGGTGGGCAAAAATACAAAAGTACCTTAGGCTCTACGAGCCGCAGCCCTCAAGGGCTTAGTGTACCC
>JACCDR010123867.1_pt1 | contig 19086 bp, 32 predicted proteins | sample 7446431 | NCBI WGS metagenome assembly JACCDR01 (sample SAMN15323443, study PRJNA562643) | freshwater metagenome | isolation source: river surface water | place: USA:Blue River Watershed | collected 2017-08-17
GCCTTCAATAACATACTGTCAACCCATACACAGTCTTCGTCTTCTTCGATGTCAAAAAGATGCTCGTATATACTAGCAATCGCGTGATTTCTGTCACTGTTTTTAACAGGAGCAAAATACAATTCCACCATGATTTCACTTTGCAACTTTTTAATTCCAATATCTGCTTCTAGAGACATATTATGCACTCCCTAAACGAGGAATATGGCGATAGAAACTTGAAGTACTGGACAACTTAACATCCTTAATATCGAATTTTTGGAAACTGTCATCAATGTGACGATTGTTAAAATACGCGCCCTCACCATGCAACCTGTAAATTGCTTCCAGATGCTTCTCCACTTCTTTGTTTTTAAGCAAGCGAATAGGGAATACGATAGCAACAACTTTACCGCCTTGGAACCAAGAATGGTAGTCAACCCATATATTGTCTTCCTCGCCAAGGTCGAATAAAGCATCGCAAACACGTTTAACGGCCTCATTTTTACTGATGCCATTCATAGCAACAAAGTTCGTCAACACCAGAATGTCCTTTGTGTTGATAATACCGGAGTCTTCTATCAGGTTCATATATTCAGTCAGTTTCACTTTATCTCACCGAGGAATATAGAACATAGACTTAGGGGCCATCCTCACATTGGTAACACCCCGAAATGGAACTATATTAACAGTGTCAAATACTGCGGTTTTGTCTAGTAGGTATATTGTTCGCATATTCTCCCTCGCTATACTATTCTTCAATAGGCGAATAGGGAATATAACCCCAATTCTACCTTCCGGATCATTATACGCCCATATGCTGTCATCGTCACCAATGTCCAATAACTCATCGCATATAGACTTGACCGCAGCAGTTCCACTAATTCCAGCATTAGGTCTGCAATGCATTTGCACTAAAATCTCATCGGTATTGATGAGAGATGTGTCTTCGAAACTAGCACCTAGGTGAATACGCATATCATCCCCAAGGAACATAGAACAAAGAGTTTGGAGAAAATTCCACATTGGGAATTCCATTAGTGATGAGTGAAGTGACGAAATAAACATTCCTCACAGAGTTCAGTCTGTCTATCGCAGCACTGTCTTTCAATAGACGCATAGGAAATATGACTGTGAGCAGAGTTCTATCATCAATGTCTGCCCATACATAATCATTCTCCCCAATATCCAACAGTTCATCACAGACAGCCTTAATGGTAGTCTGGTTATCAGCACCATCAGAGGACTTGAAAAAAATTTGCACCAATTGCTCATTAGCGATAGCACTGTTGATGAGGGATTCGTCTTCTTCAAAGCTCATATCTCACCTATAGTCTACATCAAAGAAGTGACCAGTATTATAGAATTTTATGTCCGGAATCCCCTTAGTGATGTTAGTAACATCAAATTCATCAACACCGTCCTCGTATAATCTTTTAAGCATACGCGCAAAAGTCTGATTCTTTAATATACGAATAGGGAATATGATAGAGACGTAGTAGTTTATGATGACATTCGATGCATCAGGATCGTCCCTACAAACCCAATCTCCAAGCCATACACAGTCATCATCGTCCTGTAGGTTGAACAAGGAATCGTATATGAGATTGATGATCTGCCTCTTAGTAAGAGAGATACAGTCGTCAGGTTTGTACATGAGTTCTACAAGTATGTCATCTGTAGCACGGAGCTTACTGTCCTGTGTTGACATACGGATTTCATAATGGGCATAGAACGTTGGAATCTGAACACTAACGCGTGCGTTAGCATTAGTTGAAATCGGAGTAGTACCGACAGAGAGTGTTGCATTACTGGCAGTGATTGTAGTTGTAGTGATAGTAGTCATAGGAGATAGAGTCTATATGCCATAACGTACCATAGGAGGTACAAGGATGCAATAGCTGTGGGTAGTACTAACCCTAACGCTTGCGTTAGGGTTTATGGTGGTATAGGGGTAGTTTGAGTGGGTAAAACGACCTAAAGTGTTGATTTAGAAGGAGTTTATGGGGTGGAATTAGGTGTACACTAAATGAGGCTTAGATAATGTATATCGTAAGTCATTGATTTTAAAGGGTAGGGAAAGTGTCTGAAAGTCTCATAGAATGAGATTTAGAGAGGGGTATCGTAAGTGATTGATTATAGGGGGAAAAGTGGGGAATCGTGGGGTAGAATTAGGTGGATTATGAGTGAAAGTATGTCGTATACCACACGATCAAAACATGCTATAAACCACTGTTTTTTAAGGCTTTTTATCATCTTCACAGCGTTTTCACGCCATATTAACACTATTTTAACAATATCTTAACGATAAATTAACCTAAAATTAACGATACATTAACACTTTTTTAACGATTTGTTAACGATAATTTAACATTTGTGCCTGAATGGCTGCTAAATGTTGAAAAAATCGTGTATTCACCGCTCCGAAAGTGTACCATAACAATCATTTGCTGTCAAGTTCAACATTTAAGAGTATGCAAACGCCTTCAGGAAGCGTTTAGGTACTGTTAAAGGCATGTTTTTGACCCAACTGAAGTCTATCATAACAATCATTTGTTGTCAATGGACTAAAATAAAGGTTCATTCATGCTTGGTACAGTGTGGATGTTGTAAAATGGGGTGGAGGATGGGTTCTTATAGTGAGTTTTTAGTCTCCTATAGGGAAAAAGTGAACCATTCAGGCACTGTTAAGCACAATTTCTATTAAAATCAATGACTTAGCTGCAATGGTGCGGTACTGTAGGACAAAATTTGTGCAAAAAGGCTTATCTCCCATAGGGAAAAGTGAATACTTGTTGTCTAGCATAGGCAAAAAGTGAATACTTGGCTTGCATTCAGGTTCATGGTGCTATAGTCTGTCAATCTAACCATTGAACTATAACAAATATGCCAGTTACCTTTCTATCCACTCGTAACAGTACCGAAAATGACATTATTGATGCTCAAGTGCATCTAATGAATCGGTTTCTAGACTTTGTAGACAAACATTTGCCAGATTTGAAATATGATAGGTCTGTGTTTGGTGATTTGGGCAGGCATAGCACTTCTACATTTAAGCGTAGTAATAACCTCACCTGTAACCTTGGGGGCATTGATCTTCGTACTAGTCCAGTATACTATGGTGTTTACGAGAATTGGATTGTTGACTGTGAATTCATGTACCATTTAGACATGCTAGCTCATATGCTTGGTATGCTTTCTAAGGTGCAAAAGAAAGGTAAGGAAATTAAAGACGTTAGCTTTGTGGTATGGCATAGAAAGATTGAGATTGACATTGATCTTAAAAATGGCTCATGCTTTGTGGCTAGGGCTGCTTACAATGACCATCGTAACCCAACCCCTGAGAATGTGTATATCTATTCCAAAGACACCCATGCCGAGACTACCATCGATATAGGGCCGGATATGGTAAACAAAACTAGGGATTGGCTAATTAATTCAATCGCTGCACAGAATACCAGAATGCATAGGCGTATTGCCAGCATGGAAAAGACTATTAACAACAATAATGACATTTTGAAAAGCCTATGACTACCATGACCCACGCACAAGTTCTAGAAAAATTCATTAAGCAAGTTTATGCCTCTTGTGGCTATCCAGCAGAGGTGGATATTGCTAAAGAAATCAAGACCAATAAGATAAACAATCCGACCCAGTATACTTACGCCCCTTATGTTAGCTTTGACGATAGGATGGATTGGGGCTCTTTAGATATCACATATGAATGTGGCGATGCGAGCAATCCGGAAGATTTTTTCAAGCTTACCGATAAGCATTTGAACGCCGTGGTAGAGCTTACCGGTAATGCGCTAAAATTGAATGAGCTACATTCCCTAACAATTGACAATGCATCTAACAGTGCTGCTATTACTTTCACACTTCGCTTGAGTAATAGCATTTTCTTGGAAGTTACTAGTGATGGTGAATATGAGTTGCACAGGAGCAATTGGGATGGTCGTCATTCTCTGAAAAAATTGTCTCTCAAGAAAGCCCCTACAGTTGCACAGCTTAAGGCATTGAAGAAGATAATGTTTAGTAGTGCTCTGGATTATGCCAAGCGACAATTGAAATCCACCATTGAAACTCTGGAATCGTATAACGAAGAGTATAAGAAAGAAAAAGCACAGCTTGAATATGTTGAAAGTTTGTTAAGCTGACGTTCAGTTGATTGGTCTACAATGGGCACCCTGATCGCGGTGCCCATTCTTTTTGGAGAGACAAATGACTAAGAAAGCTGCTGTAAAGGTTTTGAATATTGCTGATATCCCCCTGTCCAATCAGGCAATCTCTGCTAGGACCAATCATTATAACATTCGTGCTAAAGCTGCTGCCACTGGTAGCACGGTTGCACAGGCTGAAATTGACACGGTGCAGGATTATACTGCGAATCCTGCCCCACCAGACCTTACCGTTGCCGGATATAAGAACATCATTAAGCCGATTGTCGAGGATTATTGGCAAAACGCCCCGAATGGGTTTGTAAATGACTTGCTGCGAAAGCTGTTCGATACTCAACGGTTGGTGTATTCTAATGCTGCTGGTGTTTCTAAAGGATATTACACTAACAGATATTGGCCTCGTGCCGATGGCAGCTACATGGAAAAGCCCATCAATGAAATCACATATAAAGTCGCGGATAGCTCCAATAGGTTCACTCTAATTTACTCCTTCCGTCGTAACTACATTGGGTGGGGTGAATTCGTTGTGCCGAGTCGTGAGTTTTCAGCACAAGTCCTTTTCACTGACGCTAGTCTTGACAGGTCTATTTGTTTGCGTGCAGACAAGATTCTGCTTAAAATTGATAGCACGACCGATACAAACGGCGCACATGCCAAGCTGTTCAAAACACTGTTGCACGATCTAATGCAGGCGATCAATGCTGATCCGAATAATGATTTGATTACTTTCTTCAAGCAACGTCGTGCACAAGCCGCCCTGTACGACGTTTATCTCTGATTAATTCATCTGCTTGACAAGTGCCTAGTGTTGACTGACAATAGGCACTCTCAGCCAAGGAACATTACCCATGACTACCACGCCCGTTAATCCATTTGTAGATTTCACTTCTAAGCACCTATACGACAATGCAATCAAAAGCCCCACATTTGTTGTATTGGCGCATCGTCTAGCCAACACAACCGATATCAGCGAGTGGACCGTGCGTTTTTGGGATGAACATTCTCCCGGTAATTATTACAATAGAACTTTCGGTTTTGAAATTGAGTTGGCCTATGGTGTGCTGCGAGTTGATTTCTGTGTTCGTCAATCAACCGTATGGGACGCATCCATCGGCAAATATGTCGGCTCGGCCAATTTCGGGTACTCAAATATTGCACTGGTTCTGCCCACTGTTCCGATTAGAACCACATGGTATGACGGCAAGATCATCAATACTGATTCGCGTTCACGCAGCATTTTGAATGGTGCCAAGACTGCCGAAGATTTTGGAATCTCGGATGGCAAGTTTGCTAAGAAATTGAATTCTGCTGCCAAGGCTTTGAGTAAAGCTATTGACGAGATTGAAGCTGAAAATCCGGCAGATGCTAGGTCAATTATGGAGTATGCTCTCAGCCGCGTTAAAGTCTGTTTAGCAAATAAAGATGCGCTTATTAGCGTTTATCAGAGCCTTGCTATGTCGGGCCATTTCAATGCCAAACAGGTTGAAATGCTGCGCCACGTATTTAAAGACGCCGACTTGCTCTAACCTGAACGAGATTTACGAAACACTTGCGCCCCTCGGTAAGAGGGGCTACTATAGCAACACTTCCCCAACACATTAAAGGATTGAAACATGAAGCTGAACACCGCTACGCAGGCTCCTATCACCAACGGCGTCACCAACACCACTGGCTTTAGTATTGCTGTCAACGGCAAGGCTTTCCGTGTTCTCTCGGATACCCTGTATTCCAACAAGATTGGTTCGTGCGTCCGTGAGCTTTCGTGCAATGCCTACGATTCGCATATCATGGCAGATAAGCGCGATACGCCTATTGAAATTCACCTGCCCGATGGTCTTGAGCCGTATTTCTCTGTGCGCGATTTCGGCGTGGGCCTCTCGCCCGAAGCGGTTGAGACGGTTTTCACCCGCTATTTCGAATCCACCAAGGATAATTCCAACGATCAAATCGGTGCCTTCGGCCTTGGCGCTAAGACTCCGTTTGCATACTCCGACCAGTTCACTGTTCGTTCAGTGTTCAACGGTAAGGTCTATGTTTACTCTGCCTATATCGCTGGTGGTGGCCTGCCGTCCATTTCGTTGCTGTCAACCGAAGATACCGACGAAGGTAATGGTGTGGAAATTTCGATGGTGGCCCGCACTCAGGACTTCCGCCGTTTTGCAGAAGAAGTAGCCTCGCAGCTTCGCTTCTTCAAGGTCAAGCCGCGTGTCCTTAATTCTGCTAATTTCAAGTTCCAGCCGGTGCCGGAGAATCCGATTTTCCAGTCAAAGAATATCGACATTTTCAATAACGTTTCTGGCTACTCCAACAAGTCATTCTTCGTTCAGGGGCAGGTCGGCTATCCGGTCGATGATTCGCAGATTAAGTCTAAGCTGAACGATATGGGTCGTCAGGATTTGGTCGAGTTTTATTCCATGCTCGCATCGTGGCAGTTCATTATGCACTTCGATATTGGTAAGATCGGTGTTACCGCTTCCCGTGAGTCGATGGAGTACGATGCTGTCACCATGAGTTCAGTTGTCACTCAGCTTGAAAGCATCCAAAAGGAAGTCACTGATTATGTTAATGACAGTCTAAAGACCATTACCACTGTCCATGACCGTCTAGCTTTCCTTAACAAGTCGGATTTCATTCGTCGCCTTGCCAGCGGTTCCAAGGTTAATCTCGGAAATGCCAAGCTGACTAATGGCCGCTTTGGCTTCCACATGGGCGGATTTGTTCTTGAATCTTTCACCGATCCGGCCACTGGTAAGCAGGATGAACGTAAGCTGATGGATATGGTGACGTATTCCTCGGGTAATATCCGCATCCGTGACCGTTTCGTTAACACGGTGCTTTACCCCGACCTGACAAATACGCTGGTGCTTTTCCGTGATACTGCCAGCAAGCCGCTTGTCCGTATGGAATACTTTATCGGCCAGCACAATTACACGAATATTGTGGTGTTCACTCCGGTAGACGGTAAGAGCTTTAGTCCCAACGTCATCGCTGAATTCCGCAAGTATGTCGGTGACTTTGCCGGTGGTGCTGTCAAGCTGGTGTCTGAACTGCCAGAGCCGCCTAAGACTGTTTCCGAAAAGAATGGGGAGCGTAAAAAGTATAGTCGTTTCTTTGGCTATACCTATACGGATGGTGCCACTAACACCCGCGATTGCGTCAAGATCGACCAGCCGCTTGAGGATTACTTCGATAATCTCTCAATCGCTCTGAGCGATGTTGCCTATATCCATGTTGGTACTAGCACTGTAATTCCACATTCAACTGCCCTTACGCAGCTTCGCGCTATCCGCAACCTGTTTAACGATAAGGTAAATGTTATCGTGGTGCGTGATACCGATTTGGAAGATGCAAAGGAAGCTGGTGTACGTTCGGTTGATGAATATGTCAAGGATCGTTTGGTTGCCATTAAGGCTGACCCTGCTAATCTTGCAGCGTGGATTACGAATATCAAGCGTGTTGCCATGAATAATACCTTGGTAACTGATTACCGGGATTTCTTCACCAAGAATGTCGGTAAGGTGCTTGACACCGAAATGACGGATTATGTAACATTCTGTCAGACGATTGATGTTGCTTACAATAAGCTAGGTTTGACCGGCAACCGCATTGCTTTCCTGAATTCGGTCTACAATAACGACTCTAACGATTACAGTGCGGTTAAGGAATACAAGGAAGTCAAGGAATACATTACGCAAATGCAGGCACGTTATCCGATGGTGCTTATCTCAGATCATTGGGCAACCCGCGACGTTATCAATGCTGCCCGCGCAGCAAATCCGAATGGTAATGTGTTCCTCGACTATGTGAACGCACTCTATATCGCCCGCAAGGATGGTAAGATTTAAGCTGAGTTAGCTTGACAAGTGTAGTAGTTGTGATATGATGCACGGGCTAGGGAAACCTAGCCCACTAACCAAACCCAACATGGAGAAACCAAATGATTCCGTTTATTCTAACTGCAAAGGGCATTTCCGGCGTACTTAACGGTCGTCCGTTCGTCGTCGATGAATCCAATGCGATTTACCCTGCCGTACTCAAGGCTTGCCAGTCAGGCGATGTTACCGCACTAAAGCAGGCTCTTGACATTAAGAGCACAATTGTCGCCAAGGCTAAGGGTCGTCTTACCATTCAGGACGGCGCTATCTACGTCAATCTTTCGACCGGCCTTATTGCTGTGCATAATGCCCTCACCGACCGCATCCTTGAAATGGTTAAGCGTGGCCTTAACGTCGATCCGATGCTCCGCTTCCTCGACAATCTCTTGGATAATCCGTCCAAGCGTGCCGTTGACGAGCTTTGGGGCTTCATGGAAGCCTGCGACCTTCCGGTGACCGATGACGGCCATTTCCTTGCCTATAAGCGTGTGCGCGACAACTATCGTGACGTTCATAGCGGAACGATGGATAACAGCGTCGGCAAGGTACTTGAAATGCCGCGTAACATGGTAGACGAAGATAAGAACCGCACCTGTTCCGCTGGTCTGCATTTCTGCTCCTACGATTATCTCAAGCATTTCAGCGGCGAGCGCATCGTAGTCCTCAAGATCAACCCGCGTGACGTTGTGGCTATTCCTGCCGATTACAATAACAGTAAGGGTCGTACCTGCCGTTATGAAGTCGTGGACGAGCTTCCGGTTGCAGATTACTTGCCGACTATCCGCATCGAAGCAAACTATACGGATAAGTATGCAAATGCTCCTGTCCCGGCTGTCGATGAAGATGAAGATGAAGATGACGATTTTGATGACGGTACGCAGGATGCAGGCTATGTTGACATTTATGGCAACGAGCTTGAAGATTACGAAATTGACGACATTGTAGATGAATACAATGACGGCACTTCGGTTGGCGATATTGCAGATCAGTACGATGTTGATACTTCTACGGTAATCCAGATTCTCAAGGATAATACCGAGTATCCTCGCGCTGCCGCTGCTAAGGCTGTGGCTCCTGCCGCTCCGGTTAAGGCTCCTAATATCACTGGTGCGGTTCTCAGTGAGACTCAGGTTCGCCAGATTCGCTCACACCTCAAGGACGGTACTTCACCAACCGTAATTGGTCGCATGTTCGGTGTCAGTGATCGCACGGTTCGTCGTATCCGCGACGGTCAGGCATGGCGTCACGTTAAGTAATATCAGGGAAACCTGAACGGAAGATGAGGGAGCTTCGGCTCCCTCTTTTCTTTTGTGTGGCACTAACGTATAGTGCTTACACCTAACCAAGAGGACTAACCGATGAACGATTTTGAGAATAAGTGTTTGAAGCTGGGTTTTCGTAATGGCGCAAAAGTACAGGTAATGTACGCCCCTGATGAGGGAGAGATTGCTGGATGGGAAAACTTTACCGATGATGAAATGGTTCATGAAGTCGGAAAGATTTTCACCATTAATGTCGTAGACGAGGGTGGTGTTAGCGGTGAAGACAGTGATTACTTCTGGCCTTGGTGGTGCCTCAAGTTGGTTGCACCTTCCGAAAACCCGGAGCCGAAGATTATCGCTGAATATGGCCCATACACTGTCGGTGATACCGTGTATGTTGGTGACGACAAGGGCACGATTCTCGGATTCAATCATGAGGACAATCTGATCCATGTTGACCTTGGCGACGAAGACACTTACTGGTTTAATTACTATGATGTTGCAGATTCTAAGCCAAGTGTGGTTGTTGGATTGAATGACGAATACACCGCTTCGCTCGATTTCGATAGCGCCACTGTAACAGTCGGCTGTCAGGAAATCCCTTTCAGCAAGGTGACTGAACTCTACAATGCTATTCAGAGTGGTAAGTGATAATCAAGGGGCTTCGGCCCCTTGACTTTTCGGGTAGGTTGCTCGACAATGGGCACCTACCTCGGAGAGACTACAATGGCTGACTTACTAGAAAATAAGCTTCGCAATGCTGCACGTAGAACCGCCACCCTTTTCTTCCTGTGCAACGTCACACCTGAAAACTTGGGTGAAGCGCTTAAAGCCTTCGAGGATGCACTGGCCACCAGTGAAGACTTGACTCTCGGAGGAAATCTCCAAATCGATGTCGAAGATGTATGCTTACTTAACATCTTCGAGAACTATATTGTAGAAGACCTGTACGACATGTATCATGGTCTTGTAAATTCTTTCGTTGAAGAGGCCCTACGTGATTTCTAATCTTTCAACTCTGTACGATGACCTGATGCAGCTTTGCGCTAGCAATGAGGCATTCTATTACGTCGATCAGCATTTCGCTGGTAACCATTACCGCGTATTCACCTATCGTCTTGCGTCCTATACGGATTTCGTACAGAATCGCAATGCGGTTGAATGCCGTGGCCACACCTTCATGAAGAATGAAGATGATGAATGGGTTCTGGTCTCACTGCCGATGCAGAAGTTCTTTAACTATGGCGAACATGTCGGCTGGGGTACCGCTCTAGACCTCAATAACGTTGCCATGGTTATGGACAAGCTGGACGGTTCATTAATCTCGACCGTGCGCACCCGCTCGAATGCATGGTTCCTTAAGTCTAAGACCTCCTTCAACTCGAAGCAGGCTATTGATGCAAAGGCATGGCTATATGAGCAGCGCGAGTTCGTGAATGCGGTCTCTGCTCTGGTTCGAAACAATTACACTGTGAATTTTGAGTGGGTTGCTCCGGATAACCAGATTGTCGTTGGGTACAATGAGCCGAAGCTTATTGCGCTAAATGCTCGCCATATGCTTACCGGTGAGTACCTCCCGCATGATGAGCTAAAGTTCTGCCTCGGCGAGGAGAATACGGTTAAGTCTATCGAGGGGATCGAGGATTACCATCGATTCATTCTCGAAGCTGACAAGATGACTGGTATTGAAGGCTTCATCATTTGTTTCGCAGATGGACTGTGGGTCAAGCACAAGACTGAAGCGTATTGCGTGCTCCACAAGACTAAGGATGCAATCAATACTCCTCGTAAGTTGTGGGAAGCTTGTGTAATGGAAACTGCCGATGACCTACGGGCTCTGTTCCGGGATGATCCTATCTCGATCCAGAAGATCGTGGCCATGGAAGAGATGGCGTCTAAGGCTTACACCAGTGTGCACAAGTCTGTCTACAATTTCTTCAATGAAAACAAGGACTTAGATCGTAAGAGCTATGCTATCAAGGGTCAGGAATTGCTAAAGCAAAGCGGTACTTTTTCTATCGCAATGAACCTGTACCTAGGCAAGGAAGCTGGTATCAAGGGCTTCTTGATCAAGAACTATAAGCAGTTTGGTGTTAGTGAAGAGGAGGGAGACACTGTCAATGAGTAAGCCCAGCATGTCTCCAGAGATGATTAGAAACTTTGTCATCCGCTCTATCGCTTACACTAAAGACCGTGAAATAGTTTCAAAGGATGCTGCTCTTATAAATCCGAGTCTTACGCCGACGGTAGTCGAGGTGGTTAGCTCACTGGTTAGCCACCCGATTACAGAAGCTGAAGAGCAAGAGTTCGGGAGCACTGCAGATGCTGCAATTGACTGGGTCAAGGGCTACGGCGGCAACAAGGAATTTGTACTAAATGTAAGGGACCAGTTCTCCTCTGCTAAGCCTAACCCCAGTCTTCTGGTCTGGCTAGGCAAGCTGTACCAGTCTGAAGTTGGTAGACTTAAGCATCTCGATGACATCCGGGAAACGTTGGCCAGATCCGTGGACCAGACTCTGCCGTCCCTCCAGCCGTCGGAAGTACTGAAGGGAATTGCGGATGTCATGATGGTTACTAACGGCTATCAGGGGAGTAAGATCCTCCACCTAGTGGACCAGAGCACCAAGCGCTACCTACGTCACTCGATATATGGTTCCACCACACTAGTCGCTGGAGATGTTGTATCCTACAGCGGTAAGTGTAAGTATAGTGCCGTAGACACACGCGTCGGAATGGCCTATGCCCAGTTGACGAGACCTAAGATCGTCAAGCTATAGTAACGCATGCGTTAGGGTTTCGAGACTCTCGGTACAGTCAGATTGAACTGTGCCGAGAGTTTTTAGTAATAATCCTTGAGAACGTCTTCCAGTGTCCCTACATGGGAGAACTCTTTGACCGGATTACCTTCGTCGTCAAAAAATGGAAAAATTTCATCAGCCGCAGCAGTCCACACTTCTGATGTATCAGTCCACCTACAGACGTAATACCTAGTGTCATATAGCGTATAGGTATTCTCTATCCTAATCGAGCGAAAATCGATATAGAAGTGTCTGCCGACTAAACGATTAGGGTGTAGAAAATGAGACGAGTATGCATCTATTGTGAGCACGAGTTTACCTCTCCTGATATTCAGGAAGTATTTAATGCTCGTTCACATTTATCCAACGTTAATCTACCTGAATATTAATTTTTCGTTAATAATCAATGACTTAGGCGATAGGATAGGCACTGGGATTATTGCACAAAGAAAATGGCTTGTCAAGCCCCATGATTCAGCTTGCATTAAGCTTTAGTCATGTAAAATGGGGTGGTGGACGGATAAATACCCGCATAGACAAATCAATCAAATGGATATAAGAAATCTTCTAGAGGGACTCATCAGGGTTCCAGAGACAGTTACCCAAAAAGGTGTCAAAGCAGTATTAAGCTACGCATTAGCCTACGTTGCTAGGAATGGTGAGGAACGGGCACAGAAGGAAGCGCGCTTCTTGATTAATGAGCTTAAAGCGGATTACTTCGATGCTGACGACACGGGTTCCCTGAAGACCGCCATACCAGTCGCGGAGCTACCAGACTCTTACCGTAGAAGAATCCCAGCATCCAGAAAGACTCTACCAGTCCACCTGTTTATCGGTGCTGACATTATCGGCAACGGCACTCCCGGAGAATATAGCAAAAAAGTGAAAGCTGTTTACATTGACATAGTCAATATCCCAGATTGGGACAGATTCCTAAGTGAGCCATACAAGAATACTGGTCGCTACACCAGAAGTATTCGAGCTATCGTGGAGCATGAGTATATGCACGCTATACAGGATCAGGCATTTGGTGAAAAAATGGACGTAGACTACGTAGACGATCAGGGCGAGCTAATCCTGCCAAAATACCACAATACTCCTACGGAGATTGGGCCATTGATCTTGACCTATGCACAGCAGTTCATCGCAGAGCTTAAGCCAGCAGCTAAGCAGCGCATCCGTAACGGAGATTATTCTGACATATCCCGTTCGGTAGAGTATACGCAATTCTTTAATGACTTGAAAGAGAAAAGTCTGAACAAATGGAAAAAGGCCGTGAAGTATTATCACGGCCTTATAGTGCAGCGTATCAACGATTAGTTATCATCTAGGATGATTCGAATTGCCGAGTCATCCTGAATGTCCGGGCCTACCCTGAGAACAGTCTGGCCTTTTACGTTGATAATTTCAGCGAATGGGGTACGCTCATTCTTACGACGGATTAACACGTTGTTTGCAGATAGAGTGGCATAGTTTTGTTCTACGCCTAGCACACTCAGGAAGTATTCACGACTACTGTGCATTGTAAACCCCTTTTGTTTTTATTTAGACCTGAACGACCTTACCTTCGTCGTCAAGAATAAAAACATCGCGCGAATTACGAAACTTAACTTCTTCCTTCATCGCTTCGAGCATGTTACGCGAACGATCCGTTACACGGGGATCAACGCAATGCTTATCGATATCGAATTTGTATCCGGTGCCCTGCGATACGAAGGTGTAGAAAGTACGACGCTTTGTTACTGGCTTCTTTGACATATTTGGTTTCCTGTAGTCAAAGTGAACGCTTCCGGGTTGAAAAGACTGGCAAGGGAAGCGGTTACTTGCCAGTCCTGAAATCTTACTCTTAGGTTGCTTCTGTGTCAACCCCTAGAACGCTGACTGTAGAAAATGTGACTTTCCACCTTAGCGACCTGAGTGTATGCACGACGCCAATAGGGGCTGACGTAGGTAGCGTGATACATGGTAGCAGAGCCAATAGGGTTGTCAACTTCACCCTGCATTACCTGTTCAGCCAGAGTTACCGCACGCTCCCATGCACGACGCTCTAGGACGTTCTCGGTGTCCACTTCATCGGACTTACCATCACATGCCCAAGAGAATTGGCACTTGTTGCGAATGGGGTTCCCGTGACTATCACGACGAGCCTGAAACACTACGTCACAAATGGTGTCGGGGTAACGTTCACTGTCCACGCGATTAAGCACGGTATATCCAACCGCGATCATGGCATCATCGCTATCCTCATTGCGAGCCTCGAAATACATATTCAAAGCCATGCAACGCTTCTGTTCCTGATATTCCAAGGAACTGATGAAGTCATCCATACCGGACTTCTCGGGGAGAATGTCGATAGTGTTGTAGCTAAGTGATTGATTTGAAACGCTTTTGTGCATGGCAAGACCATGACCGATAACGAAAGTCATGAATCCGACCATCGGGTAAGCGATAAGACGCTGAACGATGGGACGCATGTTGAAGCTCCGTTGGTTTAGGTGGGAGCATCATCGCATGGATATACTGAATCTCGGCTTAATAAAAAGGCCCCTTTGCGGGGCCTTTGTTTAGTCAGACTTTGTTTCGTCTTCTTTTCGATTCTTCGGCTTTCGCTTGTAATCGTTCTTCTTATCTTTGTGGGTTGCAGGCTTGTTGAACTTGTTCATGTTCTTTGCAACTGGATTAGCTTTGCAGTGTTCCATATCAGCTTCGATTAGGAGTTTAAAGCTAGATTCTAGACCTTCGTCTAATAGAATGTCAAGGGATTCCCCAACTATTCTCTTTTGTGCTTTGTAGCTGTGACCAACACCATCTCTCCAGTCGATCTTCTTTTCTTCATCCCTAGGAGCTATCTCCGTAGGCATTACTGGCTGCTTAGTCTCAAGCGCACGCATCATACCTTCTACTCCGATACGCTTCAAGTTTGCATATGCAGCTTGCTGGGATTTTTCTTTATCGAGACCGTATCCACGGGTTATGAGTTGCTTAGTCTCAGCTTCACGAATTGATGTAGCAAATCCACTCTTTAGTGCTGAAGTCTGGTACTCTAGGGTCTTACCAGCTAGACCACCTAATTTACGCCATGGGTTAAAAATGTCAAGTTTCATGTTTGTATCCTTTTGGGATATTTATGCACAAAAGGAAAGGGGTAGAGATTTCTCCCTACCCCACAACCAACTACAACTTGTTATCTCGAATTACGAGACAATTTCACCGGACTGACGATCCAGAATTCGGAACGAACTCGGGTTGGCCTGCGAACGCTTCCATTCACGAGCCTGCTCGCGGGTAGCGGCTGACTTACGGACTGAGGCGGTGTTTGAGGCTGAAACGACAGCATAACGGTTCTGTGAGCTTGACTTTGACATAGTATTCTCCTTAAGGTCTTTGTCTTAACTTGTGCTTAGACAAGTTTGACTAGTATACCCGGAAAACAGTTTTAAGTCAACATTCAGGTTTCCTGCCGTCCAGTCATTGCATAGACGATTAAGTTCACTTTCCGTTGATTGAACTTCAAAGTCCGAACCGTCGATTGGCTTGATGGTATTATTCATTTTATTTCTCCAACATTGCTACGATTGCTCCAATGAAAGCCACCAGAGCAATGATTACGATTGCGAGGACTAGAAGAATTACCCACACCGCAAACGCTAGAATAACCGGAAGCATGATCTGGAACAGAGTGAGAGATGGGAACACCCCGGTAACCTTGAAGATTGCCAGAAATGCAGTGAGAATAAGACCGGCAGAGAACAAATTGATGCTGGACTTAGTTTGAACAGTTTTGTTAGTCATTTCTATAGTTCTTCACTGTGAGGTCGATTTGACCGTTGTTGTAGTTGCCGTTACGTTCCATATAATGCCACATTGCGGAAGCAGAAAGAAACTTGTCTCCCGGAAGCATTAAGTAGTTGTTCAGGTAGAACGACTTCAACACCCTATCACCATTGTACCAGCCTCGTTCAACGCTAATCAGACCTTCCCCAACTAGGTGCTCGCGCAGTCTGGTGAACGATGGATGATCGACAGTGCCGTGCGTTCCGTATGGCTTACCATCTGGACTATAGTAGCTGATTTTATTTACGACAGAGCATAGATATTCAGGTTCAATGAAGAACCACGGGGGTGTATGCAGGCCATCCAAGGGAGGCTGTGAGTAAATGCCAATGCTCTTGGCGTAATCTAGCAGTACACTAGCAGGAATTCCACCGTACATACACGTTCTCCGTAATTTGGCGCGGCGAGAGGGATTCGAACCCCCGACCGTCGGCTTAGAAGGCCGATGCTCTATCCTACTGAGCTATCGCCGCCAAGGATTGAGATATTAGACCAAGCTAGGCTTGAAGTCAACGTCTCTTTGATTTTGTTGGGGACGGTTCAGGGAACTTGCTTAATTCTACTGAACGAATAAAGGAATCGTAGTGGTCTTGTCCGTGATAATTGTCGATTTGCCACCAGATTTGCACATTGACCGACGAACCCGCTGGGAATGTGTGTGACCAGTATCGAACACGGTATTTTTCAGGAATAGAAGAGTCTGTGAGAACGATAGCGCCATCTTCGCGCACCATCCCACTGGTATGGAGTAGTTTGAACATTTATTTTTCTAGAATTTTTCCGAGGGTTTCGTAGAGGCGTTCAATCTCAAGCCAACTGTCCATTTCAATTGTAGTGGTCTTATTTGAATCGTCTGAACCATCGGCATAGTTGACTATGACGAATTTCAGAGATTCTTTATTCCCACCGACAATCAGATCACCGGGACGACCGTTGGTGTTGACCAAGAACACTGAGGTTACATTACGGTTCATTCTTCTTGCGCCTGAAATACTCTTCTAATGCACCCATGCCAACAACTACCGTAAGGGCGACAACGAGAGCTTTAAGCGTTTCTCGATCAACCCCAACAATATCGATAGCGATCCAGCCACAGACTACTAGGTATGCGAACCAGAAGTAGTTTGCATATTTCCAACTGTATAGATGCTGAATTCCAGCAACGAGCAGGCCAATAGTCAGTAGAATTAGAAGAGCGGTCATTTTTTATCCCATTTGGAAAACTTTACTTGGTTTTCGGTGTAGTATTCGAAAATACGAATATGTATATCACCATGACGGTCAAAATCATTCTCAAGGTGGTACAGAACATATCCGGGTCGAAAACGTCTTAGTAGCGGAATCTTACCATCATCTACTAGACGACGCAAGTCGTCAATCGTCAGATTGTCATACGCCAAATCCCATTCTTCGGTACCATATGAACCGACTTCCGGTGGAATTAACTGAGTATCGTCAATTTTCAATAGACCAACGATTTCTTCGTAACTCCAATCAATTTCGTCTGACGGTTTGATATCGAAGAACAGACGAACGATAACCTGCTGCAACTGCTGTGCATTATCACATTTTACAATTTTCATTGGGAATCTTCTCGTAGTGAAAACCATCTTCCGAAGTATAGTAAATGTGCTTGACGCCAGCATTCTTCAATGCTTTCATGCAAGATGGACAAGGGCGACAGTTTGCAAGCTCACCATTGACAAACTCACGATACACGAAAACTTCCGCTCCCGTCAAGTCATGCCTACCAGAGCGAATCAATGCATCAATCTCGGCATGAATGTTGGGCACTGGCGCAAGGTATCCACTGTCAATGTTACTGCGGTGCTGGAAGGTATGGGTCTTGAGCCGATTCCTACCTTCACTAACAACGAAGTTTCCCTTGACAATTACTGCACCGATCCTAACCTTAGTGCCCCTGACTCGGGTGAACTCGGAAAGATCGGCATTGGACTTTGCCAGATTGAAGAAACGCTTGTGGCGGGCAGTGATGTTCATGGAAGTCATGTAGAGATAATACCACCATAAACCTTAATGTTAGCTTACTCGGCGTCTGATTCGATTTTCTGCTTAAGTTTCTTAAGCATTCCAATCGCCACGATCAAATTGCCGTATTCAAGCTCTTCGATAATGTCTTCAATTTTGCTGCAATATGCTGGGGTGTGGTCGTCGTAGGTCTGCATTTTATCAGTCTTTATAGGTGAGTACATATGAGCCGACAGGGACTTCATCGGCGTTAAAAGCAATCATGGTAAATCCACCATTAGTGCCAACCATAGAATCGGCACAATGACGATGGGCGTTGAGTACACTTAGAGCAGCTTCGGCCATTCCGATATATGCATTTTGTTGGTGAATCTCCAATACTGCTAGATTATTAAGCTTAGAAGTACCGACCCTACCGCGTTCGAAATTTGCCAAAGCTACGGCACATGCGTAGAGAAGACTTTGTGGAATATTAGAGTTAGACATTGAATTCCTCAAAATGGTGGGTTATTGGGGTCGTCGGTTTCTACTGAATACCGATCAACGTCAGTATGCTTCATCTTGTAGTAGCAGTCAACTAGAGCGATAGCACTCTGTTCAGATTCGCACCAGATAGTTTGCCCTGTACGAGTGTTAACTACGTAATGGTGGAAAGATGCGTTCATTCTACGTAACACTTCCCGTCAAACAAGTAGCATGCACTTGCCGATTTGACAGGTTGGGAGTCTACCATGAAAGACTTGTTCTTGAATGGGTTATAACTAATCTTTCGCAGATTCTTTATATATTTGGTCATATCTTGTTCATGCACCATGGCAGGAGCTTCGTCACTTACAATATAGGCATGCACGTTACGCTGTTTTTCAGCCCTTGCCCTACTGTTACCGGCATCAGAAACTTTGAAATTCACTATTCCACCAATATAGGCAGTATCGAATCGGCTAACCACTTTACCGCGATACATGGTGGAGAACCCACCAGTACGAAGGTTTCGATAAGTGTAGTATTTGGCAGTTGACTTCGTGTTCATGAGGGTAGCATACAACCCGGAAAATTAATGAAGCCTGAATTTTGGTGCCTCCACCCGGAGTCGAACCGGGACGGGAATAACCCCGGCAGATTTTTTGTATGCATCTCTACGAAATGCATATGAAAAAGTCTGCTGTGTCTA
>JACCDR011824069.1_pt1 | contig 19068 bp, 25 predicted proteins | sample 7446431 | NCBI WGS metagenome assembly JACCDR01 (sample SAMN15323443, study PRJNA562643) | freshwater metagenome | isolation source: river surface water | place: USA:Blue River Watershed | collected 2017-08-17
GCCACGCCTTGCACCGACAACACATCATGTAGTCCATTGCTCATACTGGCATTCTATCAGTAACTATGCCCCTGCTCCAAGTTCAGTGATAGGATCGGCAAGTGCATCTGTTGTAGGAGTCTGAGTCATGTGTACGGTCGTACCATTCGTGCGGTATGTTGCACCCGTAGAAGCCTTGAAGCGCGACACGAGCTTGAGTACCGCAGAAGTTAGCGAGTGAACAGGCGCAGTGCCTTCTACTTGATCCATGTCACGAGTGAGTAGAGCATCTGCGTTTTCGTTGGCTGTCGGAATCGCGCCAATATCAGAAGAAAGAGTTGCAAGCGTAGAGTTGACAGTAGAGAATGCAGAAGAGATGTCAGAAGCATCAGCAGGATCGCTTGGAATGTTGTCTGTCTTCGCCTTGATTGCAGAAATCTCCGTGTCGAGGAAGTCATCAATCGTCGAGAGTTGCGTGTCTAGGTTCGCGCTTGCAAGTCCTACAGCACTGCGAACGTCTGTTGCAGTTGGCGCAAAGGTAGGGATTTCAGCACTTGCGTGATTGCATGTTGTGATGATAATTACTTGATCTTCCCACTCCTTCGTTGCCGTCTGATCGACAATCTTCAAAACAATCTGCTTCGCCTGCATCTCTGTAGCAGTGAGTGGAATAGAGTACATACCGCCTGCCACGTGAGAGAACGACGCCGTTGTCGTATTAGCAAAAGCTCCGCCATCCTTTGAAATCTTACAATCTCCGCTCGCAATAGTCACTGGCGTACTCTCAAGGTCTGTCGCTCCCTTGTCAATAAGAGGGAAAAAAACAGTCGTTGCCACGCCATATTGTCGAAGTTCCATAGTTCAAGTATAGAGAAAAAAATCACGGACGGCAAACTCCACGCATGACGCCACGGATTGGTGATCTTTCAATTGCATGTAGCACCGATGATGGAGGCGCAGAAGATGGATTGACTACCATTCCAGCAATCGCGCTGTCATTGCCACTTGATACACCGCTGATAGTAAGAGCATACGAACCAGAGCTACCAGTTGTCAGCCTATCGTATGCCTGCGTGTCTACAGAATATCTTTGCGTCGCGTTTGCCCCTGCGGATGTAGAGCCATCATTGGCGTCTCTCGCTCCTGCAACTATTATTGCATTGTCCACTGTCGTCGTGAGTGTCACAGTAGCCGTACTTCCGTTTTGAGCGACGCTGTTGCCTGTTGGCGTTGTCTGATCGACTCCAGTGTAACTCACAGCAGTCGGGTAGCAGAACGATGATGAGTCAATAGTCACTACTACGTTATTACTTCCAGTAGCAGGCGCAACTAAGTGGTAGATGTGGATGTTTTGGCTGGGTCCCGATGTCTTGGTTTTGAATGTCATTGCAACCCCTCCATACGTGACAGAGTTGACAGTGCGAGATGATGCGCACATGACAAAGACAACAAGAAGCCTGTTTGATCCGCTACATGTGTGCGCGAATGTATGTACAGTACCACTGTTACTCTGTAGTCCCGATGCTACGTCGAATGCAATAGCCATTATGCACGATCGAGGAAAAATTGTGAAAGCGCAACCTCTTCGTCAATAGATGTCGATGCGTACGTTTTCCATGTGCCGTCCTTTTTCTTCATTGCAACTAGGATGTTGTATTCATCGAGTTGCTTGAGGATGTCTGCTTTCTTCGGCTGTCTCCCTATGTCTGGGAATCCTTTTTCTTTCATCATCTCGTATGTTTCTTCTGTAATAGGCATATTGAGAGGGGTAATGATTCTATTCTACAATAGTTACAACGTAAGGAGAAGATGATATTTGTGGCGCGCCACTTGTTACATCCTCTTCTCCGCTCCACTTCGCAAAGTTATCATTCCATAAATCAAAATAGCCTTCGTACTCAAGCATTGTGCGCCATGTAGAGAGTAGCGTGTCGCTCATTCTCTGTGCGCACGCGAAAACGCCACGGATTGCCCCCCTACTAAGATAGGAAAGATTGTTGTCTTTCCCTATGTAAAAGCCACCGTTTCCAGTGTTGAAGGATGCTCCTGTGTCTGTTTGCGTCCCTCGTGACACTCCGTCAATCAGTAGCTCAATTCCGTGAGTGATACTTCCACGGAATACAACAAAACATGGCTTTCCGTTCAGTATGTAGTCATCAATTCCGTTCACCGTGATCGTCTTCACAGAGCCATCAAGTTTGATTTCTGCCTTCATCACCGTGCCTTCGCAGTAAATGCGTGGATAATGAGTAGAGCCAAAGAGTCCATAGACTATGCCTTCGTTGTTCGTTGCTTCGTCTCTCACGAAGACAATACCAATGGTAAACTCTGTGATCGTCACGCCATTTACTCCGAGATTATCAGTGAGGTAGTCTGCACCGTCTGTGATGTATCCGTACGGCGCAAGCTGTGCGCCTGTCACTGTTGCGTCTACATCCGTGTCTTCCTTGTCTACCCAATGTGCGCTCTCGCTCAGCTTTCCGTCAAGATAAGCCAAAAACTGCAAGGCGTTTTGAACGCGCTTGCGCCGAATGTAAAACTTTGTGTCAAATCCTGTAGCTCCCATGATTCCATTCTACCACGTAGCACCAGTAAAAATCATCTTTGTTAAAAAGAGCGTTGGTTGCATGTTGTTGTGTGCGTCTCCTCCTCCTGTGCTTGTAATGCTTGCTCCACCAACGTCACTATAGGTCGACACTGCTGCATTCGTCAGTCCTGCATTCGGATTGAAGTTGGTAGAGTTAGGCGCGCCACCAGTAATCCTTTGCAAAGTGTGTGTGTGCGCTGGCATCTCTGCCTCTGTCAATTCGTGGTTTTCTTCCCCACATACTCCACCGATCTTCTCACTCTCTGCATCGTTCGTAACAATACGACCTGCATCTGTGCCACCCATATCATCGTTGCCTGCGCTTGTTCTGCCTCTCATGTCTGGCAAGGCAATTGCCTTGTGTGCCGACCAGTCTGCGCTTGCGCTTGCGCCGAATGTACTTGTAGCCCCTGCGCTTGTGTAGATCACAAGAGAGCCATCGGCATTGCCAATAGTCCAAAGATGAGTGAACAGCGCGCTCATGTCTGCGTTTGCTCTAGCAGTCGCATTGCTCGACGCATCCCCTACTGTTTTGCCACTACATAAAAGCATGCCACTAGGCACTTGAGACTCAAGCCCGAAGAAGTCCATGATCACGCCAACTGGCAATACAGCATTGAGGATCTGCGCGATAGAAGACACTGTCGAAGCAGGAAGGACATCACCAGCCGAGTGGGTAGGAACAGGGAGTGTGATTGCGCTCATGATGATAGAAAGGTTACGCGCCAATCCACGAATACGCTGTCTAGCGCGGTGACAGGAAAGTTGTCTAGTACGCGCGCAAGGAGTGTCCCACTATTGGCTGTAGCTGTGCCGTCAATGAACAAACCAAGCTCTCGAATGGTAGATATTGGCACCTCTCCAGCAGAGAAGGCGGTCGAGATGGCTGCAACTGCGCCACTGTTTGTCCTGCTCGATACCTGCTTGCGCGCATTCTCTGTGACAAGCGTGGTGTTGCCCGACGCAGGCGCAGTGCTTCCTGTGCCTACTGCAATATAATTGACCAAGCATCCACTGTCTGGTGAAGCGTCTGAAATACGATTGGCAAGAAGCGTGAGTCCAGCAGTAACAACAAGATTTTTCACTCTGTGATCATGCTTCACAGAGCCATCTTGACCTACTACGCGAATGTGTACCTCGCCTTTGGCTTTGGCTTTGATTTTTTCAAGCATGGCACTATTCTACAGAGAAAGCCTGCTAGCGTCTAGTATCAATACACGCTTCGTGTCTGCATATCCCGAGGGGAAGTACGGCGCGAGTACATAGTCCTTCGTGAGATTGAGCGCGCTGTAGCTATCATCTGTTGCCACAAGCTCATCCTCTTGCCTATTCACATCTGTTCCTGCTGTGACCGTCTCTTGAGCGGTGACAGTGTCGGCATAGTCGTATGATGTCTCCAGTGTTTCTCCGTCGATCAGTTGAACCTTTTTTGCGCTTAGTAGCTCGCGCATAAACTCCTCGAAACCGAAAAGAACAGTGGAGAACTGAATTGTGTGCTTCCATAGCGTTCCTCCAATGTGTCGACTATTCACGCTCTTGATCAATGCGCTTCCCGTAAACTCTGGCACTGTGATATTGATTACTTCGCCTGCGTTGTATATGTCGTCATCAGTCTCAAATGACCCCGACACCATGGTATTACTGTACTTGTTCAAGTTTTGTTTTGCGACATTGTAGGCAAGCTCTCGTGTACCAATGCTCGCATCATGAATGACAAGTTCAAACTCTCCATCCGTCTCTGGGAAAAGCACCCTCATTGCATCAATAGATGCGTAGTTCTTGCTCTGCACACGAATCGGAACATCGTACTTGTAGCGTACTTCAATCACGTCACCGCTCGATAGGACGGCGTGCGTTCCGTTTTCGATGTATTTCTCGTTGAAATTGATTTGAAACTCAGCCGTTGGAGTCTCCCGACCAAACTGAATGCCTACTGTCTTGAGATTGCCATTGACGTATACAGAAACATCATGTGGCTTCTCTGGCAAGACGAATTTTGTTTTTTCGCCGTCCGAAACTTCTGAGTAGACTACTTCTTCCGATAGATACGTTCCACCGCGCACTATCACTGCGTTGTACAGGCTCGACACATCTGGTCTGATCACTAAGTTTTTCCAAAAAGCCCCTCCTGTTGTAATGTGCTGTGTTGCGTTCGTTGCATCCTCCGCCACAAACTTCACATTCTTGAAGAAGTCAATGCCCCAAGAATAGCCAAGAGATGATGCAATGCGATTGATTGCCTCGCTCGGGAGTACATAGTTGAACACCACTTTTTCCACTTCACTTGCATCTTCTACCGCAGTAGAAGTGAAGCCTCCAGCAGTCTCAACAATATCGCGCACAATATCGCCTGCAAGCTCATTCTCCCAAGTGTCCGCTACTCGCGCCCGATCAAAGAGCTTCTTGTATCCTCCGCTACTTGCCGTATATTCTGGCACACCGTTTGCCTTTCTGATTTCTGGCGTCTCGAGGATGCCTGCAAAAAGGCGTGCGCCATAGTCATTTTCAATGATGATCTCATCCCATTCATACACTGGATCAAGAGTCATAAAGCTACAGCGCGTCTGTCTCTCATTATCACTACGCGTAATCTGTAGCGAGCCATTGGCGGAATAGATACGCTCTACGACATAAATTCCAATCATACGATCATCATACACCAAGAGAAGGACGTACGCGACGAATTGCCATATCAAGAAGCTCTACAGCAGAGTCGACACTTCCGATTATTGCGCCGTCTACGTGAATGTGTACTCCTCCACCGCCAACGCTACCGAGCTTCGATAGTGGAATAACCGCTTCTGATTCCCCTCCTTCTCCGATCATCGCAAGGGTAGGACGTGTGACTATTCCACCTTGTGCAAGTGCTGGGATTTCTCCAATGCTGAAACCCTTCTTGCCTAGCCCAAGAGCTTTGCCGAGTACGCCCGATACGCTATTGAGTGCACCGAGGAATGTGTTCATCTTTGAGATGATCCAGTTCATGGCGTCTACTATGCTCTTCTTTACTCCTTCCCATACGGAGAGAGTGACATTCTTGATTCCATCCATGAAGCCATTCCATAGCCCCCCAATCAGTTCTCCACCCTTCGTGAAGATGACAGTGAGTACATCCCAAAAACCAGTAGCCCACTTCCCTACGGTGTCAAAGACAAGTTTCGACCAGTTCTTCATTGCCTCGAAAGCTCCCTGCCAATTCCCCGTAAGCACGAGCAAGGCAACTGAGAACATTGTTTTTAGTGTCTCCCAAAAGATAAGTGTTGCATCGTAGATCAATGAATAGATCGTTTGCAATATTGTCTGCATGTAGAGGAAGTCATTCTCCCAAGCGAATTTCAGCTCCTCTATTCCCATTTTTACGAAAGAGACAAAAGCCATTGTCTTCTCTTGAATGCCGAAAAGATTCGTTGACCAAGCTAGAGCGAGTGCGCCGATCACGGCAATCACGGCAACAAGCGGAAGGTTCACCATAGCCAATGCACCAGATATTGTCGCAAGTCCAGCAGTAAGCGAAGGGATGAGAGTAATGAAGCCAAGCACTGGCGCAAGAATCGCAGAGAATACAGTCACGCCAAGCGCGACATAGGCAATCATCCTTTGCATCTCTGGCGAGAGATCATTGAGAAAGCCTACGATAGAGCGAAGAATATCAGTCCATTGATTCATTATAGGAAGAAGCGCATCACCTAGCGTCTCTTTTAGTCCACCTATTGCAATATCTAGTGCAAGAGCCTTCCCTTCTGCTGTCTCCATGTAGGCGTTCGATTGTCCGCCTACTACTTTCTGCAACTCTCCAAGAGCTTCAAGAGGCTTTGCCCCCTCTTTTAAATCAATGCCGTATTGCTTCAACACCCTTCCATTTCCAGATAGGACTTGATTGACGAGGTTTGCAGCATCACTCAACCCAATGTTCTTTTTGCGCGCCAAGTCCATGGCTATATTATTAAGTGATGTTGCTTGCGTTACGTCCTTTGTTCTCTGGTAGAAGTTGGCAAGCACATTGGCTGCATCTTCATCATCGAATGCCATCTTTGCTGCGGCATCAGCTGCCTCAAGCAACTGATCTCTTGTCTTCTGTGTTACTCCACCTACTGCGTCAAGCGTAGAATTGAAGCGCGCCATCTCTACCTGCGCTCCCTTTGCGGCTTCTTTCCAGTCATTGAGTGCCATACCACCTATAGCCGCAATAGCACCAAAAGCAACAGCTCCTTTTTGGAGTGCTGGCGTCATGTCTTTGATCTTCTCATTCATTTTTTCAACTCCTCCTTTTATTTTTTCGGACATCGTAGAGGCTTGCGCTTGCGCCTGCTTCAAGCCATCCTTGAAATCAGAAAGGTCGGCTTTGACTCTTGCGATGACTGAACCAGCGTCGAACATGACGATATTCTACATCCCCAAAAGCATTTTCGCCATGTTATTATCCCTCTCAATACTCTCCTGTGTCACGTCGCTTCCATCATCGTACTGCCTATACTTCGCGAGAAGATCGCGCATGAATTGTTGTCCGCCATCTTTCATGTGTGGAACGCACGCAGAAATAGCCATCTGATATTGTGCGAGGTCTGATTCTTGCGCACGCCTTTTCCTAGCAGTTGCCAAAAGTATTTCAATCTCTTGAGGGTACAGATCAAAAATAGCGTCCTTCGTCCAACCATATTCAGAGGCAAGTGTGTCAATCACTACCTGTAGCCAATTCTCTACTCCTTCTTTGCCTTTTGGTTTTTCGGGAGTGTTGCGCTGATCTCCTCCCACACTCCTAAAAAATCATTGATCTCTAGCATTGCCCTCAAGCATTTGATCGCTACTTTTGGCGACATGTTTTCGTCGATCTCTTCTACGCTTGTGCGTGTTGCTACTGCGAGAATTTGAATGACTTCTGGCAATGCAGTAGATACAATCTTTGGAAGTTGCGCAAGTAGCTTTGCGCTATCACTACCGTCTATGTCCAATTCTGCAATGAGATGAGGCAATTTTTGTAATCTATCAAACACTTGTGCGTACTCACTCAGCTTCATCTTGTAGATTGTGAAGCCATCGACAAGAACAGAGTGTGGGAGTGATGCTTGTACGTTTGTGTCCATAAGTAATAAGGGGAAAAGATATGACTCCATTGTAACACTTCGACCACAAAAAGAAAGGAGACACCCCTACAGTGCCTCCTTTTTTTACATCTACAAAAGTAGAAATCAATGTTAGTCGCTCGTTCCAATCTTCGCGAGCTTCTTTCCGTCGTCCTTTGATTCGTCTGCAATAGCAAGGAATGTAACCTCGTAGACTGTCTCCTCCTCTGTCTTGTACGCAACCGAAATGTCCCCCATCACAACCGCCTTGTAAATAGTCCAGTCGTGGGTAGTTGCTACGCCGTACGCTGTCGGGTGAATCACAAGAGTGTATGGAGTGATCGCATTGCCTGCTGTCTTTCCAATGTCCACTTGATCTTTTGTCGCACCAGTGACAAGGGTGCTATCGGGTATCACCTTCTGCAATTGTGCGAGTGTGTGTTCTGCGAGTGTTACTTTGACTTCAATGCGTTGACCGATCACATGCACGCCAATCGGTGTGCTACCGTACTCATCGACTGTCTTCTCTCTCTTGTCTGTAGAGATGGAAATTTCCACGCCACCTTTTGTGTGTCCGATAGCGACGGAGTTATAGGTGAGCGTTGCTCTGCCGAGTTTGACGTTGGCTACATCTGCCATAATAAAAGGGGGAAATTAGGAAATAGTAGTAAGCCACTCGGCGTTGCGATGGCTTAGAATAGAACTAGGTACTTCTACGGCAAAATCTTTTGTCACTCTGCACTCTCCTTGAGCGAGAACATCAAATGGTGCATCACTCTTGAGAATGACGGTGACCATCTCTTCTTTGCCTGTGTTCTTAGGTGTTTTCTGCATTGCGAATCTTGAAGGTGAAGTTGCAAGTCATCAGCCACCTGTTGTGCTTCGGATCAAGTCCTACGACTTGTGGTGAGCTGATCGCTTGTACAAACATAGCGTCTTTTGTTCCTATGGTCAAATTCTGCTTCCTATTCAGTAACACAAAAATCGACTGTAGCAAGGCAAAGGATGCAGTATAGCTATTCGCCGAACCATACACAGCAATCTGCACAGAAGGATGATTGATTGCGTACTCCTGCTCTGGCTTCGATCCTCCTGTGTCTGTAACAAGCACAAAATTCGTTTTGCTCGAATGAGGGTGACCAACAATAATGCTTGTTCCAATGGTTCCGATCCCGTTTGCCTGTAGATATGAAGCGACGTCATCAGCCATTTAGCAATTTGGAAATTGATTCTGAAAATATTCTACCATATTTCTGTGCATTTTCGCGAGCAGGTTTTTCAAGGTACTTCTGCTGTCTTGCGCCTCCATTCCCTGCGAACTTCTGCGAAATATTGAGCGTCATGTCTTCATGAAGCCTTGAGGCATACGGCATGTTGTATCCAACAATCACCGACAATTCGCCGTCAAACTGAACGCTTGCGCTCCCTGCTAGTCCTCCATTGAAGCCCTTGTCGAACGGGACGATGGCGGTGCTGTCTCCGCGTAGTTGTTCTCCTGCTTCCATCAATCCTCTATTCGCGACATCGTCAATGTCTTTCCCTAGCTCTTTGAGAGCATTGTTGAAGGCGCCGAAGTCAAAATCAATACTGATTCCATCTTTACTCATGGCTATATAATAACACCGACATCTTCAATCTCATCTTCTGGGAATGTGATACGACCTGTCTTTTTAGTGTACCCCTTCATCAGTTGGCGTAGTCGTGGAGACAGGCTTTCAGATGTTGGATTTTCGTCTTGCGTTATTCCGTGATCACGGTCTGGCATATTTTCAAACATAAATTCGACTTGAGCGATCGTCGCAAACTTTACCGCTTCGGGAATGAAGGTCGCCCCGTCACTGTCTACGTCATGCTTGCGCGGAAACCTCCTTGTCTGTGTCTCGTCGTACTTGTCCCAATATCCAGCGTGCGAGTCTACATAGATCTCCGCAAGCTCAATTTTCGCATTCACTGCATTGTCTGATAATGCAGAGAGAGTAGCGTTGTTCGTGTTAGCCTTGAGAACTGTAGCGGTCACGTATGTAGTAGCCATATAGTCCAATCATAGCGACAAAAAAAAGCCCGTCTACTTTTGACGAGCTTCTTTCTTTTTGATCTACTACTTCGCTCCTTCTGGCGCATCACCGAAGAGTGCAATGTACATCTCTTTCGCTTCATCACTGAGAGCATCATACTTTTTTGCGTCTCCCTCTGCGTCTCTTGCTTGAATCTCGAGGTCAACATCTGCGCCATCATCGACATCCTGCGCCTTTGCCTTCTTCTCTGCTTTTTTTGGTTTAGCAACAACGTTCGCTCTCTGGGAAAGTAGAGTCGATGCGATCATAGCCTGTGCGCCTGCCATGCGTAGGTTCTGCTCTTCCTCAATTTGATCTCTGCTTGCTTGCTGTTCTGCTTCGTATGCCTTCACTTCTGATGGCGATGGAGTAGTGTATCCTTTCTCGTGTTCTCCTTTGATCAGTGGATACGTTCGACCATCAAGGTCTGTTTTTGGCTTGCCATCTTCTCTCAAGAGAACAGGATTAGTATTGAGAAGGTATTCACCACGCTCGTCCGTTACTTCGACGATGCGACCTTTTGGATTTTTAAGATACATAAGAAAGGGGGAAAAATAAAAGAGGATGATAGCAGTGTATCATCCTCTTTGTGTCTTTTCAATGACGATGTGTCCTACTAGGACTTCACGTCGATTGCAAGCTCGTCACGTACTTCCGCAACACCGTAGAGCAAGTCTACAGTACATTGAACGCCGAGGCGGTCTTTGTTGTACGAAAGGATTGTGCGAAGAGCAAGTCCACTATCTGGGTCTACTATGTTCTGCACGATGACGCCCATTCCTTGTGGAACGACTGCATCGAGTGGACGAGTTACAAGCGCAAACGCATCCTTGTGGAATGCGATGTTGTGTGTAACATCTGGGTCTGCATCTACCACTGGCACAGCCTGTGATTCGATCACATCGAAGCCCATGTAGCGTCCAATGATACCTTCCTCCAGTTTTGTCTTGTCAGCAGTGTTGTTGAACGAAGCCAAGAACTGGGAATCTGTAGACAAGAGAGAAGAGACATCTTTTGGAGAAATCGCGAGTGTGCGATCACCACGAGGTGCTTTGTTGTCCACAAGAGTCTTGCGAGCAAGTCGGACAACTGCTGACGTAAGATCTGTACCTCCTGTTCCAATAGAACCAGAAAGTCCTGAGTAGAGAGCGAAAAGATCGCTTTCTACCTGTTCGGCAATGGCTGTCATTGCGCTTCCCATGTATCCAGCAAGAAGGTCATTGCGAGAAATTGCGCGATCGAAGTCGTCAATGATGAATGTAGCCTCCTTGTGCTTGTTCAGAGTAACTGAAACGCTGGATGATGTAGCATCCTGCACGGTGACGTTGCTTCCAAGGGTCTTGTCGTTCGCAGAAAGACTGCCGAACTTAGGAATAGAAACAACTTTTCCGTATTGTGCTACGTCCTCCGACCAGTCCTTGCGGACGCGCTTGACCATTACAAGCTCTTTGCGGAGTACGCGTAGTGCTTCCTGCGCAATAATAGTTGCGTGGTGAGCTGTTAGTGTGTTCGCCATGTTTTAAGTGGGGAAAAAGAATAAGGAATTAATCCCTAATCCTTCCATCAACTTGAGCTTTCAGAATCGCGTCTCGATTTTCTTCGTAGAACTTCGGGTCTTGAATCTGTGCAAGCGTAAAGGATTGTTGACTTCCCCCGTTGTGCGAACCGTCGGGATTGAGCGGTCGGTTTACGTTAGCAGGCTTGTTGTCCATCAGAAACGCCCTATTGGTCGCGATATATTCTAGCTTCTTTTCTGGCGGTAGGTCTGGCACAAGAGTACGCCTGTCTTCTGGTATTGCCTTCATTTCTGCCTCGATCACAGCGTTCAGAGACTTTTCAAGCGCCTCCATTCGCTCTGCTTTTGGCTTCAATTCGTCAATTACCTTCGTAAACTCTCCTTTTGCAATGGCTTCATCGTCCTTTCGCTTCTTGTCCTCAGCTCGCAATCGTTCAAGCTCTGCTGTCGCTTCTCTGTGTTTGTCGATCTCTTCTTTGAAGCGAGCGTACGGAATTGATTGATTTTCCTCTTGCTTAGGTGACGCCTGTGACGCTGGCGAAGCGGATGCAGGAGGAGTTGCTGTTGGATCTGCTACAGGAGTGCTGTTGTCAGCCATAAAAAAGGTGGGGAAGCTACTATATACGCGTTTTACGTGGGCGACACGAAGTAGTAGTCATAATGTACACCGTAGGCAACGAATAGACAAGAGGGCAATTCTTGTTATCTTTTTTGCGTGACAAAGTATCCGTGCTTACAGCCTATGTGGAACAAGCCTTGTTCCTTCGCTTGATCGAGAGTCTTGTATCCTTTCGTCTCACCAGTGAGGGAAAGCACCTTGCCTTCCCATACTGCGCACTCTGCGTGCTGTGAGTTGTGCGACGTTACTTCAACGAGATCAAGTCCGTACTCTCTCACCGTATTGAATATCCCATCTCTCCCACTGTCTGCCATCACTTGCCTCGTCAACATCTCTGCGTACGTGTCCAGTTGCCATTTTTTACCAGCCTTGTCCACAAGCGCAGTGATGCCATCTTCTTGGATTTTCGCCTTCACTTCCTTTGCGATGGTGATTGCTGTTTCTCCCTGCAATTGCCCCGAGGCAATGATTTCTCGTGTTGCTTTCTGCTGTGCAAACTTCACGACATCTTCCGCACTTCTCTTAATACCAACCATAGTATGTCCGAACTTTAGCATCGCATCTCTTGAAGCTACTTCTACCGCTTGGTAGTGGATTGTGGCGAACGTCATGTCTACGCCAATTCCCATCTTCTGAATGTCCTTTTTTGTGTCCTTGGCTGTCGCGAAATAAACCTCTGGGACGCTGGACTCAATGTAAGTCCGCGTCTGATTATCAAGTGTTTGCACAATAGAGTTGACCTTCGCAAGCATCATCGTTGCCCGATCTCTCTGAAAAGCCGTTGCACTAAAATCATTCATCTCACGAATGATGGCGTTGTATGCCCGTGTGTAGATACCGCCTAAAACAACCGACTTGTCGGCAATAAACTTTGAAAATCCCGTTCCTTTGAGTGACTGCATGTTGCTATTGTATCGCGCTTGTTATGCTCGAGACAACGCAGAATGCAAAAATAGATGTGGCGATTGTGAGCCAAAAAGCCCACACACTCAATTGATCAAGCCCGTAGCCACGCCATGGAGTCGTGTTGTAGCGATCTACTAATTCTTGTCTTCTATCTACTTTCATTTCTTGTTGCAACTCTGCTCTTCTCACGTTTGCGCCGATAGAGGAATGTGATACGTTAGCCATATATTACAGGGAGAATGAAGGAATGCCGTTCATGGATGATGCAAGGTTTTTCTCTTTTTCTTTCTCGATTTCTGCGACCTTCTCTTCAATTTGGTCGCTGCCAAGGTCGGGATCAAGGTTTCGGATAGCGTGTGGGAGAGTCTGTAATCCTGCATTCATTCTCATGACTTCCACCTGTGTTGCCTCGAGGATGTCAGTAGGCAATCCATCGCCAAACTCAATGGTGATGTCTCTGTGCGTAATATTTCCCGAACGCTCCCAATTGATCGCATCCACAATCATGTCCTTGATTGTTCTGGCGTATGGACGGATTTTCCTTTTCACTTTTGACTCTGTGCGGAGAAGGCGCAATCGTAGCGCGCCTACTCTCTCAGCCCCTCCCGATACATTCCAGTCAATCAAGATCGTAGACACTTCCGATACTCTGGCAATAGCCTCAAGGATTTTCTCTTGAGATTGAAATGCTGCATCAATAAGAGGGTTTGAATTGGTGATGTACTGAGGAATCACAAAGCCATCCTCTCTGTCGCTTGCCACCTCAAAGACTTCCGCCTCTTCGTTGCGCATACGACCGTGTTCATCGAGTACGCCAAGAGGTACTGCCATCTTTGCGCTTGCGTGCTTTTTGAGCTGTGTTGCAATCTGTGACTGCACACGTGTCAATTCCTCGAAGAGTGACAATAGGTCTCTGTAGTCGCTCGTACCCTCTGCGTCTCTGGCTGTCTTGAGATTGTTGACAGTGTATACAGGAATGAATGACCGCCCTGTTTCTTCAAAGTCTGGCAAAGAAGGGTCGAGGATAGCGAGCGGAACAGCCCCCTCATCACGTCCGCCTTGAGAGGATAGCTTGCGCAACTCGTATGTGATCATCCCGACACGATGCGTTTTAATGAACCTGTAATATTGTCCGTCAATCTTAGGCTCCCATGAGATCACAATACTACTTGGCTCACCCTGCGCAAACATATGATTGAATTGAGGGTATACATTCGCAGGGTTTATTTCTTGAATAACTGTTTTGCCATCAATCAAATACATCTCGAAATATGCCTTGCCTGCGTAGCTCTGCGTCAATGCGCTCTCGTGTAGTTTGTTGTAGAGGTCGTTTCTGAAAATAAAATCATCAATAGACTCTTGTACGCTCGCATCCGTAGCCTTGATCTTCGGCTCTTCTGTGAACATCAAGTCGGCAAAAATACGAGAAATCATACCTGCCACGTTCTGTACTACCTCGAGTTGGTTCTTCCTTTCACGCTCACTTCTAAAATATCGCAACACCGTTCCGAATTGACCGCAATACAGAGAGTAGTAGTCCTCTATCAATCTTGATCTGCCTTTTTCGGCATCTGTTGGAAATTGCATGTCGACATCATAGAATTTTTTTTGCAATTATGCTAGAGCCTCATCAGAGGTTTGCCCTCTGATCTTCTCGATGTTCCAAAGAGAGAGCATGAGAGACTGCGAAAAGTCATCATGATCATTCTTTGCCGTTCCATGCGTAAGATTCAATTGCCCTGTCGTTCTTCTTTGTTTCTGTAATCCTTTCATCTGCTTCTCGAATTGAGCCGTGAACTTGTGTCCATGTGGGTAGGTCAAGCGTTCTGTCTCTTTCGTTGCGCTCCATGCCTTCTGTAGCTTCTTCGCCATGATGTCCTTGTTTTGGACCGTGAACACAACCCCACGCACTGGAATGCGCAACCGTCTCTTGAGCATTGTTTTGACTGGATCGCCAACTCCTGTTGTGTCGCAGAAAACGAAACGTATTGAGACATGATGTGTAGTAGCTACTCTCTGTATCCATACAGCCATTTCCTCTACTTGATCGGGATATTCACCATGGAATACCTGCCAATCAAGAATGTTGCGCTCGTAGTCTGTGAGCGTCACTACTGTCTCATCTCCATTCTCTCCCTTCGCGAAGTCTATGCCAACATCTGCTAGTTTCGTGTTCGTCGAAAGTATCTCTCTTCTGTGAGAGATCAAGCTCTCCCATGAGGTGAAGTTCCCAACCTCGACAATCCATTTCAAGTACAAGTTTTTTGCGACTTCATCGCTATCACGTCCATGATCTTCAATGTATTTGTCTTGTGATTCAACCCATCGTAAGAACATTGGATTTTTTGTGCGCTCATATTCTCTCTGCATCTCTCCTCTCATGTAGTCGTAATCGTAGCGAATAGATGTGATGTCTCCCGACACAACGACCGTCTGCCCTTCTCTTGCGTAGTCTGCAAGCTCTTTGGCTCTGCACGAACGAAAGCCACCATTGCCAACCCAAATATCGACTCCTCCTGTTGTACTCATCGCAGGCTCGATTTCATCCTTGAAGATCTCATCGTCTCCAAGGTGCTTTTCGTCTCGAACGACAACGTGCGCAGTACGACCTTCTTTTGTTGTCTTCTTTTCCTCTCGGCGTGCAAAGTTTTTGAACAGCCCGAAAACGTCAATGCGTGAATGGTCTGGTAGAATTATTTGATCAAGATTCTTTTTACGGAAACTAAACTCAGCAGGATGTTGAGTCTCGCAAAAGTCATACAGCTTTTTTGTTCGATCAAAAACTTCTGTACCTGTTCCCTTCTCTGGCGCAAGGATGAGACAGCGCAAAGATTCTTTTTCGATCAGAGGGAAAACGTAGGACAAAAACCATATAGAGTAGCACACTACTTCTGTCTTCCCGATCTGTCGGCACGCAGAAATGTCTATTGTATGACGTTTTCTGAGTAGTACACGATAGATGATGATGAATGCAATGATCTTCTGCACCTCTGTGAGGTCCATCTCAAAAAAACTCTTCACGCACTTCTCGAAAAGAAGTAGCAATTTTTTCATGTGTTCCGCATTATGAACGGAAAACTCGCCTTTAATCGTCAATGCCGTCTTCTGTTCCATCTTCTTTAGGCGTACCGAATAAAGAATTGAACACTCCCTCGAAGGCATTCTTCTTCTCGTCAATCTGCATTGACTTCTCGTAGTACCTATCACGTTGTCTTGCCTTGAGCCACTTGAGGGCTAGCTTGCCATCGCCCTTTGCTACTGCTTTTGCCACTGTTTGCTTCATTAAGATGAAGGAGAAGTTTTGTGCTTCTCGTATTTTTTTTCTGAATACTGGATCTTCGCGAAGGTGAAGATAGAATACAGCCTCACTGATTCCTGCGTGTCGGCAAGCCTCGGCGTCTGTTGCATCGAAGCGCAACACATTCACCAGCTTCTCCATAACATCGGGAGTGATGACTTTCGGTCTGCCTGTAGCTTTCTTTTTTTTGCTCATATTGTTGTGATTTTGGTAGATTCTAAAATTGCTTTTTCCCCTGTTAGTTTTTCCCATCTGTCGATAATGACGCGTACATACTTAGGATCAAGCTCCATCATGTAACATTTCCGTCCAACTTGCTCACATGCAATGAGAGTGGAACCAGAACCACCGAAAAAATCAGCAACAATACCACCTCTATTCGAGCAAATCTTTATTTGATTGACTAGCATCTCTACTGGCTTCATTGTTGGATGTACTTTGTTTTTCTCGCGAATAAATTCTTGACATTTTGAATAAGAACAACCGTCAATTGAGCTGTTGAATATTGCATTTTTTCGCAAACTTATCATGTACTCCACATCTGGTCGATAAGATCCACCAATCGGAATCGCAGATGGTTTTTTCCAAAAAAGTATATTGTATGAATAATCAAGGTTATCAGCCCAATTAAGATACTCAATCACAAGGTCTTTATTGCAGAAAACAATTGCATTCATCGTGTTCCTCTTGAATACAGATGGAAGAATGTTCAAAAAATCATCTGGCACAAAATTACACATGCTTTCTATCTCTTTTGATTGTTTTTTCAATGCCTTTCCAACATCACCAGAAAATCCACCCTCTGTCTCTTGGTTGTACGGCGGATCAGTGAACACCATGTCCGCCTTCTCCCCATTCATCAGATTCTCCACATCATCAATCTTCGTAGCATCACCACAGAGTAAGCGATGTTCGCCAAGTATCCACAAATCGCCAAGCACCGTCTGTGGGTCTTTTTTGGTTTCTGGTACTTCATCCTCTACTACCGAATCAATCTTGACTACATCGAGCATTTTGCCTATCTCTTCTTCGCTAAAACCTGTGATCTCTTGCATCTCATGATCAAGCGAGAGAATCAAGTCGGGAAGAATCGCCATGTCAAACTCTCCTCTGATTTTGTTCATTGCGACATTCAAAGCCTTCTCCTTACTTTTCGGGCAATCTACCCATCTCACTGGGACGCTCTCAACCCCTAACTTTTTGGCGCATGCGTACCTCTTGTGTCCTGAGATTATTGTTCCATCCTTGTTGACGACAAGGTTCTCAAGAATACCTTCTCTCTCTATGGATTTTTCCAGCTTCTTCATGTCGGCATCCGAAATCATCTGAGGGTTATAGTCCGAAGGCGTGATCGTATCAATGGATACAAATTCAACACCAGCCGACATTTGACTTTTTTTCTGCGACATAAAAGCAACAAAGGAACACTACAGCAATCTACCAAAAAAATCTACACAAAAAAAGCCGTGACATAAAGCACGGCTTGAAATGTAAAGATTATTTTACAGGGAAAATGAAACTGCAATTCTGGCAATGGACATTCTTTGCTTTTGTAAAAAATCCCGACAAAAGAAGAACGATACCGATAGGCACAAAGAACAATGGAATGAAGAGAAAAGAAAGTCCTAGTCCAAGAAGTGTCATCGCAAATCCAGTAGTGAGAACAGTTTGCTTGTCTGTCTTTGTCTTGTAGGAATTGCAGTTAGGGCATTGTGTAGTCATAGGGTGATAGGGAAGGAAGTAGTGAGTGCATTGTAGCATAGATTCGCGTACGTGTCTCTTTGGTTTCTCGTTAGTTGCACATCGCTTGCACAGCTTGTTCTTGCGGAAAAGTAGAAATCATTCTTTTTACGAAAGAAGATGGAAGAGTAGGGGATTGATCTGGTCGCACAATATTGATCTGCTCCCCTTCTCCTGTTAGTACGCTTGCGACATGCTCGCGCGTCATGCCATCGGCAAGGACTGTTGTGTTGTTCAATCCATGAGTCAGCACTCCTGCGTCTTTGAGTCTTTTGGAGAGGAGTGTGTACTTGTATCTTGGTATCTTGAAACGCCCCTCGATGTCGTCACGCTTAAAGGTCTTGCTAGTGAAGAGGTGATCAAGCAATTCATCGAGTGGGATGCCTTCTACTGTTCCAATTTCGCTTTCAATTTCATCCTCTTCTTTCTTGAAAAAATCCAAAGCATCAGAGAATGCGATTGTTGCCTTTCTGAAAATCCAAGGGAAGGAGAAAACTGCCGTGCAGGTGAGGATGATGTTTGGAACCATGTGATGATTGTATTGCATGACCTTCATCATCATCTCGCCTCCATCGCAGAAGAAGGAAGACATGATTCCTGCGAAGAAGGAAAGTGTACCAAACTTCGCGATGTCTCGTAGCTCTGTATTGTCGACAAGATCAATCATCTTGTTCCATAGTACCTGTGTCATTGTTTTTTGTGTGTTTTCCATAGTGAGAAGTAAAGAAGTAAAATGATTATGAGGGGAATTGTGCGATGTATTCTTCTATTGTTCCTCCATTGAGGAGGAAACGCCGTAGATGTTCGTTGCTACCAACTTGTGGTGCAAAGCCTGTGATGTTCTCAATAAAACTAAAAACGTGTCTCATAGTAAGAGAGAGGAAGAGAATAGAAGTTTCCCGACGCGTCGGAAATGCGAACGTAGAGGATGCGATCGTGCATCATAGAGAGAGTGGGAAGAAAATAGATATTTGTTTTTGACTGTTACTACTATACCATGCTTTCAATTTTTATGCAATAGAAAAAATGAAAGAAAAATAGCCCCCTTGCGAAGGCTATTCTCTACACATCCCTCTTCCCTAGATAGTGTCGGGCTATGATGCTTTCCTGCAAATCATCTCTCCATTGAGTGTGTGAGTGAAAGCTCCTGTCTCTCCTTTGTCTGGTGACCATCCCTTGACTGTGCATACGTCCATGTCTACATCTTCATCTGTCACTTGTGCTGCAATAACCCAATCACAGCCTGTTGGTAGTTGCTTGACTGCGACGATCTTGTATTCCTTTGTCTCTCCTTTTGAAATGTTGAAGC
>JACCDR010883594.1_pt1 | contig 19063 bp, 28 predicted proteins | sample 7446431 | NCBI WGS metagenome assembly JACCDR01 (sample SAMN15323443, study PRJNA562643) | freshwater metagenome | isolation source: river surface water | place: USA:Blue River Watershed | collected 2017-08-17
CAAGGATACGCTTCTCCAGACGCGACATTGATGAACTCCCTGGAAACCGAAGGGCTCCGCAACAGCGGGGGTTCGGTAGACAAGCACCACTCGCACTTCCAACCCCGGGACCGTAAGACCGGCCGGTATGCCGGCGGCCCCGTGTACCCGGAACATAGGGAGGATACGGAGCACCGTCAAGGCCGTCCCCGCTTGGCCTCCAGCGACATGGCTATGCAATACGCCGACGGGGGCAGCGCCGTGCGCTTCCTGTCCCGCATGTTCGGCCGGGCGGCGCCAGCCGCCGAAAAGGCGACCAAGGCGCCCGTGTCGCAGGGTACGCGCGACCTTTATGCGCTGGAACGCCCACGGGATCGGTACGGCGACACCTATCAGGGTATCGACGACGTGCGCCACGGCACACGCAAGACTGGACGGGCGGGCGATATGCTTCGTGCCGAAGATGAAATGCGGGCCATGGACCTGGGTTCGGCAACCCGCCACGCGGATGGCGGCGCAGCCGGCAAGGGCGCCCGGTACCCATACTATGCCCCCGACTACGGCAACAGCCCGGTAACCAACGATCTGGTGTTTGCCCAGCGCAAGCAAGAGGGCGGCGCTGTGGCCGGTGCCATCCGTGGCCCGGACGGCGGACGCGATGACACCCGGCCCATCGACGTAGAGTCCGGGTCGTTCGTGGTGCCGGCCGAAACGGTCGCCTTCCTGGGCGGCCACAACACCGAGAACGGCTACCGGGTGCTGGACAACGTGTTCGGACGCGGCGGCACGGCGCGCTCGCATGGCGGTTCGGCCGGGCGTGGCCCGAACGTGCCGATCCATATCTCGGACGGCGAGTATGTCCTGTCGCCCGAGCAGGTCGCCAAGGTCGGCGGCGGTGATGTCGAGCGCGGCCACAAGCTGCTCGACCAGATGGTGATGCGCCTGCGCAAGCAGCACATCGACACGCTGGCAAAACTGCCGGCGCCAGCAAAGGACTGATCCAAGTCAGACACTTGCCATGCAGACAGCAGCAATAGACGACACCGCACCGGTTCGCCTAGCGGGACCGGCTGACGAGAACGCCCTGGTCGAACTGTGCCGGGTGCGGCACGCGGAGACGGCCATTCCGCTGGCCAATGGCCAGCCGGCCGCCTTCGCCCCTGAAAAGGCAAGGGCCACAATCCAGCGCGCCATCCTGATCAACCGCAACCACCCGGACGCGGGGCAGTCATGGATTGGCGCAATTGGCACACCGGAGGTCATGGAAGCGGCTGCATACGTCACAGTCACTTCTCCATTCGACTCCGATGCGCTATACCTTACGGTGCTGTGGAATTTTGTGGCTCCCGAGTACCGCAAGCACAGCCACGCGACGCATCTGCTGACCTTTGCCAAGGCGTTCAGCCGCGTACTGCAGATGCCGCTCTGGCTCGAAGCCAGTCAACACGAACCGGCCAAGTCTCGCATCATCGAGCGCAACCTGAGTTGCAAGTCGGTTGGGCAATACTTCGTCTACATGCCGGACAGCATGTCGGCGTCTACGGGGGCTATGTGATCCATGGGCTGGTTCGACGGCTTGTTCGGTGATACCGAAACCACCAATACCAATCAGCAGCAGACCGGGTTCAGCCAGGGCAACGCCTGGAACGACCCGCGCTTGCAGGCGCTCATCAATCAGATTTCCGGCAACACCGGGTCTCTGATCGGCGGCACCGGCTTTGCGCCGATCAACTCGTTCATGACCGGCGCGGCCTCGCAGCAGCAGGGCCTCAACGGCGCACTCAACCCGGCGTTCGCGACCGCCAACGATATCGGCGCGACCGGCATCGCGCCGTCGTCCATCGCATCGTTCCAGAACCCCTTCCAGCAGCAGGTGGTGGACGCGGCCAACCGCGAGTTCAACGTGGCCGGCGACCGCGCGATCACGCAGGCCGGCGGCAACTCCGCGCGCAATCTGGCCTACGGCAACAGCAACCGTCTGGTGGGCGAGCAGCTGGCGCGCGAAGGCAACGAGCGCACGCGCCAGTCGACTATCTCCGGCATCCAGCAGCAAGGCTTCAACACGGCGGCCAACCTTGCCGGTCAGTCGCGCGGCCTGCAACTGCAGGGCGCCAACACGGCAGCGGGCCTGACCGGCGCCGCAACCGGCGCCAACACGGCACTCGGCGGCCTGGGCCAGAACATCTTCAACGCACAGTTCCAGAACGCCTTCACGCCACAACAGCTGGCGCTGCAGAGCGCCGGCACGCTGGGCGGCCTGTTCAATCAGGCGGGCCAGAACACGCAGGGCACCTCGACGGGCACCTCCACCAGCGTGGCCTCGCCGTCGCCGTTCAGCGTCGGCATGGGCGGCCTTGGCACGGCCCTGACGCTGTTCAGCGACGAGCGCCTGAAGGAAAACATCAAGCCCATCGGCCAGACCTACGACGGCCAGCTGATCTACAAGTACAACATGCGCGGATCGCCACGTACCGAGATTGGCCTGATGGCCCAGGACGTGGAGGAGCATACCCCGGAGGCGGTTGGCGAAGTCGGCGGCCTGAAGACCGTCAACTACGACCGCGCCACCAAGGGCGCCGAGAAGAACCACGGCGGCGGCATCGCCGGCAACTCGCTACATGAGAAGGTGCGCTCGGCGTCCCGCCTGCTGGCCGACCTGCGCGACGAGAACACGGCGCGCGCCAAGGGCGGCGCGGTCAAGGGCTACATGGACGGCGGCATGCCGGCGGTGGGCTCGAGCTATGACCCGAGCTGGTCCAACACCGTCACCAAGCCGGCCGGTCCCGACTGGACCAAGCTGGGCGACTCGCTCGGCAAGTGGGGCGCTGGCATGCAGCGCAAGCCGCAGGAGCAGAACGGCCCCAGCACCACCGAGAAGGCACTGAGCGACAGCGCCGCGTCGCTGGACCGCTTCATGTCGACCATGCGCACGCCGGGCATGGCCCGAGGCGGGAACCCGCTGGAGGGCGGCGACCCGATGGTCGATGCCGAGGAGTCGGCATTCTATCCGGTGCGGCGCACCGCGTCCGCGATTGCACGCCCGGACATTGGCCGACGTCCGTCCTACATGACGGCCGAGCCGCTGGGTGACGTGGACATGACCCCGCGCGTGCCGGGCGTCCATAACCCAGGCTCGATGGTTGACAACGAGCCCATCGAGACCCCGTACGACACCGTAAAGGCGCCGGCCGTATCCAGCTGGTCGGCACGGGCGCCGGAGAAGGCGTCGGGTTCGCCGTTCGGCCTGCATGGCATCTGGGCCGGCGAGAAGGCCACCCCGCTGCAGAACTTCGGCTTGGCGCTGGCATCGGTGCAGAGCCCGCGCTTCAAGTCGCCGTTCGGCGGCGTGGCCGAGCAGGGCCGGGCGCTGATGGACCAGCGCATCAAGGAGCAGACGCTCGACCGCCTGATGCAACAGCTGATGCTGGAGCAGCGCCGCGTGTCGGTGATGGAGCAGAAGGCCCCGGCCGAGATCGAGCAGGCCCAGGCGTCGGCGGCGCTTGCCCGCACCAACGCGGACAAGGAATTCCTGCTGGAGATGGAGAAGCGCAAGATGGCGGCGGCTCGCGAAACCGAGCTGGCCAAGAACGAGGCGCAGTGGCAGATGCTGCAGCGCGTGCGCGAACAGATGGAGCAGGACGAAGCCAAGAAGAACCCGAAGCCGGCCACCCGCTACACCTGGACGCCAACCCCGGCCAAGCCGCCGGAGGGCGCACCGGAGGGCTTCGCCAAGCCAGAGGTCGCCAAGCCGGTCGAGGCCCCAGCCGCACCCGCCAAGCCGCCGGAGCAGCCCAAGACGCGCGGCGGCCTGATCTATGGCTCGCCGGAGTATCCGCATCCGACCAAGGAGCGCGCCGGCTTCGGAGAATACTACCGGGCGCCGGATGGCACCGTCGTGCGGCGCGGCACGCTGCGGGTCCCGGACCTGCCGTATAGGGGAGCACCACAATAATGGCCATCGAGGTGGTAGGCCCGGACGGGAAGATGCACACGTTCCCGGACGACACGCCGACGGACAAGATCAACGAGCAGATGTCGAGCGTGTACGGCGGCGCCGGGACACTGGCGCCGTCTGCCGGCCTGCAGAGCGCGGGCCAGCAGACCGCCGCGCAGGGCGCCATCATGCCCAACCTGCAGACGGTGCCGCCCTACCAGTCCAAGGAGGACTGGAGCAATATCGCCATGTCGCAACTGCTGCCCGGCGCAGCCGGCGTGATCCAGAACACGCCCGGCCACAAGTACCGCATGACCATGGCCGAGCAGTCGGCCAAGAACCTGTCCGGCCTGGAGGAGCGCCAGCGCGCGGGCGTGCAGGTGCTGCAGATGCTTGGCCAGCTGGGGCATACCGCCGACGAGGGCCACGCCGCCGGCAGCCTGGATCAGGCCATCGGCCCGGTCGACTCGAGCCCAACGTTCCAGCGCGTGCGCGCGGCGCTGCCGGTTATCGGCAATTACTACGAAAAACCCTACAACCTGCATAATCAGCTGATGCACGACATCCACGGCCTGACCACGGCGTTCGTGAGCGCGGCGGGTAAGAGCGGCATCACCATGTCGGACGCCCGGCAGGCGGCGTTCGAGGAAACGATGGGCGCCATGATGAAGGCGACCAACAAGCAGGAGTTCGACAAGATCAAGGTCGACGCCGAGCGCATCATTGCCAACACGTTCGGCCTGGAGTCTCCGCCACTTCCGCAGAAGCGCGGCGAGGGCCACGGCCAGCAGAAGGCCCCCGAGCGATTCCGCCAGACCTTCCGCAACCAGCAGACCGGCACGCTGGAGGAGTTCGAGTGGACCGGCACGCAGTGGCAGAAGGTGAAGTAACACCATGGCCGACCCGAACCGCCCGCCCGAGGGCTACGACGCACTGCCGACCGAACCGCCGAAGGGCTACGAGCCCGTCAACGCGCCGGGCATCCTGGAGTCGATGGGCCGTGGCGCGGCCGAGGGCGCGACGTTCGGCTTTGACGACAAGCTGGGCCTCGACAAGCAGCGCCGGGAACTGTCGCGCAAGACCAACCCGTGGGCGCACTTCTTCGGTGAGATCGTCGGCGGCTTCGTGCCGATGGTCGGGTCCGGCGGTATCGGTGCCGCCGTCAAGGGCACCAACTTGGCGGCCAAGGGGCTGCGCGGCGCTGCGTCGCTGCTTGTGCCTGGAGACATTGGTACGCTGGGACAGGCGGTGAAACAGGGCGCCAAGGTGGGCGCCAGCTATGGCGCGCTGTCGGGCGCCGGTCATGCCGACGTGAAAGAGGATGACAGCACCGCAGACGCGCTGGCCAAGCGCGCCATGGGTGCCGGCACGGGCCTCGTGGTCGGTGCGCCGCTCGGTGGTGCGTTCGGCGCCGCCGGCCACGGCGCCTATCGTGGCGCGCAAGCGCTGGGTGGCATCAAGGCGCTGACCAGCGCCGAGACGGACGTTGGCGCAGGCGCCCTGACGACGGCCGTCAACCGGCTGGAGCGCGACCGTATCAGCCCCAGCGACCTGATTGCGCAGATCAGGGCCGAGTTCCCGACCGACACGGCCACGGCCGGCGGCACCGGCATGCGCTTCTGGGGTCCTGGCAACCTGCCGGCGGCCCAGCGCGGCGTGTGGACGCCGGACATGGTGGAGGAAATCGTCAAGCGGTCCATGCTGGGCGAGGACGCGGGCGCCATCTCGACGGCACTGGCGCGCACGCTGAAGCCGGGCCAGCTGGTGAACGGCAAAGGCCCCGGCGCCGACGCCGTTGAAACCATGCTGGACGAGTTGGCAACGCGTCACCTGGGTCCGCTCAATCTGGTGGACCGCGCATCCATGGTGCGCAAGGGCTCCGGCGACAACACCCAGATGACCATGCGCGCTGCGGCCGCGACGCCCGGCGAGCACCTGGGCATCATCCGTGAGAACCTGCTGGAGCGCCAGACCGGCGCCACCGAACGCCTGCGGCAGCTGATCGAGCGCGCGGTCGGCTCGCCCGACCTTGAGGGCGCGATGGCCGCCCAGCGCACCCGCTTCCAGAACTCGGCGCGCGAACTGTATGCGCCGGCCTTCCAGCAGGAGCAGCCGTTCAACCTGCAGCCGACCTTCGCCAAGTGGTTCGCCAAGTTCGACAAGATGCGCGGTATCGTCCCGGACAGCGTGCGCGCCCGTCTCGGCGAGATGATGACCACGACCCCGACGGGCGTGAAGCTGCCGCCGCAGAACCTGGAAGGCTTCATGTTCGCGCGCGAGGGGTTGCGCGACATCATTGGGGAGCTGCCGCAGGGCAACAACCTGAAGCGGTACCTGACCCAGTTCTACAAGGAGATGACCGACGAGGTTGCGAGCAGCAACCCGGCCTGGAAGGTTGCCAACGACTTCTACGCCGAAGGCCGCGCCGTGGACGAGGCGATAGACCTTGGCAAGAAGCTGGCGACCCGGCAAGGGGCGCCATCGCGTGAGGCGCTGACGGCCCTGGCCAAGGCCGACAAGGACTCGAAGGCGGCCAAGAAGGCGCTCAACGACGCTTCGAAGCCGATCAAGGACGCCAAGACGAACGGCACCACGCCGACCCCCGCCGAGGAGTCCGCGTTCAATCTGGCCAAGGCCCGCTTCGACGCCATCGACGCGCGCCAGCGCCTGATCCGCACGGCCTACGCCCAGAACCTGACCGACGACCTACTCAACAAGGGCGAAACCCACGACCTCGTGCGCAAGATGCTGCTCCCGGGCTCCAAGAACATCATCAGCAAGGTGATGGGCGACGACGCGCCGGTCTTCATCAAGGCGCTGGAGGCCGAGGCCGCCATGCACCGCACGTACAAGAGCCAGTTCGGGTCGCAGACCACGCCGCTGCGCGAGCACGTCGACGAGCTCAACTTCGCGCCCAGCTTCGAAGCCGCGTGGTCCAACCTGGGCCTCGGCAAGATTCTGCAGCTGGCCCAGGAGTACGCCGCGCGCACCATCAACCAGAAGCGCAACACCGAACTGATGAAGCTGTATTCCGAGACGGACCCGGTGAAGCAGCTGGAGTTCCTGCGCGCGGCCGAGAAGCTGTTCACGGCGCGCAGCAAGGCGGGCAACGCGGTGGGTACCCCGGTGGTGGGTTCAGGCGGCCCCGCGATTGATGCGATTATGGGCGATCTTTACGGCATGTCCTACCAGCCGCCGCGCACGCCGGCCCGCACCCGCGAATAGCACCCGCGCCACGGCCAGCAGCAGGCAGCCCAGCGCGTACGGGACCACCACCAGCAGGGGGAGGAAGACGGCCACCGTCACCTCGTCCTGGCGGGGGCCGTAGCGCCAGCCCACCAGCACGGCGAAGCCGACGAACACCAGCCACGTGATCAGCCAGCGCCGCCACAGCGCCACGTGGTCCCAGTTGATGCCGATCCCCAGCCCCATGGCTCCGGGCTACGCCGATTTGGCGCTATCTGGGAACCGGCCGACCCGCAGATTCGCGGGGAAAGCACGGGCTTTCACCCGGTAATCCACCGGTTTATGGCGCTATCTGGCAAACCGCGCAGGCGGCCCGGATACGGGCCTACAGCGGCCGTTTATCCGAGGCGGCCGTACCCCCTTCAGAAACGGCAAAAAGCCGTTGCACACCCCTCCGGGGCGCTCCTGTTGCGCCTCCTGGGCGGACCCGGCGCCACAGGGGGCCTGCCAGTGGGCGGTAGAGTGGCGCGCAAGTATCAGCGGGGATAAAGGGGCTACCACGGGGCCTGGACCCCAAACGGCCGCCAGCGAGCTTCCTAGGCGGCTTCTACGGCCTTGGGCGTTGCGGGTGCAACCGGCGTGCGCTTGCCGACGTAGCGCAGGCGGGCACGGGCCACGACCCGGACGGGGAGCCGCAGCGCCCGCGCAATCAGTTCATCGTCGCCGTACTTCTCGTCAGCGGCGCGCAGGCGGGCAATCAGCACCTCGTTCCACTTGGGCGCCTTGTTGTTGACCATCGGCACCAGGGGGCCAACCCAGCGCTTCATGTTGCTGAGCTGGTCCGCCGCAAGCGTGAGTATCTGGCTGCGGTGTTCAAGGCCAAGGGCCAGGACATCGCGGGTGAACGCGTCGCTGACCATCAGGGCCTGCATCGCCTTCACGTCCCCTTGTTCTCGGACCCGCTTCAGCGTCCGCGTGAGGCTGACGAAGCGGGCATGGGAGGATGTGGTCATGGCGGGAACCCTACGCTGAAAACACCCCCAACCGTAACCCCTCGCGTGCGTCCGTTTCAAGGCGCGCGCCGCATCGTTACCACGACAGCACGAGGCTAACCCGATGATGCGCATTATCACGCACAAACTCGACTCCGATTCCGCCGTGTTCAAGGCCGCGCAGGCATGCGGCGGACGGCTGGTCACGCCCAGCGCCATCGTGGTGCACGACACCGCCGACATCCGGCCCGGCGGCGCCGTCGACTGGTTCACCAGCGACGACTGCAACACGTCGGCGCACATCGTGGTGGAGCGCGACGGCTCGGTCACGCAGCTGGTCAAGTTCGACACCATTGCGTTCCACGCCGGCAAGTCGGAACTGCACGGCCGCACCGGTTGCAACGCCTTCACCATCGGCATCGAGATCGTCAACCCCGGCAAGATCGGCGCCGACGGCCGCGCGTGGTTCCACAAGCCCGGCCAGAAGGGTTTCGACGTGTCCACGCTGAAGCGCATCAAGACCAAGGAGCACGGCGACGGCTACTGGATGGACTACACGCCGGAGCAGGTGCGCGCCGTCACCGAAATCTGCCAAGCCCTGGTGCGCGCCTACCCGTCCATCCGGGAAATCACGGCGCATTACCTGATCAGCCCCGGCCGCAAGATCGACGTGAACCCGACGTTCCCGCTCGACCAGCTGCGCCGCGACGCGTTCGCCAACGAACCGGAGAAGACCCCGGTCATGGCGCTGGTGCAGGCCGAAGCCATTCCGCAGCCGTCGCTGGTCAAGGAAGCCGCTGGTTCGCGCTCGCTCTGGGCGATGGTCACCAGCATCCTGTCCCTCGTGTTCGGCGCACTCACCGACTACGGCAAGCAGGCTTACGATTGGCTGCTGTGGGCCGTCGATATCGTGCCCAAGGTCAAGCAGGAGGTCGATGAAGTCGTCGCGCCCCTGCAGGAGATGGCGGGCTGGTTTGGCGCCCACCTGACCGACATCGCTCTCACCGTGTCCGCCGTCTGCGCGGCGGTGTTCCTCTGGCGGCATCTTCAGCTCAAGCTGCAGGTTGCCGCCCAACCCCCGACCAATGAGGTCAAGCAATGATCGCGCTTATCAAGTGGCTGCCGTTCCTGGCCAAGTTCGCCGGTATCGCCAAGTGGTTCACGTGGCTGCCGGGTGGGTCCGTGCTCGGCATCATCGGCGGCCTGTTCGGGCTGATCGTGTCGTTCTTCCGCTGGCTCGTGAGGGACATCGAGGATGCATTCAAGGAGCCTCCGCGCATTGTGGTGCGACTGGTCTTTGGTCTGGTTATGCTTGGCGTCGGCGTCCACCAGGGCATCAAGTGGGATGCCGATAAGGTCGCTGCGGCACACCGCCGTGTGCAGCTCGCTGACGACCAGACCGAACGCTGGCGCGTGGCGCATCAGCAACTGCTCGACAAGGCCAAGACGATTGACCAGGACGACAAACAGAAGCATCAGAAGGCGTTGGCTGCCAAACTGAAGGCCGAAGCCGATGAGCGCGCCAAGATCGAAGCGGAACAGAAGGCCGAGAAGCAGACCGCCGACCGGCCCGGACTGGTGGCTGACCACACTGCTAAGCAGCCTGCTGATGAGCCTGCTGTGCGGGTGCGCGAAGGAGCCGCCGCAAGAAAAGCCGCCCGTTGTAAAAAGCGTGGTGGTGAATCGCTCCTGTTCGGCCTTCAGCCCGTATGGGGAGGCGCGCTCGCGTGTAAAGCCATCTGACGCGCGAGTGAAGCTGGCCGGCGACGACGCGTACTTGAGGGAGTATTGCGGCAATCGCCAGCCAGACGAGAAAGCACCATGAAGACACGCCTGCGTCGCCGTCGCTGGTTCGAACTGAGCGAGAAGGGCGATATGATGCGCGGCATGCTGGTAGCGGGAGCCTTGATCCTTGGCCTCGTGTTCCTACTTGGCTATCTGTTCCCGCCACCGCCGCCATAGTTCTAGCGTCCCACAATCAACGCCAGCCTTGGGGGCTAGGAAATGAATGCCGACCGACTACGATTCCTCGCTACTGAGATCACTGCTCAGCGAGCAGCTGGACATGGCGGCGGGACTGGGCGCGCTACGCGAAGCGCAGCGCCAGACAGAAATGCATCTCGACCGGCTGGACTACCGGTGCACTTCTTTGGAGACGACGATTTCCAGGATGCGCCCGGTCCAGTTGCCCCCGCGCCCCGAGCCCCCGTCACCATCTCGAACGGACACGTCCATGGACACCTGGATGAAAAGGGCGTCCTACTTGGGGCCGGCGCTGCGGGCACTGATGTACGTCCTGCCGAGAGCGCTGATCGCGCTGGGCATCGCACAGGGTTGGCTGTTGGCGGTGTGGCGCTGGTTCTGGGCGCTGGCCCAGTCGTTGCCGATCTTCTAAAGCGCCACAAGGCGCACGTGCTGGTGTGGCTGGCGGTCTGTGTGGTGTGGCTGCCGATCTGGCTGGGGCTGTTGCCCAAGTAACCTGACATCGACAATCGCGACGTTGACGCCGCCGGCCCGTGAGGGCCGGCGGTTTTCTCTTTTGTGCGGTTGTGCAGCGCCAGCGCGGCGGCCAGCGCGTCGCAGGCGCTTTCGCTGGTGAAGCCGAGATTGATGCGAACTTGGCCTTCGCACTGCATCCACACGCCGTCGTCGTTGGTCGTGTAGAAGAACGACACGCCTGGGTTCTGGCTCATGAACTTGTGCAGGTCGCTGACCATGCGCCACACGTCGGACTGCATCACAGCCCCGTCCCGTTGCTGCGCTCAATCTCGCGTTCGCGGTCGTCCTGGCGGTCGGCATATTCGCCCAGCGGCGTGCCGATCATGCCCAGCGCCGCCGCGTACGTTTCGTAAATGGCGTCCGCCTCGTCGCGCTCGGCCTTGGACTTCTTGAGCTCGCGGATGATGCGGCGCAGCGCCTTCACGTCGAAGCCGACACCCTTGGCCTCCGCGTACTTGTCGCGGATGTCCTCGGCCAGCGCGCCCTTCTCCTCCTCCAGCCGTTGAATCTGTTCCACCATCTGCCGCAGTTGCTTCTGGGCGCTGCTCTGTAGGTTGGTCATGGGTCCGTCTCCGTCAGTTGAAAGTCACCAGCGCGTCCACCTGATCGCGCAGCTTCCACAGCTTGCAGCAGGGGCACTCCGGGTCGAATGTTTCGCAGCGCTCGCCGAACTGCTCGCGCACGAACGCGTCAAATGCGGCCATGAACTTCTCAGCCGCAGCGTCGTAGTCGTCGGCCGGGTCGCTCATTCAGAACTTTTCCTCCTTGGGCCACACGGAACCGAGTGACGTGCCCTCCATCGAGAGTGGCGGGTACGGTTCCGAGCGCTTCTCGTGGCCGCACTTGCGACACCGAAGCAGCGTGCTGTGATCGACCATCATCGGGCCGTTCGCATCGCGCTCAGGGATGCAGATGTCGGTGCTGTCGCACTTCGAGCACCTAATGGTGGGGCGTGGCATGTACGTATACACGGTCACCTCCTGCGGGTAGCGCGGATGCAGGCGACGACCCAGGCGATGTTGAAGGCGACCCAGACCGCCACTTTCAGTTCGTATGCCATCAATCGCTGTCCCTATCGCCGCCCTTCATTTCCAGTGGCACCCTCGGCGGCATGCAGGGCTGCAACCAAATTTGGCAACGCTTCTGGTACCCGTCGAACCCGAACGCGCCCGCCGCCCGCTCGCCAACACGGCCCAGCACGGACTCGTTGGTCGATGCGCGCCAGCAGCGATACGTGGACTGCTTGGCCGACGCCAGATCGATGTAGACCTCGCCGAAGTCGGCGCGGATCATGGCGCGCACCGCGCGCTTGGCCTGATTTAGCGCGCCGTCCTCGGTCTGCGCTGCGCCACCTTTGGCGGTGATGATGCGCGGCACGCACAGCGGACCGTTGCCGGTGGTCTGGTCGTAGTAGCCGCGACCATAGTCCGCGTATGGCTTCGGGCCACAGCGGCGTCGGCCGCTTTCGATGCAGTCCTCCCATTCGCGAACCACGGCGCGGCGGTCCCGCGTGCGCTCACGGTCCGCGCGCCGATAGTCGCGCTGCCGTTGCCGGTACTCGCGCAGGCGCGGATAGCAGTTGCCCCAGAAGTCGCACGAGGACCGGAACATGCGGTGCAGGTCGTCCTGGGCCGGTGCCGGCGTCGGCACGCACACCAGCAGGGCGACAACGGCCAGCGCCTTGGCGGCGGCGGCCAGCATGCGCCGCGCCTCGTTGATGGACAGGTAGCGGCCGCCTTTGTCGACGATCTCGGCCGCCTCGTCGTCGTGGACGCGGACCGGCATCTTCTTTCGCGGACAGAACACCCACTTCGCCATCACCTACCCTCCTTGCGCTTGCGCTCCTTCTCGGCACGCTCGCGTACGATCATCGCGCGGGCGCGCATCTCTGCGTTCAGGGCGCGCGCCGCCTCCGGCGTGCTGACCGATGCCCCCCAGCCCTTGGCCCGCTCCTCGGCGAGGAACGGCGCCAACACCTCGATGGCGCAGTAGAAGTGGCCATAGCCGATACCCTTCTTGGCCTCATCCGACTTCCACGGACTAATTAGTGCACCGGCATCTTCGAATTTCATAGCCTCGCCGGTCCCGTTCTTCACAACTGTCTGCGTCAGGAACCACGTAATGTCGCGCATCAGGGCCGGGAACTTGGCCTCGATCAGCGCGGCCATCGACTGGCACTCGCGGATGTGGTCGGCGACGCCGCCGTGGCGCGGGCCGGGCACGCTGCCCCCCACGCCATCGTACGAGCCGGTGACGCGCTGGTAGCCGCTTTCGGCAATCAGGAAGATGTTGCGGATATCCCGTGCGGCCTGCTCGAGTTTGCCGTCCCAGTAGCGGCCGTATCGGTCGACCGGCGCCACGATGGTATGCGCGCGGGTCAGCGGGCGCGTATCCTTGTCGTGGATCGGGGGCGCGTGCTCGCGCTTGTCTTCCGGGTCCATCAGCTTGGCGACGCGCTCCGGCGTCGGGCTGTTGTCCGGCTTGGCGTTCTTGCGCTCGGCGCGCTTGCGCTCTTTGGCGGCATAGGCCGATATCTCGGCCACGTACTTGGTGAGGCCGAGTTCGCCCGCACCGGCCAGGGTGTCGCGCTTGGCCTTCTGTGCCGGGGTGGCGGCCAGCTTGAAACGCTCGCGTTCGGCTTCGCTGCGCTTCGACTGCTGGATCAAATCCTCAAGATCGACTTGGTCGCCGAGGTCGAGGGGCGCTTGGGCCGCGATGGTCTGCGAGAGGGACGGACGGTGTTTCTGGCTCACGGCCTCAGTGCATCCGCGCGACGCTCACGCTGCCGGCCGTGGTGATCTGGCAGCCGCCGTCCAGATGCCAGCATAGCCCGAAGAACACGCTGGTCATGATCAGGCTGGCCACGACGGTGGACAGGATCATCGCGAACCAGGGTGGGCGGACGTCCATGGGCTTGGTCCTTCACGTGCCGGCCGGCTCAGGTACGCGAGCCGGCCCGTGTCACACTCCGTCAGCGGGTATGGGTCAGAAGCGGACGTTGAGTCCGAACCGCACTTGGCTCATGTGGCTTTCGACCGGCATTTCACCGCCGATCATCTTGCTGCCAAGGTCGATCCAGCGGTATTCGGCCTTCAGCGTCACGTTTTTCAGGACGTAGGTTTCGACACCCGCCGCCACCGTGAAGCCGTTGTCCAGCTTGCCGCTGGCCACTTCGCTTTCCGCCCACTTCAGGCCGCCGTCCAGCTTGGTGTAGCCGACGCCGCCGTAGACCAGGGTGGTCGGCGAGAACAGGATGCCGGCGCGGCCCAGCACGGACCACGTGGAGTCGACACCGTTCGACACCTCGTCGGTCATGCCGGCGAAGCTGTTTCCGGTATTGGACTTCATCCAGTCGCCCATCACGCCGATCACGATGGTGGTGGTCGGCACCTGATAGTCGCAGCCGAGGCCCACGCCATAGCCCAGATCGTTGTTGTCGAAAGTGACAAGGCCCTCAAGCTGCGTGGAGTGCATGTCGTAGCTGCCGAGCAGCCCGATATAGCATCCGGTCCAGGATGGGGCCTTGGCCACCGGGCGGGCAATCTCATCGATGACCTTGGGGCCACCCTTGTCGGCGGCAAGCGCCGCAAGCGGCATGGCAAGCAGTGCTGCGACGGCTACGGCCGCGCGAAGCAGGGTTCGCATGTGTGCGTTCTCCGTTGATGAAAGACAAAACGCGGGAAAACGCAACTGCACTGAATGGCGGGGGTAACTCCGACTACTACTGAGCACCTAGCGCAAGAACTCTTTGCGCACAAGGTTGTAGTTTCACGCGGGTTGTGACTTTCCCGCAACGCGCTTATTCGGCGGCTTCAAGCACCTGCGGCGACACCTTGTCGAGGCCCGGATAGCGCGCACGCAGAACCTTCTCGGCCTTGGTCGCGGCGGCGCGTGCTTCGGTCAGGAGCTTCTTGCCCTCGGCGGTGACATGCACGGCGTAGGCGCGGGCGTCCTCCTTGGTGCGCTTGCGCGCAACGATGCCGCGCTTGCCAAGCCGGCGCACCACGTCGGCCAGCGTCGAGCGGTCGATGCCGGTGGCGTCCACCAGCTTGGCCTGCGACACGCCGGGATTGTCGTTGATGGCGATCAGGATCATGGCCTGCGTGGCCGTGACGCCCGTCCCGTTCACGTTCTCGGCAAACAGCTTGACGGCTGTCTGGTTCATGCCGTGCACCATGGTCAGCAGGTTCATGTGGGGTCGCCTCGCTTCGATCCAAATCACCGATACCCGTTGCATACGCGCCTTGTGCTGATTGTCAAGGTCAGTGTGCTGCGGGAGTGTGGACGGACGAGAACTGGTCGAGCGCGACCAGCTGGATGGGGCCGGTGTAGTCGGCGAGGATACGGCCAATCACATCCAATAGCTTGCCCTGGTATTCGGGCAGCTGGCAGCCGGCGGCGTTGAACACCATCACCATGCCATTCGGGAAAACGTATACGCTGGCGATCATTTCGGGTCCCGCTTGGCCAGTTCTTCGCGCAGCCGGCGCATGGTCCTGGTGTAGACGGGGTGGCCGGCAATGTTCTCCAGCGTGAACACGTTGGCGCCTTGCGCCGGGAAGTGGTCGACTTTGGGGTGACCACTGGCATCACCGCTGATCATGGTAGGCGTTCCGTCGGCGATGCGCAGCCCGTTGGCCGCCGCCGCGCGCTCCATGTGCGGCCGGTCGTCCTTGGGGATCGAGATCAGCACAAACGGCAGCGCTTGCCAGTGGATGATGCGCACTTCGAACAAGTCGTTCTTGGCCTTGTCCTTCGGATCGTAGTGGGTGTTCTCCAGCGTGCTCATGCATTCCTGCAGGCCCGGCCGGTGCGCCACGCACGCGAAGTGAATCCACTCCGGCTTGGCCACCCACGCCTTCAGGTCATCGAAGCTGCCTTCCGCGAAGCGCGGGTCGTTCGTCATGACAGTCCAGGCCCCACACCCATTACAACGCCAGCAATCGGATGAAACACGTCGCGGCTCATGGGGTCGAACGCGTATGCGCTACCGCTGGAGTAGCCGTGCACCACATCGCGAATGCACACGATGTCGCCAATGAACAAGCGCTCGCCTGCCGGGTAGCGTTCGCACCCAGTGTCCGGGTCGAAGCCCACAGTGGCACCGTTTCCGTGCCGGCCTTCGCCCGAGAACAGCTTCACGTACGCAAACCCATGCCGAGGGGAGCGCGGCGGCTGGACCTTGACTGGCATCAGGCTGGACGCGCGCACGATGGCCGGCGCGGCGAGCACGGCGCCAACGCCCGCGAACAGGGACCGGCGCGTGATCATGCCTTCACCAGCGATGGCAGGCTGCCACGGTCCTTGCGCCGCTTCTCCTCAAGCCAGGACGCGTCGTAGGGCGGCTGGAATACCTGCACCACGTCCCACAGGCCGTCCTCGCCCTTCAGTTCGACACGCGTGCCCTGCTTCGGGTTTTCAAGCCAGCCGACCGTACGGCGCTCGCCCTGTACCAGGGCGCATTGGTACCAGAGGCTCATGCCTGCAACCCCTTCGCAATAAGCTCCCGGATGGCCTTGGACCTGTCGGGGTGGTCCCGGCGTTGGGTGCATACGGCGTCGATGTCGCGGAGCATGTCCTTGGGCAACCGTACCGTAACGCTGCTGAACTTGGCTTCTTCGGGCTTCGGTGGTCGCCCACCGCGATTTGGCTTCTTGCTCATGCACCGGATGGTACGGGGGCCACAGTGCGTTTGCAACCGACAAAAACAGGTTGTTGACAGACGCGATTTCTGTTGCACCGTGTGTTTTATTGTCTTACGGTAACCATACGAGTTCAGTTGCGTTGCGTAGAGGTCGAGATTGCGGGAGAGCGCGATGTTGTTTGCGGTCGCACTGGACAACGAGTCCTTTCTAACACCTGTTGTGTTCTGGGGTACCATGGCAGTCGGGGGCGTGGTGGTTGCAACCCTGATTGGTGGTTGGTTCGCAGCGGTGCTGATCGAGTTGCTGCCGGACGATATGCGCCGGCTGAGGCGTTGGGTACGAGTTCGGTGGGGCGAGCTTGTGGAGCGCGCACCCATCTGGCGCGCACAGGTAAGTGCGAAGCTGAAGCGTAGGGCAGGAACGTAGGCGTACCATGCTGCTGGACATCTGGAACCCCCGCGGGGCAGCGGGCGCCATACCAGCATCGACACGGGCCGTCGCCGCGAACAAGCATCGCGCGCGACGGTTCCGTTTCACGGACGACGTGACCACGGCCATCGCGCACCTGATGCGCGACTTCCCCAACGCGCTGCTGGACCACTACCAGTTCGCGCTGCCGCCGTACGAAACCACGTACATCGAATATGACCTGGACGTTTTTCTGCGCGCGCTGGGCCAAGGGTCCACGCACGACCTGCCGCAGTATTTCGGCAAGGTGAAAGACAAGACGGTCGGGTACCTGATCCACGACTCGCAGCTGAACGTGTTGGTGCAGGGCGACGATGGGGGGCAGCCTTTTGTCACCACGCTCTGCTACACGATGCAGGACCACCATGCGCCGCGCGGATACGTGCCGCTGGAATTGAACGAGGACGCCCAGCTGGTGTTCATGCTTGGCTCCACGTTCAACAACGGGCGCGCGTCGCTAACGCCGGAACGCGCCGATGACCTGTGCCGCCGATACCGGGTGTGGATGGACGCCCAGGTCCGCAAGACGATCAAGCCAGGGCGTCTTATCAGCATGCTGCAGGGCGCGGTTGGGGAGTTCCGCAACCTGCTCGCGCTGCTGCTGTGGATCAACCAGCCGGCCGTGCACACCATCATCGACAAGCCTGCCGTGCGCGGCTGGTTCAACAAGAAGCCGGTCGCCTACGCCGCGCACCACGTTGTCACGATGCGCAAGGAGATGAGCGCACGCAGCATCGCCCGCGCCTTTGCGCCGCGCCGGTCGCCGCGCCGGCATGAGGTGGAAGCGTTCTGGCGCAACTACGACAAGACGCCGGGGTGCGAGCACCAGTGGCCTCTGTTCCCCGATGAGCACGGGCACTTCCGGTGCCAGCGTTGTCCGCAATGGCGCACCCGCATCAAGCAGCACGAGCGCGGCGACGCTGCCATCGGATTCGTCACGAAGGAGTACACGACCTGAGCCGGTCGTAGCCCTCGAACGGGCCGCCATACGGGCAGCGGTTGTTCTTCTTGCCGTCCCGGCTGGCCACGAACAGCCAACAGCGTTGGCAGCACCCGCAGGACCAGGGAATCACCCGGTCCTCCGGGTCCGTGCAGTAGACGACGTTGCGCACCGCCTTGCGGTCGCTCACTCGGCCGCCTCCGCCTTGAGCGTGGACTGCTCGCTGATCAGCCGGGCCTGCTCAGCCAGCTGGTGCGCCACGGCAAGACTTTCGATGCCGTCCGCATCGAAGGGCGACAGGAACGACAGCACGTTGTCGTCGTTGACCGTCACCATGCACACCGCCACCTGCAGCCCGTATTTCGCGGCCGACACCTGGGCCTGCATGCCGATCTCGCGCAGCATGGCCCGGATGTCGATGGCCCGCAGCGCGGCCTGGGCCTTCTCGGCGCTGGCGGCGCGCTCGCGGATGAAGCGCGCCACGTGGCCGGCGCGGTTGTCGTCGTCCTGCAGCAGCGTCAGGTAGAACTGCTCGATGGTCCGGTTGCCCTTGTCGGAATTGCAGACCTCGCACACCACCACCTTGTTGGACGGCACGTTCGGACCGCCCTGGCCGCGCGGCTCGATATGGTCCCGCGTCGGCTTTCGCGTGACGCTTTCGATGTGCATCTTGGTCCCGCAGTAGGGACACGGCGTGTCATTCCAGTAAGCCAGCGTCTGCGACGGTACGCCGTTCGGCGGCGTCGGTTTGCCCAGCTTCTTGCACGCCCCAACACAGTCGCAAGCCGGTAGCAAGCACTCACCCATAACCCCAACCCCCAACGGTTCTATGCAGTCCTCCTTACCCACTTCATGACGGGCCTGCCGTGGTTGACCTTGCGGCGGCTCTGCACCCATCCGGCTTTAACCCATCCGTCCTCTTTCGGAAAGGCCGTCCCCATGATGCGCCGCTCAATCCCCGGTGGCACCGGGCACACGTCGTGCAGATCGTCGGTGGTGATGCCGTCCGGGTTCATGGCCACGAGGTGCCGCGCCGTCTCGCGCAGCTTGGTCACGTAGGCGGCACGTTCCGGCGAGTCGGCCACCACGGGCGCAAACACCGGCACCTCGTCCTCCGCGTCGTCACCCAGGTAGATGACGGCGGTTGGCCGGCGCGCGACCATGTAGAGCGCAAACGCGGTGCCAGCCGCCAAGGCCACCAGCGCGCCGATGTACTCCGGCGTCATGGCTTGCCGTCCACACGGCGCTTCAGCTGCGCGCAAGCCATGTCGAGCAGTTCGACGGCGGTCAGCAGCGCCGTGTGCACCGGGCTGTCCTCGCTGAACTTCGGCGAGCGGCCCACCTCAGCCACGGCGCCCCGGATGCCGCGCATGTTCTGCGCGATACGGGATGCCAGCTCTAGGTCTTCAATCGGACGCGG
>JACCDR011984239.1_pt1 | contig 19057 bp, 8 predicted proteins | sample 7446431 | NCBI WGS metagenome assembly JACCDR01 (sample SAMN15323443, study PRJNA562643) | freshwater metagenome | isolation source: river surface water | place: USA:Blue River Watershed | collected 2017-08-17
ATCTGTTGGTGTGTGAGACTCACAAGGTGTTTGAATCAAACGGCTCTGACAAATGCTATCGCATTTGGTGGATTGCAAATCCACAACAGGCACGTTCTGGATTCCAAATCTGGAACAGCATTGGCTCATTGACCAAAGCCTCTCACAGCTCTGTCAAGGGCAACACAGTTGCCTCATTTACTCATTTACTCATTTACTCATTTACTCATTTATTGATTTTTCCCATGTTTCAACTTACGCAGTGTTCTTATCAATATTCTACGCACCTAACGATTGTATTTCCAGACTGGCATGTGGCACAAGGCGAAACTTGGCTGTTGACAGGGGCTTCGGGTAGTGGTAAGACTACCCTGTTACATATGTTGGCGGGGTTGCGTCCACCTACTACCGGACAGGTACAGATTGCAGGCACAGACCTGTATGCCATGAAAGACTCTGTAGCAGACCAGTTTCGAGGCCAATGCATCGGGCTGGTGCTGCAAAAGCCACATCTATTGCCTACGCTGACAGTAACAGAAAATCTACTGCTGGCCCAGTATATGGCCGGACTGGCTCGTAACAGAGACCGAATTCAGGCCTTGCTGCGGCAACTGGAACTGGATAAACAAGCAAAGGCAATGCCTCATCAACTGAGTCAGGGGCAGGCACAACGGGTATCTATTGCCCGAGCCGTACTGAACCAGCCCAAACTAATCTTGGCAGATGAGCCTACGTCTAGCCTAGACGATACCAACTGCCTGAACGTATTACAACTCATTGAATCACAAGCTCATACCTGCGGAGCTACACTAGTCATTGCCACACACGATGCCCGCATCAAGAACCGCATCCCAAACCATTTTCATCTGGATGGACAGGTAGAAGGAAAATTTCGGTAAAAAGGTGACGGTTTTGCCAGACATAAAGTTGTTTTTTTCGTACCTATGGGAACATAAAAACAGTTATATTCGTATGTAAATTAGGTTGTGTTGTTTTTTCTGAATTATCATTATATGGTCTATCGTTTTCTTGTGTATGTGATTTGTATGAGTGTCACAATGGTATCTGCTGCTCAAATGGCTACCAAACCTCAGGCAGTAGTTCTGTCTTCAGCTGAACTCTGGAAAACCTTGGCAATGGTCGAATATTCCAATGTTCCAGACCGTTATTTTCCGCTTCCAGTATTTAATAAAACCATCAAAGATTTGGAAGGCAAACGACTGACCATCAAAGGATTTATTATTCCACTAGAAGAAAATAAAAAGCAGCTCAACTTCATGCTTTCGATGGTTCCATTTAGCCATTGCTATTTTTGTGGAGGTTCTGGCCCCGAGTCAATCATTGAGGTTAATGCCACCATAGCCTTTGACTATACGTCCAAGCCAGTAGAGGTTACAGGTATCCTGAAACTCAACAGCATCGACGAAAATCATCTCTTTTACATCCTTGAAAATGCCACTCCTATACTATAAACCGTTGTAGTAGATACTCCAGCAGCGGTTTCTTGATTCTTTGCTCAGACCTGTGTCTGCCTATATGTATGCCTAGAGCACCTGTAGGGGCAAATGGTCTAAAAATCAATTCTTTTTACATGAACCTGAATCTTTGTATGAAATCATTTTTACCCTAACGCCTGAATGAGTAAACTTGCAAAAAAATGTCTCGTTCATCTTTAAAATTCTTATTTTCTTGGATTCTGTTCATCTCTCCCACCCTTCGGGAAAAATTCATACGGCTATTCAACTTGCCTCTTCTAAAAGTGAAAGTAACCGTGCCTTGATTATCCATGCCTTAAGTCAGGGGCAGGGAACACTGCACAATCTGTCCGAAGCCCGAGACACCCAAACCATGCAACGCCTGCTCAACAGTAGCGACAAAACCTGGGACGTACTGGATGCCGGTACCACCATGCGTTTTCTGACTGCTTATGCCACTGTGACCAACCAGGAGCATATCCTCACAGGAACTGCTCGTATGTGCGAACGCCCCATTGGCTTGCTGGTAGAAGCCCTGCGTACCCTCGGTGCACACATTGATTACGTAGACAAAGAAGGTTTTCCGCCCATCCATGTACATGGCATGAGTCATACAGGCATCAACCGGGTCACGATTCGTGGCGATGTTAGCAGCCAGTATATTTCGGCTCTGCTTATGATAGCTCCACTCTTGCCCAATGGACTGGAAATAGAACTGACCGGAACGGTAGGCTCGCGGCCATATATTGAGATGACACTCCGGCAAATGGAAAGTTTTGGTGTACAGCATACCTGGCATGAAAATGTAATTGCCGTGCCCGCCCAAACCTATCAACCCACTGTTTATCAGGTAGAATCCGACTGGTCGGGAGCTAGTTACTGGTATAGCATCGTAGCTCTGGCCCATGAGGCTGAAATTGAGTTGCTGGGCCTGAAAGAAAATTCACTACAAGGCGACAGCCATATTGCCGAGATCATGCAGTCGCTAGGCGTGCAGTCTACCTTTACTAGCCGTGGCGTTCGGCTGACCAAAATTCCAGTAAAAGGTGAATTGGATATAGATTTTTCCCAATGTCCGGATCTGGCTCAGACAGTAGCCGTTTGTTGTGCGGCCAAAGGTGTCGAAGCTACTTTCCGGGGAATCGAAAGCCTAAAAATCAAGGAAACTGACCGTGTGGTAGCTATTCAGAATGAATTGCAGAAGTTTGGTGGAGACCTAGTGGAGGTAGTCAAAAACGATACCTACCGTATACAAAAAGCTACCCTTCCCACAACAGGTTCAGTACAAATCCACACCTACGACGACCACCGCATGGCCATGGCATTTGCACCGCTGGCATTGCTTCAGCCCGTTGTCATTGAACATCCGCACGTAGTAGCGAAGTCGTACCCCGGCTTCTGGAACGACCTGAAACAGGCAGGTTTTGTGTCTGAAGGATAAATCTGAACCTTGATTGTGTCTGAACCTTGATTTTTTTGATTAAAGGATTATTCTGATAAGCTTTTTTATCTTTTTGATGAACAATATTGTCACGAATATATGTGTAATCAAGGTAATCTTAGAATCCTAAGAATCATGGTTCAGACAACGTTGTAAAATACGCCGGAGCCTGGAGCAAGCGGCTGCCATACCATGAAAACATCTCCCCATCTACGAGTCTGACACGGCTACTGGGGCATAGCTGCTGAAAAGCAGCCAGGTGTTTTTCCTGAAACGGAAACGGCTCGGACGAAAGCAAAATAGCCTCAGGCTGTACCTGTTGAAGCTGTGCAGGTGTAATTTCTGGATAACGGCGTTGGTCACCAAACACGTTTATCCAACCGCAACGGGTCAGCATATCATGGATAAACGTCTGATTTCCAGCTACCATCATCGGATTCTGCCAGATCAGATAAGCCACCCGAACTGGTTTGTCAAGTTTCAGGGACTGAAACTTCTGGTCAACTTTAGTGGCCATACTTGTAGCTTTTTCGGATGTACCTGTCAGTTGCCCTACCGTACGAATCATTGTCAGGGCATCGGACAATGTAAAAATATCACTCATCCAAACGGGATACGTTTCGGCTAGTTGTTCTATTCCTTCTTTGTAGTTTTCTTCTTTATTGGCTAAAATTAGATCGGGTTGTAGGGCATCAATCACCTCAAATCGAAACTTTTTGGTACCACCTACAATTGTTTTGGAAGCCCGTAAACCTGCAGGATGCACACAAAACTTCGTTACCCCTACCAGCCTGTCTGTCAGCCCTAGGTCTACTAGTAATTCAGTCTGCGAAGGCACCAGCGACACTATCCGCTGGGGTAGATACGATAAGGTTTCTATCAAAGGCATCGTTTATCAGGTATTCTTTTGCAGCTGAGTTACCAAAGCCTGAATATCTTTGGGGTATGGAGCCACAACGGTAAGCATCTCGCCATTGAGCAGAGCAAAGGTGAGTGAGTAGGCATGTAGAGCAACCCGCTGAATTAGAGGCAGTTCTTCGGTGTCCTGTTTCAGGTTAAACTTTCGTTTGATCTGTGATAAGAATATTGGTGCGCCGCCATACTGTGCATCCTGAACGATCGGCATTTTCAGGCAAGTCAGGTGAATCCGGATCTGGTGCATACGTCCGGTTACGGGTCGGCATTCCACCAGTGAATGTCTTTTATAGATGGCCAAGGTATTAAAAAACGTTTCCGCTTCTTTACCCAGCTGCGTATCAATCCGTACTGAGCCGTCTTTGAGTGGCAAAATCGGTAGATATACATTTACCCCTTCCAACACCTCTGTTCCATTCACCACCGCATGGTAGACCTTTTCTACCTGTCGGTGCTCAAACTGCATAGACAGATGCCGATACGCTTCCGGATTTTTGGCCAACGCCAATACCCCAGATGTTTCCTTATCAAGCCGATGTCCAGCCTGTGTGTCAAACGAATAGGCTTTAGCCATACGCAAAATGCTGGGTCGGTCGCCAGTACGTTCGTCTAAGGTAGAGATATAGGGAGGCTTGTTGATGACAATATAATCCTCATTTTCAAACAGAATACTTTCTTCAAATGTAAAACTCATGCGTGGGGTGATTCAAAATAATATATACAGGCCATTCCAGCTACAAACATCCGACTAAATCAGGAGAATTCAAATTTTTGTGGCCGCTGTCTACAAAACGATCCTTTAGTTTCCAGAGTTCCACAACAACCACACAGGCAGTGATAATGCTACCACTGCCTGTGTGAGAAGTGTTTATTTAAGTAGAGCTTAGCCCAAACATTGGCCAAGGTATTAGGAGAGATATTATGAAAAAAACTTTGCCAATGTTCAACTACTCATACCTACCTATTGTTTGTGTAAGTCCCACAAAGAAATCTATTATTCAACCAGAAGCTTTGTAGTAGCCACTCCAGTATTGGTCTGAATCCGAAGCAGATACATTCCTGCTGAATACCCACTCAGATCCAGTTCAGTCTTAAAATAGTATTTTGCATATAGTCTATCGTCGAACTCACGTTACTACAAATTCCCACGCAGCACATGCACCCACCCTTTCACAGGCTTGAAGCAGTTATTGGCATGGGTCAGGTAATAGTAATACGGACCGGGAGGCAGGTTTTCGGCTCGCCAGTCGTTTTGGTAGTTGTCACTGTGGAAGAGTTGTTTGCCCCAACGGTCGCAGATGGTGAGGCGGATAGTGCCGCTATAACCACGTATCTCGAAGGTTTCGTTCAGGTGCAATGGGTCGTTGTCGGGGGTGAAGATGTTGGGCACAAAGAGCTCCTGAGGAGGAGCTAACGTAACGGTGACTACGTTGGATTCTGTCACACAGCCATTTAGCTGGGTACGTACCTGATATATGCCACTTTCACTAGCCCGTAGGGTGTCGGAGTTTCGAAAAGCAATGAGTTGTCCATCTCGGTACCATTGAAAGATACCTACCTCGGAAGTTGCTTTCAGCAGTTGGCTTGTTAGGCGACATCCAACGGGTTCTGGCACAGTAGCCAATGTGGGATTGGTATTATTGACATGAATGGTGACCGCAGCAGAATCTGCACATCCGTAGGCATTGTTAGCAAATACCTTGTAGGTAGTTGTTGTTTTCGGCTGTACTTGTAGGTTTCCAGTAGTGCCAATATTGGGAGACCAGCGGTAGGTGCCAGAACCACCTTGCACGGTTAGAGAAACCGTTTCATCCGGACAAATGGTTGTTTTAGAAGCTATTAGCGTAATAGGTTGCAAAAAATCAGACTGAATGTGGTCGGAAACACCTGTAGATAAGACGGAATCGACATCTATCGTACTGAATGTAGGTGTGGAAGTGTTAGGATTACCAACAACCAGAATTTGTTTGCCATTGACAAAAGGAGTATATAGATTTCCATCTTTTCCCAATTCTAATTGTCCTAATCCTTCCACATTGGCGTCCGGATAATTAGTCACTCCGATAGGTAATATCCAAGATTTGGTGGTTTGAGTGGCAAAATCGTAACTGTACAGATTAGGGCCTGAAATATCTCCAAAAAAGTCTACATTATACCAATTGGTAAAATAGGCCTTTGTACCATCTGGGGAGAACTCTACGCCATAAATGCCTTCACTAGCTAAGGATAGGCTTTTTCGATTACTGACAGCACCAGTAACCGGATCAAAATTTGCTACAAATGCCTGATCTCCATAGGAATCTGTATAACCAATCCGTCCGGCATGGTAGTCTAGTTCACCTCTACCTGGCTCAGTACCGCTCACGGTAAATGTAAACGATTCGACCAGTGTACCTACTGCATCCACACCTGTGTCTTTAATCCGAAACCGTTTGAAACCAGTCCCACACTGATAGGTCATCAGCCAGTAATTATTCGTACATGGAATCCGTATGATTTCCAAGCCTTCGGCAAACACATTGGCGACATCAAGCCGTGTATTTTTACTGACTACATCACCCAAACCACCTCGTTGCTTCATGTCTACCACGGCATAGTACAAGGCACTGCACAACTGACTGTTATAGAAGACATAAAACCGACCAGACTGGTCAGGAAATGGACATAGAACAATTTCTGTAGAAGAGGGATGGGCCAGAATCCCAGCTGAGCCGGGCATCAGTGTACCATTTTTGTCGTATACCCCACTGGCATTCACCCAGATAATGGTATTTCCTTCTGTATCTTCGACGTGGGCAATGCCTTCGCCTACTTCTTCCCCTGAATCAATACCTGTATATACAGGCGTAGGTGATTGATTGCCAAAGTTTAACCGCAGAATATTCTCGGTACTATTGAAATACAAATTCTGAATCCTTACCTGACCTACAGCCAGCAAAGAGACTAGAAATACAACCAAAACAAGTATAGCTCGCATGAAAAGATGGCTTGGGGGTATTGCATATAAGTCTCCCACAATGCGGACAAAGCTAAAGCTTTTTCTACATTGTGGGAGAGCAAAAATGTGGTTTTTACAGAAAGTGTAAGATATAAATCTATTTGACCTGTATTTTACGAACGGCTGTGCCTTCTGTTGTTTTCAGCACCAGCAGGTACATTCCAGAAGCCACACCTGACAGATTAAGTTCTTCGGTACGGGTACGTTTAGATACCGTTTTAGACATGATTGTTTGTCCTATCATATTCACCACTTCTACGGTCTGTACAGACACTGCAGCGGCTGAAAAATCTACCCTGAGCATTCCCTCTACAGGATTAGGATAGATGCGTATCGGACGGCTCCAAGCAGGTTCGGTAGCCAATGGTATCTGCACAAAATCCACCTCACTGACAGTTGTACCACCGGGTGTAGTGACGCTGATTTTGCCAGTTGTTACACCCGCAGGTACAGTGACAACCAGTTGAGTTTCGGTAGCAGATACTACTGTAGCAAGTACGCCATTTATTTTCACTACATTGTCTTTGGCAACTGGCTCGTAATGTGTACCCGTAATGGTCATTTCAGTGCCTTGTGATGCCGTTTCAGGCGTAAAATTGCTGATCGTCGGGCGGAATAACAATATTTGTTCACTTGACACAGTTCCCCCAGGTGTGGTCACACTGATTTTACCACGTTTTGCACCCTGAGGAACCTGAACTACTAGCTGGGTCTCGGTAGCAGAAAGTACTGTAGCTGACAATCCATTGATTTGCACTGTATTGTTAGCAGGCAAAAGTTCGTAATATTTACCTGTAATCGTCAGCGACTCACCTTCCAGAACGGATGCAGGACTAAAGCTACTAATCAGCGGTCGTAGCAAAAGACTTTTCTGACTGGTTGCCATCCCACCACCTGTAGTAACTGTGATTTTCCCAGATTTCACTCCTTGGGGTACGATAATGGTCAGTTGGGTTTCACTAGCAGAAACTACTGTTGCCGACAACCCATTAATAGTGACACTATTATCTTTTGCTACTGATTCATAACGTGTTCCAGTGACCACTACTTGCATTCCTTCTGACACCGATTCAGGAGCAAAGCTGCTAATGGTAGGTGGTAAAATGATCACCTTTTTTTCATCCAAATGCACAGTATTATCTACTACAAGTGGCACATCGTAGATGCGGTTGGTAGTGGTATTAGTGCGGATCGGGTCGTTGTAGTCAAAGAAAATGTCGGCAAAATTCTCAATCAGCGTCTTTTCGGCAAGGCCTGCTTTGGGTGTGATTGAGAATTGAATGAATCCATTGCTAGCCAGTTGGTTACGTGTACTATCAGGCAGATTGATGTTGTTGAAGGTAAAGCTAAGCACCGGACGACCTTTGCCACTCACACCCAGTTTGTAGGGATGCGAAGAGCCTTGTACTTCCAGCGTAGCCATGTCCAAATGCTCCGACAAGGTATCTACCACAACTACTGTGTAGGCCGTATCTGAACCTGTGTTTTGGAAACGAATCAGGTATTTGAGACTAGCCGTAGTAGGCGTAAAATGCTCGGTTGTAGTACCGATAGGTGAAACCTGTTTGTCATTGGGATCAAACGAATCTATGATTGGCAGACATTCGACAGACACTTCGGCTTCAGCATCATCCTGCGGCAAGACATTCACCAAGCCTTTACTGACCTCTTCACTAGCAGAAGCCACACAACCTTCCAGAGTCAGACTGGATTGTGCTTTTCGTGGATGGTCGGGTCTTTGGTTGACTTCCAAGCGAACGGTTTTTCCATTGGCAGGTACACGCAACACTAGGCTATCCCCTTTGGCGAGTTTGAAATTTTTACGCAAAGCCAATTTGGCATCCAACAACAGACGAAACTCAGAGCTATCAGCCATGTTGCCTTGGCCCGAGTTGGTGAGTACAAACCGTACCCGCCCGTTTTCGATGCAACGGCCCGAGAGGGTAATGTCAGACTGATCCCAAGTTGATTTGGGTGTGACAGAGTTAGCAGGGGTAATCCAAGCTTTGGTACAGACAGTCAGTCCTGTAATACCTCGTTGGCAAACTATGGAGTCTTTGATCTGGATTTGCCCTGTCTCTCCTACTTTCAATGTACCAATGGTAAAGACATAGATGGAATCTTTGTCCAGTGTATACGATTTATCGGCAGACTTGAGGGCCACATACTTAGGTAGTTTTACATAGACTTTCACATTCTGGGCATCCCCATAGCCTGTGTTGGCATAGTTGACTGTGGTGGTACTGAGAAAACACCTGCGGCGGCGGTTAGAACTCACAGAACTGGACAAATGAGGAAGTAACGTTTGTATATTAGCAAAGTTAATATTGGTAGCACTATCTCCTTTCATTTTTAGTACTACTGGAGAAGAAATGTTGTTAACTGGACATACAGGTTGTAGCATTTGGCCTACTCCTATGAGTACCTGACTAACAGTATACGTTCCTGTATCTACCACAATTTCGTATTTGCCAGCTTCATCGGTGAGTCCATAATAATTTCCAGGTTTTGTCATGACTACTACGTTCGACAAGGCTTTTTCATTATTATCCAAAATACAGTTCTGGTTATCATCTGCAAAAATACGTCCTGAAATCCGACCCCAGCTACGAGTAGACTCATATATAAGAAGACCATTTCCTGCTGTTGCATAGAGCGTATTATTATGATCAATTGCTATATTCGAATAAACCAAAGTCAAACCTATCTTAGATAAAAGCTTACCATTAGGAGATAACTTGCAAATACGAGAATTGGGGCTGTCAACCACATAAAAATTCCCCCATGTATCCATTGCAAAGTCTGCATAATAAGAGTGTATTGAAGCTGGCAAGTTAAATTTAGATAAAAACTTTCCCGTTGAGCTAAACATTTGGATACGGCTATCATCTATTACGTAGACATCTCCGTGACTATTCAATTTAATACCCGTAGGATAATGAAAATGCCCATCTAGATAGCCAAGTACCCCTGATTTGAAAAGAAATTTGCCAGTAGGATCGAATTTCTGAATACGATGATTTCCCCAGTCTGCCACATAGATATTACCCTGTTTATCTAAAGCTATGGCAGTAGGATACCAGAACTGCCCATTAGCTTGACCTGATGAGCCAAATTTGAGCAAGAATTTACCTGTGGCATCAAATTTCTGAATACGGTCATTCTCTCTATCCACCACATAAATATTCCCTTGTATATCTAACGCAATCCCACTAGGGTGATAAAACTGCCCATCAGCGTGACCTTTTGAACCAAACTTGAAAAGAAAGTTGCCTTGTGAATCGAATTTCTGAATGCGGTGATTTTCGTTATCTACAACATAGCTGTTTCCTTGCTTATCAAAAGCTACACCCTTTGAATGATAAAACTGTCTATCTTCTGAATCAGAAGATGGAAGTTTGAAAAGAAATTTACCAGTAGGATCGAATTTCTGAATGTAAGAAGCTTTCCAAAAATTTACCACATAGATATTTCCCTTGTTATCCAATGTTACACCTTGAAGATTATCAAATTGTTCATTATCAATACTGTCAGAACTAATTTTTAATACAAACTTACCCTCAGAATCAAATTTTTGAATACGATCATTCCCTTTATCCAACACATAGCTATTGCCCTGTACATCTAAGGTAATAGCGGTAGGATGATACAATTTTCCATCGTCTACACCGTTTGAACCAAACTTAGCTACAAACTTGCCAGTGGCATCAAATTTCTGAATGCGGCTATTATAGGTGTCTGCTACATAGATATTGCCCTGAACATCTAAGGCTACACCAGTAGGTCTATCTACTTGTCCGTTAGCTGTGCCATATGTACTAATCTTAGTTAAAAATTTGCCTGTAGGGTCAAATTTCTGAATCCTATAGTTATCCTTGTCTGCCACATAGATATTACCATGTACATCCAAAGCAATGCTAGTTGGGGATCTAAACTGTCCGCTTGCTAAGCCTCTGGAACCAAATTTGAACAAGAATCTGCCTGTAGGATCAAATTTCTGAATACGGTCATTTCTGCCGTCTGCCACATAAATATTTCCCTGCGCATCCAACACTATACTAGAGATTCCATCAAACTGTCCGTCCTCAGTTCCTTTTGAACCAAAATGAAGAAGAATCTCCCCCTTTACAGTGATTTTTGATACACTATGATTGTGTGCTACATATAGGATCTCTTCTGTCTCTACAACAATACTATTTATATGGCTAATAGGAAAACCTATTGTTTTTCTTAACTGATATTCTTGCCCCCAAACAAATGAAGACAATAGAAAGAATGCAATTATTAGAATAATTGTAAGTGGTTGTTGTTTTTTCATAGTAAAAAGTTAAAAGTAAGAAAAAGTAAAAATATGCTGTAAAAATACTTTAAAAACATATAAAATCAACTATTCCAAAAACAAAAATCCCGTCTAAATGATATTTTAGACGGGATTTTTGTTTTTCATCTATGTTTACTGTACAACGACTTTCCGTGTGAGTTGCTTCTCGCCTGCCTGAATAGAAATCAGATACATGCCAGACCCGAAACCGGACAAATCCAGCTCACTCACCGACTCAGCCTTCCGCTGTGGCACATGTACCAAGACTTGCTTGCCCACACTGTTATAGACAACAATTTTGCTCACTCGTTCCTGTGTCTGGGTGAAGTCCACGGTGACCAGTCCAGAGCTAGGATTGGGATACAATCGTACGCCGTGCAGGGCTATTTCGGCTTCGCTGCCTAGTACAATTTCCAGTTCAGAAACCGCCTCTCCTCCATCGGTACGAACCGTTATCTTGCCAGAGATCGGATCTTTAGGCGTAGGGATGGTAACCACTAGCTTGCCTTCAGAAGCTTCAATAACTGTAGCCTGAATTCCGTTGATGGTGACAGTGTTCTTATCAGCCACTTTCTCAAAATAGTTTCCATCAATGGTAATGGTGGTTTTACCACCTATCAGAGCTGCTGCCAAGGTAGCAATCTGCGGTTTGCGCAACACTACTTCATTGACTGGCAGCGCATTCACCACATCTACCACTGGTGGCACATCGTAGATGCGGTTGGCCGTAGTATTGGTGCGGATTGGGTCGTTGTAGTCGAAGAAAATGTCAGCAAAATTCTCAATCAGTGTCTTTTCGGCTAATCCTGCTTTGGGTGTGATTGAGAATTGAATGAATCCATTGCTAGCCAGTTGGTTACGTGTACTATCAGGCAGATTGATGTTGTTGAACGTGAAGGTCAGTACCGGACGACCTTTGCCGCTCACATGAAAGGTGTATGAATGCGAAGAAGCACCTTGCTGAAAAGTAGATATGTCCAGATACTCCGATAACGTATCTGTTACTGTCACAGTATAGGCCGTATCGGTCCCTGTATTCTGGAATCGGATCAAGTACTTGAGTTCCGATGTAGTGGGGGTAAAATGCTGGGTTGTGGTGCCAATAGGTGATACTTGTTTGTCGTTGGGGTCATAAGAATCTATGATTGGCAGACATTCGACAGACACTTCGGCTTCAGCATCATCCTGTGGCAATTGATTAACAAATCCTGTACTAGGTTTGTCACTGGCAGAAGCCACACAGCCTTCAAGTGTGAGGCTGGACTGCGATTTTCGTGGATGGTCAGGTCTTTGGTTGGCTTCGAGGCGGACGGTTCTGCCGTTGGCAGGGATGCGTAGCACTAGACTGTCGCCTTTGGCCAATTTGAAGTTTTTACGCAAAGAGAGTTGGGCGTTTAGAAATACTCGAAACTCACTGCTATCAGCCATGCTGCCTGTTCCTGAATTGGTGAGTACAAAGCGTACCCGTCCGTTTTCGATACACTGGCCTTTGAGAGTAATGTCAGACTGATCCCAACTAGGTTTGGGTGTGACAGAGTTAGCAGGAGTAATCCAAGCTTTGGTACAGACGGTCAGACCTGTAATGCCTCGCTGGCAAACTACGGAGTCTTTGATCTGGATTTGCCCAGATTGTCCAGCTTTGAGTGTGCCAATCGTAAAAACGTAGTTAGAATCTTTGTCTAACACATACGGCTTGTCAGCTGATTTAAGTACCACATATGTGGGCATTTTAACATATACTTTCACATTCTCTGCATCCCCATAGCCTGTGTTAACATATGTTACATCTGTGATACTGGTAAAGCATCTGCGACGCCGAGTGGAAGCAACATGCACAGACACCCAAGGGAAAATGGTTAGTTTGTCAGCAAAGTTTACATTATCCACTATTTCCCCATTACTTCTAAGTAAAATTTTTTCCAACTGATTGTTTGCTGGGCAAATAGGTTGTATGGTTCTGTGCATACTAGGCAGAAATACCTGACTAACCACATAACTACCTGTATCAGCGACTATCTCGTAAGACCCATCCGCCTGTGTAATTCCGTAATAGTTTCCGGGTTGTGCTAGCAATAATACATCACCAATTCTTTTTTCTGATGAATCTGCTATACAGTTTTGATTTTCATCAGAAAATACATACCCTCGTATTTTTGTATGGATCTTAGTAGTAGCATACATGAATATGCCCGCATGACTGAGGGTGTACAAATTACCCTCTGAATCTATTGTCAAGGCACTTGGTTCGTGTACAGGTATTTTCTCGACCAGCTTTTTTTGTGAATCAAACTGATAGACCACATTATTTGCTTTATCTGCCACAAAAATATTTCCTTGTATATCCAGGGTTATAGCTGTAGGGACAGCAAACTGTTTGTCAATATCTCCAAATAATTCCAATACTTGTAGAAATTGACCTTTGGAATTAAATTTCTGAATACGAGCCTTGTATACATCAGCGACATATATATTACCTACTCTATCTATTGCCACATCTTTTGGAGCAATAAACTGCCCATCACCTTTCCCATACGAACCAAAAGAAAGTAAAAACTTGCCCTTGCTATCAAACTTCTGTATGCGATGATTATCAGCATCCACCACATATAGATTTGCTTGTACATCAGTAGCCAGTGCAGTTGGGTTATTAAACTGCCCAGAACCTTTACCTGACGAACCGAAGCTAAATAAGAATTTTCCTCCAGCATCAAACTTCCGAATACAACGACAATTGTAATCAGATATATAGATATTCTCTTGTAAATCTACTACCATATGACCAGAATTAGCAGGTTGGGAGCCCTGAACCGCATTAAACTGCAGTAATAGGGCACCGTTTCTATCATACTTGTGAATGCGGGAGTTAGCTGCTGCATATATGTTTTTGTGAGCATCTAAAACTATATCTGTGCCATAATAAAATAGTACATCTTCCCAATCTGTCATCAAAAATGTGGCAACACGTTTACCTGAAGTAGTATATTTGTAGATACGCGAGTTAGTGGCATCGGCTACGTAGACATTATTGAGTAGATCACACGTTACACCCGAAAAAGTTGTATAGGTTTTTTGACTGGTAACAAGTACAGGAAAACTCAAGACAAAATTTCCTTTCGCATCAAATTTTTTCAGGCTTTGGTTTGATGTCACATATATACTTCCCTCTGTATCAACGGATATACGTTCAGGTTGATATAGATATTCATTAGTTCCCGAACTAGATCCTATACTTAAAAGAAATTTTCCTGCTGCATCAAATTTCTGTACACGGTTGTTATAAATATCTGTCACATATATATTCTTTTGCAGATCTACCACAATACCACCAAAGGTTTTAAATTCTCCATTAGCAGTACCATATTTACCAAACTTTAAAAGAAATTTTCCTTGCGTATCAAATTTTTGTACAGAATGGTTCTGATTATCTGTAATGTATATATTTCCATCTATATCCAATGCAATTTGAGCGAAATGTCTAAACTGTCCATCTCCTGCACCTGATGAACCAAACTGCATTAGTAAACGGCCTGTAGAATCAAACTTTTGAACAGTATAATTTTTGTTGTTCAAAACATAGAAGTTTCCCAGAGCATCCATTTTAAATCCACCAGGTCTAACAACTTCTCTTTCCCCAGCATCATGCAATTCAATGAATTTTATATAATTACCTGTAGAAGATAATTTAATGACACTATATAAACTAGATATATACATATTACCCTTTCCATCTAATACAATATGATGAGGGTGAGGAACCAGAGACACTACCTTTTTTAAGGAATAAGCTTGCCCATTTGCCCAGTGAGTAAATCCTATAAGAATGAAAAAGAAACTCCAACTAGCAAACAGATGTGGTAATCTATTTTTGATTAGCATGTGATTTATAGAAGTAATCAGGGCTTTTTTATAAAAAATTTATTTGATTCATTTTGTGCCACAAAGCTTATCAAAGCCCTATTTTAATTGTACCTCGACAAGTTCTGCCACACAAAATACTTGCTTATTTAGGGGTATATTTATTGTTATGAACAAGCCCTATAGAAGTAATTAAATAAATGTATACGTTCACTATTATTCCACAATAATTTTTCTGGTAATTCTGCCTTTACTAGTCCCAATATGAATCAAATACATACCTGCTGACTGTCCCGTTAGATCTAGCTCCACAGGCGAAGTGAGCCCAGAAAACCAATGTTTTTTCACCTGCTGCCCAACCGTATTGTAAACCACTATCTGCTCTATCAGCAGTGAATTATCCAAAAGATTCAGCACTACCTTACCCGTAGTAGGATTTGGCTGTAACCTAAGTAGTTCATCTATTCCTATACTTGCTTCAGGAGTCGTTACCGTCTCTATCACTTCTATAACATTCAATCGCACAAACGAGACAATTTCTTTGGGAACATCGTAGAGTATATTAAAAGTGGTATTGGTTCGTATCGGATCATTGTAGTCAAAGTAGATGTCGGCATAGTTTTCGATCAGGGTCTTTTCGGCCAGTCCGGTTTTAGGTTTTATTGAAAAAGAAACAAATCCATTACTAGCCAGCTGGTTACGGGTACTGTCAGGCAGATTGATGTTTCTAAAGGTCCATTCTAGAATAGGTCGACCTTTGCCACGGACATGTAAACCATAGACATGCGAAGCCGCTCCTTGTTGCAGGGTAGAAATATCCAAGTGTTCGGACAGCGTGTCTATAATTACCACAGTATAGGCCGTATCGGTTCCTGTATTCTGGAATCGGATCAAGTACTTGAGTTCCGATGTGGTGGGGGTAAAATGCTGGTCTGTTGTTCCAATAGGAGATACTTGTTTATCGTTGGGGTCATAGGAGTCTATAATAGCCTGACAATCAACAGAAACTTCAAGTTCAGCATCGTCTTGCGGTAAAACATCAACAAACCCTTTGCTGATCACATCATTAACAGAAGCCACACAGCCTTCGAGTGTGAGGTTGGACTGTGATTTGCGTGGATGCCCAGGTCGTTGATCTACCTCCAATCGGACGGTTTTACCATTGGCCGGGATGCGCAGCACCAGGCTGTCGCCTTTGGCTAGTTTCAACTTGTGACGCAAAGCCAGTTGGGCATCGAGCAGAATACGAAACTCAGTACTATCAGACATATGGCCTTGGCCTGTGTTTTTGACAGTCAGTCTAACCCGCCCATTTTCGATGCATTGGCCTTTAAGAGTTAATTCTGATTTATCCCAAGGAGGATTGGAGGGAAGAGAATAGGAGTTGGCAGGTGTAATCCAGGCTTTGGTGCAAACGGTTAGTCCTGTAATACCCCGCTCGCAAACCACTGAGTCTTTAATCTGTATAGTACCTGACTGATTAGGTTTTAGCGTACCAATCGTAAATACGTAATTAGAGTCTTTGTCAATAATGTAAGACTTATTGGCTGATTTAAGTACTACAGATGTAGGCATTCGTACATATACTTTTACATTTTGTGCCTCAGCGTAGCCTGTATTCATATAACTGACCATAGTAGTATTGAGAAAACACCTACGACGGCGATTCGAATGTAGCTGAACAGATAAGATAGGAAATAAAAAGACTTTATCAGCAAAATCAATCCCAGTAATCAGTTGCCCACCTGATTTAATATCTATAATGGAAGAAGTATTTCCAGAAGGACAAATAGGTTGTATACTTCTAATTAGAGTAGTATCAAGTACTTGACTGACCCTGTATTTGCCTGTATCTATAGCTATTTCGTAATTTCCCGCAGTATCTGTTATTCCATAATAATGGCCAGGTTCTGCTACCACAACTACATCAGAAAGAGGCATTTCAGTAGGATCAAAAACACAATTCTGATTGTCATCTGAAAAAATTATTCCTGTAATATGAGGTTTTACACTTCTCTCACCATATTCCACTATTCCTATTTCTGAAAGAGAATATATATTTCCGTATCTACCTAAAGCAATAGATGAGGATGAATAGGTGTCTATTTTAGAGAGAAATATCCCATTGGCATTAAACTTCTGGGTATATCCTCGGTCTGTTTCAGATGTATAGATATTTCCCTGATTATCAACCGCAACACCGGAAAGAGAGCTAAACTGTCCATCTGCGTTACCAGAAGTTCCAAACTTAAGCAGAAGTTTTCCGGATCTATCAAATTTTTGTATACATTTATTTCCTGCATCGGCTGTATACAGGTAACCCTGCGTATCTAATGTTATAGCTGCCAAAGAAGTGAACTGAGCTTCTCCTGTACCATAGGAACCAAATTTACTTATAAAATCACCTTGCGAATTGAATATACGTATGGTTCTTGAAACAGCTTCCGCAACATATATATTTCCATTGTCACCTACTACTAGTCCAACAGGATTTGTATACTGGTCATCAATCTTTATACTAAATGAGAAGAGAAACTTCCCTTTTGAATCCAGTTTTTGTATCCGATCTTTACTTGTTTCTGCTATATATACGTTTCCTAATCTATCTGTAGCAATACCTCCTATTACACCAAAGCCTACATCATTCAGCCCGAATGAGCCAAATTTTATTAATAAATCACCTTTATAATTAAATTTATAGACAGTATTATCTGCTATCCAAATATTTCCCTGAGTATCTACATTGATTTCCTGAGGGTTACTAAACTGACCTTCATTGCTTCCTTTTGCACCAAAACGTACTAAGAATTTTCCTTGAGAATCAAATTTTTGAATACGAGTTGCATCTGTGACATACACATTGTCCTGTTTGTCGGTCACTATATCTACAGGACTATAAAACCCTCCATTGCCAGGTCCCCACATACCAAATTTTGCCAGAAATACACCTGTAGGGCTAAATTTCTGAACACGATAATTATTAGAATCCATAACATAGATATTCCCTTGTCTATCAAGAGTTATTCCCTGAGGATAATCAAGTTTTCCATCTGAAGAACCGTAACCACCGAATTTCATCAAAAACCGGCCTGTAGAATCAAACTTTTGAATAAGGCTATTATCCGTCACATAAATATTCTTGTTGGCATCTAATGTTATATGTGAGAGTGCGTTAAAAGTACCATCTGTAAAACCGTGCGACCCAAATTTCATCAAGAATTTGCCACTAGGATCAAATTTCTGAATCCGACTATTTGCCCGATCTACTGCGTATAGATTTCCTTGATTGTCAACTGTAATATTCTTAAGAAGATCAAACTGTCCATCTTTGCTACCTTTGGAGCCTAGTTTCCAGAGAAACTTTCCTTGAGGATCAAACTTCTGGATACGGTTTGCAATTACATCTGAAACATATATATTGCCTTCTTTGTCTACAGCAATACCTGACAAAGAGGTAAACTGACCATCTTCTGAACCTGGTGAGCCAAAATGTAGCAATAAAGTACCTGTGGGGGAGATTTTTACAATGCCATTTAAAGTAGCAGCATATAGATTCCCTGTATCGTCTACTTCTACTGCAGATGGATACTTAAAAAATACGCCTCCAATAAGTTTATTGAAAGTTTTGGGTTGGCCTTGGAGCGTGAAAACAAACAAGTAGAACACCCCTGACAGGGCTAACAACTGTATTAGTTTTTTCATAGTTGAGCGTAGAAAATTCAATAAGCAGTAAAGATACTGCGCTTAATATTATAAACAAAGTTTTTTGCGGATAATATAGCTAAAGTCACGCTGGACATTAGAAGCACCAAATAAAATAGGGTTTTAAATCCGTTGCTCTTTGATTCCTGAAAAACAGCTTACAGAATTTTAAGACACAAATGAGTTTAAAGGGATACTACCAAATTTTCTTTTACCTTTTTCGACCCAACGTAACTTCAGTTACACAGGGCTTGTTCATAAAAATTAAGTATACCCCTACATAAGCAAAATGAGTAAAAATTTTGCCTTACAGAACGTGTCGAAGTATGGTTAAAATAAGACTTTGATAAGTCCTGTGAGACAAAATCAAT
>JACCDR010656325.1_pt1 | contig 19056 bp, 15 predicted proteins | sample 7446431 | NCBI WGS metagenome assembly JACCDR01 (sample SAMN15323443, study PRJNA562643) | freshwater metagenome | isolation source: river surface water | place: USA:Blue River Watershed | collected 2017-08-17
ATCGGTTGAACCTTCCAGGCCATCATAACGTAACTGTTTTGTACACAGTTCATGCCCGTGTTCAGGCTTGCAACAAGGTTTGCAAACAGTGTTCACGGATACCGAAAAACCCCTTCAGCTCTTCGACCTGGGCCAGCGCGGCGCGGGCGGCGGGCACTGCGCTGCTGGCCTGGCCCGGGCGGCGTTTCACGGCCAGGATCATCTTGTTCTTGCGCGTGTGTTCCAGCGCCACAAATTCAAACACCTGCGCGTCGTAGCCATGCGCTTGCAGCAGCAGCGCGCGGATGCTGTCGGTCAGCATCTCGGCCTGTTGTTCGGCATGGATGCCGTGCTGGAACACGCTGCGCAGCGGGTGCGGGCTCAGCAGTTGCGGGCGCAGTTGTTGGTGGCAGCAGGGTGAACACAGCAAGATGCTGGCGCCGGCGCGTATGCCCAGGTGAATGGCGTGGTCGGTGGCGGTGTCGCAGGCGTGCAGCGCCATCATCACGTCCATCGGTTCGGCTTGCACGCCGTGGGCGTCGCGCACATCGCCCAGCGCCATGCGCATGCCCTGCAGGCCCAGGCTGCTGGCGACTTTGTTGCCCTGCTGCACCAGGTCGGGCCGCAGTTCCACGCCCACCACGTCGGGCTGCACGTTGCGGCCGTGCTGCAGCCAGTCGTGCACAGCAAAGCTCAGGTAGGCCTTGCCGGCGCCGAAGTCCACCACGCGCAGCGCCTTCGCGTCGGCCAGCGGCGACTGTTGCAACGCGTGGTCGAAGATCTCGACAAACTTGTTGATCTGCTTCCACTTGCGCGCCATGGCCGGCACCAGTTGGTGTTGCGCGGTGGTGATGCCCAGCGCCACCAGGAAGGGGCGCTGGATGTCGATGAAACGCTGTTTGGCGCGGTCGTGGGCGGTGTCCTCAGCCACCCCGTCGGCGCCCGGGCCGCCCGCTGCGCTGCTTGGCGCCGCCCGCGGGTGCACAGCCAGCAGCGCCTTGCCTTTTTTGCTCAGCGTCAGCTGCGTTTCTTCACGCGGCGTGTACAGGTGGGCGTTGCGAAAGCAGGGGCCCAGCAGCGTGTTGATGAGCGCCAGGCCTTCGGCCGGCGGCAGGTTTTTGGTGATGTCGCGGGTGGCGTGGCTGTAGACAAAGCTCAACACCGGTTGCCCGCGCAAGTGCAGCGGCCGCACCACCACGCGTTGCAGGTCGCCGGCGGCGGCCTGGGGTTTGGCCAGCAGCAGGCGCTGCCACTGGCCGCCGTCAAGGGCGGTTTGCAGCAGTTGGCTAAAACGCTGCAGCGCAGGCGGCGTGGGGCTGGTGCCGTTGGTGCCGCTGGCGGCGGTGGTGGTGTGGGGCTCGGGGGTCACGGCGGGGATTGTCGCCGCTGGCACCTTCAGGCCGTTACCTTCAGGCGTTTCCTTTCAGGCGTTTACCTTCAGGCGTTTACCTTCAGGCTTATGCAAGCTTCACCGGCAAGCGCGTCAAACCCCGAAACCGCACGCGCCGGTCGCGTTCGGGTTTGCCGTCGGCGCGCAGCGCCGGAAAGCGCTGCAGCAGCGCGGCGATGGCCACGCGGGCTTCCAGCCGCGCCACGCTCATGCCCGAACAGGCGTGGGCACCCTGGCCAAATGCCAGGTGCGGGTTGGGCTTGCGCGCCACGTCCAGCTGGTCGGGCTGGTGGAACACTTCGGGGTCGCGGTTGGCAGCGCCTATGCCCAGCGTCACGAAGGTGCCGGCCGGCAGTTCACCGCTGGGCAGTTGCACGGCGGTGGTCAGGCGGCGGTTGTTCAGTTGCAGCGGGCTCTCAAAGCGCAGCAGCTCTTCCACCGCGCTGGCCATCAGTGCGGGCTGCTGCTGCAAGCGCTGCAATTGCGCCGGGTGGCGCAGCAACGCGTGCATGCCGTTGCCGATGAGGTTGGTGGTGGTTTCGTGCCCGGCGTTCAGCATGAAGATGCAGTTGTGCAGCAGCTCGGCTTCGCTCAGCTGGCCTTCTTGGTCGCCCATCAGCAGCCGTGTCAGCACGTCCACTTCGGGGTCGCCCGGCTGCTGCCGGCGCTGCGCTACCAGCGCTTTCAGGCTGGCGCTGAAGTCTTCAACCGCCTGGCTGGCGCGCGCCAGCACCGCCGGGGGCGGTGCCGGTTCCAGCGCCGACAAAATGGCCAGCGACCAGCCGCGCAGCGGCTCGCGCTGGGCCTGCGGCACGGCCAGCAGGTTGCCGATCACCTGCACCGGTATCTGCGCCGCAAAGTCTTCGATCAGGCACACGCTGTGCCCCTGCGCGGCGCGTGTTTCCATGCGCTGCAGCAGCCGCTGCACCAGGTGCTGCAGGCCGGTTTCGATGTGCGCCACGGCGCGCTGGCTCAACGCGCCCATCAGGATGCGGCGCACACGCGTGTGCAGCGGTGGGTCGCTGAACACCAAGCTGGTGGTGTGGTGTTCAAAAATGGGCGTGCCCACACCCAGGCGCGGCGCAAATTCCTGCTGCTTGTCTGAACTGGCGTGAGCGCTGCGGTACACCGCCAGCACGTCGGCATGACGCGTCAGCAACACACTGCCCGGCCCCATGGGGTGCAGCGGCGCGTGCTGGCGCAGCGCGTCGTACACCGGGTAGGGGTTGTCGATGAAGCCCGGCGGTGGTGCGGCCAGCGTGAAGCCGGGCAGCCAAGCGGGTGGGGGCGTGGGGTTCATGGGCCGGTCAGTCTACTGACACCGGGCTGGAATACACCGCCGGGTCATCCCCAGCGCGGCACAATGCGCTGCATGTTTACAGGCATCGTTCAAGGCATGGCGCAGGTGCAGGCGCTGGTGGACCAACCCGGCTTGCGCAGCTTCACGCTGCAATTCCCGCCCGGTTTTGCGCAGGGGCTGGCCATCGGCGCCAGCGTGGCGGTGGACGGCGTGTGCCTGACAGCCACCGAACTGTTGGGCGAAAACGCTGCGCGTTTTGACGTGATGCAGCAAAGCCTGGCGCTGACCACGCTGGGCGCGCTGCAGCAGGGCAGCCGCGTGAACGTGGAACGTGCGGCCAAAGACGGCGCCGAGATCGGCGGCCACCCGCTGTCGGGCCACGTGGACCTGCAGGCCACCGTGGCTGACGTGCGCGAGCCCGAAAACAACCGCGTGTTGCGCATCAGCGTGCCCGCGCCCTGGATGCGTTATGTGTTTGCCAAGGGTTACATCGCCGTCAACGGCGCCAGCCTCACCGTGGCCGAGGCCCAGCGCAACGCCGACGGCAGTGGCTGGTTTGAAGTCTGGCTGATACCCGAAACGCTGCGTGTCACCACCTTCGGCCAACTGCGTGCAGGGGCGCGCCTGAACATCGAGATTGAACGTTCGACCCAGGTGTTTGTGGACACCGTGCGTGACGCCATCGACGAGCGCCTGGGTGCGCTGAAGCCGGCGCTGGAAGCGCTGCTGCGCCAGCAGGGCCTGAGCCTGGACGACCTGGCGCGGCCGGCGGTGCTGCCGCCGCCAGCAGGGCCGCGCTGATGGGCCGGCCGCCGCCCGTTACGAATACCCGTCGCCGCCCACCGCCCGGCGGCCGATAGCGGGCGGCCTGGTGCGCACGCTGGACGACTACCGTCACCGCTGCGCGCAGTACAAAACCGACCCCGCGCTGCAGGCTGCACACGCCGCCTGCCCTTGGTTGGTGGTGTGGGACGACCACGAGGTGGACAACGACTACGCCAGCCTGCAGGGCCAGACCCTGCAGCCCGACTTTGCACAGCAGCGCGCCGCCGCCTACCGCGCCTGGTGGGAGCACATGCCGGTGGCCCAGGCGATGCGCCCGGTGGGCCCCGACCTGCGCATTTACACGCGGCTGGACTGGGGCCAGCTGGCGCGCATCCACCTGCTGGACGACCGCCAGTACCGCGGCCCCCAGGCCTGCCCGCGCCCGGGCCGTGCCAGCAGCAACACGGTGCGCCTGGCCGACTGCGCTGCGCTGGCCGACCCGCAGCACACCCTGCTGGCTCGCTCAACCACGGCCACCCGGTGCCTGCGGCGTCCGCCACCCATGCCTGCACGCGGAGACTGGGAACACCACCACCCGCAGCCAATGTCGCCAAAGCATGCACGCGAAAGAAGCTACCCCCAAATTTCGCCCGCCACCTCCACCACCCGCTCCAGCTTGCGCCACTGGTCGTCTTGCGACAGCGCATTGCCGTGGTGGGTGCTGGAAAAACCGCACTGCGGTGACAAACACAGGTTTTCCAGCGGCACAAACTGCGCCGCTTCGTCTACGCGGCGTTTGATGTCGTCTTTGCTTTCCAGCTCACCCAGCTTGGTTGTCACCAGCCCCAGCACCACCTTCTTGCCGGCCGGCAGCGCCTTCAGCGGTTCGAAGCCGCCGGCGCGGGCGCTGTCGAATTCCATGAAGTAGCCGTCGACATTCGTCGAAAACATCGCCTCCACCACCGGGTCGTAACCGCCTTCAGCCACCCAGGCGCTTTTGAAGTTGCCCCGGCAGGTGTGGATGGTGACCTTCATGTCGGCCGGCTTGCCCTGCAGCGCGGCATTGATGGTGTTGGCATAGGTGCGGGGCAGGGCGGCCGGGTCGTCGCCATTGGCGCGGCAGTTGGCCTGGATCTTCGGGTCGCACAGGTAGGCAAAGGTGATGTCGTCCAGCTGCAGGTAGCGGCAGCCGGCTTCGGCCAGGTGTTGGATGGCGCCCCGGTAGGCCGTGGCCACGTCGGCCCAGAAGTCTTGCAGGTCGGGGTAGACGGCCCGCGATATGGCCGCGCGGCCGCCGCGCAGGTGCAGCATCGAAGGCGACGGGATCGTCATTTTTGCCACCGTGCCCGGCAGTTTGTCAGTCAAACTTTTCAGGTAGGCAAAGTGCGCCGCCATGATGGGCTGCTGGCAGGTGACACGGCCGGTCACGGTGGCTATGGGGGGCTGCTCGGCCTGGCCGGCAAACTTGAACTTCGGGCCGGCGTTGTCTTGCAACTGCACACCGCCCAGCTGGCCCAGAAAGTCCAGGTGCCACCAGTCGCGCCTGAATTCACCGTCGGTGATGCTGCGCAGGCCGGCGGCGTGCTGGCGCTGCACGGCGCTGGCAATGGCGGCGTCTTCGGCGGCATGCAGGGCTGCTGCGTCCCGTTCATGGCGCTTGAACTGCGCGCGTGCAGTGGCCAGTGCTTCGGGGCGCAACAGGCTGCCGACCTGGTCGGCACGGAAAGGGGCGGCGGTGTTCATGCGGGTTGTCTCTGGTAGGGCGTGTAGGGCGTGTAGGGCGGGTACGGTGGGTAAGGCGGTGCACACAGTGTGCCGCCACGGCTGGCGCAGCGGCCATGGTGCATGGCCCGCACACCCATCAAGGCGCCACGCACAGGCAGTGTGTGGCCATCGCAAAAGGCTGGCCCGTGGGGTTGGCCTGCGCCAGCCAGGCCAGGTCTTGGGCCACCGCCTGCAGCACCGGCAGTGGCAGGCCGGTGGCCAGCAGGCTGGCTTGCAAGGCGGCCGTGGCGGCGGGGGCTGCCCCTGCGGCGGGCGCTGAAGCCCCGTCGTCTGTAACGCCCGCCATGCCAAAGGCCTGCAGCACCTGTTGCAGCCGGCCCGGGGTTTGTTCGATGTATTGCACCCGTGTGCCCCCAGGCAGCTTGGCGCGTTTGATGGCCGAGTTGATGGCGTCGCCCTGGCTGCCCAGGCCGTCCACCAGGCCGCGCGCCAGGGCGTCTTTGCCGCTCCACACGCGGCCCTGCGCCAGTTCGTTGATCTTCTCGGGCGTGCTGTTGCGCGCCGTGGCCACCATCTGCGTGAATTGGCCGTACAGGCCGTTAACGGCGCTTTGCATCAGCGCCACAAAACGCGGGTCTTGTGCGCGGCGCGGGTCGCCCTGGCCGCCCAGCCAGGTGGTGGAAACGCCAGCGGTGTTCAGGCCCAGCTTGTCCAGCGCGCCCTGCGCCGAGGGCAACAGCCCCACCACGCCGATGCTGCCGGTGATGGTGGCCTCGTCGGCCAGCACCTCGTCGGCGGCCATGCTGATCCAGTAGCCGCCGCTGGCGGCCAGCCCGGCCATGCTCACCACCACCGGCTTGCCGGCCTGGCGCGTCAGCTCCAGCTCGCGGCGCACCTGTTCGCTGGCGGTGGCGCTGCCGCCGGGTGAGTCCACCCGCAGCACCAGCGCTGCAATGTTGTCGTCTTCGCGCGCCTTGCGGATGAGGTCGCTGGTGGACACACCGCCCACCGTGCCCGGCGCCGCGCGGCCGTCGACGATGACACCCTGCGCCACCACCACGCCCACCGCCTTGCCGTCTTTTGCGGGCTTGATGCGCGCCAGATAAGCCCCCAGGCTGACCTGGCTGAAGCTCTTGCTGTCGTCGTCAAGCACACCTTTTTCGATCATCGCCTGGCGCATGCCGTCGCGGCTTTTCAGCGCGTCCACCCACTGTCGTTTCAGCGCCCAGGCGGCCGGGTCGCCCTGCTCGGCCTGCAGGCTGGCGGGCAGGCTGTCGATGGCGGCGGCCACACTGCCGGCGGGCTGTTTGCGGGCCTTTTCGATGGCCGCCGTGGTGCTGGCCCACAACGTGTTCCAGACCAGGCTTTCGCTCTCGGTGGTTTCGGGCGAAGGGCCGGTGGCGGTGTAGGTTTCCACCGCGCTTTTGTACTTGCCGGCGCGCACCACCTGGGCGGTGATGCCCAGCTTGTCAAACAAGCCCTTGTAGTAAACACGCTGGCGGCCGTAGCCGTCTACCAGCACATGGCCCATGGGGTTGAGCCAAACCTCGCTGGCGTGGGCGGCCAGGAAGTACTGGCGCTGGTCGTACTGCATGCCCCAGGCCAGCACCGGCTTGCCGGCGGCCTTGAAACGCTGCAGCGCCTGCGCCACCTCGCGCAGCGCCGGCAGGCTGCCGCCGTTCAGGCCGTCGGTGGCCAGCAGGGCGTGGGTGATCTGGGGGTCTTGGGCGGCGGCGTCCAGCACCGCCAGCACGTCGCGCAGCCGGGTTTCTTCGGTCTCGGCGCCGCCAGAAAAGCCCAGCAGCCGTTCACGCACGTTCAGGCCCGAGCGTTGTTCCACCAGCGTGCCGCGCAGCTCCAGCACCAGCGCCGTCTTGGCCGGCAGCGCCGGGTGGGCCGGATTGAGCAGCCACCACACGGCGGCCCCCAGCAAGGCCAGCAGCAGCAGGTTCAGCAAGGCCTGCCCGGTGGCGCTGAGCAAGCGCCAGCCGCGGCCCAGCCAGCGCAGGGGGGTGTTGAAGGTGGGCATGGGGCAGCTGCTTCGGTTGGAGGGGTGGTGTGGGTCAGGTTGCGATACTCCCACCCCATGCAAGCGATTTTGGCCGTCACGGCGCCTTTTTTTGCCCTTGTGCTGTGCGGCTACCTGGCGGGTCAGCGCCGGGTGCTGCCGGAAAGTGCCATTCCGGGGCTCAATGTGTTTGTGCTGTACTTTGCGCTGCCCTGCATGCTGTTCCGCTTCGGCGCCACCACGCCGCTGCTGCAGTTGTTGAACCCGGCGGTGCTGGCGGTGTACCTGCTCAGTGCGCTGCTGATCGTGTTTGTGGTGGTCACGCTGTCGCTGAACCGGCGCGTGCGGCTGAAAGACGCGGCCTTTGGCGCGCTGGTGGCCGCATTCCCCAACACCGGCTTCATGGGCGTGCCGCTGCTGGTGGCCTTGATGGGCCCGTTGGCCGCAGGGCCGGTGATGAGCTCGATGCTGGCCGACCTGTTCATCACCAGCAGCCTGTGCATCGCGCTGGCGCAGGCGGCGCGCTCAAAAGACGGCCAGGTACACGGTGCCAGCGGCGCCCGTGCGGCGGCTTGGCGGGCGCTGCGGGGTGCGCTGTCCAACCCGCTGCCGTGGTCGATAGCGGTGGGTGCTGCCACCGCAGCAGCCGGCCTGAAGCTGCCGGGCCCGGTGCAAACGGTGGTGGACATGCTGGCCTCGGCCGCCACACCGGTGGCGCTGTTCACCATCGGCGCGGTGCTGTGGCGCGCCGGGCAGCACGTGGGCGGGCGCACACGGGTCCAGGACTACCTGCCGGTGGCGCTGGTCAAACTGTTGCTGCACCCGGTGCTGGTGGCGCTGCTGGCGCTTTCGGCGCGCGCATTGGGCGCCAATTTGACGCTGCAGGAAGTGACGGTGCTGACGCTGGCTGCCGCGCTGCCCAGCGCCAGCAACGTGTCGCTGCTGGCCGAACGTTACGGTGCCGACAACGGCCGCATTGCGCGCATCATCATGAGCAGCACGGTGTTGTCCTTTGTCAGTTTCACCGCGCTGGCCTGGGCGCTGGGTGTGCGGCCCACTTGAAGGCCGCCGCCCCTTTTTTCTTGAACCCGTACACGCAAGGAGCTTGAACATGGGTTGGTTTTCAAAGTCAGACAACGGCTTTTTCCTGTCCACCGTGACACCCGGCACCGGCGGTGACGCCGGCGGCCCGCGCGTGGCCGAATACCTGGGGCTGGTGAACGGCGAAGCCGTCATCGGTGCCAACATCTTTCGCGACATGTTTGCCTCGGTGCGCGACGTGGTGGGCGGCCGCGCCGGCGGCTACGAACGGTCGTTGGCCAACGCACGCGACGCGGCCATCAAGGACATGGTCGACGCCGCCAAGGAGATGGGCGCCACTGGGGTGATCGGCGTGGACATCGACTACGCCGTGCTGGGCGAAACCAACGGCATGATGCTGGTGGCCGCCAGCGGCACTGCGGTGAAGATGGGCTGAGAGGCGCCAGCCCGCGGCTGCTGAGGCACAGAAACTGAACCGCAAAGGCCCCTGAACTCGGCCGACTGCCGCTTCGCGTGCCGGCCCAGACTTGGCACACCCACCTGCAACCGGCACGTTGCCGGCTGCGCGGGGGTGTTCGGAGTCTGCCCTTGCCTTGCCGCACCGCCCATGGCCCCACTTCAGGCGCTTGCCCTGCGCCCCCGCCTGTGTGCGGTGGCACGGGCTGCGGCTGTGCCGGTGCCGGGCGGCTGTTGCTGCTGGTGCTGCTGGCCCTGCCAACACTGCTGGCCAGCGCACCCAGCCAGGCCAAGCCGCCCACGGCCAAGGCACGGCCCGCAGCGCTGCAGGCCCAGCCACTGGTGCACGCCCCGGCCCTGGCCCCCGCACCGCAGGGCCGCTGCGTTGACGAAACCGAGGGCAACACGGCCGCCAATGGTGCTGGCGACCGCGCCGGCCCCGTGCTGGTCAACGCCAACCCGCACGCCACGCTGCAGGCCCTGGTGCAAGAAGCGCTGAAGCGCAGCCACCAGGTAGGTGCTGCGCGGCTGAACGCTGAAGCCGCGCTGGACGACATTGCAGAAGCGCGCGCTGGCAAGTCGCTGCAGGCCAGCGTGGGTGCGGGCCTGGGCCCCGGCGGTTCACAAACGCTGGCCGGCAGCGACAACACACCACTGCAGTTTCGCGCCTCGGTCAACGCCGGGCAACTGCTGTACGACGGCGGCCGCGTCGACCGCCTGTCCGACTGGCGCACGCAACTGGCCGAATCGGCCCGTTTCGGCCACCTCAACGTCAGCGAACAACTGGCGCTGAACACCGTGAGCCTGGCGCTGGAGCGCAGCCGCTTTCACCAGCAGATGCTGGTCTACGGCCAGCAGGTGCGCAAGATGGGTTGCCTGGTGCAGGCGCTGGAGACCATCGTGCGTGCCGACCGCGGCCGCGCCAGCGAAATGGTGCAGGCACGCAAGAGCCTGCAGCAGGCCGAGTTGTCGCAGGCACAGGCGGCCTCGCAGTTCAGGCAGGTGGAGGTGCGGCTGCGTCGACTCGTGGGCGAGAAGCTGCCGCCACCGGTGGGCCTGTCCAGCGCGCTGCTGCAGGTGCCCGAGCTGCAGACGCTGCAAGATGAGGTGGAGCGCAGCAGCGAGGTGTCTGCACTCACCGCGCAGGCCAAGGCGATGGAACGTTATGTGCAGGCGCTGGCCGCCACCACCAAACCGCAGGTCAGCTGGAACTTCAGCGGCGCGCAGGCCGCCGGCTTGGGCGGCAAGGCGGGCAACACACGCAGCAACAACTATGCCCTGGGCGTGGCGGTGAATGTGCCGCTGGTCACGCCCACCGCGCTGCCGGCCACCGAGGCGGCGCGCAAGCGCGCCCGCGCCGCTGAATTGCAGCGGGCCGAAGCCATCGACGCGCGCCGCTTTCGCGCGGCCGAAGTGCACGAACAAGCCGTCTCCACCTTCGACCGCGCGCGCCGCGTGGGCGCCGTGCTGCGCGACAGCGAGCAGGTGCGCAACTTCACGCTGCAACAGTGGCAGCAGTTGGGCCGGCGCAGCCTGTTTGACGTGATGGGCGCCGAGAGCGAGCACTTCAACCTGCGCATCAGTTACGTGAACGCGCTGCACGACGGCCAGCAGCTCAACGCCAACCTGTTGAGCCTGGGCCGTGGTGTCACGGAGTGGCTGAAGTAGCCCTGCACACACACCCTGCGGGCTGTTGGTCTGCAACCCGTTGTTTCATCCACCCGCTTGACATGATGCCCACCACCGTAGCCCCGAGCGCCAGCGCGCCGCCGCTGATGAAACAAACGCCGGCCCACGCCGTGGTGAACCACGACCTGCTGGCGCTGATGCCCACCACCGCGCGCCGCGTGGTGGAAGTGGGCTGCATGCACGGTGCACTGGCCCGCGCCCACCGCGAGCGCAACCCGGGTGTGCACTACACCGGCATCGACATCGACCCCGACTACGCCCGCGTGGCCCGGCAGGCCTGCGACGTGGCGCTGGGTGGCGACATTGAACACTTCGCCGCGCCGGCCTTCGATGCGCTGTTCCCCAGCGACTGCTGGGTGTTTGGCGACTGCCTGGAACACCTGCGCGACCCCTGGCGGCTGCTGCGCCGCATACGCGAGCACATCAGCGCAGACGGCTGCCTCGTCACCTGCATACCCAACGCCCAGCACTGGAGCGTGCAGATGCGGCTGGCCACGGGCTTGTTTCGTTACGAAGACTCGGGCCTGCTGGACCGCACGCACATCCGCTGGTTCACACGCGTGACGATGATTGAGCTGTTCACGCAAAACGGCTGGCGCATCGAAAGTGGTGTGTCACGCCGGCTGCCGCAGCAAGCCCCGGCCGCCATGATGCAAGGCATCGCAGCCGTGGCGCAGGCCGGCGGTGCCGACCCGGTGCAGGCGGTGGAAGACGCGCAGGTGTTTCAGTACCTGTTCAAGGCGGTGCCGGTTTAGCGTTTTGTTGCTTTTTCTGCGCGCGGTGTGTTGGTGGCTGCGTGCGGGGGGCAGGCACCCCGCACCCACCGCCCAATAAACCACCCCATTTGGCCCCGTACTCGCCCGATCGCCCCGCCGTCGTAAACACCAGACTTGCGCCGTAGCGCCCGCGCTGTGCTGGGCGCCTGTGGACATCTGGCCCTACTCAACGCGCATGACGACCGACACCGACGCACCAGCCGCTGCCTTGCAGCGTGCGCAGCGCAGCGAGCCGGCATCAACGACGCTGCACCCAGGGCCGTTGGTTTTGCCATCAACGGCGCCTGCCCCCACGTCTTCCCCCACGCCTGCCCCCACGCCTGGCCCCACACCCTTTGTCGACGCGGTGCTGGTGCTGCACAAAAGCGACCTGGCCCGCCTGGCCGAAAAGCCTGAACTGGCGCAGGGCCAGCGTCTGCTGTTTGTCGACCCCGGCTTGCTGGACGAAGCGGCTGTGCGTGGCTTTCGCAACGGCGACTTCAGGCGCCTGGTGCCCGATGCCGACTTTCAGGCCCGCGCCGCCACCGAGGCGCTGGCGCTGGCCACGCTGCTGGACCTGCGCCTGACCGAGGCGCGCAAGCCGCTGTGGGCGGCCGGCGCGCGCGCGCCCGCCGCGCCGCAACCCAGCCTGCACGGCTGGGATGTGGGCCTGTTTTTTCTGGCGCTGCAGCGTGCCGCCGTGGCGCGGCACATCGGCGCCCAGGTGGTGGCCCACTTTCCTGAAACCCGCATCGGGCTGCTGCGCACCACGCTGCCGCAGCAGATGTATTTCGACTCCTACATCGGCACCGACTGGCTGGCGCAAGACCCGGCACGTTTTGCCATCATCGACAGTTACGACCAGGCGCGCTGGCACCGCGCTGACGCCTACGACACGGTGTTCAACCCCGCTGCCGTGCACGCCGGCATGGCCGGCGGCCGCGTCAGTGCCGTCACCCACGTGCCCACCTGCTTTTACGAGCGCGCCTGGCTGGCCGAAGAGGTGTCCCGCGCGCACGCCTACACGCTGGACCTGCCCAGCCCGTTTTGGGACGTGCCCTTGCACCGCGGCGCGCCGCTGCAGCAGCCGCTGGCGCAGGCCCCGGCCGCGCACCGCGCAGCGGCGCAGGCCTACCAAGACCGCGCCGCCCGTGTGCTGGAAGACACCCTGGGCCCCCTGCTGCCGCAGCCGCTGGCGCGCGCCCAGCAGGTGCAGGCCTGGGCGCAGCGCTGCCACTGGCAGGCGCTGAACGCGCTGGCGCTGCACGATGGCCTGGCGAGCAGCCCGCCGCAATTTCTGCTGAGCGACCAAGACGCCGGCCTCAACGGGCCCCTGTTCACCGTGGCCGATGCGCTGGGCAGCAACATCACCGTGGTGCCGCACTCGGGCCACCCCAGCATGCTGCTGCCGCACGCGCGCCGCGTGGTGGCGGTGGAACGTGCCGGCTACGGCTGCCAACCGCGCACGGTGCTGGGCCAGCATGTGGACTCGCGCCCGGTGCGATTTGGCCGCCGCGTGGCGCCGCGCGAACACCGTGAGGTGAAAACCGTGTGCCTGCTGCTCAACAGCATGCAAACCGAAGGCCTGAGCCATGTCGACGCCCACGCGCTGGCCGCCTTCTACAAGCCGTTGGCCGCGCTGTGTGCGGGCGCCGGTGTGGACCTGATCTTGCGCCCCAAGCCGGGTGCACCCGCGCTGAGCGTGCTGTCCAGCGCCCTGGGTGTGCAGCCGGCGCGCCTGGTGCAGCACACCACGCAGCCGCTGGAGCAACTGGCCGAAGCCACGCAGCTGTGCCTGGCCTACGGCGAGCCCACCACCGGCGTGGCGCCTTTTCTGGACGGTGGCAGCCTGGTGCTGCAGGTCAACGAACAGCGCTGGCCCATCGACTACACCGTGTGCCTGCCGCTGGTGCGCGACGGCGTGATACCGCTGCTGGACCACGCCAGCGCGCTGCAGCGGGTGCAACAACTGCTGGCCGACCCGCAGCGCTTCAGTGCCGACACCCGGGCCCAGAACCAGGCATTCCGGGTGCGCTGCCGCGATGCCCATGACCACATCTTCCCGGGCCCAGCGGCCTGAACCCCAGGAGTTCCACCCCATGCTCAACGACAAGGCTGTGCTCGTCACCGGTGGCACCGGTTCCTTCGGTAAGGCTTTTGTGCAAACGGTGCTGCAGCGTTACCCGCAGGTTAAGCGGCTGGTGATCTTCTCGCGCGACGAGTTGAAGCAGTTCGAAATGGCGCAGCAGTTGTCGCCGCGTGAATATCCGCAGCTGCGTTTTTTCATCGGCGACGTGCGCGATGCCGGGCGCCTGAAACGCGCCATGGAAGGCATAGACGTGGTGGTGCATGCCGCTGCACTGAAGCAGGTGCCGGCAGCCGAGTACAACCCCTTTGAGGCCATCAAGACCAACGTGCTGGGCGCGCAAAACGTGATTGAGGCCTGCCTGGACAGCGCCGTGCAGCGTGTCGTGGCCCTTTCAACCGACAAGGCCGCCGCGCCCATCAACCTGTACGGCGCCACCAAGTTGTGCAGCGACAAGCTGTTTGTGGCCGCCAACAACATCAAGGGCAACCGCGACCTGCGCCTGAGCGTGGTGCGCTACGGCAACGTGATGGGCAGCCGCGGCAGCGTGATTCCGTTTTTCATAGAACGCCGCGCCAGCGGTGGTGAACTGCCCATCACCGACCCGCAGATGACCCGTTTCAACATCAGCCTGCAAGAGGGCGTGGAGATGGTGCTGTGGAGCATCGAAAACGCCTGGGGCGGCGAGATTTTGGTGCCCAAGATTCCCAGCTACCGCATCACCGACGTGGCCGAGGCCGTGGCGCCGGCCGTGGCCAAGCGTGTGGTGGGCATACGCCCGGGTGAAAAGCTGCATGAAGAAATGATCACCGCCAGCGACAGCCCCAACACCGTGGACCTGGGGCGTTACTTCGCCATACTGCCCAGCGGCGGTGACTACAGTGTTGACGACTACTGTGAACGCATGCAGGGCCGGCGTGTGCAGCCGGGCTTTTGCTACGACAGCGGCAGCAACGCCGACTTCCTGAGCGTGCCGCAACTGCGCGCCTTGATCGAAAAACATGTCGACCAGCCGCAAGTTCCCCACCACTGAGTGCCCCACCACTGAGTGCCCCACCACTGAGTGCCCCACCACTGAGAGGCCAGGGCCCAGCAGGCGCAGCGTGTTGCCCACCACACCACCCCAGGGGCGGCTGATGTTCACGTCAGCGGCCGGCTGCCATGGCTGACGCGGTGGTGGTGCTGGGCGCCAGCGGTCTGCTGGGCCAGGCCTTGATGCAGGTGCTGGCGCAGCGCGGCCGGCCGGCTGTGGCGGTGTCGCGCCGCACGGGTGTGAACCTGGCGGCGTTGGGCTCGCCGCAGGCCTTGGCGCAGGCCCTGCAAGCCGCGCTGGGGCCGCACCAACCGGCCCTGGTGGTGAATGCTGCCGCCATCACGCAGCTTGACCACTGCGAGCAGCACCCTGACGCGGCCAGCGCCTTGCACGCGCGGCTGCCGGCGCTGCTGGTCGCTTGGTCGCGCAGCAGCGGTGTGCCCTGGGTGCAGGTGTCCACCGACCACTACTTTTGCGGCCCTGAAAACCGCCTGCACGACGAGTACGCACCGGTGCTGCTGCTCAACCAGTATGCGCGCAGCAAACATGCCGGCGAAACCATCGCGCTGCAGTCGCCGCAGGCGCTGGTGGTGCGCACCAACATCGTGGGCCGGCGCGGCTGGCCCGGGCAGCCCAGTTTTGCCGAGTGGGCTGTGCACGCACTGCACGCCGGCGTGCCCTTTGCCGGCTACACCGACAGCTGGGCGTCCAGCATGGAGGCCGGCCAATGCGCCGCAGCGCTGCTGGACCTGGCCGACCGGGGTGCGCGCGGGCTGCTGAACGTGGCCAGCCGCGACAGCATCAGCAAGGCCCACTTCATCACCGGCCTGGCGCAGGCGCTGGGCTTGAATGCCGCTGCCCTGCAGCGCCAGCCGCGCCCCACGGGCGGCCTGCCGCGCGCCAACGCGCTGGGCCTGAACGTGCAGCGCGCCGAACAACTGCTGGGCCGCGCGCTGCCCACTGCCCACCAGGTGGCCGACGCCGTGGCCACCGTTATGCGAGAACCACACCATGCTGCAGCCTGAACCCATCCGCATTGGCGCCCACACGCTGGCGTTGAACCAACCCAGCTACTTCATTGCCGACATCGCGGCCAACCACGACGGTGAGTTGGGGCGCGCCAAAGACCTGATCTGGGCCGCCAAGGCCGCAGGCGCCGACTGCGCCAAGTTTCAGCACTTCAAGGCCGACAAAATTGTCAGCGACCGCGGCTTCAAAGCCCTGGGTGGCCAGCAAAGCCACCAGGCCGCCTGGACCAAGCCGGTGTTTGACGTCTACCGCCAGTACGAACTGAACCGCGAGTGGAACGTGGAACTGGTGGCCACCGCACGCGCGGCGCAAATCGACTTCATGACCACGCCCTACGACGACGAGGCGGTGGACAGCATCAACCCCCTGGTGCCGGCGTGGAAGATCGGCTCGGGCGACATCACCCATGTCAGCTTCATCGAGCGTGTGGCGCGCACCGGCAAGCCGCTGCTGCTGGCCACTGGCGCCAGCACACTGGCCGATGTTGACCGCGCGGTGAAGGCGGTGCTGGCCGTTAACCGCCAACTGGTGCTGATGCAGTGCAACACCAACTACACCGGTTCGCTGGAGAACTTTGTCCACATCAACCTGAACGTGCTGAAGACCTACGCGCTGCGCTACCCGCAGGTGCTGCTGGGCCTGAGCGACCATTCACCGGGCCACGCCACGGTGCTGGGCGCCATTGCACTGGGCGCGCGGGCGATAGAAAAACACTTCACCGACGACAACCAGCGTGTGGGCCCCGACCACAGCTTTGCGATGAACCCGCGCACCTGGCGCGAGATGGTGCAGCGCAGCCGCGAGCTGCAAGCCGCGTTGGGCGACGGCGTGAAGCGGGTTGAGGCCAACGAAGCGCAGACCGCCGTGCTGCAGCAGCGCTGCCTGCGCGCTGTGCGCGACCTGCCCGCCGGCCATGTGCTGGCTGCAGGTGACCTGGAAGCGCTGCGCCCGGCGCCCGCCGGTGCCGCGCGCCCGCACGAACTGGCGCAGGTGCTGGGCCGCCGCCTGACGGGCCCGTTGCAGGCGGGGGACGCGCTGCACACCAGCATGGTTTCCGTGCGCACGCCGCAAGGCACGGCCCTGTCAGCATGATCGCCGGCCGCCTGACCGCCCTGCGCGCCATTGAAGAGCGCGACCTGGCGCAATTGCTGGCTTGGCGCAACCGGCCCGAACTGCGCCGCTACTTCCGCGAGTACCGTGAACTGAACAGCACGCAGCAGCGGGCGTGGTTTGACAGCAAGGTCATTGGTGATGTGGGCACGCGCATGTTTGCCATTGTTGAGGCCCCGGAAGGGCGCCTGCTGGGCGAGGCCCAAGAAGGGCGCCTGCTCGGCGAGGCCCAAGCAGGGCGCCTGCTCGGCGTGGCCCCGGAAGGGCGCCTGCTCGGCGCCTGTGGCCTGTGTTACATCGACTGGGTCAACCGCACCGCCGACTTTTCCATCTACATCGGCGCCGACAACCTCTACATCGACCAGCAGCTCGCGCCCGATGCGGCACTGGCGCTCATCAGCTACGGTTTTGACGAGCTGGGCCTGAACCGGCTGTGGAGCGAGATCTACGCCTTTGACACCGCCAAGGCGGCGTTCTTCCAGCAGCTGGGTTTCACGCTCGATGGCCGCCACCGCCAGACCCACTGGGCTGAAGGCGCCTGGCACGACTCGCTGTACTACAGCCTGCTGGCCAGCGACCCGCGGCCGGCCCACCCGGAGTGAACCTGCCATGAACATCGCCGTTATTCCCGCCCGTGGCGGCAGCAAGCGCATACCGCGCAAGAACATCTTGCCTTTTGGCGGCAAGCCCATGCTGGCCTATGCCATCGCGGCGGCGCGTGAATCGGGCCTGTTTGAACACGTGGTGGTCAGCACCGACGACGATGAAATTGCCGCCGTGGCGCAGGCCCATGGCGCCAGCGTGCCCTTTCGCCGCCCGCAAGAACTGGCCGACGACCAGACGGTGACCGTGCCCGTCATCGCGCACGCCGCGCAGTGGTTTGTGGACCAGGGCCAGGCACCGGCTGCCGTGTGCTGCATCTACCCTTGCGTGCCGCTGCTGCGCGCACAAGACTTGCGCGGCGCTTATGAACTGTTCATGCAGCGCGACGCGGCTTATGTGTATCCGGTGGTGGCCTTTCACAGCTCACCATGGCGCGGCATGACCCTGCCGCCGGCTGATGCACCCGGGCCGATGCAGTTTGTCTACCCCGAATTCGAGCTGACCCGCACCCAAGACCTGCCGCGCTGCTACTTTGACGCCGGCCAGTTTTACTGGGGCAAAACGGCCAGCTGGACCAGTGGCCTGCGCATGCACAGCAACGGCCACGGCTACGAGATGGAAGGCCACCGCGTGGTGGACATCGACACGCCGGCCGACTGGCGGCGCGCCGAGCTCATCGCCCGCGCGCTGTAGGCCGCTGGCCTAAACCCCCGCGCGACTACACCCCCGCGCGCTGCAACTTGGCGCTCAGCGCTTCGCGCAGCGAATCGCTGGCGTCCACCAGGTGGGCCTTGGTCTCGGCGCTCAGCGTGCCGGGTTTTTTCAGCGCTCCATCCACGCGGGCCAGCAGCGCCAGCGCCTCGCTGCGCAGCAGCGCGCGGGCGTCGGCGCGGGTCATCGCGGCCGGGCGCAGCAGCACGGTGCTCAGGCGGTTGATGTGCTCACGCTGCAGCGCGCGGCGCGCTGCCGGTATGTCGCCTGCACGGCCCAGCTCGGCCCACACGTCTTGCGTGATGCGGCCGTAGAGTTCACTCAGCTTAAAAGCGTCAGCCGGCCGGTCGGTCTTGGCTTCGTTGCCGATGATGCGCTGGGCCATGTTGTCACCCATCAGCTGCTCCAACACCGCGCGCTGCAGCTCGGTCACGGCGGCACTGACCGAATAGTCGGTGGTCACTGGCGGGCCGCCAAAGGTGTATTCCGTGCGTTCAGCAAAACTGGGTGCCAGCTTGCGCAGCAGCGCGGGGGGCACCACCAGGGCGTCGGCGGCCAGGGCGCCGCGTGCAATCAGGTCCAGCGCCTGGCGCTGCAGCGCGGCGGGCACCGGCTGCAGCGGGTCGCGGCCACTGCCGGGGTGGTCGCGCAGGGTGCGCAGGCCGCCGATCTGCCGCATCGCAATGCCCACCGCACGGCCGGCGTCGCGCAGCCCAAAAACGATGGACCGCCGCAGCACCGAATAGTCTTCTTCCGGGTTCAGGCTGCGGGTGTTCTGGCGCTGCAACAGGTCTTGCACGATGGCCATGCGCGTTTCTGCGAAGGCCAGCGGGTCGTTGCCCAGGTCGAAGTGCAGCGCCTCGGGGTCGATGCCCAGGCTGTTGTCTTCGTCGGTGCCGTAGGCCAGCTGGGGCTCTGCGCTGCGGCTGGCAATGCGCATCAGCTCGGCTTTTTCCTGTGCCGGGTCCATGGGCTTGTAGGCGTATTCGATGGCCCAGTGGTCGTAGGGGCCCAGCACGGTTTGGAAGCCGGGCACGGTGGCGGCGCCGGGCCGCGCCAGGTTCACCGGCGCGTACTCCATCACCGAGCCGGCCAGGCCGTTGCTTTTCACAAACTGGGGGTCGGCCATCTGCGCGTTGGTGTAGATGCGCGACGAGCGGAAGTTGTGGCGCAGGCCCAGTGTGTGGCCCACCTCGTGCAAGGTGGTGTCGATCAGGTACTGGCGCGTCCACTCTTCGGCCTCGGGGCTGTCGGGCGCCACCTCGCCACGCGCTTCCAGCACGTCCAGCGCGTAGCTCAGCTGTTCGGCGGCCATGCTGCCGTGCTCGCAGAAAGCGTGTTCGAAGCGGCTGAAGCTGGGCCGCCCGCTGCCGGTG
>JACCDR012672451.1_pt1 | contig 19049 bp, 28 predicted proteins | sample 7446431 | NCBI WGS metagenome assembly JACCDR01 (sample SAMN15323443, study PRJNA562643) | freshwater metagenome | isolation source: river surface water | place: USA:Blue River Watershed | collected 2017-08-17
CTAATTAATTCCGCGAATCCGTTTTGGCAGTCGAAAGGGAAAAGTGGCTAATTAATTCCGCGAATTCAACATGCAGGGGGCAGATTGATCTGAGGACCTTGAAAGCTTGAAACCATTGACCATCCAGACTCTTGAATTCTATCACTTTCGAATTCTTGTTCAACCGTCTTTTTAGTATTAAAAGCCGAGAAAAACGCATCAAAACGAGGTATCGGTGTAGCTGTGTATCCAAGTGCTAAGATTGGCCCCAAAACTTGTGCATTTTGAAGGCTGGAAATTAAAGCATTTTCAGCGTCCGTCAATGATCTAATAGGAGTAGGATTCTCTATAGAATCTATTATACTACTCTTACTACTACTTATACTACTTACTATATTACTATATAGTATATTACTACTATCTATTAGAGAAAGTATAATACTAGATACAGTACTAAGAGAATTAATCTCTTCTAAGTATAGTAACTCTTTAGCTCTATCTCTAGGATACTTACCTGTTCTTCTATTGACAGATATATTTATTCTAGTTCGATATTCGGCGGCTTGCTTGACTCCAATCCTAAATACATCACTACCGTAAATAGTAATAGTATTATCACCAGAGGATGCAAAGGGTCTATCATCTGGAGTTATCTGAACCTTGTAGTCTTTAAGAATACCAACAGACTCAATCAGTGCTTTGGTTTCAGAGAGGATATTAGATAAGAACATATTTCTGAAGTCCTGCTCTCAAATGAGGAGTTGCTAATTCGATTGCGATTCTGAGCCAAGGATCTATGCTAATGGGTAGGTAGGGTCTTTGATCCTGAACATCATCAGCATAGGGTATCTTAATCTTTAAAGATATTCCCCTAGTAGAGACGGTAGTGATCTGATCTGGGTTCGGACTGTAGTACCTGTCTCCTACTACGCGACCTGGAGCTAAAGCATTAACCAATCTCTTTGTATCAATGTTGATAGGAGGATTACGATTAGCAAGCAGTTCGCTCTTAGCCCTCTTAACTCTTCCAATCTTAAACTGAGTCCTTTCTCCTCGTTGCAGAGGTTTGTACAGTCTGCGAGATTCACTTAAAGGTTTCCATTTAGTTCCTAGTGAATCGGGAAGACCATTACTCTTTATAAGAAACTCAGTGTGAATCTTCTGAAGAAGGTAATACAACACCCATGAATTGAACATCAGAATTAATTGTCTCTTCTCTTCGGGTGTAGGTTTCCTTCTTAGTTTGAACTGTGATAGATCTATTGGTATTTTCATTAACCTTTCCCTCCAGGAATCTTGGGGGTGAAGGGGGAGGCTACAACCAACTGAATGGAATATATCGGTGTACGAATTTAACTCCAACTGTATCAGGTACTGCTGAGATAGGATCTACCCGCATTGGAGTAAATGGGTATCGGTTATCGGAGGATATATTGCAGTAAGTGACTAGGCTGTTGATGTTGGCTGCTAGGTCATCAATGAACAGTTCACCTTTCACTAAAGCTTCAAGATCTTCTAGAGCTTGGAAGTATTCATTGAAGTATTGGGAATCGTTCCCTCTTCGGATGGATAGAAAGTAAGCAGCAATGTAGGTTGCTCTCTTTCGAATCCAAGGATGAAGTAGAGCATTAGCATCAGAATAGACTCTATTGATAATGCTCTTTACTTCATAATGAGCTTGTAGAAGTACTTCCTCAAGAACATTGTCATACTCTGGATCTGTATCTTCAAAGTCATCCCGACGTAGCTCTACCGCTAAAGATGAAAAGAGTCTTTCAACTTCAGTTTGGGATGTGTAGTACGGACCAGAGTATGTGATTGGCATGATGAAGTACTTCTAAGCTAAGTTGTTAAAGCAGTCAGTGCTGCTTGTTGTTGTGCTGGGGTTGCTAAAGCTAATGCTTGTCGAATCTGTTTAGCAACAGGTGTTATTTGACGAGTAGCCTTAAATTCAGCTACCTTGCTTGCATGAAACTCTACAGCGAATCTAGCAATTGCAGTTTGGTAGGACTGTCTACGCTCTACTGCTGTAGTATTAGGTAGTGCTGGAAGTGGAGGAGTAAGTGCTGCTCTACGAGCATTCTCTTGTGCAATTACCATATCCATTGTCAAACGATCTTCTTGGTCTGCTGTGCCTGTTACGGCAAAAGCCATTACTAAGGTACTAATGGTGAATTCTCCTTTTGAATATCTTGGTATTCGGGCAAGGTAAGTGTGTAATTACGTGTTACTGGAATCCATTGACTTGCTGCCATTGGTTGTCCAGAGGCTCCTACATTGTTAGACCGATACCACTTGTTACCAAGTTTAACAGGTTTGTGCGATTCTCCAAAGGTTCCCCATGTGGACCACTTTTCTGGAGGAGAAGTAGTACTAAATGGACAGTCGGTTGTCTCTGGATCGGTAGTTAGTTCAAAGAATACTGGAAGATCTATTACGTCACCACCAAGAGCGACTATAAGTGATATATCGGATACTGTTATATATTGAATATGATCTATATCGCTTGATACTGCTAGTGGTGATTGTCGATCAAACCCTTCCTGACCATATACTAAATCATTTAGTAATGTTCTATAAGGGTTTAGATCGCCCTCATTCACTAAAGGCTTACCTATGAGTGAATGAAGGCTATTAATCATTGACGCACTAGCCTCATTGATGATGCTAAATGTTAATTCTACTGGTATTAGTATTTTAGTCATTTTGTACTTTCAAATTTAAGATACATAATCTTCTGCGTTAGTCTTATCCGCTCCCGTCTGTGCCACTCGAAACGCTGCATATCGTTTTTGACTCGCGAATCGAGTATCCGCAACGCTCTCAGCTTGCACCCCTGCCATTCCGCTTGGTGCGTAAGCATCGCTTGCAGTTGAGCCGATATTGACCAGCGAAGGGGCGGACCAGTTGTTTGGATCGAATCGGCTGAATGGGTTTCTGTGCTCGCCTGCTGCGAGTGTTTTCGCATTACCCGCCGCGTCCAAACTGCTACCTATTCGCCCTGGAATAAACGCACCATTGACTGCGATACCACCACCGTTTTCGAGGCACCAATCACGGACAGTATTCAACCGACCGGCCCACATTGTTGCAACTGTTCCGTTTGTAAGCGTTGCATGTCGTCCAGTGCCATCGACGTTGTAACAAGTCCGATTGGTGTTGCTTGAACCTGGACCGTCTTGCAGCGGTAGATTGGTCCCATCGCTCAACAGAATTGAGCTAACAGTACCAGCAGTCAAATTGATTCGACCAGCCGCAACGGAAACCGTGCTTGTGCCGACTTTTGCCACAACAGTTTCGCTGCCCGTCAAATGCGGCAAGTCCAAATACTCTGTTCCGCTCACTGTTAAACAAGGCACTTCCATAACTCCGCTCAACGCAATCGGCCCCGCAAACTGCAACGCACCGCTAGCGACATCTTGCGTTGGTACAGCTTCGTTGCGTGGGATAACAACACTGCCTGATTGTGTGTAGCCAAGCTCATTTGCAAATGAGTATTTAACGCCTGCATCGGTTGCGTGATACGTGCTCTGCGTGATGTTAGTAGCGGTTAGGTTTCGCCCGTTTCCAGAAATGTCATAATGAACCGTTCCGCTTTCCTCTTGCAACGGCCATATTGCCAAGGCTCCGGTGAGGTCGACGGTTGCTGGGAACAAATGCTGCTGACAAATCGACAACACTTCAGCCACCGTCTTGGATACTGAGTAGACACGCAAGCCAGCGACCTTGATATTTCCGTTTGCTCCACCAACGTAGCCACCCAAAGTGAACGAATTGCTGTGTGTTGGAATGCTCGCTGGAATTGTGCCGGTGAATGTCAGCGTTTGAGCTACGCCATTTCGGTATAGCTTCAGTCGGTTCGCGTTGCCTGTTTGCGTCCCATCATACACCCAGCAAATATCGACCATTTCGCCTTGCGGAACTGTACCTGTCGGACTCAATCCATTCGGAAAGCCACTTGCACCAAAGAAAAAATGCAGCCTAGTAGCGTCTGCCGCACCTGTTTGAATTTCCCATCCCTGCGTAACAGTTAGATCGCATTCCGCAATATGTATTTTATTCGTCGCCGCGACAACTTGCATTACTGAATAATGCACCGTCAACTGTGTAACATCACCGCTGGTCAATCGTGCCCCACGTGTCGCAATATCATTCACTCCATCAAACAGCACGCACCGCTGCCCCCTCGGAACCGCAAGCGTGCCGACTTCTGATTGGAGTATTGGGAGGTTATCCAGTGTTGATCCAGCATACGAGAATCCATTAAACAATTGAAGAATATCTTCATCGTTAGCAGGACTATAAGTACCTCCTGGACGACCTACCACGTTACGAATATGACTTCGAACATGACTGCGAACATGCCTACGAATTGATGTTAGTTGGGTCATTTGGATTAATTAGCTAAGTAGTAGACAAATACATCAATAGTACCAGAGACACCAGTAGCTTCAAACTCTAGTCTTCCTGGACCTGCCATATCCCACGAAGCATTAGCAGTAACACTTGTAGCATCAATAGGAGCAGGAAGATTAACTGCTTCTGATGTTGTCGATCCATGAGGAAAGAACTTAGGAGTTACTGTACCAGCAGCACCAGAACGATAGTTGATACTTACTTTGTTCCAACCATCTTTCAATGAGATTTTGGTGGTTGGAGTATTTCCATAAGTACCGTTTGCTGTAATCTGTAATTCTTGGTTCTTCATTGTTAGTTCTCAGTGCTAGCGATAGGACAATGTTCAGTGTAGAGGGCTTGTGCAGCAGTAATGAATTGTAACAGTTCTCCACAATCTACAACAGGTTCAGGAGGATCTTTAATTACTGCCCCCTTTGCAACCCGCTTCCTGGGGGGAAAGAATTTAGACTTCAAGTAACCTACCACTCGTTCAAATTGTTGCTTAGTTGGAGGTTTTGGTTTACGTGTTGCCATGCTTGGTCATCCTTCATTTTCTTTCGAATTTCTTCGAGTGTTTTGCTTTGAGTTTTAATCTCTTCTTTGATTGCACCAGTAGTGGAGATTAGAGTATGGAAGACACAAGTTAAAAGGATAAGAACCAATAGTGCGATGAATATCCGATTGATTGTTTCAATTCTTATACTCCTGAATGGCTGATATGGATTCTTTAAGTTGAGCAACATCGTTCTTCATCTGGTTAAGCATTGAAAAAGCAATAACCAGAATAAAGGTTACTGCGATGGAGTAGATGGTAAGGAATCCTGTTGCGTATCGACCGATTGTTTTAATTCGAGTATTTGTCTCAGTGTTTTCGAGAACTCGTCTGAGACGAGTCCCATTGAGGACAATACGACTATCGCTATGGTCAGAGTCGTTTTCCAGTTGGTTCGAAGCCACATGAAAACTTGCTTCAATACATTCTTGATCTCGGCGGTTTGAGTTTGGTTCGGTTCGTATTCCTGAAATTGAACCCTGTAGCCCGCAAACTTGGATTCCGACCACTTTCCCGTTACCGATAATAGACCCCAACATATCATTTGCCTTTGTGGAGTTGATCCACGTTGAATATATCGTTTAGCAAGTGTGTAGTTTGAAATAAGACCTTCGCGGACCTGTTGAGCTAACTCAGAGTCAATGTCTACATCGCTCGGATGTGTCCATTGTTTGAAGTTTGTTCCGATAATTAGTTCAACAGGAGCATTGAGCAACTTTGCATAGGCATTATTGACCCATACAAAGTTGCCATCAACATCTACTTCTGCGAAAGGCCACTGAGACTCACAAACAAAAGCTAACGCATCTTCACAACTCAGGATGGCAATCTTCGGAGACATTGGTATGACCAGTTCTCAATCGGAGGATTGGGATACTGCTTCACAATCCCCCAACTCCACCTAAGTAGCGAATTAATTAGCGAAAGATTCTAAAGACTCGTCCTAGTCGAACAGGGGCTTGGTAGCTTCGTGAATAGGTGCGAACTGTTGACTGACTCCGATGAGCAGCATCATGTGCAGCTAACATTTGTTCCCTAGTCATTCCTGCTGGATTAATACCATGCCCTTGGAGAAGGTGTTGGTCGATTGATCCTGGATATCCCCAATGTCCACTCATGGAAGGAGTTACAGTGCTAGAATTGTAATACTGAGTACTCGACTGAACTGAACAGTTGCTACAGTTGCTTGATCGAGTAGCAGGAATATAGTTTGATCGAGCTTGTTGGATTACTGGGTATGGTGGTAGAGCAGTTTCAACAATTGATCGAACTACTGTAGATCCTGTACTAACTACTTCTCGCACAACTGGAAGAACAGGAGCTTTAGTTGGTCGAGTAGCACAAGTACCAGTCAAACAATCTTGAGCTTCTACTGAGCTAGTTGTCAGTGAGAAAGCAATCAAGAACAGGATCGAAGCAAACAGCTTGATAAAGATTTCAATAATCGCTGGTAAGTACTTGATAATTAATTCCAAGAACTTAGCAAGATTGTCGATATCAATATTGAAGGGAGTATCAGCAGTAAATTCATCACTACCGAAAGCTTGTACCAGTCCAAACTTTTCAAAGTCTGGATCATCGTATAGCTTTACACGAAGATCAGAAACTACTTGAGCACGAAGTTTACGATTACGCATCTTAAACTTCATTGGGATTCGACGAAACAGTGGCAATGTTTCAATTGCCTGATCTACTGCTTCATTCAACGTGAGTTGCTGAGTGGACATTCTAAAGATCCTTTGGTATGAGTTTGATACAGAAACGACTAAGGAATCACTGGTGGTGTTGAATTAGCTGACTTGATCTCTCCGATAGCAGCAGCAGTAACATTCCGATTACGGAAGAAGTCACTAACTGTTGCAGCAGGGATATTATACAAGTGTTGTGTTCCCCATGATTCATTTGAGAATCGGTAGAACTTATCTCCATCTGAGGAGTAGAAGAATCCATGCCAGCACATATTATGTGCCCAAGCATTACCTGGATCTCGACCATGAATAGCGAAGCCATCCTTGTGCTCTCCTACTTTGCGGATTGCTAACATGGAGCAATTGAAAGTAGGCTTACATACTGACAAGACCTCAGATAGATCTTCTTCAGACTTGACGAATGGACAATCTACTAGACCGTAATCTTCGTACTGCTCAAGTTGATCTAAGTATCTCCAATCGCCAAATTGACGATAGAGATTAGCATTCTGAGGTTCAGGGAAATCACGTTCTCGATCAAAGCCAAGTTGTTTAAGGATCTCAAGCAATTTAGGAGTGTTGCAAGAGATAACCTTTCCCCCCAGAAAAGCCTTGACCAGAGCTTCACAGTAAAGACCATCCCCTCCACGCATGTTTACGATCTTACGAGCTTGGCCGTAAGTGTAAGGTCCGTAGAAAGAAAGATTGTTGCTAGAGAACTCATTGCGTCCAAGGTACTCTTGAGCCATTCCTAAGAAAGCAATCTGATACTGTTGACGAATAACGTATCCTCGGAAGGAGTTGGATACTACACAAGATCCAATGATCTGTGGAAGCCATCCAAGCACCTTACCCATAAGGAATTCGTCTAACAGAGTCCAATCGCAAGATCCTGGATAGCGACCCTTTGATTGTTGGAATGCTGCCCATTCTTTGGCAATGTCAGGAAGGATCGAAGGAGATTCTTTGATCTGAACTCGACTAGGAGATTCAAGAGCAATTTGATCGAAACCTTTCTGTTCGATGGAGTAAGCTTCATCTTCTGAAACCTTTCCATCGGTCCAACCAGTAAGAGCATCCTTTGGTACGATTACCTCATCTGCTCCACGGAAGTCTGGATTCTTGTTTACCATTTAATTAATTCCTAGTATTCAGTTTGGGGTTTACTTAACACCTAGACCTAAAGCAATACATCGGTAGTAGTCTGAGAGTACGCCTTTACTGACAGGCCATCGTGTAGCAAGGTCTAAGTTGATGTTACTGGTTACGGTTGCGAACTTTGGATAGTCAGGAATAGTAAGTAGTTCAGTTCCCAATCGCTTGGTTACATCATCAATAGTCATATTGCGACCATCGGCTGAAGTAAGAAGAACAGCATTTCGTAAGTATGCTTCACCGACCAATTTCCTGGAGGGGAGAGACTTAGACCATTCAGCTACTCGTTGACCAATATTGCCGAAACTATCAGCAGGAACTTCCGGTGTTGGTGGTTCGGGTGGTTTAGGAGGAGTTAGAGGTTCCAGAGTAAAGTCTACAGCTTCGCGAATCTTCCAAGATTTTTTAAGATCAAAGTCAATTGTAGAACCTTCTACTTCAACCCAAGTATGTCCAGGTTGAGTTACGATGATGGTCGAGTCGTTGACAGTAACGTAGGGAACTGATCGTCTTTTTTCATCAGTTACCTTAATTGCAATATCTTCTCGATTGACTGCTGTTTTCCAAGAGAGCACAGCGATACGGAAAGGAGTAGCAACAAAGTTATCAGGGACAACAGTAAAGTTGCCAATCTTTTCAGATTCAGTAGTTTCAATGACTACTTTCATATCTACATTAATCTGAGCAAATAATGTAGAACAGACAAAGAGAAACAGGAGAGAGAGTTTACGAGGATCGAGCACGATAGGGTCCTTATGGAGTGAAGGGAAAGAGGCTCCAGGACCACAATGATCCTGGAGCGTATTCAAAAAGTTCTACCGATTATGGCGAAGTCTTAATGACTGGTCATTAAGGTAGAACTGTAGCAACGTGAACAGCATTTGGAATGAACAAGCAAGGTAGTCCATTGTCAACTGCTGTGATATCGAAGCGACCTGGATTGATAGCAGGAGTACGCCATACACCGAATCCAGTAACTTCTTTAGGTGCTGTGTTCATCACAGTTTCACGAACAGGTTCAACACCTTGAGCGTATCCACACCATACACCATCGACTGGTGGAATGATGATAGCTTTCTTTTCAGGAACTAACAGAGTGAAATTATTAGCATCAATCTGTTGAGTTACGTTAGGGATAATCTCTCCAAGGGAAAGACCATCATTAACAACGTGAAAAGTGATCCAAGGCATACCACCAAAGATAACTGAAAACATTGCTGAACTCATTGTATCTTCTTGGTTGATAGGCTTTTTGGTAAAGGTATCGAAGATTCGATTGGCAGTACCGCGAACTTGAGCCAACTGAGTATTATCGAACAGATACGCAATGGTAGTGCTGTTGACGATAACATCCGATGGAGAGTATCCGCTAGTACGAGCCATTCGCTTGGACAAGTTTAAGAACTGATTGATAACATTGGTGTTAGGATCATCCCAAGTATCATCAATGATACCGTCCAAGTCACCTTTGTTGATTGCTGGAATCAGGTAATCATTTACCATCGTAGCATCAGCATCATCTACTTCACATAGACGAAACTGATCTCCACCAGCAGGTTTAAGAGCGAAACCACCCAAGAGCATACGGGATACTGCAAATTCGCGAGCATTGCGGAACATATCCGTCAAATGCTTAAGTTGAATTGCAATATATTTTTGACCTTGAGCATCAACTTCACCAAGATTCCCACCGATAGGACGAGATTGAAATACCTTCTCGTCATAAATGGTAATAGAACCGTGGGTACGCATCATGGTAACAGTTGCAGTACCGGATGGCTTTAGTCCCAATCGAGGAGCAGGGGCCATAGGTGCTGTAATCGGTGCTACGGTTCGAGTAGAAGCGTAGGTATCATAACCGAAAGTACGCATCTTCGAAGTGATGCTAGGAGCATCAGTAAAACCCATTCGAAGAAGACGTTGAAAGAAGCTAGTAGCTTCATTCAATTTGCGAACTGACCTAACCACTTGTGTTGGCTTCATCAGTTGTTCATAAGTTACTCCAGGCATCGTATATTCCTTGTTTAGTGTTTCTAATTAATTTGAGCAAGCAAACAAAACCTCCCACCCACCAAAGACGAGTAAAGTAGGTGGGAGGCACTCCAAACCCCATGCTTAAAGATTAAGCAGTAACGATAGTTACAGTCTGAGCTTCCCAAAGACTTGGGATAACCAACCAACCAGTACCGTCACCAATGATCTCGAACGAACCACCAATCAACTCGTTAGCAGTTGAAAGGGTTACAGAGTCAGCAGTCAAATCATTGAGAGTTACCATTGTATCTGCTGTACCTGCTGTAACTGTCAGGTTTTGTGCAGAAGCATTGTAAACTCGGAAACGACGACCCTTAGCTGGAGTAGTAGGAAGAGTCAGATTGACTGCTCCCGATGCTCCACGGACAACTACAAGCTGACCAGCATGAACATCTGAGAGAGTAGCTGATGCTGCAACGATAGTTACACCACCATCGTTACCTCCCATGAAGCCTTGTGGATCATCGTCCAATTGGAAGAAGCGACCCAATTGAGTACGAATGTTGTACTCTTCGGCAGTACCGACAATACCACTGGTAGCTGATGCTGCTTGAGCTAATGCTCGGGCATAAACACCACCAGCAACAAGCAGAGTACCAGTAAAGCGATCTGCATTCGCTCCCATGAACTGCATCTTAAGTTCATGGACAAGAATACCGGCAATTTTTTGAGTACCGTCTACAGCACTTGGGTCCCACTGTTTGAACTTCTTAGTACCAGTCACCTTACCCATTAATAGGTTAGGACGGAGTACGTCAGTGTAACCCGTGTTACCTGCATCGCGGGAAGCACCATCAATCTGAACTGGTAAGAAGCGTAGGTTAGATTGTTCGCCCCAAGTTAATCCGTACTGAGATACTACTTGCTCGATCTCAGCCCGCATCGTCGGGGTCATTTGGTACGAATCGAAATTGTACATATTTTACTCACTATTTAAGTTGTGGATGAAATTGATCTGGGGTTCGGAAGAATTAGTTACTTACGACCCATAGCATAACTAAGAAGGTCATCAGCAACTTTGTCTGCTTCCTCATCAGACAGTTCTTGCGAACCATCATCGTAGAATGAACCTTCAACAACTTCACCTTGGCTCATTACTGTGGCTTGCTTCTTAGCTGGCTGAGCTTGGAGAGCCATAATGACTGCTTCAATTGGAGCAGGGCTTACAGAACCGTTGTCAAGCTTGATTTGGTAGTTGTCAGCTTGAGGGTAGAGTGTGCTGTCAGCATACTCTTTAGGACAACGACCAGTCTCAACGAGAGTGTTAATTTGGGTGCGAAGACTCTTACGCTTTTCGTCTTGCATGTGGTTAGTCATTACTGACATAAGAACTGCTGATTCGGAAGTCTTTTCTTCCTTCTTAGGAAGCAATTCTTCAGCAGTAAAATTCTTACCAGTAACAGGATTGACTTGCTTCGTCAGCACATCCAATTGTTCTTTTGTGAAACTCATTACTATAGGTTCCGTTCGAAAGGTGGTAGATTCAGGACCTTTACCGTTATCGTCATCATCTTTTGAACACATTTTCATCTGTTCAAGAGCGATGGTTAGATTCTGGACGAGGTTTGCAACAGTGGTACTTGCTGGCAAGTAAACACCAACAACATCAGAGAGTAACTTTGATAAAGCATCAAAGCTAACAGTATCTTCTACATCATTAATCATGGATTCATCCATGTATTCTGACATAGCGATATAAACATCATTAGGATCTGGAAGTACTTCGAAGTTCTTCTGTCCTGGTTCAATTGGATGAGTTACCAGAGCTACGTGCATTAGTACGTTCTCTAGGACTTCTCCAGATTCATCAGTCATTTCATACTTAGGACGCATATAAATTGATACGTCTTTGACTGATTTACCTACCTTACCAGCAGGAGTATTAGGGTCTTCTTCGGTTCCTGGAACTTCAATTTCTCCAACCAATTTCTTAAGACCAGTTTCTTGGTCGATGGTTGAGTAGATTTTATCCCAGAATCCAGCGTTCTTAGTTGAATCCTCTAATAGTCCTCCTTCCCCCTCTTGGATCTTAGAAAAGGTAGTGATGTTGAAATCGTGTTTCCAGGGAGCGGGAACTTTCAAACCTTTGGACACCATCTTATCGAAAGTTGTTGCAGCTTTATCAATATCTGCTGCTGTCACTTCTTTAAGAGTTTTGGTTCCATCGGAATTGAAAGTACGGTATTTACCTTCAGTGACAATCTCTTTAACGAAGCGAGTTGTCTTCGGTTTCTTAGATTTGGATTTGACAGTCATGTAAGAGGCTCCTTATTCATCACAACTTTACGATGAATAAGGGCTATGTCAATTAGCAATGGAAGGAACTATTGGAAATCACACTAACTATAAATCAACAAATTAAGGGGGAAGTTGATAAAAGGATGGAGAGTTATCAGGTAATGATTGGTTATGATCTGGTTCAATACTGAGAATTGGATCAATACCAGAACCCTTACTTGTTACATAGTTACAAGCATCACTAAGAGTATCAACAATATCGTCTGGAACTCCAGGGTGTCCCGTCCAGGAGAAGACTTCATCCATACAAGTTCTAAGCCAAGGAGCTTCTTCAGGAAACCAGATTCTACCTTTCTTCATACGGTAGATAGCGTTAGCTGCATTCTGGATCTTATCTCGGTACTTCTTGTGATCTACGATTGGGACTCCTCGGGAAGCTAAGATTTGAGCAGGGCCAATACCTAATCCGTTAGCTTCAACGAGGATAAACTTAGGTTTAAACAGCTTATTAATCTGAATAACCTGTTCAATTAAGTATGGTATCTCTTCTCTGAACCTAACCATATGAAGCCATACTAATCGATAGTCAGGAGTTAGACCCCATACAGAGATAACAGTATATGATGGTCCTTTCTTCTTATTGGTTACATCGTCAATAGGTCCTTCCATAGTAGATGCTGCTGGATCGACTGTTACGAAGATCTCAAGAAAATCATCCATATGAAATACGTGAGGACCTAGTTGGAAGTAATCTCCTCTAGCCGTATAGAATTTAGCATTAAGAGAATTGAATCGAGAGTCTGGTGAGATATCCCAGTCACCCCATCGAAGTTGTTGTTGACGAATATCGTCTAGAGATTCAAGAGATTTAGAATATCCTCTTTGGTCGATGTACTCGTTGTCTGAGAGTGAAGATGGAATAAATGGACGACCATGAACTCCACCTACCCATTTAACCTTCTTTTCTCCAGTCTCATCAGTATAAATCTCTTTATGAATCTGATATCTGTCTTTCAACCAGAAGTGTCCAGGACCTCCAGGATTAGAAGCCATCCGAAAGCGTAGAGGAAGAGATTTGTACATTTCACAGACTTTGCAACCGGAAACATAATTAGGTACTTTCTCTCCAGTAATTTCATCCTTCTTCAGTTTATGCTTAGGGCATACATTCTTACGAAGACGAGAGAACAGATAGGTAGGAGCACTATCATTCTCAAAGTGGGTTGTTTCGTCGATACCAACGTACTGATACTCAGCACCTTGATAGCGAATCTCAGCTTGGTATTCACCTAAGTAACCAAACTGAATCTTAGCTGGATGGCCTGGAGCACCATTAGGCCACTTGGTAGGGAAGATGTAGGTATGGTTCTCTGCATCGTACTTAGCAGCAGTATTGGAGAACCATCTATGTGCTCTATCTAAGAGTGCTCCAGGTTGTTTTAGTTCAGTAAGGGTTCTTCGTAGGATGAGTGCTGCATAGCCTGGAACATCTACATACTGTGCAGCACCCATTAAGAGTACTTCAGACTTTCCTCCTCCAGCAGCACCCCCAAATAGAGCTTCTAAGTGAGGGAGCATTAAGAAAGTTAGTTGAGTAGCATAAGGTTCTACAGGAATGTAGTCCTTGTTCCATTTGATTAACACTGTAATTAATCCTGAAAATGCAATCTACATGCTTCGGAAATTAGAACAGAATCAGCAGTCTCTACGTTAATCAATGGATTCTTGAATAGTCTAGTAGCTAATTTAACCATCTTAGATTTATCCTTACCTGGGGCACTTGCTACTTTCTTCCACTGTTGAGGAGTAGGAGTCCAGATAGATTCAATGTCCAAAGCTTTAGCAAAGCCAATCACGAATCCATAGTACCAGTGCATAGAAGCTATAGCCTTCTTACCATTGAGAGGCATAAAGACGGGAGCTTCAATAGTCAGATAGATCTCAGCAGGGGAATCTAGAACATCCTTTAGAAGCTGAGCCAATTCATCTTCATGTAGGGTTCGGAGTTTAGTTCCACCATGCCTATCCCAGAACCAATGGATCTCTAGAGTAGGCTTCTTGAATGGTCTTTTAGTTTGTACTGAAATTGATCCTTTTTGACCTAGATCAATCCCAATGTACTTAAGCATTCTTTTCAGCTTCGAACTTATCGTAAGCTCGACCAAAGATATCAGCGAACATAATAGCATCTTGTGCTGCTCGCTCTAGCATTTCATGGCGATTGGCTAATCGACCTTTAGGAATGTAAGTATTAGCTACATTCTTCATTGCAACTTGTAGAGCAGAATAAATTACCAAGTCTCTCATTGTAAGAGTACCAGTAGTTACGAATGGTAATTTAGTCTCTTGTTCTTGTTGAAGTTGCTCTAAGAGAGCAGCATCATCGTCTGATAGATCTTCAACATCAGTATTAGTTCGAGGGGTAGCCTTAGCCATTTAGAACACCTTCTGAAAGGGGTTAGGGAATAGGAGATACACAAAATAGAGCATAGGAAGAGCAAAACTACAATAGCTAAGTTCTTAAAGTTTTAGCTAATCCTGTAGGTAAAGAAGGGAATAGATTAGGTAGAATACCATTCTGATTCAACATATCCTCTTCTTTTTCTTGAGGAGCTTCAGTCTTCAAAGTAAGCAAATTGTTGTCGATGATATCGTTTAGGTCCATGCCTTGCTTACGAGCTAGCTTAAGAGACTCTAGGAGTGTCTGACCCACATCCAGTCTAGTCTTAGCTTCTTCTTCCTCCAGAGAAATCTTATCGTCTGTCCAATCATCCCCTAACAAAGCAGCAGTTTTACTCTTAAGGAAAGCTTCAGGATTACGTGTCAGGAGGCTAGACTCAGCTATATTGCGAGCCTTAGACAAAGCCTCCTGTAAGACGCCCCAGAGCTTCATATGAGGCGTTAGAGTGAACTCTGGGTCATACTTCAGACTATCTTCGCGGCCCCTATGTACCCACACATTGAAGGTCTGGGAGGATACCCCCAATGCAGAAGCAATAGTACCAAGAGAGCACCCCATAGAAGCTTTATCTATGAGGATCTGAACCTTCCGATTATCTCGTAGAAGCCTCTCTAAGATGGATTCCCTACGTTCTTCAGTATAGGGAACTAGCTCTATGGAAGGTTCAGTTTTCTGTAAAGTCGATATCTTTTTTAGTATTCGCTTGGTTCGCATGTGTCAATCTCACTTGAGGGGTTAGAATCCATTTCTTCCCCTGCGTCACTTCGTTCGCAGAGTTCCCCCAAGTGTACACAAGTAGCGTTACCTAATTCAATAGGCTCACCAAGATTAGCCATGATAACCTCTTGCAAGGCTTCTGGATCTGGTTCTAGGTTACACAAGTCGCTTAACATAATTTGGTCCTTATCGGTAAATGAAAATGTCCCATACACTACCTCTAAGTATACGGGACATTCTAAGTTCGGACAAGGTTCACAGTCCATTAGGTCTTTGATTTAAGTCCCTCATATGTTTCTCATAATCTCTTACTGAAACATAGTAGGACTGACCCCCTCATTGGGGCTTGACTTCTTTTATCTCAATTGACAGATTTTCATCCACTGGTGACTCTAAGCTTGTTCGATATTCATTCAGTTCGCTTGCTAGTTGGTCAATCTGTACGATTACCGTAGCAACTGGTGGATGAATAAGCTGAAGCAGCCCATTCGCACCACACATGAAAGCATGGTAAATCTCATCCTTAATGTTCTGAGGAATCTCTACACCAACACTGGTATAGTTCTGTGTAAAGAACAATTCAAATTCTTGTTCGAGGGTTCTTGGTGTTTCTTTATCAGTCATCTTTGGGTTCCTATGGTTTGGAGAATCTTTTTCAACCGATCATAATCTTTCAACTGTTCCTTCAACTCTTCAACTTGTGCTTTGAGTTTAGCCTCTCTTTCTTTAGCTTTGAAATACATATCCTTATACTGTCTTAGGCTTACTACAAGAGCTTGTAGTTCTCGAATGCGAATCTCTAGATACTTGATAGTGTAGCTCACCCCTAAGACCCTTATTCTTCTGGAGGAGAAGATAACCGTCTAGTTCGTTCCTTAATCATAGCTTCAGCGATATTGAAAGCGATGTTAGCTGCTGTCTGTTCTGCTGTGTGGGGAAAGTCTCTTAGTGTTGCGTTTAGAGCACCAAAAGCAAAGTAGTCCAACAGTTCCGGTCGAGTAGGCTTATCCTCCTTGTCATTCTTTACTCCATTTAGAGCATCTTCAAGAGCATCACAGACTTGTTTCATAGCTTCAAGATAGTGTTGCTTCATTCCACTGTAGTAGTCAACAGCCTGTCTAACAACTGCAATTGCTTCAAAATGACTCAGTTTAGGAGTAGGATCTTCTACCTCCTTCTCCTTGACTGCTTTCCAGATAGCTTTAGCTACACCTTCGTAAGTTTCTAAGTCGGACCACGTATCTTCGGGGCAGACTGATTCGTATATACTCTTTAAGTTTGCCCTTGCAGGAATCCATACTCTACGGTCAGGTGAGTTGCACCTTCTAACTAAGTCTTTTAATCCTTGCTTTGTAATATCCATTATTCATCTACCTTGTTAATGATGTTTTCAATCTTACCAATCACCTTAATCATTTCGAGAGGAAGCAACGCTTGTCTTCCATTTCCTAGATCAACCACCTTCTTATACTCTATTAGAGCAACTTGAATAGCAGTTAATTTATTCTCCTCTCCCTCCAGAAGTTCAACAGGGATAGGTACATCCCATTCAGTCAAGAATGTAATCAGGTTAGCTTTAGGAATCCTTCTATCCTTACTTCCAGGAACCGTGAATCCTTTTAACCTACCTGTATCGAACCAGTTCTTAACAGTCTTAGAACACACTCCACATATTCGAGCAACTTGACCTACAGTGAACATGGAACAGCTAGAAATAGGCTTACTGCTCATTTGAACTCATCCTTCAGAACACCACAATAAGATCCGTCTTCGAAGGTGAATTGTTCAAGAACTGCTGCTAGAGTGTACTCGGTTGCAGAGTTATCAAACTCAACAACTTTACTTCCAAGATAAAGAATATCTACTTGAACAATATCATTAGGATCGTCATTTCGTTCATCCTTGAAGTTCTTATCCACATGTTCTAAGAATTCCTGCATGGTGAAAGGACGATAAGCTCCTTTAGGAACAGGTACTTCTTCAATAACCTGAAGAGGTTCATCCTTATTAGTTCCATCTGCTCGATACCAATAACAGTTTAGAGCAAACTCTGCTCCAGGATGATGTTCCTTAGACCTATCACTGGATGATCTACACGGACCTACGATCTGTCCATCCTTACGTCGATACCACTTACCTACCTCTAACTTGATAGGCTTAGGTTCTACCCAATCCCAACCCGTACAGTCAGGTAGATGTTTGTATCGAGCATGGAGTCCAAGAATGAAGTAGTCTGTAGTTCCTCCTGAAGTTACATACCGTATGATGGTAGACTCCTTGTTGTGGATAATCATATACACAAGTGCTCTTGTACCGTCGAACTCACACCAATCACCAATCTTCCAATCAGTCTTCATTTTCTTCTCCAGAAAAATTGTGTAGCGAGCGTAAAACCAATACTCAGTACTGTATTCTACTTATCGACTGGAAACAAGAGGATAATCAGGATATTAGGGAAAATGAGTAGAAGTAGTACTATTAGGGGTACAGTTAAATAGAAAAGAACTATCTTTGAGTGTAAATGAAAAAGGAGTAGCCGATTAAAGCTACCCCTTACGAACCCTTACTCCTGGAGGAGAAGTCTACTTGATCTCGATTAGAGATTCCTTCCAATCAGTGATAGGAGGAGCACCCCAAGGAGTCTTGCTAGTCATGTTTTCAATAAGAGCTAGACTTGTTGCTTCTTCAAAGCTCCAAATACCTGAAATCCCACATACAGGTTTGATGCTGTACCAATACCAATCTCCACTCCTATCCATAGCAATCCATCCTTTAGGGATGAAGCTAGGAGGAGTCCATATTCCTTTCATGATAGTCTGGTACTCTTGAGGAAAAGTCTTTTGGAAGAACTCTTTATGTGCTTCCGACAAGTTCATATATAGGTCTATGAAACTCTTTGGAACCGGAATTCCAACATCTTCCATGATCCTCTTAGTAGTCTGCTCGATAAGCTCCTTTAAGTTAGGAGGACCACTATCCCAACTCACATCTATCGCCCCCTGGACCCCTTGTTCTGGAGGAAGAGAGGTAGCATCTTCAATTGTACCTACTCCTAGATTTACAATTGACGCTTCTATATCGACCATAGGATGCTTCAACTGATACAGTTCACACTGTAGATCATTGATATGATTGATTAATCCTGCTCTCTCGATCTCCCAAGGAGAGTCTAGATTAGATTGATACTCGCCACACCAATCGTCGTTGATTACATCAGGGAGAGTGGTAATCGTGGCTCCTTGTGAAGCATGGTAGATTGCTTTAGGAGGATGTCTTCTACACCATCCACGATTTTTAGTATTGACGCGAAAGAACTTACAATTAGAGCACTGTTCATTCATAGCTGTTCTCCTTTAGGGTTGGGAAGGTTCATAAATACTTTCAATCCTAGTCTCTGTCTCTCAAGAGCTAGTCTAATAAATGAGTAGACTATGTTTAGTTCATCTGGTTTTCCATGAGCAAATGGATAGTCGAATCCACAAGTCTTACAAGTGAGTACGTTTACACTTGACTTACAAGTTCCATCTGCTGTCGCCATTTTCATATTATCAACACAACAACAGGGGTTCATTATGCTTCTTTCTTAGGGGGATGTAGTTCTAGTTCTCTCATCTTTTTCTTTCTTAGAGTTGTTTAGCTCTTACAAAGCTTAGGTTATCGGTAGTCCTGGTAATGACTACTCGTCCTAGTTCTAAGATGAGTAGATTACTTACTTGACATACTAAGCTACCAAAGAAGATCTTTCCTTGCATCTTGAATGGTACAAGTAGAGTATCTACAAACTTGTATTTAGGTCTATCTGCCCACATATCCACAAACTCATATC
>JACCDR011783193.1_pt1 | contig 19048 bp, 14 predicted proteins | sample 7446431 | NCBI WGS metagenome assembly JACCDR01 (sample SAMN15323443, study PRJNA562643) | freshwater metagenome | isolation source: river surface water | place: USA:Blue River Watershed | collected 2017-08-17
ATCTCTTTGACCTTGGCATCCTCAGCAGGAATGTGGCCAGAAGTATCTAGCTCCTCACCAACCATCTGCTTATCCATGGTCTCACGAATCTTATCTGCATCACCCATTGGCTTATATGGAAGCTTGGAAGGGTCTTCAGTCCCCTGGTGATACGCCAACTTACGTGCCTCTGCACGCTTACGTAACTCTGCAAAAGTCATTGGAATCTCCTTATCATTTAACATTGCTAATCTTTTGACTTCTGATGAATTATCAGAGGCCGTTGTTATACCACTATTGGGATCTGGAAGGGTCCTATCTACTCCCACGATCTTATCTGCTAATGAAGTCGGATCTTTTCCGATATCATTGTTTAAAGTTTCACCGGCTGAATTATGGCCAGTTGCAGGTAAATCTCCGGTATTCGGCTGAGTGGTGGTGCCGGTCGGTCGACCTACTGCGCTAACATCTAATGATGACTTAGAACTTAATTTGGAAGAAATGAGCCTATTAGCCACTTCTGATTTTATAGTATTTAGGGCAGGATCACTCATGCTCTTTAGTCCACGAGAAAGCTCAACCAACTGATCTGAAGGTAGACTTGAAATAGCATTTAGCAATTGAGACTTGTCTGCATCTGCCACATCTTCTAAATCTATACTGCGCATTAAGTCCAATATTTCTGAAGCCGTTATCTGCTCTGGTTCAGTCTGAACTGCCTCGCCAGTAAGAGCAGTATCCGATACCGGCTCCATATCGTCTACAGTTACATCCTCTCCTGCAAGAGCTGCGGTTTTTTGAATAAAATAGTTATTAAGGCCAGCCAGTACAGTCTTAATTTTGGCCTTAGGATCAGCGCCAGTAACTACTATACTTAGCTCAATCGGGCGCAAATCTTTATTGATTTCACCATAGTTGGCTCGGCTGCGAACGTGGTGACAGTACTCAGCTTCGGAGGTAGCTACATTGGCACACTCCGTGCAAATAGAGCGACCTACGGCGGTACCCATGCTTACGTTGGTAGCATAACCAGCCTCAACTTTACGAGCTAAATCAGGGTAGTTTTTCTTATCTAGAGCAAACAGAGCGTGTACACGCTTGAACTTAGGCTCATAGAAAGTATCTAAAATAATGCCACGAATCCCGTCAACTGAACTGGAAACGTGGTCTTTGCAGAGCGGTTTGCCCACACACTCTTTGTGAGTTTTGATGAGATCTTCTTCAGGAAAGATGTCAGAATTGGCATTCTTATACATTTTGATGCCATCTGGACTAACCCAGCGCACAGAGTCATTACCGCGACTATCTTTAACAGCCTCGAAATGACCGCGTACAGGTTCACCTCGCGCGGATTTACGGAATTCACCCGTATCATCCAGCAGACTCGCTTCGGCGGCATGCATCTGAACACAGTGAGCTATAAGGAAATCATCTAGTTTTGGAGCAATCTTTACCCCTACCTTCTGACGATCCTGCTCCTGTCGGAGGGCAGCGATAACACTCTTAAAGCGCTCAACAATTTCCGTCTCTTCTTTTACAGAATCTACCGACATTATGTCGGATACACGAAATTGATCGCTAAATGCAATCTTAGTTATAGACATTCAATTATCCTTGGTGTCACTTTCTGACTGCTCTTGTTCTTTTATATTAGCAGTGTCGGCAGTCTCTACATCACTGGTTTTCACACCGTCACTGGCAGCCTTGGCTTTTTTAACCCAACCAGGCAAATCTTCCTCTACACCTAGCTCAGTGACTGAGTATTTAATAAAACCCATATTATTTACCTCTAGAGCCAATACGAATACGGCCCAAAATATCTTTATCTATCTTTTGAAACATTTGTGCTGAAATTATATCTTCCAGAGACTTTTTGCAGGCTGAAATAGCCACAATGTCATTAGGCGCCTCAGCTAAAAACTTAGGTTCGGCAGGAAAACGTAGCTTCTCCAGAAACTCCAGAGCATGCTCACGGGCCTTACGTATTTCCTCTATAAAAGCTTTACGCATAGAATCAAAATTGCTATCAGAAATCATCTCATTCCATTCGGTAAGAGCCACATCTACCAGGTCCAAAAGAGCATTAAAGTCTTCTTGAATCTTATGCTTAAAGGCCAACAGCTCTTTGCGTAGCTGTGATATTTGTTCTGGCTTAGAAATCTCACCTATAATAGAGTTGAATTTTTCCAATGAATCTGAAATTGAGTCGAACGAGCTCATCACATCGCTAAGGGCCTTACGGACCTTTTTCGCCTGATCCATCTCTACTGGACTAATTTTAATTGAATATATGGGAACAGCGATTTTCAAAAAATCACCTCGATTTGGCTAGCACTGTCCTTAAAGTCTATTAATAGAATCATGGTCCAAACAAGGGTGCTTGAAGGGCAAATCCAGAGCCAGGCATGCCGCTCGTTGGTTCGTAGAATGGGTCTGTTACCGTGGCTTTGTAGTTTCCGGGAAGAATGGGGTCCATATTGCTGACAATATCTACAATTTCAGGCTTTGCCTCATGCTCCCTTAATTGCTCTATAATTTGCTTGGGGGATAAGCCAGTACGCTGATGTAATTGCTCAATAACAGACGTGACGTCCTGATCTCCAAACATATCGCCTAGACTATGTTTTATAAAAAATGAATTTAAAGAAGCCTTAATCTCCGGTGGACCGCCTTGAACAGCGTTGGAGGGCGGGGTTGTTGATAATCGCGGAGTACCGTCTTTTGTAGAAACAGCTACTATGCGAACCTCGCTAGAACCCACTATTGCCACATAGGCTCCACCACCCGACTCCCTCACATGACCCCATCCAGTTAGACCACTACCCTTAACCTTGAAAAACTTGGTTTGAGCGCGGCCTCTGGCAAAGTCATTGGCTATCACTGGGTTAAGAAGAGAATTCCTTACTTTGGCCCAGCGAGAGTCTGAATTCCTTATCGCTTTACGGACAGAAACAGTGATAGTGATGGGCTTGCCAGTCTTGGGGTCTCTAACACCAGAATTTTCAACACCAGCGTACTTGTTCATAACATCCTATTTAACTGACCCATAATTGAGCTAATAACCGTGGGCGGCTGAGACTGCAGCACATTCTTGATTATATTCATGGCGGCACCAATAGCAGCCGACGGATTACTCTTTTTCCTAGAAAGCATGTATGGATTGATTTCCACCAAGTGCTCGCGCACATTCTGCAAAAACTTTGGCCTATTCTGAATCTTAGAGCGCTGCATTAGGTGATGTAATAGGCGAACTAGGGTAATGGCAGTTTCTCTAGGATTTAGCGGATCCGAGTGTTTGGGTGGATCACCGGGTGCCGCCGCCTTGGAAAGCGGGCTAGCGAAGCCAAATCGACCATCATCTAGCAACATTTCATTTAAGAAATCATCTGCAAACATATCGAAAATGGCAGGATCTTTAGCATCTAATACATCCTTAGCAGCTACACGACAGGCAGCTCGCAGAACATCCCAGATATCGTCAGATGACTTTCTAAATAATGGGACCGGCTTCTGTGGCGAAGGTCTGGTCTCAAATGGTTTAACTTCTCGCAAGCGCTTTTGAACCTGTTCCTCTTTGCGAGGGCCTGGCATACCATGGAACTTCAAGAATAGTGCCTCAGCAGCACTTTGCCAAGGACGATCGTCAGCCTTTTCATAAACACTCTCAAGCCTTGCAATCTCTTTCTCTAGAGCCTCAACCCTTGTTTTCCAAGCCTTCATATCCAGCGGATTTTTTACAGGAGTAATATCACCCTCAGGATCTGGTTCGATACCAGCAAAATACTTAGCCTGCTGAAGTTCCTGAGTGCGCTTTAATATGTTATTTTGAACACGCTGACGCAAACTCTCTTGCTTCCCATCAAGGAATTCATCATCTATGTACTCCAGGGTACCTTCCAATTTCCTAGCAACCTGCAATGAATCCGACTGAGGTTTATGGCTATAATCCATAGGGTTTCTTTGCTGCCCCGGAGTAGTTTGACCAATCATGCGACTAGCACTATCCAGGTGGAGGTATGGTAGTGCGGCATCCACAGAGGCACGCAAAGCACGCTCTGAATCATTATCAGCAGCCACGTACTTCTCTCTATCACGTGGATTTACCCACACGAACGGCTCTTTAGATCCAGACGCTTTGTGCTCTGCAAATTCAGCATTCTGCTTCTCCATAAATGCCTTATAGATATCATCAACCACTAACTGAGCTTCTGCCTTGGCCTCGGCCTCCGCATCAGCAAGCGGCTTTTGACTTAAAACGGCAGTCTCTAGCACGGCCTGGTATCGCTTTTTGCGAGCCTTTTCAGCAGTGTTGAACACCTTCTCGACCTTTTTCGCAGCAGCACGAGCATCCCTGGCAATATACTGTTTAGTAAATATATCATATGCTGGATCGACATTGAACTCACCATATTTGAGTGGCTCAATCTTCTTCAGAACACGCTGTTTTGCGCGCTCAAGAGGATCCTGTGTAGCCCCACTTCCGCGCTGACGCTCTGCAGGCGTCTCCTTCTTGTATGGTATATAGGCTGGTCCCATACCCTCAAACTCTTGAAATATGTCCGCTTTCTCCATTTCGTCATAAGTCATCGATGGAATAACTTCGAGCATAGGTGCGAGAGTTTTGCCTAGATTATCATACAGAGCACGTACGGTATCTCGCTCCTCTTGCTCATGAGCTAATCTAAGCTGAGCCAACTCCTTCCTATTATCCGGAGTTTCTGGAGGGAGCTCTGAATCTTTTTGAAAGCGAGTGGCCCTAGCCTCATTCACAGCATCACGATAGTCGCGTAGAGCCTGACGCATCTTTTCTTCCCGCTCTAGCTGCTGGTCCAATTTACCTAGACGAATTTCAGCCAATTCCCTAGCCTTACTCTTGGCCTCCACAGCCTTTGGATCAATCTGTGATTTTTTCTCTGGATCTGGAACGCTAAGCGATGACAATATGGCTGCCCTCTGATCCCCCTTTGATTTAACCTTCGGGTCTAGACCACCTCCCGCTGCCAACCTCTTTTCTATTTCAATAATTCTATCGTCAATACCGTCTAACTTATCCACAAGACCCTTAACCTCGGAAGCTTTAGATGCACTATAGTCGGACATTAGAGAATCATACTTCTTTTTAACTACATCATTAAATAGATTCATAAATTCTAAATGTAATGCAATGCTTCGCTTGGTCAAATCTTCTGTATTTATTTCAACAGTCTTGGTAAATGATGGTGACTGTGGTTCAGCACTCTCACCCTTTTGCCTTTCAGTAGTCTTTTCGGTGGCACCGGACATAACAGAACGAGCCTCAGCAGTAGCCTTCTCTAACTTCTCAATATTAGTCTTAAGCTTTTCCCTAGACTTCTCTAGAATTACAACACGATTAAGATCGTCTTTGCCACCCAATTCGCGCAGTGCGGCAATCTCCTCATCCAGAGCCTGTAACTTAGTAACCTCAGAAATACGAGCTTTACGCAGGGCACGAGTGACCATGTGCGGATCGCGCTTTAATTTTTCACCAAAAGTTTCGCGAGCCAAAGAAGTAGATTTTCCTGTCTCTTCCTTACTGCGAGATGATACAAATTCCTGCAGACCCTGAGATTTTTCATCAAGTAGATCCTGGACATCCTCTAGACCCAGTAGTTCGCGAACCTGATCAAGATCTTCTGCAGCTCCGCGCACCCGCTCCTCTTTTAGCGAAGGATCGGATTTTATTGGCTTGGCTGTTGTAGATTCGCCAACCCGACGACCGAGACCGGCCACAATTCCGTCCACAAGATCTGAAAGATCGCGCTTTATCCTGCCACTTGCAGCTAAGAGGTCGCGCGTAGCTTGATTCAGTCTATTTTTTAAAACAGAAACTCTAGCTTTAATAGTATCCTTTTCGCCTTCTTTGGCGCTGCTCATGCGAGCACTAAGTTGCTTAAGTTCGGCCAATATCTCAGCCTCTTCTTTCTTGTGAGCGTCAATTAATTTACTCAAGCCATCACTGTACTTTAGGTACCAAGCCCTAACTTCCTGCAGTATCTTGGCATTGCCTGCAGCAGCAGTAGGATAAGAGCGCTCCTTGTATAGCAAATTAGGACCTAAGAAATCTACAGACTTATACTTGGAAAAGTCCACATCTGGATTGAATCCAGACTGCTCTAGATCGGAAATTAGCTTACCTAGGGCCACAACCGTGGCACGAACCTCAGGACTATTGGTAAACTGGACCTGATCAGCCAAGCGCTGTCGTCGCTCTTGGCGCACTAACTTTTCAACATCACGCTCGCCAACCATATCGCCCAATTGCTCTCTTACAGTGGACTTCTCAACTGGCCCCTGGTATACTTTACCCAACTCTTGTTGCACCAACTGAGATTGCTCACCAAGCTCTTTGGATTCTAAGCCTTTTTGGAATTTTTCAAGATTACGCAGCTGACGGCCAGCAAAACCACCCTGATCAATTACTGAATGCATTACGTCGCGGAAAAGTGCCTTGGTAACAGAGGATTTCTTGCCGGTCGACTCTAGGCCAACAGCAATTTCATCTAGGGCCGAGTCGCGCTCGTCCTTTTCAGGCATCACAGTCCCGCGCTCACCTTGGTCGCGAGATGGCTGCGTAAACTCAGCCACCAACTCATCTTCAATGAGTTTTTTGTCCTTGGGATCTTCCAAAGCATCATGCTTATCCAACTTTTCCTTGGCTTTGCGCATACGCTCAAATTGTCGATTCAAAGTATCATAGCCAGAATAGGTTCCGCCAGTTAGGTCTTGTACAAACCGATCCCCAAGGAAAGAATAAAACTTACCCGTTTTGCGGCCAGCGGACGAGATCTCGGTCTCATTCTCAATGACCTGAATTTTAGCGGTCAAATCGGAAATTTTGTCAAGAGCGCTTTCCAAAGCGCGCTCACCCTCAGCACGAGCCGATTCGGGATTCTTTACCATGCCAGTCCTGGCGCGATAAATGAGATCTTGGGCATTGCGCTTCTCATCCTCAGCTTGAATTTTCTCAGCCTTCAACTTACGAAGCTCATCAAGCTTAGAGTTAATTTCACGCTCTTTCAGCGAGATGCTCTCCTTATACTTGCTAAGCTGATCAAACTTATTGAGAATTTTGACCTTTATCTCCTCGAATTTAGTAACCCCTACCTGAGCTATAGGTTGGGACTTCTCCGTTACGCTCTTGGTCGGCGTAGCTTTAAATACACTGGTAGAAAACTCATCAGAAGAGCCGATTAGCTGCCGATTAGCAGCTTCAATGCCAGCGGACTCGGATGAGATAGCTTTTACAATAGGAGATATCTTCTCATTAAATACTAGTTTTTCTTTGTCATTGCTGGTCAGCGGGCCTTCAAAATCTTCACTCTGAATAAACGAAAGGACTTCAAATGCGGAACTAACAACCTGCTGCCTAAAACCATCAAAAATATCTCGCGAGACACGTGCTTTGCCTAACGGAATCCTATCCATTCCAGATAGGCCCTTGTGGACCTGATCTGTAAGGCTCTTTAGCTGCTTGGCTACAGCAGATTCCCCAATAAAAGATGACTTGTTATCTTGCAAAGCAGACGAAAGTCCATCAATTGAGCTAAGCAATTTCTTAATTGAATTTTTAAATGTATCGACAGATTGCTGCAGTACGAAGGCATCATCCTCATCGATAACAAAGTCATCAGTCTGCTCGCTAGGTACTGGAACCACTACTACGGCGGACTCTGGGGTAGCCAAAGCATACTTGGACTTGAATTGCTCTAGGCGAGCTGTGATCTGCTCAGCCTCAGAAGCAGAAGCCGCTAGGGCATCGCTTACTTTGAGCGCATCCCCAAAGTCAACCCGAAGCTTATCGGCCTCGGCTATAAGGTTATCCAGATCCGACTGTACCGCAACCTTTTCTTCGGCTAGCACTGACGGATCGCGCACTTTCTCCATTTTTTGCGGAATTAATACCTTTACTAGCTCAGTAAGGCGAGTTTTGCTTTCTGGAGTATACGACTGAGCTAACTGCTTCTCTCGCAGACTCAAAGACCTATAACGCTCTGTATTCGCGGACAAAGCCTCGCGTAGACGCTGAATCTCGCCCAAATCTGCGTTGATAGCATCAACTTCGGCCATCAAAGGTTGCAAGGCCGCCACCATAGATTCGGCGGACTGCTTTTGCTCAGGAGTTGCTGTACCAGAGCTGATTGCTTGACGAGCAAGCGATAGGGCATCGCGATTCTTGTCGAGAGTGCTATTCAAAGATTTGCGCTTAGCTATTATACCTTCAATCCATGGCTCTTTAGCCCAATTACCTTGCTGTGGCAAGTACTTGGCAGAAGCACTCCTAATGGTGGGTGCAGCACCGCCCATACGAGCCTCCTCACCCTCAGCCTCCCCCTCGCCTGCCAAACCTTCCCCGTGGCCACCTGAAATATGAGCAACTTCATGAGCAAGAGTTTTATAAACTTCTTCACTAAATGCAGCAACATCATCAGCACGACCTAGTTTGGATAGCTGCTGCTTGATGGCATCAATAGAAATGTGAATAACTCCATCACCTGTCGCCTTACCGACATAAGGTGTGGATGGATTATGCTCGACAACAATCTTCTTGACATCCTTAAAATACTCCGGCTCTCTAGCTCGATGGCGATTAACCGCCTCACGGACAGCACTCTCTTCTGGCTCAATTAGGATGTCTAATGAGGCAAAACGAGCCCAGATATCGTTAGCAATACTTTTAAATGTCATAGCTGCTCCGTAAGATTATCAATTAATGTAGCTAGTTCAAACTCGCCTAGTAGGTCTAGGTCAGAAGCCAATTTGGTAAGAGACTTGATATCGCTAGCAATCTTTTGCTTGTATATGTGCTGAACCAGTCCCCAGTCACGATGAGTGAAATCCGAATACTTTTTACCAGTTTGACGCTTCACTACACGCTTAGCCTCACGCCATTTGGACTCTTCAGTCTTATTCATTTTACCCGGCATATTTACCACCTACCACGCGCTTGTCTTCAAGATATTTTGAGGGGTCTAGCATTTTGCCATCAACTTCAAGCGCAAAGTGCAAATGTACGCCCTTAGCCATACCAGTGTCACCCATTAGACCTAGCAAATCTCCCTTATTGACACGCTGGCCGTGGGTCACCATTAGCTCACTGAGATGCAGGTATAGGGTATAGAACCTCTTGCCATCTCTGTCCACATGTTCCAGCTTGACGTATTTCCCATTTCCAGAGCTGTAGGTGGCCTTAACTACTGTACCAGAATCTGACGCTAGTACCTCGGTTTTCTTGCCAAAAGGTGCACCATAATCACGCCCCTCATGTAACTTATATTGGCCAGAGACAGGGTGAACGCGATAACCGTAATCAGAGGTAATTCGGCTATTTGAAGCATGCTCATGATCATGATCGTGTTTGTGAGGCTCTATGGCCTTAGCACGGGGGGCCACTTTAACTGCCTCGGTGCTGGGCGCCGAAGGCTTTATGGCGGTAGGCTGAGCTGGCTCACCCCTCATAACAGGTCTAGAAAATAGCCTGGAAAATCCTTCATTGATATAATCACCTATAGGACCGGCCTTCTTATGAATCGCAACCAGCTTTGGATCTAAGTATTGATTCATGAGGGTTTTGGGTTCATGACCCACCTCTTCAGCGACATTCTCTAGAGCACTCTCAAAATCCTTATTTCGCTTTAACTCTTCCTTCATGAGCCTATTGGCATGAAATCCGCGCAGATCCTTGGCCGTAATATCAAAGTTAGCCAAGTACCGGTTAACGACCTTGGCCCGAATTCGCTTATCTTCCTCATATTCAAATATGAAGTCATTACCAGTCTTGCCTTTAAGAAGCTCTTTTATATTCTTGGCTACCGCAGCATCCGTCAGCTTAAAACTTTGACTGACCTGCTTCTTGCCCATAAATTTAAAATTTACCGTATTACCCGATATTTTCACATGTTTCTTTTGGAGTGTTGAAGCGCCAAAAGTACCAAATTCGTCAACAGAATCATCATTCCCCACACGCATGGCGGTGAGATCAATTATGGCAACGATAGTAGCTATGGCCCGGACCTTGGGGTCATCGGACTTCATATCTGCTCGGTACTGCTTTTGTAGCTTGGGAAGTTTAGACTTAAGAGCCTTCATATGCTCTATCTTCTTCTTCCACCTTTTTGCTACATGCTTCTCATCAGAACGTCTGACTACGCCGTTATCGGTAGTAATCTTTTTAACGTAATTTTTCTCGTATTTACGCTTCGCAATAACGAAAAGGCCAGAAGTGACCTCATTCGTCTCCTGATTCTTCTTCATGCTCAGAATCATCATTCACCCTGACCTGTACTAGCGGAGCTATTTTGCCCAATCTCCACAATAAAGAGTCTATGTCCTTCACAGATCTCGAGAGATTAATATCCTCGATAACGGAGCGACCGGGCAAGCTATTTCTGCGCATTTTATTAATAGAGCGGCGCCATCGATGTAATGACGCCACTAATCGTTTTAGAGTGGTCGTATCGGCAGGATTGCGAGATGCTATACTATACACCTCATCCAGAATACGGCCCACGCTGGTATAAATTGCCCAGTTTACCTGGGATACTTTACGCTCAATATCCATTCATCACCCAAGCGGAGGAGGTGGTACCGGCTCACTGGAGGCTCCACGAGGAGGCTCGGGTAGAGAGGCTGGTGGCATTGGAGGTAGACCGCCACTCAAATCCGGCATTGGTATGCCGCCCATACCACCACCGCCTGCCGCTGGAGGAGGTACGCCAGGCAATGAGGCTTGAGCAGAGCTATCAGCGGGCTCAGGTACCGGTTCTGCCGGATTGAGACTCTTTAGCTGAGAAAGGCTCATTTTACCCAAATTTTCCTGCTCTTTAGCCAGAATAGCCGCCTCAATCATCTCTTGGCGGATATTTGAAATCTCGTTCTTACGGCTTAGACCTAGGCTGCGATCAAGCGTTCGCACGCTAACTCGGTTCTTTTCAACCAAGGTTGATACGTGCGCAATATAACTATCAAGATCATATAGAGTCATATGATTCCACTCTACTTTGGGAACTATAAGGCGTTTCTCCTTATCTATGATATCATAAAATCCTTGAACTTCTGAGATAGGAGCAAAGATCTTGCGCTCTAACCAGTTAGCGATCATAGTCCTAAAGCTGTTGTAGCGCTGGCGCATGACATCTAGGGCTACGCTGGCGGTGGCATAAGATGCACCTTCTTGAGTAAGGATACTCTTGGGAATCATGAGGCCAGTATAAATATTTTCCAGTATTTGATTAATATCAGCAGCTGTATCTAGAACGTGACCAGAAGAGCCAACACGCTGGATGTCCACCGCATTGTGGGTGATGATCTTGAAATCCCTATCAAACTGCGCCTGTTCCATAAGAGTGCGCCAATTATCCAACTCCTCCTGACGTGGGTACAGACCCTCAGGACCGTCAGTACCTAGCTTAACGACCGTAATGGGATTTACCATGCTATCGGCCTGGATGTACTTGCACTCCTTAAGCTTATCATAAAGCATCAGGTCTTTCCAAACACTGGTAATAATGCTAGTACCACGGACATCATAAGGCGAACTAAGCATCTTTAGATGGCTGATATTGAAATTGTCTAGAGGAATAGCCTCACCGCGAATAACGTGAGCAATAATCTTGGGATCGATTTGTTCACGTATACGGGCATATTCTGGATTTGGATCTGAGCAAATCTTCTTAAGCTCATTATCCGGCATAAGCATTATGGTGGTATTTTTGGGAGATGTAGGTGATGCTCTTACCTGTACATAATCAGGGTTATGGATATAGATCTGATCCCACATGCGGCTATGCTCGTCAAAAGAGGCATAGACAAATACTTCGCCTATTTTGAAATATTCGCTGGCAACCTGCTGCACCACCGTCTCCAAATCCAGGCGTTCGCACATATCCAAGAAAAAACGCTCTACGTTCTTGTCATCACAATGAATGGCCAGCTTGCTTATGGGGTATGTGGAGTGCAAATTTATAGCATTTCTAACGATAGGGTTTGTTTCAAAAAATGCACGATTCCATGCATTCATCGTGATGCGATCACGAGGTAACTGCATGTTTTGCGTAAGGAAAAGCGGCGAGTAAGGCTCAGGTCCGACGTGAGATGTATTGGTACTTCCACCCAAGCGACCCGTAGATTGAGCACTGGCAGTTTTAGCAAAACCGGCAACAGCAGCTAGATTTGGCCTACCACCCTCGGAAGGCTCTTCATACGACCCCCTCAGATACGCCTGGCGCTCGGATGATAATCGAGAATACGCCTCTTCAGCCTTGCTTTGTCGGGTAGACAAAGAAGATGGTATCCTATCAGCAGGCATACCGTAGGCATTCTTGATTTGATTATAGTACATGCTATCAAAATTACTATTGCTGCTGGACTCAACATCCTTCCACCGTGAGGCTTGTTCTTGAGCGCGCTTTAGCTGATCGACATTTATTTTACTCTTCATTATCACATCCTAGGTAAATAGGCTAACACTGGTTTGGGCATCGGATTTGTTTTGCTAGCGTTACCACTATCTTTGAAGCCACTGGTGGCTAGAAACTTATAGGCTATCATAGCATATATGGCAGCCATCAGTCCGTCATTTTGCATGGCGCCTTTGACGTACTTGTTATATACATTGTCATTCTTTATAACGCGCTTAACTTCCATAGAGGTAAAGTGCTGCATTAGCCACTCAATACGGTCATAACTTTCTCCCTGAACTGGGAATCTGAGGCGACCTTTCTTTACCATAGAGAATATCTCTTCAATCATGGCGTCCTTATTCATTGTCACACGCAATTCTTTAGGCTTATAGTTGATACTAGCGCTTAGGTTGCCGCTATTGATACACCCTAAAAACCTCTCGCCAAAGCCAATAGGCCCTTGCATGTGCTGGACTATATCGTGGCCGTAACCCAAGTCGGCAACAGCTATCTGCACTTTAAATAGCCTGAACATCTCAGAAATAATATTTACTTTATATTCAAAATCATTGCGCTTTAACCTATAGGCATTCTCTATAGTAAATACGCCATTTTTGTCCACGCTCATTATGACTACGGCAGTATAGGACTGGCCCACATCCGGACTACTCTCACCCTCTTCTTCCTCGCCACCGCCAGAGTTCTTACCACCCCAATCTATGCCCATAACAATCGTCTTATCACCACGATCTATGATAGAGCGAGCTAGGCCACGAGTGCCGTCATAGCAATTTAGACGAATATCATCCAGCGACAGCGTCATATTGCCACCAGAATAGAATTCGCCCAGAGTCTCATTTTTCCAAGCTTTTTCACTACGCTCTTTATTTACTGATGGATCTAAGTCATTGATCGTTTCACGAGTAAACCACGGATGCAATAGAACGCTGACATGATATCCTACATACTGATAATCGCCACTACGGCTGGGGAGCCACCGACCACCCTCAATAGCATCGGCTTTCTTTTGAACGGCTCCACAAATAGGGCATTTTACATCATGACCAGATATCCAAATTTTTTTCCAACTATCATCACCCATCTTATATAGGTAAAAGTACTCCTGACAACCTATGCACTTTAGCTGAAAATAGCGCTGATCAGACTTTTGCCAGATATTATAAAAGTGACTATTAGTGCCCTTGGGCGTTCCAAAGTATAGCTGAATGCCCTTGGTCTTGGGACCATATTGGGCTGAAGTTAATATAGGACCAGCAGTCTCGATAGCCTCACGAGAGAAGTCCTGACAATTTGACACCACGATCCCGCCCACAGCATCATTTTGCAGTGAATTTGATACTAAGAAATTATGATTGTCTAGGACAGATATATCGTATACTTCGCGCTGAGCATCTAATTTAACAACACTCTCAACAATAAAAAAGTGAGATTTACTATCTAAAGCTTGAACTGACCCAGAACATAGCTTTCCAATCAGCTGGTCGCCACTGACAAGATTATCCGCACGAACCCAGCCGCGAGCCGTTAAGAATGTGTGATTATCAGTGCACTGCACAGCCTGCCCTGATGCCCGAATTTCCCAAACATCTCTCAACCCTCTATTCCAAGTTTTCGTAATTGGTTTGTACTCAAAAATACCAGAATCTTCATTGATGGTCAATACCCTCGGTAAGCTCTGGCCACTCTCAAAACCATCATGTAAAGCAGAGATCTGCAGCTTACCCGACTCCGTCTGGACCAGAGTTTCTCCAACAAAACACTCGTCAAAAAGGATAGCGTCTTGCGACAAACCGCGTATCCGGTCACCACCCGCGCCCGTACTTTCAATACGTAGCTTATTATAACCGATAAAAGTCTTCTCAGCAATAGCTTCCTCGGAACCCGCCACCTTAATAGCGTTGGGATCATTGCGAATTAAGCGCTTGTGAATATAACCGCCCTGACTACCGGCAACCATAGGCCCCAGCTTATCTTTGGCGTATTTAGACATTAGTCCCAGCGTAGGAAATACATGCAATACACGCATGGGCGGCTTGTCAGGTCCAGTGCCATACAAACCTGAAGCAGTAAAGTATAATGACAATACAGCAGCCAATACGGTAGCGCCGATCTGTCGACCTTTAAGGATGACCATCGGCTTGGCTACTTCATTGTTGGCTTGGGCGGCAACCTCTCGGTATAAATCCGCCATAAATTTCCATCCAGTGCCACTCATTCGAAAAGGCTTACCATCAACAGTAAGGTGATTTTCTGCAAATGCTACCGGATCTAATAAACTAACTTCTTCCTTAAGTTTGTTAAATAAATTTAAGGTTACTTCTTTCTGGCTAGACATGCAAACTCCTATCGGTTAGTTAGACCAGGAGTTCCACCCATACCGATATTTGCTTGCTCTGTAGTTAGGCTAACCTGATCTGCAGCACTCATAGTTACTGCCTCAGTACTCTCTTGCGAGACCTCGTCCTTGGGAAAGGTGTCAATAATTCGCTTCAAAATATCCCTTACACGATCCCTGCTATAGGTCTCAATCGCTTTCATTCCACCAGGAGCATTCTTAAAATCCTCTATAATAGTCTCAACAGAAGATAGGCCATGGTCTCTCTGCAGGAAATTCTTGATAGCAAATTCCTTGAGTACAGATTCTAGCTGATCTTCAGAAATTTCACGAGAGGGACTAGCACGGCGACTTATCTGTAGTTCTTTCTCTGCCACTTTATTGAGTAGCGAATCTAGACCCACACGACTGCGTAACTCTGCCACCATACTCTCTACCGTATGCTGAGTCCCGCTGGCCACATTTATAGTAGGATCTGTTTTAGATATAATGGAATAAAAAGAGTCCATTACTTCTGAGCGATCCTCTGTGCGGAGATTTCGCACATAATTTTGGTCGCTGTAGGCCCGCGTAATCTGCTCTAAAGTCTCTATAGCTTTTTTAAAGTCATCCACATTGCACCTCAGGCCGGATAGACGGCATTATATTCTACGCCTTTCTGATCGGTCGGATCCGCATCCTCACCTATGCGACCGAGGTCTTTTTGCATTGGAAAGCCCTTTTCCATAAGTAGCTCCTGAATGCTTAGCTCCTCGCGCGGGGTGAAGTTATACTTTTTCTTCAGACGATCGTAAATCTCTTCAATATCTTTACCAGCAGAAACATGGGAATTAATCAGCATGCGGGTTATTGAGTGTAGGAATGGATCCTCAAAAAGCACTATCTTAGAAGAAGCGGACTTAACCATATCTTCTCGCTCGCCCAGCGCAAACATTTGAACCTGTGCATCAGTGGGCTCGGCCAGCTTAACGGGCAGGAATTCCTCGCCCTCGCCAGCATCCACAGACAGGTAATACTTGATATCAACACCATCATTTATACGAGCTACTACCGTATTGCCAACTCGAACCTCAGCCTTCTTCTTGAAGCGCTCGCTCTTGCGGGCACTTAGCTTGTCATAGGCATCTTCCAGCTTGGCAACAAAATCTAAGATAGTGTCGCGGATACGCTCGGCCTCTTCCTCATCAATTACATTATCGTCATCAGACTGAATAGCTCGGCTAAGCTCACGATCCAAGCGCTTGAGATAGGCGATAGCCCGCTCACAACCAACAGTTGTTTGACCGCTATGGCGAGGGATGTTATCCAGGCGAGTCTTGATATAGGCAATGAATTTAGCGTGATCGCCATCATTTTCCCAATCACGCTCCTTTAGTTCATCAACGATCTCATCGACTTCATCAGTCTGACCGCTTAAGGACGACTGCGAACCAGGTACCAGAATGTGCTCGAATGCTCCTACATGATCCTCAAAATCAGGAACAACTTCCTCTAAGACCTCAAAAACGTCATTATCAAAATCATGCATAATCAATCGCCTCCATCCTTTTTAATATCAAAATCCGCGTCTGCGTACATAGTTAACATACTAGTAAATAACTGCTGGGCTTCCATATTTTCCCAATAAGCGTGTAGCGGGTAAGCCACCATTCCGGGTATACCGGCACCTACATTGTTAGCTAATCCATTGAAAACTCGAGTATAATACGGGCTGGGACGCATAGGAGAATCACGAAGACCCTCACCACCCTCGCCCCAATCACAATGAACTATCGGAACCCCCTCAACTATCTTATCTGCGTAAGTGCACCTTTCACCAGTTGCGTGATGCAGGTATACCTTCTTATTAGCATCAGCGAACTTTTCGCGAGCATCAGTTGGGACTGTATCTAGCGGAGCCATGCGATCCACAGAATCGCCTGCATTTTTACAGGCCAAAGATATAGGCAACCCAAAGGGGCACTCTCGATGACCATCCTGACGTATAATAGCAATCTTCTTAATCATAAAGAATTACCACACTTTATCTGCTTAGTATAAGCAATACAGCTCTCTACAGCCAAAGAATCACTACCATCAAGCAAATTCATCCAATATTCAGCGCTGCTGGCGGCATTCGATAGGGTAGCCTTTTTCCGCATGCGTTTGCGAGCCTTGCCCTTCTGTCGGGCATATTCTACTATAGTCTTAACTTTGCCATCACGATAGGCATCTAGAACGCCAGGCCAGATTTCTCCATAGTCGTAATTCTTCCTCCAAAATTCAGGAAGCTCTTCAGATTCAACCATGACATAGTGAGCTATTTTAGCGATATATTGAGCATCTGGCGCTATAGCTACACCAGAGATTTCATCAGCCATACGATCAAAGTAACTGTCATCGTACAAGTCAGCCATTTGTCGCAAGGCTATCGCCAGCTTAATTAGTCCTGATCTGCCAGTCATATAACCTCCGAAATTTTGCGACTACGGATAAGCTCATCAGTCATCTCTTTACTAAGTTTTAGTTTGCTCAGCACACCAGATTCAATTAACTCGTCAATTATGCCCTTATCAAAACGCATAGCTTCAGTCAGCTTATCTGAAGCATAACGAGGTTTGACTTGCTCTAATAAGTGTAAATTACTGCGGATAGCAGCTTTTAAATTAACATCTATTTGCATGCCAAACTTGGCGGCATAATAAAATGCACGAATAATACGATTAGGGCTAGCCGTAATAGCCACTACCGGGTCAATAGGACACCTAATCACCTTATGGTCCAAATCAAACTTACCCATGGCAGTCAGGTCTATAATTTTTGAGAAATCCAACGGAGTCATTAGGGTATTTATAGTGAAATCACGACTATATGTCTCACGAATAAGATTATTTATAGTTTTAATTCCACGAGCAGCCAATAACTGATCGATCCCATCATATATATAGTTGGTAGAAAAATCAAAAGAGTATTTGTCAAACCTAACCTTCTTATGTCCGTCTGCCAGGGTAGTTGGTACAACGCCCAGCTTGGCCGCTACCAAGTCAGCTAGCTGAGCTATGTTAGCCTCTCCATTAGTTAGATCAACATCATTAAGATGACCCAAGGATCCTAAAGAAATATCTCTAGGTATGCCGCCAACAATCATTGGTTCGCGTATGCCATGCTCCGCAGCAACTTGAGAAACCACAGCCAAAATCTCTTTTAAGCTCATTGCACAGACCCCAACTTGCCATCATCATAGTGGTAAACCTTGCCATCCAAACCTATTCTTCGAACCAGCTTGCCACCTTCCCAGAATACTTTGGCGCCAGAAATGTCTGTAGATATGCCAGACCACTCCTTCCCATCGCGATATTCCAATACGTCACCAGACTCATTAACTACCCTAAGAATCTGATCGCCATCATAAATTGTTTTGCCCTTACCTGGCTCAACACGGATTACCCGTACCCCGCCGTTGAACAGGTCATATGTGCCATCAACATATAGTTTCTTATATAATGCACCGTGATTATGGAAGTGTTGCTCACCATTTTTCAGCACAAGAGATGGTCGATCATTATAGGAGTGGAACTCACCGTCCTCATCAACCGTACCCGTATTTCCAACAAAATCATTAACCATGCGAGGATCCGGATTACTATCACCCACAGGGGCTAATTTGCCACTCAACTCTGGTATGCTATAAATAAACTCAAGGCCACGACCCTGTAGCTTTCGCGGGTTAGGAATTTGGTTCTTGGCATCTCGTAAAGATCCGGTCTCCACATGTAATTGATATTTTTCTGTAGGATTTTGCTTTGATATGATTATGTAGAGAGGTCCGCTTGCATTATAATCCTCAAACTGACATGTTTCAGAGTCTACTGATGTACACCAATTAGTGCCACGACCCAGGCGAACAGACGCTTCCTGATTTTCAGGATTAAACACACTCCACTGCTCATTTTTCGCCACCAAACGACTGCCTTGCAGGGCCTTCTGCCTGGACTCACCACGAGTAGCACCACGCTTTAATTTATTGCTAGCAGCACGACCTACAGCGGCATGGAGTGATTCAATATCTGGTATTGACAATAGATCTGAAGATTCAGGCTCCATATATTGATGTAATTGAGCATATTTCCTCAGTAATCCTCCCAGATAATTATCTGCGGTAGAATCACCACCAAACTCAAAAGATAGTAAATGATACACATCACCCAGTATACTATTCCTGGCCCACACCAGTGCAGCCCCACGCATATTCTCTGGAATTCCCGAAACTATCCTGGACAAAGAACTTGCCATGCCTTCAGAGATAACGCGAGCC
>JACCDR012658621.1_pt1 | contig 19043 bp, 20 predicted proteins | sample 7446431 | NCBI WGS metagenome assembly JACCDR01 (sample SAMN15323443, study PRJNA562643) | freshwater metagenome | isolation source: river surface water | place: USA:Blue River Watershed | collected 2017-08-17
CTCGCGGAAGAGGCGGAAGCCGAACTGGATGTGGAAACGGAAGCCGCTCCGGTCGCGGAGGAAGCTGCGCCCACGGGCAAGAAGGAAACCGCCTACGAACGGAAGGTGAACAAGGAGCGGGCTGTCACCGCAAAGGTGGCTGAACCGCTGACCACCCTCCGGGGCGAAGCTCCGACGCCTAAACCAGTCGCCGGCCGCGTTCGCGGTGGCGCTGCTGCTCGCCGCGTCGCCGAGGCAATGGACGAACTGAAGTTCGCTGAACAGCGGATCGAGCAGCTTCGCGCCAAAGGCGTGTCTATGCGGTCCGCTCCAATGCGGCGGGCACTTGCGGACCGAGACGAAGCACAGCGCCGCCTCGACGTGGAAAGCGCCGCAGTAGATCGCGCTGCTGCCGGCAAGCCGGAGAGGCCCGCTGCGCAAGCGCCCGAAGCGCTTCCGAAGCAGGACGACAGCAGCCCCGGCAAGAAGGTCCGGAGGGAGCGCGACGCGCTGGTCAACAGGCTGGCTGCACTGGCTCGTGATGACAACGCTCCGATCCAGGACCGCGAGCGCGCCACTCAGATGGTGGACATGCTGGCCGACGCCGAGTCGAACCAGACGACTGCAGACATCACGTCCAACGTCGCGTATGCCCGCAAGGAGATGAACAAGCTAACCGGGTCCGTGTGGCGGTCCGGCGCGAAGCCGCTTGAGGCGTCGCAGAGCATTGCTCGTCCGGAGCTTGACGCACTTGTAGATGAGGTACGAGCGGATGTTTCGAGCGCGCCGGAGATAACGGTCCTGGATGACCCGTCGGAGATCGGGTTGCCCGATACTGTCCTTGGTGCGGTGCACAACGGCAAGCTGTACGTCTTCCGCCGCAATCTGCCCGACCGTATCGAGGCCCTGAAGACGATCTTCCACGAGTTGTTCCACAAAGGGTTGGCGAACTGGCTCGGCAAGAAGCCGTACGTCCAGACCATGCTTGGGCTTGCCGACCAAGATGCTACCGTGCGTCAGTACGCGGCCGAGTGGCGCGTCAGCGACGAAGGGAAGATCCGCCAGAAGTTCATGCCGTCCGATATGTGGCACGCGCTGTCCGTCGAGGAAGCCTTGGCCCGCGTCGCGGAGGAAGTCAAGACGAGCGGCGGCACGCGGAAGATGAACCTCGTCGTCCGCAACATCGTCAGTTGGGCTGCTGGTGTGGCTGACAAGCTGGGCATGAAGAAGCTGGCCCAGGCGCTGCGCCGCATGACCTACACGCAGATGGAGAAGTTCGTCAGCGACATGGTGATGGAGTCGGGCTCCACGCCGGCTGATGGCGGAACGGGCGTGTCTGGGTCTCCGGCCAACATGCGCAACGAGACCCGGTTCCGCAGCCAGCCCTCGCGTCCATCTAGTCGCCCCCAGCAGGTCGGCAAGCACTCCCCGGTCGTCCGCTCGGCCATGCGCACCATCGGTCGCGTCCTCAAAGGCGCGAAAGACCAAGCGTTGAGCTACGTGGTGTTCACGGAGCAGTTGCTGAGCAACGCCGTCGGTATCGGGTTGAAGTCTGCGGACAAGTACAAGGACGCCTACAACAAGCGCGCGTCGTACATCGGTAGCCACGAGGCCAAGATTGCCGAAGTGGTCGATATGTACAACCGACTGCCGGCAAACCTGCGCGGCCTTGATGGTCCGGTCAACGTGTTCCTGCGCGAGAGCACCCGCCTGGGCAAGTGGGGTTACGCACCCAGCTACCTCAAGGATGTGAAGGTCGATCCCGAGTTCGCCAAGATGTATCAGGCGCTGGGGACCGACGGCCAAGCCTTGGTGCGCCGTGTGTTCGAGATGGGCTACCAGACCCTGAAGGAAAAGAAGAAGATCGCGCTCGACAGCACCGCGTCAGAGTTCGACGTACTCATCAAGGCGGCTCGGGACGCGGGGGAGACCGAGAAGGTCAAGGAACTGGAGCAAGCCAAGAAGGCGTCGCTCAGCCAGTTCGGCTCGCTGTGGAGCATCGGGGAGGGGTCTCCCTACGCACCGCTCAAGCGCTTCGGCAAGTACGTCGTCATCGCCCAGTCCAAGGCGTACCGTGACGCAGACCCGGAAGCCCAGCGCAAGATGCAGCGGGACGAGAAGCACTACTTCGTCGACTACCGCGACACGATGGCCGAAGCGTACGCGCTCGAAGACAAACTGCGAGCCACCGGCAACTACGCCGACGACGAGGACGGAGTAGTAGCTCGGCAGCGGGACGAAGCCACAAACGATCTGTACGGCGGCAGCAACACGCTGAAGTCGTTCCGTAAGCTGCGCGACTACATCGACGCCGACTACGAAGCGCGGATCAAAGAGATCGGGGAGGGGGACAGCGCCGACCTCGTCAAGCAGCGCCAAGCGGCCCGTCGTCTGCGCGAGATGGCGACGCAGCTTTACCTGAACGTCCTGGCCGAGAACAGCGCCCGCAAGAGCGAGATGGACCGCAAGGGTGTGGCCGGCGACATCGACATGATCCGGGCCTTCGAGACGCAGGGTCGAGCAGACGCCAACTTTATGTCTGCGCTGCAGTTCTCGACGCCGCAGATGGAAGCCCTGAACGCGATGCGCCAGGAGATCCGCGAGGGTAAGGGCAGCGCGCAGCAGATGCCCCGGTCGCAGATGTTCAACGAGATCCTGGCCCGCCACATGCAGGGGCTCGAATACGAACCGACGCCGTTTGTCGACGCGGCGGTGCGGACGGTCTCGAAGTGGTTCCTGGCGTTCAGCCCGAGCTACTACATCCAGAACGCGACGCAGCCGTGGATGATGTCCGTGCCGCTGATGGGCAGCGAGTATGGGTTGGGGAACGCCGCCAGCGCGATGTGGGAGGCGTACAGCGACACCGGTGCGCTGTTCAAGGACGCCAAGGGGCTGGACATCGCGTTTTCACGGGCCAACTTCCAGGCGCTGCTGGACGCAAAGAACACCAAACTGACCGACGACGAGCGTCAGATGCTCCAGGGTCTGCTGGACCGGCAGCGCATCGACATTGGCATGGCGACCGAGATCGGGTCGTTCCGCATCGAAGACGGCAACGTTGCCAGCCGCACCTGGAACAAGGTCGACAACGCGCTGCGCCACGCGCAGAGCAAGATGGAAGCCCTGAACCGGGTGGCGACCGCCCTGGCTGCGTATCGTCTGGCGACGGCGGCAAAGAAGGACGGAGCGGCTTACGCCGACCGCGTCATACAGGACACGCACGGTGACTACAGCGCCTGGAACGCCCCGCGTGCGTTCAATACCCGCCTGGGCAAGATCTCCTTGCAGTTCAAGAAGTTCCAGTTGATCCAGTTGAGTCTGATGGCGAAGCTGCTGAACCAAATGTTCACTGGGGACCGTCAGGCAAAGATCGTGGCGTGGAAGGCTTTGGGGTTCATCTTCGGCCAAGCCGCGATGATCGGCGGTCTGAAGGCCCTCCCTGCCGTGGCTGCAGCGGGCTGGATCTTCTCCAAGGCGTTCGGTGACTCGGGCGATGAACCGCCCGAGTACATCATCCGCCAGTGGATCGGCGACAAGGACATCGCGGACCTCATCCTCGACGGACCGATTGCTCGCTACACCGGGCTGAACACTACGGCTATCGGCGGCATGTCGAACATGCTCAGTGTCCTGCCGTTTACGGACATCTCGATGGACCGCAAGGGCATCTCTGAAACGGCCGTGTCTCTGTTGGGGGGTCCGCTGACGGGCCTGACCTTCCGTGCTGCCGACGGTGTTCAGCGGATGATGGATGGCGACTACCTGCGCGGGGCCGAAGGGCTTCTGCCGAAGGGGTTCAGCAGCGTGTTGCGGGCTAGCCGCGAGTTGTCGTCTGGCGTCAGCCAGGGTGATGGCGACGTAGTCCTCAAACCCGAGGACGTGAACATGCTGGAGACGCTGTGGACCGGCATCGGATTCCAGACTCAGGACACGGTGCGCCGCCGCTACGAGCAGGAGACCGCGTTCAAGATGGACAAGTCGATGGACGAGCGGACCAGCGAGATCAAGAAGGCGTTCAACGCAGCGGTCAAGTCCGGGGACTCGGACGCTCGCCAGCAAGCAATGGACGACTGGCGGGAGTGGCAGGAAAAGCGCCGCGCGCTTGGCTACAAGCCGCAGCCCTGGTCTGAACTGTTCAAGGGTCCGCAGCAGCAAGCCAAGCGCGAGCGCAACATGGTCGGGTTCTCCCAGTACCGCACACAGGACCGGGAGTTCAAGGAGCGTCTGGCGGCTAACTAGTGACGGCGCCCCACTCGGGGCGCTTTTCCAAGGGCGGTGGTCGCAGTGGGACAACCGCTGCCCCACGCGAACCGTGCGCGCTCTCCCGAGCGGTCTCGAACTTGTAGTACCAGCCCGTCTGCGGGACCATGTTGTTGATCCCCGTCGTAATGCGGATCTTGCGCCGCTTAGCCGCCATCGCCCCCGAAGCCTCCAGGCCGTCCAGCAGGTAGCGCATGGACTCGCCGCGTTCGGTGCACCACTTGCGGATGGCGTCGGCGCTGATGTAGACGGCGTTCTCGTCGCGCACTTCGCGGCCGACAATGGGTTGGTGCACGTCCGGGTTCAGCGGCGCTGTCGGGTGCAGGGGGAGGGCGCCCCAGGTCTTCGTGATAGCGATGCGCGGAGACAGGTCTGCAATCATCATCTCCAGCAGTTCGTCGGGGGTGCGGGTCTGCGATTCGACGAACGCCTTGGCGCTCCCAGCCGCTGCCTTGAACGTCTCCGTCAACTCGTCCAGGTCGAACGGCGACAGCTTGCCCAGCGACTCGTGCATCATGTACACAGCGCCCAGCGCCTTGGCGTAGAACCGGTACTCCTGCGACAAACCCAGCGCCGTCGTGGCCTGAAACTGTAGATCGGACGCCCGCTTCGACAGGGCCTCCGGCCCCACGCTCACGGCGTACAGCGCCATCCGCAAGCCCAGCGATCCGCTGTGCTTGTCGTGCAGCGTCTTCATATCCGTCAGGAACTGCTGCTTCGCCTCGTCGTCGTACTCCGGCACACCCTGGAACACAAGCTCCAGCAGTCGCACCTGGGTAGCGTCAGTCGCCTCTTGCGCCGCAGCCAGAAGTTCGCGCTGCGGCTTGTTGGTCGAGGTCATCGTGATGCAGCTAAACGCTGGCTTGGCCGCAGCTACGGACCCGTCCTGTCGGGCGCGTATGCGACCCTCGCCGTTGGCGGCTTGGTACACCATGTTGACCAGATGCTGCGGGTCTGACTTTGTTTCGTCGACCAGAAACGGATAGATGGACTGTGCGGACGCCAGCGTCATGCTGGCGATCTCCGTCATTTTGGCGGACCGCTTGAGCGAGGGACCGCCGAACGCTGCGGCAATGACTTCCTGCACCGCGCTCTTGCCGGAGCCAGACCGCTGCGACATCAAGGTGACCATGAGGCCAACGCCCGGGATGCCGCTGCGCTCGTTGAAAGGAACGTCGGCGAAGAACATCAGGAACGGACTGGCGAACCCGAGCGCCAAAGCCAACCGGGGGATCTCGAAACCCGGCTTGAAGTACATCGACTTCACAAACCGAATGTACGCCGCCGCCGATGGCACGACGTGCGTCGCCCAGACTTCCGGACCCCATACCCCGGTCTTGCTGGGCGGCAGTGCTGCCGGGGTGAGCGCATCGGACACAGAGCGCAGGGTCTGGTGCACCAGGGTCTTACGGATCGTACGGTCAGGGTAGACCGTGTATTCGCCCTGGCAGCACACCATCTGCCCTTCATGGAACCGGTAGCCAAACCGGTCGCGGATAACCAGTCGCATAGCCTCCTGAACCTTTCTCACTTCGAGCCGAAGAAAGTCTGCGGCGTGCACGCTGGCCGCAGAGTTCTCGTGCGTGGCTCCGAGGTTGACCCCCTGAGCAAACAGAAACCGGGACAGCCCTTTCGGGTCTCCCAGCAACTCGGCGGGCAGCGTGAATGTCTTCGTCAGCCCCTTGTCCAACATCCCGATGAGCAGTTCGCTGCCTTCGTTCGGACCCGCGCCGGGTTGCGTGGCGGACTCCACCCAAAACGCCCGTGACGAGACGATCTTGTCCACCAACTTCTTGACCTTGTCCCCGGTCTCGTCCTCGACTTCAGCGAGGGTCTCTCGTACAAGGATGCACTTGCCGCCGGGCGTAACGACCAGACGGAACGGGGAGTATTTGTTCTTCTTGAACAGGTCCGGTCGATGCGGGACAGGCAACGACGACTCATCATCGGCGCCCAGCGCGTCAGAGAGAGAAACCGTTGGGGGAGCGTCCGCCGTGTCAGCCGCCGTGGGTTCTTCTGCGGGCCGTTCCGACACCCATCCAAGCATCTTCGGCGTCGTGACCTTCGTGCCGCGATGCTTGCAGGTAGCGCACTTGTCGGACTGCGCGGCGAAGGTGGTGCACAGGGGAGGGGGCGTCTCCCAGCGGTCCATCTTGTCGTCGGTTTCCTTGGCGCTGTAGCCTTCGTAGCCCTGGCTCCACTCGTGGACCAGTTCGCGCCCGTCCACGTCGCAGTGCTTGGCTAGACCGATCACCAGACGCCACAGCGGCTCGGGGATGTTGCCGCCCGTGTCGCGCATCTCAGCCACCACACCGCAGTGTTCCGCGATCTTGGCGAGACTTGTCGGCGGGCTGCGGAACTCGGTCAGCAGAACGTCGTCGTTGATGTTGCGCTCGCCCTTCGGTGGCGGTCCCGCCAGCGGGTCGTCCTCCAGTTCGTCAGCGATGGCTGCGTGGAGCACGTCGTTGGTGTACGTCACCCCAGAGTCCACGAGAACCCGCACCCGGTTGCCGTTGTTGTGCAGGCTCCCCACGGGGCGCAGGATGCGCGCCGCGTCGGCTGTGACGGCAGGGTCTTGGCGAAGGGCAAGTTGGGTGCACAGGGTCTTGAGCTTCTCGGCGACCGGCTTCCAATCCTGGGGCGACACTGGCTCGTCCAGTTCCCAGTACAGGTGCAGACCTGCGCCGCTGTGAATCACCATCGTGGGGTTCGGCAGGCCCTCGGCCACCGCCCGCTTGAGATCGGCCACCGCGTCCTTGAAGGTGCGATAGACCTTGTCGCCGTGCTTCTTGTACTTCGCCTCGCCCGCGTCGATGTCGATGCGGTGGGCCTTCAGGGCGATGACTTCCGCTGCACTGCGCCCGGTGGTGTCGGGGTCGAATGCTGCGGTGGCGAAGTAAACGTCAGGGGTGTCGGTCAGGTCTTCGAGCGCCCCCTGGAGCGCTTCGAGTGACGGGTAGGAATCTTGGTGCGTGTAGCTGGGCGTCTTGTACCAGGAGATGAACCGTCCGGCCGACGGAAGCAGCCGGGAAAGGAACTCTGCTAACTGCATGGAAACGTGTCCCTGTCATTGAGCTTGTGGTTCAGGGGATGGCGTGCAGAGCAGTTCGTCGGCGGAGTAGTCCGTCAACGGCTTGCTGTTGCGGTCTTCGATGAGGATGCGGACGTACGAGACAAGGCGTTCGCCGCGATTGAGTGTGGTGTTGAGGGGGAGTAGGCCGTCGCGGAGTCCGCGCAGGGCCTTGTAAGCTAACACGCTTACGCGGGCTTGGGAACTAGAAGACGGGGCAGTCACCCCACGGCGCCAGTTGTGAAGGCTTTGCCGGGTGACACCGAGAAGCGTCGCCGCGTCGACATCGTTGATCTTGGCCTGCTCGATGTAGCTCAAGGCGTCACGAACTGGAAGATTGGGAAGGTGCGGGTACAGCATGGAAGCTCCAGACGAAAAACCCCCGACATCGCTGCCGGGGGTTCCAGGTTACGCCAGATGGCGGTCAGTCGTCGGTGCTGCCGAGCAGCGCATCCAGATCGCTGAGCAAGCTGGACCCACCCGACGGCTTCGCCTCCGGCTCGGCCTTCGCCGCCTTCTTCGGCTCGTCAGCGGCCTTCGCTGCCTTCTTCGGCTTGGTTTCCGGCTCGGGCTCCGGCTCTGCCTTCGCGGGGGCCTTGGCCTTCTTCATCGCGTCGCGCGCCGCCAGTGCCGCGTCGAGTTCATCGGACTCCACGGCCGGCTTGGTTTCGGGGGCATCGACTTCCGGCAGCGGCAGATCGTCGGCGCCCACGATGGACCGCACCAGTTCGCTGTCGTACATCTCCTTGACCTGCGCGTACGTGCCGTCATCCAGCAGCGCAATCGGCTTGAAGGTCAGAAGGGGGCTGGGGGCCTCGCGGTCAAACCCAACCTTTATGACCACCATGTTGTACTGGAGCTTGACATCCCCCGTGCTGCGCTGGTTGATGATCTTCACCGCGTCGCGCAGGTTCTTGAGGCTGGCCGGCGGCACGTTCAGCAGCATGGGCTCCAGCTTGTCAGGCGCCGAGATAGCAATGCGGGCGCGGTCGTTGCACGCCTTGGTCTTCTGCCCGCTCTCGGTAATGCGCGAACCCCATACGTTGTGCGGGCAGACAGCGCACTTCTTGGCCTGGGGGGTAGCAGCATTGGCGCTGGGGGCGATGCCGTCGTACGAGTAGCAGTCCGGCCGCTGGCCTTCGCTGTCTTCGTTGGCGTACTTCTTGGCGTAGAAGACCTTGGCGTGCATGTTGATGCGCAGGGGCACAACGCCGATGTTCTGCGCCACTTCGTCCGGGTCGTCCGGCTTGGTCAGCACGGTCTTGATGCCGTCCTTGACCATTGTGAACTTCATGCCCTTGATGGACATGGTGGGGAACACCGCGCCACGGATCACGTCCTTGTTGACATCGAGGACGTTGGTGGCGGACTTCAGGTAGGCCGGCAGGGTGCCTTCTTGGGTGAACGGAACGAGGTTCATGTCAGTCTTTCGTACGAGAGTTGATCTTGTCTTGCAGTTCAAACACGAGAGTCTGGAGCATCGCCAGACCGGAGACCCGGTCGTCGCCCATGCGCAGCAGCGCATCGGCCAAGGCGTCTACAAACTCGTCCGGAGGGATGGCGGGCCACCGCTTCTCCGGGTGTTCGGTCGTCATTACGCGAAAGAACGCGTAGAACTCCTTGCGGAGAATTCGACGCACGGACGGCGTCATATCGGGCTTGGTCATCAGCGCCTCCGGAAACCCACAACTCGCTCGGCCCGCCAGGACACGCCTGGGGGAAGGTCATTATGCGCCTCCTTATACGCTTCGACGTACCCTTTCGCTACACGTTTTTCCAGCATTGCCCACTGTTCGTTCTCAATGATGAACTTCAGTGTGCTGTCCCAGTCGTCGGATGTGGCTGACGTGCGGGTAGACACGTAAGCGGTACCAGCGGCGGTGCGGATAGACTCTCCGCCCGTGGCATCCAGGAACTGGAGGATGAAGGCTTCGCAGCGCTTGAGTGCGTTGTCGATGGCCTCGATCTTGCCGTCGTACTCGGCTTTGATCTCCGCCTTCTTGTCGCGCAGAGCGATGTAGCGCTCCACGACTTCGGCGGCTTTGGGTTCCGCTGCCGGCGGGGCGGCAGCGACGGTGTCGCTCATGGCTTTCTCCTTGGGGTGTGGTGGAAAGTAGTTTACGTGTTTACGTGGTCAAAGTCAAGGCTTTGACGTTGTGCCTCCTTCAGTCGAACATATCGAGCAGCACTCCTTGCGTGGTGCCGCGCCGCTCCAGACGAGCGTACATGCGTCGCTCGATCTCGGACCCTTGCAGCTTGACGATCAACGTGTTGCGCTTCTGACCGGGGCGCACGATGCGTGCGTTGGCCTGCTGGTATATCTCGTTGCTGTTGATCGGGGCGTACCAGATGATCGTGTTAGCAGCGGTCAAGCTCAATCCGTGAGCCATCGTAGCGGGCTGCGCGATCAGCACCCGGGGACCGTGCGGAGATTGGAACGCCGAGAACGCTTCGTCACGCTGCCGCTTGCTGGTCTGCCCGTTGACGATCAAGACTTCATGTTCCTGGCGAACGATTTCCGCCAGGGCGTTGAGCGCACCGGTCAACGGAACGAACACAATGACCTTGGCCCCGGCTTCCTCGATGACCTCCATCACTTCGTCCACGCGCGGCTTGGCTGGGATGATGATGTCGTCGTTGTCTGTGTAAGCCACGCCGCAGACGATCTGAAGCAGCTTGTTGATCTTGATGGCTTCGTTCATGGCGGTGATCTGCCCGCCGTCGAACTCGGCCTTGAACTGGGCCAGCATCTGCTTGTACAGCGCTGCTTGCTCCGGGGTCAGTTCAACCTGCCGCTCCACCGTAGTGGTCGGGGGGAGGTCGATGCAGTCTTCGCGCTTGAACCGTATGGCTGGCTGCATCACACGGTGAACGTGTGAGAGCGCGTCCGGCCGTGGAGCCCACTTGAACTGCGTCAACTGCCGCATGACAGCGTCCCGGAACTGACCGAAGTAGGCGGGTACAGACTCGGGCTTGATGAGGCGGCACTGTGCCCAGGCGTCCGTGGGCTCGGTCGGAATCGGCGTGCCGGTCAACCCCCATACCCACTTACGCGGCGGGATCTTAGCCTTTGAGTTGCCGTTGACCAGTCGATTCAGGGCCTTCCACCGCTGGGTGCCGGCGTTGCGAAACGCCGCAAGCTCGTCCACGATGACGAGCCCGTTGCCTTCTTTCTGGACCAAGATGTCCAGCATCTGGCTGTTCTTCAGGCCGTCGTGGTTGATGATGTAGATGTCGAACGGTTTCTGGGCCAGCGTCAGTTTGTGCTTACCGTGCAGCACCGTGAACTGCAGGTTGGGGAAGTGCCGGAACACTTCGTCTCCCCAGGCCCGTTCCAGCGTAGACAGCGGAGAAATGATGACGCACCAGTCGACCTCGCCAATCTCCTTCAGATAGTCGAACGCCCACAGCGCGCTGACCGTTTTGCCAGACCCCATGTCATTGAGGCAAAAGAACCTCGGATGCAGGGTCATGGCTTCAGCAGTTTCACGCTGGTGGGCGTATGGTTGATACCGACCCCGCCAACTGTAGTAATGCAAGATGGGGCTGGGTGCCTGAAGTCCGAGATTCCGCAGCACGCGTACAACGTCTAGTGTGTGCGGGACAGAAACTATGTCCCGGCCTTTGATACTCACAAGTTTTGCACCCGGAATAATCGCGGTGATTCGGTCAGGCTGATTCAGATTGAGCAGTAGCTTTTTGTGTTCCTTGGCTACGAGCATGGAGTTTCTCTGTGACGGCTTCTGGCCGCAAATGGGTATACCTGCGCAACGTGGTCCAACTCGTATGACCACTGACAAGCGCAACTTCCTCGATACTCAAACCCTGCTCGAACAGCCGAGAAATACCCTCGTGCCTCAAATCGTGCAGTCGCAAGTCGAGGATTCCCAAACGCTTCACCGCGCGCTGGAATGCGGCCGAGACAGACTCGGGTTTGTACGGCAGGATGCGAGCATCCAGCCGGGGTAGGCGTCGGATAACTTCCAACGCCTTGGGCGGCACCGGCACAAGTTCGTCGCGCTGATACCGAGGGTTCTTTGTATCACGTAAACGCAGCGTGCGCCCGTCTTCGCTCAGGTCCGACCACAACATGGTCAGCAGTTCCTCGCGCCGCCTGGGCAACAGCACCGCCAGGGCGACGTACTCCCTCGTTGGCACGCCAGCCTCGTGCATCTGAAGGTCGGCGCAGATGGCGGTAAGCTCGTCGTCAGTTACCCGGCGAGACCGCTTCTGAGAAGGAGCGACGACCCGTAGCTGGCGCAGAGAGCGTATGGCGGACTCGACCGCCTCGACGTTGGCATGAACGTCGAACAGCGCCTTGGCTGAGCGGAACGCTGCGCTGAGCGTGGCGAGATGGTGCAGCACCGTGGCGGGTGCCGCCCCTGACTTCTGCTTTTCCAACGCCCAGTCTGAGATGGCCCCCGACGTGATGCTCGCCACCGACAACTGCCCGAGTGGGCTGTGGGCTATGCTGAACAGGCTATGTGCAAACCCCTTGCCGAGCGGCTTGACCGCGCTCCGCGCCTCGGCGTACTTCTCCAGCAGCCGAGTGACGGTCATCGAAGATTTGACCGCTATGACGCCGTCGCTCCGGATGCGCTTCTCCAGGTTCAGGCCCCAGAGTTGCGCTGCGCCCTTGGTGTCGAACGTCGCCGACTCGGCGTAGACGAGAACCCCGTTCTGCTTGATGCGAACTTGGGCTTGGTAGCGTCCGCCGCGCTTGCGGATTGCTGGCATGGTGTGACAAGGGTGGTGGTGTCACCCTGATTGTCACTCTTTGAGTTCCGCCATTCAACGTGACGTGTTTTCAAGCGCCGGAATCTACATGAACTTACCGCAGCAAGTTGTTGATTCCGCAGCGTCTCGCACCGAAGTGACGCCATGGCGCCTGTCCGTCGCCCCGATGATGGACTGGACGGATTTCCCTATGAGGAAGCGCCGGGCGTCACACTTTGGTCACCCCGCCGAAGCGGCGGCGACCTTCTTGGCCTTCTCGATGTACTCGGCCTCGCGCTTCTGCACCAGTTCGCGCAAGTGCTGCTCGCGCACGAACAACGCACTCTTTGGCCCCCCCAGGCGAAACGCCGGGATGGGGAGGGTGCCCAGGCTCGCCATGCGGCGGGCCACGTTCGGCCGCAGTTGGAAATACTTCTCGCAGATGTCGTCCAGCGGGATCAGGTCGTCCATGTTCAGTTCTCCTTGACGAAGGTGCCGTTGGGCAGCAGCGTACCCTTACGGTCTTTGATTTCCTCGTACGCGCCTTTGAGGCAGTCCACGAGGTCGATGTCGCGCAGCGCGCAGTAAACGATCAGGCACACCAGCACGTCGCCGACAGCGTCCTGGACGGCGTTGATGTCGCCCTTGATCTCGGCGTCGGCCAGTTCACCCATCTCGCTTACAGCTTTCAGCAGTTGGGTGTGCGGCTTGGAATTGGGGATGATCTTGCGAGCCTCGGCCCAGCGAATCACGTCCAGTTCAACGATGGGGTATGTCACCCGAATGCTCCTTCTAAGTCTTCCAGTTGAGATACGTCATCCACCACGACAGCCGAGCCGCCAGCAGCATGGATACCCATGATCTGCGTCTCCTGCATGGTGGTGAGGTTGTGTCGCTTGCCGGGGGCTTTGGTCTCGATGGCGAGGAACCGGCCCCGCCAACAGCACACAAAATCGGGTACGCCCGAATTTCCAAACCCGTTGGCGGGTGGCATGAAGTACCAGATTCCCCTGGCCTTCAGCCACTTCTTTACATCGGCCTTGACCTTACCCTCGGGGGTCATTTGAGATCTCGATAGCCGCTAACGCGTCTACAGCGCGAATAAGACGGTCAAGCAACTCGTGCTCTACCGCGGTTAAGTCCGAACGATTCTGCAGCGCGCGGATCAGTTCTTCGTTGGTGAGATTGTGCAGGTTATTCACCTTATTGTTCCCTGTTAACTACCACAATACTCGCAATGCGAGCGACCTACTGGGCACCAGTTTTTGCACAGGCCGCTGGGTTTCGGCGGCCAGTTGTCAGATTTAGCCGATTCTTCGATCCGCTGTACGCGAATGGCGAAGTCCTGGAATATCGGTTGTCTGTCGTCCGGAGTAAACGTCTCCTGGTCTAGTTGACCCGTTTGCAACCAAACGTACCCCGTTTTTACACGTTCTGCGGTCTTCCACGTTGACATGGCCGCACCCGCGAACAGCCTTAGCTGATCGTGGTCTACTTTGCGTTTACCTGTTTTGTAATCAAGCACGATCACTTCTGACGGGCGCACGATGACCACGTCGAACACGCCACGCATCCACACGTTGCTGTCGAAGAACCCGGTGGGCGTCAGCTTCTGCGTCAGCCCGAACTTGTACTCAACCAGCTTCGTGCCCGGCGCAGCCCGCAGCTTGTCGGCGATGGGCTTGTACTGCTCGTACTTGGGCGGCAGCGGGCCGGCACCGCCGACATAGTTCTCCAGCGCCTTGTGGACCTCGTTACCGTGGATGGTGGCCTCGGTCTGCTTTTCCTTGACGACGCGGGCGACTCGGGTCAGGTAGTACCGGCGGGGGCAGGTTTCGTACGCCGTCAGCGACGAGTACGACCAGGGTGTAGCGTTGGACATGCTGACGTGCTTACAGCGTTGCGGGCGAAGAAAGACGGTCGGCGACCAGCTTGGCGTACCCCGCGATGTCCACCCACGAGTCGGCGTAGTTCGCGTCCCCGTTGATGACGCGGGCCAGTTTGTGCAGGATCATGTCGATGGCTTCCTGCTGGTCGGCCGCGAGTCCCTTGTTGCGACGCATCAGTTCGTCCCGAACAACGTGCTTGAGCCGCTGCGCGCACTCGGCATGGTGGGCGAACGTGCCATAGCGCGTGCCGCGCTCGTTCAGGATGGCTTCTACAGTCGTCATATCTTCCCTACGATGAAAGTAAACCCGCTCTTGCTGCGGGCATGGATGGGCTTGCGCATCTCGTCGCGCACGAACTCTTCTAGGCTGTCGAGTTCGTAGTCGACATCCCGCCACAGTTGCTCGGTCAGTTCGCGGCGCTCGTCTGCGGTCAACCGCCGGCCGAGGGTTTCCCGGCGGGCAGTCTCCCGGCGGTTCTTCTCGTCGATCCAGCGGGCAGCGTGTCGACGCTCGAACTCCATGCGAGCGGTGCCCCGGATTCGGTCATGCTCGCTGCGCAGAGAGTTCCACAGTTCAACCAGCCGCCTCTGCCGGTCGCGCTTGACCGCCATGAAGTCGCGCATGTAAGCCCGTCGAGCATCGTCTTCGGACACCAGGGGCGGGAGGTTCCTTTCGCTACGCTTACGTTCGATCAGGTCCAGCACCCGCTCGTAGGCGGGGAAATCGTCCGTCGCCAGGGCCACCAGTGGGTTGAGAACGGCGGGGCGCTCCGTGAGAAACACGGGGATGCCCTTGCGCACTAACGCCAGTACACCCTCAAGTGCAGCAAAGATCGTTGGAGCGTCGCTGTCTTCGATCAGGGCCGTGACAGCTTCTTCTAGCGCCTTCCGTTTTTCCGCATTCATCGTGTGTCTCCATGCGGTGTGGTGTAGTGCGTGAATGTATCACTTGGCAGCACCATACGACTGAGCAATGTCACCTTCTGACCAAGTGACAAGCTCGGGCCACCACTTCGGTGGGGTTCGCATGATCTTCTGCAGAATCGCCAGCAGTCCCTCGGCCTCACCCTCCGGCACGATGTAAACAAGCTCGTCGTGGACGGTAAGCTTGTACCGTAAGCCCGTGGCCTTGAAGAACTCGACGGCGTTGTCTGCCAGCACGTCGCGCGCCAGTGCTTGGACGATGTTCTCGGTCACCTTCCCGGCGTAGATGCGAGCCTTGTGCCGCCCTTCGCCGTAGATCCACTCCTTCTTGCCTGAGTCGGAGGTCTCCTGACGCAAGCCGGGGTAGCGGATAGCACGACCGGACGGTAGCACGATGGCTCCCTTGGTCGTGGTGCACAGGCCCCACGGGTCTACGGGCGTCTCGTCCCCGTTGAACACCGCCGTCAAAGCCTCGTGGCAAGTCCGCCAACCCTCCACGATGGGGCTGTACTGCTCGCGCCACTGGCGCACCCAGCTGTCACTCTGAGCCTCGGTGATGTCCAGTCCGCCCATGAGCTTGGCGACCTTGCGGAACGTCGCAGCGCCAGCGCCGAAGCCCAGGCCCAGGTTCTTGATCTTCTCGATCTGCCGCTGGTCCTTCGTCACGTCCTCGGGCTTGCACTGGTACGCCGCCGCACCAGACGCCCGGTACAGGTCGGCCTGGGGATCGTTCTGGTACAGCGCCATCGTGGAGGGTACTTTCCACAGGAAGTGGTTGACGCGCAGTTCGATACCACTGAGGTCCGATACGACGACGGCGTGCCCCTTCGGGGCCTGGATGCTGTTGCGCAGGGCGTCAGACAGCTTGGGCTTGGACGGGTTGACGCGAGGCAGGTTCTGCGGGTTGTAGCCCCAGCCAGACCACCGGCCCGTGGTGTCCGCGCCGCAGTAGTGGGCAGGAATGGGCAACATCCCGCCACGCGCACCAGCGGCCTCAAGGAACGCCTCGATGCGGGACTCCAGGATGGTCGACTTGACCTCCAGTCGGGCGCGAGCCGCAGCGGCCACAACCTCGTCGTCGTGCTCCAGCAGGGCCAGAAACCCCTCGTCGGTCTTGGCCAGGGCGGGGACCGTCTTGTTGTCCGGGTCGGTGGGGGAGGGTTTGGTCGGCGTCTCGACGCCCAGGGCCGCCAGAAGGGCGGAGAACTTGGGCGCGCTCGCCAGTTCGGAGCGCAGGGCTTCCTGCAGTTCATCCAACGACTGCGCCGCCCTCATCTCCGGGGTCGCCATGTCGTTGTCGAGCAGCACTTTGGCAAGCTGCAGCACCGAGCGCTTCTTGCTCTTGCGCTCCTTGTCGAGTGTGGTCTTGAGCAGATCCACGTCGCACTCGAAGCCCTGGTCGACCAGCATCCGGATCGTGGCGTCGATGTGCCACAACTCCTTGGGGGTGTAATGCGGCAGCAGGGCCTGGAACAGCTTGTAGCAAAGCTCCGAGTCTTCGCGGTTGTAGACCCGCATAGCCTCGCGTTCCTCGTCGGTGAAGTCCGCCAGCTTGCGCCCCTTGGTGTTCATCAGGGCGGTGTTGTCCTTGACCCCCAGCCCGAGATGACGCGTTAGCTTGTCCAGAGACAGGCCGGGGGACTTGGCGTAGATCGGCCGAGCCATTGCCATCGTGCAGCCCCACATGCGCGGGGCCACACCGAGCCGCCAGGACAGGATCATGGCGTCGAACCCGGACAGGTTGTGGCCGATCACCATGTAGTCGGCAAATCCGCGCATCCCTTTGACGGCGCGCTTGCACTCGGCTTCACCGAAGAACACGTCGGTGGGGTAGTTGTCGCACTTGACCGACATGCTGATGATCTCGGTCTCGGGGTGCGTGCAGTACACGATGGGGTTCATCTTGGAGAGCGAGTGGTCCGAGGACCAGAACGTCTCCAGGTCAATCGTTGCTATCTTCATTGGCTAGTGCCTTCCTTTTGCGCATGTTGGCGCTGCGTTGCGTTGGTGTAAGCGCTGGCGGGCGCTTGGCGTCAGGACGTGAGCCCCACGAGTAAGCAGCCACAGTGTACCGGCCCAGCGTGTCCTTGCGCCAGACGGCTACGTAGATGAGTCGTCGTAGTTTCAGAGCGCGCACGAACTTGCGTAGCGTGTTGCCGTGCATACCCGTGGCGCGCATCAGGTCGAACACGGTCACCGGCCCTTCGTGGAGCATCTGGCATGTGTTCGCGTAAGCACTGACGTTGCTGAGATGTACGTTCAGGGACATAGCTCGGCGGATTGCTTGCGGAACTCGGTCATGAGTTCCTGGGCGATGTTTTGGATCGCGTAAGCTTCTTGCTCTCGGCCGGGGTCGCGCTCTCCGATTTGGTCGCAGTATTCCTGCCAGACGTGCACCGCTTCATGCACTAAGAGGCCGGCGATCTCCACCGGGTCGCGGCCTTCCCAGCCGCGCACGCAGATCACACATACGCGTTGGCCCGCGTCGTTGTGCAGGTGGTGCGTGGTCGCGTCAGACTGCGCGTTAGACACCCACGGCATGTTGGGCAAGTTCAACTTGCGGCACGCATCGTGAAATAGCTTTTCAGTCAAGCAAAGAGCGAGGTACGGCCCAGGGGCCGCGATTCGTCGGTCAAGCCAGCGTAAATTCATCGCTTGCTCCTTGCCGCGGCAACGGCCCGTGCGATTTTCTCGCGCGTGGTGTGGCGCGGTTCTATGAGGGTGTCGAACGTTACGTACGTACGGGGCGGTTCCCGCAAGTGCGCCGGCATCGTCGGCCAGTGCCGCTCACCGCGCGCGCAGCCAACCGGCTTGTCTAAATCGAGTCGCGGATCATGCCCGCTGTCTATCCACTCAAACATGCGGACGTTGTAGTGCCCAATGCGTGCGCCGTGGCTGTCGGTGTGATATCCGTTCCTGCACTGTGAATACAGCACCGCTGCTTTGCACCGTTCCCGCTCGGCCTCGGCGGCCAGATACCAGACGTCGGTTATCAGCCGCTGCTGTTCGAGGTCTTTGCCTTCAAGTAGCTCGGATAGCGTCATGGCTTGCTCCTGGCGGCGTCCTGCTCGCTCCAGTCCAACCCTGGCGGTTGCGGTGGGTCGATTACGCGAAAATAGCCCGTCGTTACGGTCTGCGGATACAGCACTGCATCGGCAATGGCCCGTGCTTTGTCGATGTTGGGCTCGTCGGCTACGCGGGCAAGCGCCGCCTTCAGCGCCTCGACCTCGGTCTGCATCCCCCGCACCACTCGCTCTGTCTCCTGCCGCAACGCGACGATCTGCCGGTCCTTTGCTTCGACCTCGGCCTTCAACTCCGCGAACCTGCCCGCCGTGTACCCGTACTGCGCCGGGATGCCCTGTTCAAGCCGGTGCATGAGGTTGGCCGGGCCATAGCCCTCGGCGCCGCAGTGCGCGTCCCAGTGGGCGTGGATTTCCTCGGCGGCGGCGATCATCACGGTCTTGAGGTTGGCGACCTCGGCACGCAGGCGCTCGATTTCCCGCTCGGCCTCGGTCAGCGCTGCTACACGTAGGGCCAGCTTTGTCACGACATCGACTGCGTTATTAGACGCTGCGGTAGCGGCCATGAGACGGCGGCGCAAATACCGCTCCCTGGTGTTGCTGCTGTCAGCCACGTGTCAAGTCTTCCTTGTCAGTTCGCCATGTCGGCGGCCACCAGCACAATCGCTCGCCTCGTGGCGGCCTGCGGGTCTGTGCCCCACGGCACGTCGTGCGCCAGCGACTCGCCGTCAAAGGCCACGCCTGTCACGGTCACATGGCCCTCGGTCAGCATCTGCCCGATGTCCATTTCCAGCGTCACGGCTAGGTCCAGCGCTTGACCGCTGTCAGTCAGCGGGTTCCACCACGTCGCATGCGTCAGCCACAGAGAGGGCTCGTTCGGCATCTCGGCTTCGCGCAGGCTCTGGCCGCGCTGGTTGATCCCGTAGCCAGCAGCGCGGGCAGCCTTCAGCAGCAGTGTCTTGTCGTCCATAGTCCTTCTCGCTTCGGTGAGAGGGGCCTAACCCCTCATTCCAGCCGACGCCTAGCGGCGCGGCTGAATTCGATCGTTAGGCGCTTCAAGACGGGGCCAGCGCCAGAAATCCCGGCGCCAACCCCGCGGCATCACGTCGGCACCGCCTCGGTGAAATCGACGTAGAACTCCTTGCCCGGCACGAACTGCGCAGCAGCGGCCGGGTTGAGCGTGCTC